>OGQQ01000958.1_pt1 | contig 25130 bp, 19 predicted proteins | sample 1553281 | NCBI WGS metagenome assembly OGQQ01 (sample SAMEA2579937, study PRJEB22360) | human gut metagenome | biome: human gut; feature: human-associated habitat; material: faeces | place: Denmark | collected 2008/2010 | reverse complement strand
TTATTCAATCCCGGCCGGTCCGCCGTTCGGTAGAACGGCGGAACCTAAACTGCCTGTGCCAGCTTCTCGGCTCGCTCGGCGGCGGCGAGCGCCTCGATCACGGTGCCGAGCTGGTCGCCCAGAAGAACGCCGTTGTAGGTGGAGTTGAAGCCGATGCGGTGATCGGTCACGCGGTCCTGGGGCTGGTTGTAGGTACGGATCTTCTCGGAACGGTTACCGTGGCCGATCTGGCTTTGGCGCTCGGCACCAAGCTCTGCCTGCTGCTTCTCGAGCTCCATCTCGTACAGACGGGCGCGCAGCATCTGCATGCAGACCTCGCGGTTCTGGATCTGGGAGCGCTGCTCCTGCGACTGCACCACGGTGTTGGTGGGCAGGTGGGTGATACGCACGGCGGAGTAGGTGGTGTTAACGCACTGACCGCCAGGGCCCGAAGCGCAGTAAGTATCGATGCGCAGGTCGGACTGGTTGATCTGGACGTCAATCTCCTCGGCCTCGGGAAGCACGGCGACGGTTGCCGTGGAGGTCTGGATGCGGCCCTGGGACTCGGTCTTGGGAACGCGCTGGACACGGTGCACGCCGGACTCGAACTTCATGACGGAGTAGACGCGGTCACCCTCGACCTTGAACTCGATGGACTTAAAGCCGCCGGCCTCGCTGGGACTGGAATCGAGCACGGTGGTCTTCCAGCCGCGAGACTCGCAAAAGCGCTGGTACATCTTGTACAGATCGCCGGCAAAGATGGCCGCCTCGTCGCCACCGGCGGCGGAGCGAATCTCGACGATGGTGTTCTTGTCGTCGTTGGGGTCGCTCGGGATGAGCATGTACTTGATATCTTCCTCGAGCTGGGGAAGCTTGGCCTCGTTTTCGGAGATGTCCATCTGGAGCATCTCCTTCTCATCGGCATCGGTGGTATCGTGGAGCATTTCCTTGGCAGCCTCGATGTCATCGAGCGCGCCGATGTACTCGCGCGAGGCGGCGATGAGGTCGGACTGGTGCGCGTACTCCTTGTTGAGACGCGTGAACTCCTTGATATCGGAGGCGACGGCCGGGTCGGAAAGCTTCTTCTCGAGCTCCTCGTAGGCCTTGATGATCTTTTCGAGCTTGTCGCGCATGACGGACTCCTTTATATGCGTGAAGGCGAAAATCGGCAGAATTGATGGGGCGCGAGGCGCCACTGCGGGGGTAAGCCCAGCTAGAACATGTCGATCTTCAGATACATGCGCATCCCTTCGCGTATGGGGTACATAGTTGCGGTCTAACCCATACATGATAGCGTGCGCAGGCAAACCTGCATATAACCCGCACGGAATGAGTGGACGTAGCCGTTGAGGACGTTCCTTAACGGCTAGTCGTTTGAGAACGTCCCCACCGGCTAACAAAGGGGCTGTCGCTTTGCCACGTATTAGAGCGTTTGAAGCAGAGCGATGAAAAAGCGGATACCCTGGAGGTAGGCTCGGCGGGTAATGCGCTCGTTGGTGCCGTGGACGCCGCGATCACACTCGTCGTCATCAACCACAAAGGCCGAGAAGCGAATGCACTCAGGGCAAATGCGCTGGTAGTTGGCAGCGTCGGTCGCACCGATCACGGTCGAGGGCACAATTGCCACTAGCTCGAATGATCCGTTTTCCTCCGTCCCCTTTGGATCACGGAAGTAGCGGGCGGCAATGGCGCGAACGGCCTCGAGTCCCGGCCCGCCGATGCGCGGGGACGGCGAGGGCTCGGAGCTGCCGGGACCGAGTTCGACCTCCACACGCCCGGCAAGGCCCGCCGCGGCAACCACCTCGCGGCAGCGGGTAACGACATCGGCCACGCTCGTGCCCTCGAGCATGCGGAAGTTGATATTGGCCCACATATCCTGCGGCATCACGTTAGCACCGGTGCTACCGCCCTCGATTTGGGTCGGCGCACAGGTGGTGGTCACGAGCGGATAGAGCTTCTTGCTGGCGAGGCACTCGCGCACGATGGCGTCCTTGTTGGAGGCAATCTCGTCGGCCGTGTAGAGCCCCAACTCGACAAGCTGGGCGGCAAGCAAGTCGGTCACGCGCGTCGGCCACTCGATATCGCAGATTGCGGTGATGGCACGGCTGAGCACCTCGAGCGAAGTGCCGCCGTAGGGGTTGGACGAATGCCCGCCCTCGCTATGCGTCCTCAACACGATATCGGCGTAGCCCTTCTCCGCGAGATCGGCATGCATAAGCCAGCCCTCGCCCGCGCTGTACTCGGCAGCCGGAACGATGCGGTAGTCGCCCTCGTCAATCAGGAACTCGAGCTCGACACCGCGCTCCTCGAGCACGCGGCCGATGGCACCCGCACCGAACTGCGTGGTTTCCTCGTCCTGGCCAAAGGCGAGCAGCAGGGTACGCTTGTGCTCCCAGCCGTGTGCCAGCGCATACTCAACCGCCTCGAGAATGCCTGCGACCTGGTCTTTCATGTCGATGGCACCGCGGCCCCAAATGTAGGCGTCGTCCACCTGTCCGCTAAAGGGGTCGTGCATCCAATCGTCCTCGGTGCCCGGCACCACGGGGACCACGTCCATGTGCCCCATGAGCATAATGGGCTTGAGGGCAGGGCTGGAACCGCTAAGCGTCACCAACAGCGAATGGTCGATAAGCTCGACCTCGCCCGCCGCGAACACGTGCGGCCACGCCTGCTGCATATAGGCGCGCAGGTCGTCAAACGGCTGCCAGTCCACCGCCTCGGCATCCATGCTCGAAATGGTCGGAAACAACAGCACGTGCCCCAAGCGTTCGCACGCGCCAGCCTCGTCTAAATCGGCAAAATCGTCCTCATGCGCAAAGAAGCGCCAAACCTCGGCCATGACATCCTTTCGACTGTGATGACGAGGGCCGCCCCACCGGAGCGGCCCTGCCACGTAAGCGTTTGCGGTCGGTTATTTGTCCTCGAGATAACGCGAGAGGAACTCGCGAGTGCGCTGGTGTTTGGGGTTGCCGAAGAGCTCGGCCGGCGCGGCGTCCTCGAGCACCACGCCCTTGTCCATAAAGACCACGCGGTCGGACACGGTGCGGGCAAAGGCCATCTCGTGCGTGACGACGACCATGGTCATGCCGTCGGCAGCGAGCTTGCGCATGACCTCGAGCACCTCTCCCACGATCTCGGGGTCGAGCGCGGAGGTCGGCTCGTCGAACAGCATGATCTGCGGATTCATGCACAGGGCACGAGCGATGGCCACGCGCTGTTTTTGACCACCGGACAGGCGACCCACGGCGGCGTGCGCGAATTTTTCGAGTCCCACGCTCGTCAGACGCTCCATCGCGACCTTCTCGGCCTCGGCCTTGCTCATCTTTTTGAGCATGACGGGCGCGAGCGTGCAGTTATCGAGCACATCCATGTTGTTGAACAGGTTAAAGCCCTGGAACACCATGCCGATGTCCTCGCGGAGTTTATTGATATTGCAGCGCTCGGCCGTAAGGTCCTGGCCGTGGAACCAGATGTGGCCCGCGTCCGGGGTCTCGAGCAGGTTGAGGCAACGCAACAGCGTCGATTTGCCCGAACCCGAAGCGCCGATGATGGTGACGACCTCGCCTGATTTGACGGACAGGTCGATGCCCTTGAGCACCTCGAGCGAACCGAAGCTCTTGCGCAGGCCCTCGACGCGGATGAGCGGCTCATTGGTCTGTGCGGCGGCCGCAACGCCGGTAGTGGCGGTATCTGCCATGATGATTCTCCTCGTCTTAAGCCTAGTTAGAGCTGGGCAGCGTGGCAGGGGCCTCGGCGCCGAGCTTTTTGCCAAAGGCTCCGAGCAGGCGGCTCGCCACGAGCGTCAGGATCAGGTAGACCACGAGCGCCACGCAGTAGACCTCCATCTGGCGGTAGTACACGCCGGCGACCGTGGTAGTAGCGTACATAAGGTCGAACACGCCGATGACCGAAAGCACCGACGAATCCTTGATGTTGATGATGAGCTCGTTGGTGAGCGCCGGAATAGCGTTTTTAATGCCCTGGGGGAACACGACTTTGCGCATAGCCTGCCACTGCGAAAGACCCAGCGAGCGCGCTGCCTCGGCCTGGCCGGGGTCGATGGACTCGATACCGCCGCGCAGGACTTCCATCATGTAGGCGGTGGAGTTGAGCGAGATGGTGACGAGGCCGGCGGTGAAGGTACTCCAAATCTGGTTGGCCTGGGCGGTCTCGAAGCCCATGCCGCGCAAAACGGTGAAGCCCGCGTAATAGATGAGCAGGCCCTGAACCATCATGGGCGTACCGCGCACGATGGTGGAGTAGACAGTCGCAAAGCCGCGACCGACACTCTTAAAGAAGCGCACCAGGTCGTTGTCCACGCGATCGAACGTCTGAATACGCAGGAACACAAAGAGCAGCGCCAGGAAAAAGGCGATGACGGTACCGAAGGTCGCAAGTGCGATGGTGATCTCGATGCCGCGGATAAAGAAGTCGCCGCTCTTGTAGGTCATGTAGACCAGGCTCGACAAAAAGTCGCTAGGGTTGGAATCCGAGACAATGCTCACCTGCACCAGGTCGATAAACGACATGACGCAGCGGTCCACGAAAAAGATCGCCGCGATGGCGACCACGACGTAGCTGCCCAGGCGCGCGCCGCGGCGGAAACGCTCGGATGCGAACGGCGACTTTTCGCGATAGTCATTCCAATGCATGAGTTTGGTGACCAGCGCCGCCGCCGACACGACAATCCAGGCCCAAAGAATCGCCCATAGGCAATCCTGGAAGATACCGGTGGGGGCTAAGAAGCTCAGCGGTGTGGGATTGCGCTGGCTAAACGCCAGGCCGAGCGCCGCGATAACGCTCGTGCCCAGGTACACATAACGGTGGTCGGCCTTGATAAAGGAGGCCAGGCGATTGATGGTTTTCATGCTGCCTCCCTATGCCGGCTGACGGTCGAGGCACGCGTCCCACATTTGGTCGCGCTCCTCTTGGCTAATGCCCTTGAGTGTCTTGTCGATGAGCTTAAGGAGCTTGTCCGAGCCCTTGCGGCAGCCGACGTTTGCCGCGACTTCCTGCTTAAAGCCCTCGCCCTCGGCAAAATGAATGGGAACGATGCCCGGGTTTTGAGCCATATAGCCCTTCTCGTTCTCGGTGTTGTAGGTCACGGCGTCGCACGTGCCCTGCAGCAGATTCGAGAACACCGTGGGGACCGAATCGACCGGGTTTTTGTGCACAACGCCCGGGATCTCGTCGATGACGGTATCGAGCATGGTGTCCTTTTGGCCGAGCACCGTGGCACCGCTGAAGTCGCTGAGCTTGGTGGCGTTTTGGTAGGGCGAGCCCTCTTTTACGAACAGGCCAAAGTAGCCAATGAAGTACGGGTCGGAGAAACCGACCGACTCCTCACGCTCGGGCGTGGCGCTCATGCCGGCGATGATGAGGTCGATCTGGCCGTTGTTGAGCGAGTCAATAAGGCCCGAAAAGCTCTGCTTGACGGCGACGGGCTCGCCGCCGAGGGCCTTGCAGACGATCTTGGCGATCTGCACGTCGTAGCCATCGGCGTAGGCTCCCTGCACGTTGTCGATGGGAATGGTGTACTCGCTGGCCTCGGAGACCTGCCAGTTGTACGGGGCGTAGGCCGCCTCCATGCCGATACGGATCTTGTCCTTGCCGATCACGGAATCGGACAGGTCGTCGCGACCGCCGCCCGTCGTGGGCTGAACCACCTTGAGCGTGGAGGGGCGCTGGCAGCCGGCAAGCGCGCCGGCGACGACGGTAGCACTCGCAGCAAGAGCGCTACCCAAGAAGATACGACGGCTGCACACCGGCTGTGGATGCGCGTCGCGTTGTAGTCGAGGTTGCATCTGATGCCTTCCCTGTTGAATCGTATGCTGACGACTTAACAGGATATACGCCAGCGACCAGCAGCGCAGCACAAGCTCGAAAAATTAATAGACACACGGTAGTCATTGGGGACGCCGATGTTTTGGCAATGCCGGCGAGCGACGTCCAGAGCGAACAAGTGGCATGAAAAAGGCAAGGCATGACCAGAAGGTCTATGCCTTGCCTTTTGAATGACAAATTATCGCTCTGGACGGCGCACAGCATCGACCGAGCGGCGGAACCTCTAGAGCAAGGTAACGCTAAAGGTACGCTTGTCGGTGGCGCCGGGAGCCAAGGTGATGGTGTTGACCTTGTGCTCAAAGACGTCGTCCTCGGTGTCCATGGTGGTGTGGCCGGTCCAAGGCTCGAGCGCCACAAACGGAGCGTCGTTGGCGGCAGACCACACGCCAATGTACTTAAAGCCCTCAAAGTCGATCTTGACGCCGTGGCCCGACTTACGGCCGCGCAGCGTGAGCGTGGAGCCCGGGGTATCGGTGAACATGATGGCGTCGTTATCGAAGCTGCGGTGCGCGATGGGCAGCACGTCCGAGTTGTCGGGAGCCTTGTAGCTACCCTCGAACGTCATAAGGCCATCGGGCGTGATGACGGGGGCCTCGTTAGTCCAAGCCTCGGTAAACGCCAGCTCGTAGTCCTCGAACGCCTCGTCCTCGGCACCGGGGGCGGGCACGTTAAATGCGGGGTGGCCGCCCACCGAGAACGGCAGGTCCACGTCGCCGGTGTTGGTGACGACAAAGGTCTGCGTGAGGGTGGCGTCGCCGGTCAGGGCATAGGTCATGTTGAGCTTAAAGTGGAACGGAAACGCCTTGAGAGACTCGGGCGTGTCGGTGAGCTCGTAGGTAACGGACGAACCGTCCTCCGACACCCCGACGACCTTGTGCTCGACAATGCGCGCGATGCCGTGGCGCGCCATCTCGCAGGTGCCGGCGGCAGACGTCGCCGTGTTGTTGCGCAGCGATCCCACGATGGGGAACAGGATGGGCGCGTGCTTGCCCCAAAAGGCCGGGTCGCCCTGCCACAGATACTCGTTGCCGTTGAGGGCAAGGCTCGTGAGCTGGGCGCCCATGGAATCGATGGCTGCGGTGAGGCCGCCGCGCTTGATGGTAGTGACGGTGGACATACTACTTCCTCCAAAAGTAAACAACAGTGTCGAGGGTTATTGTCCCACTCTTGGCGGCGGGCTGAGCGGCAGGCGCAGTTATTGAGCAATAGCGTAAAGGTCAAACCCGCCCTGCGGCGTGCTATCGATCGTATCGGGCGCCTGTGAATTAAAACTCACCGGAACCATGCGCTTTGAGGCGCGGTAACGCGTGCCGTCGGTGGCGACGGGCGGCTCATCGACCGTGAGCTCGTAGTCGCCGGGCTTGAGCTCGATACCGTCACCTTCGGAATTGACGTATTGATACTCGTCGATTGCTTGTCCCTTGAGCGTGCGGCCCACGATATGGACGAGCATTTGGCTGTCGCCGCGCGCGGTATCCCACGTCGCGCCTTCCTTAACCTCGACTGACACATGCACCGAGCGCGTGCGGCTGAGCGATTGCTCGACGGACATCTCGACCTTGGCGGCGTCTTGGCGCTGCTGCTCGACATGGCCCCAGATGCTGCCGATTGCCGAGCAGGCGATAACGCCGGCCATGAAGGCGATGAGGATGGGGCCGAGCGGAGAGCGGCGACCCGCGTCTTCCTCATGAGCCAGGTCGGGGCGATGCGTTGGCGCAGGCGCCTGAGCACCCTGCGCGGGCACGTCGAGAATGCTGAAAGATGCCGTACTGCCGGGGTCGATGGTGTAGCGCGGTTGCGGGGTCTTTGCCGGCGAGATGGACATGTCGGCTGGCTCACTCAGCGTGGCCGTGGCATCGGCCTTTGCCTCGTCGGCCTCGGCCTGAGCCCAGGCCTGTTCAAAAGTCAGGGGCTCGGCGGCATCGGAGGCGGCGTCCGTCTCGACGGCATCGTTGCCGGTCTCGTCCTCGTCGCTCGACACGTCACGCGGCGCGGGCTCGTCCCACTCCTCGTCCGGAGCCTCGCCCTCGCTATACCACCATTCAAAGTTATCGATATCCATACGGGGCGCCCCTTAGGCCTCGCAAATAAACACTTGCTAGCCTTATACCCGCAGACGGCGCCGGAGCTCGCCGACACAGACAGGAAAAGCGTCACAACATTCGCCGCTTTTCCTCGTTTTCGAGATTTTCGCCGAATGTTGTGATGGTTTGGGCGACTGGCTGGCAGCGCAATGTGACAAAGGGACTGCCCCTTTGTCACATTCTGTTAGAGTTGCAGGGATTGAATCCCGCTTATTCATGCGACATTGGAGTGACAACCTTGACCGCCGCAACCACGCCTAAAAGCAAGTCAACCGCCGCCGTGCTCTCCCCTGCGCGCACTAAGCTCTGCTTGGCGCTGCTCGTGCTGTTGGGATTCTCGCTCGGCTGCTCCGAGTTCGTGGTCATCGGTATCGAGAGCGACCTGGCGACGGAACTCGACGTATCACTTGCTACTGCGGGCCAACTCATCAGCGTGTTCGCGCTGGTCTACGCCATCGCCACGCCGGTGCTTGCGCTCAGCACGGGGCGATTCCGCCGCTACCAGCTGCTCGTGTGCTACAGCATCGTCTTTGTGCTCGGCAACTTGGTCATGGCTCTGGCGCCCAACTTCCAGGTGCTGTTTATCTCGCGTATCATCCTGGGCTCCGTCTCGGGCGCACTGCTCGCCGTGGGCGTGACATACATCCCCGAGCTGCTGTCCCCGCAGCAAACTTCGCTTGCCATCTCGGTGGTATATGGTGCGTTTTCCGTGGCAATGGTCTTTGTGACCTCGATTGGCAAATTTGTGGCCGACACGCTCGACTGGCACGTGGCCATGTACGGCACGCTGGCCTTTGCCGTTTTGATCTGCGGAGCGCTCGTAGCGTTTATGCCCCGCGCCGGTCAGACCGATGAGCCCGCCACCTTCCGCGAGCAGGCGGGGCTGCTACGCGAGCCGAGCATCATCACCGGCATGCTTATCTTCTTGTTTGGCGTGGGCTCGGTCTATGTGTTCTACGGCTATGTGACGCCTTATCTTGAGCAGGTGCTGGGCATGGGCACCGTACAGGCGAGCACCACGCTCATGGCCTATGGCGTGTTCTGCCTGATTTCGAACATCCTGGGCGGATGGATCGATGCGCGTTTTGGCATGAAGGCGCTGCTGGTTACGTTTGCGCTGCAGGCGGCGGCGTTGCTCGGGCTGTTTGCTGTGGGCGGCACCATGCCGCTCGCGCTGGTCTTTGTCTTTAGCCTGGCGATGCTCATGTACCTGTTCTCGGTATCGTGCATCACGCACTTTATGGACGTGGCTCGCAGCCGCCATCCCAAATCGATGATGCTCGCAAGTTCGGTTGAGCCCATGGCGTTTAACGTCGGCATCTCGTTTGGCACCGCAGTGGGCGGCGCCGTGGTAAGCAGCATTGGCATTGCGTACGTGGGTGCAGTGGGCGCCGCGTTCTCGCTTGTGGCCTGGGCGCTCACGCTGGTGACGATTAAGCTCGCCCGCTGGGAGCGCAAGCGGGCAAGGGCGTAGGCGTAGATGCGATACTCGAGCTCGATGATGGCGATCGAACGAAAATCGCATATGCAACGTGTACTGTTTATCTGCCATGGCAACATCTGCCGCTCGACGAGGTAACCGCTGATTATCAGGCGTATTAACCATTCAAATCATCTGGTCTACTACCTTTTTACTACTCATTAGAGGCTCAGACACGACAGACCAGATGGTTCCGCTTTTCACAACAGCCTACTTTTTCGACCGTTCAACAGGTCAGTAGATTAAATGGCTTATCAGCATGCTAGAGTTGTACCTGCTACACAGCTCTAGCATTTTTTAATGCTCGCGCTTCACAACTGAAGACACTCAAGTCAGTGACAAGGAGGGGTATTTGCCCTTTCTCCTTGCTGACTCGTGCCACCGCGAAGCGCTTGGAGCTGTGTAGCAACTGTGGGTGGATACTCCTCCTTTTCGTGCTGCACATTCCGCACTTCGGATGAGCCTCCTTCCGCAGTTTCCGTCACGCCAATGGAAGGAGAACGCATCGTGCACAAGCACATAGCTTTCATCTCTCAAAAAGTTCAATTTGCTGCACAACAATTCCGTTATCACGATGAATAAAACGTGACCCTCGTCCGTTAACCCCAAGCTGCGAAATCAGTGTCAGTTCACACCGATAGCATTTAATTCACAAACGTCTTGAAAAGAAATACTTGAAGTCATAAAGACGTTGATGCACCGATCGCCAGAGAAAGGATGATTTTTATGGCAAACAAAGCACCAGCACAATGCCCATCTTGCGGAGAACGCACAGGTTGGAAATGCACAGGAGAATCTAATAAAGGCTTCAGTGTAGGAAAAGCCGCCGCTGGAGGTCTGCTTTTAGGCCCCATTGGCCTCGTGGGCGGAGCACTTGGCAAGAAGAAAAGGACGTATTACTGCCAGAACTGCGGATTCCGCGAAGACTACGATGCGTAAGGGATGACACCCATGACGGACGAAAACACTGGCACCGAAAGTGAAAGCGCGAAGTTTGCGACGCACTTTAAAAAGGCATTGCTGCCTATGCTTGCTGTCTGCCTTCTTTGCGCCCTATACATCACCAGCTGTGCTTGCATATTGAATTCTTTCAATGATCCGTCAAGCTCCTCTTCTTCTGCCGCCTATGATGAAAATGATGAAGACTCTGAGGACGATGATGATTATTCTTCTTACTCCAGCTCCTCATCGAGCTCATCCTCTAGCGCATTACTAGATGAGGACGATTGGGTTGATACGGATGACGGCAAAACGTATCTAAAGTCTGACTCGGAAGACGGTGGCACAGACTACATCGACACCGATGGGGAGTACGCCATTCATAAAAATGCCGATGGAACTGGAGCAATTGCTGACAGCAAGGGCAACAAAGCCGTGGATAGTGATGGAGACGGAAAGCTCGATTCCTATTCAACCGATAATGGAAAAACTTGGAGCAGTCTCGAATGACACGGCAATATCTATCGCTCGGCTAGGTAAGCGCTGATTATCAGGCGCATCAGCCATTCAAACACAGCGTTTACCAAGTGTCGGAGGAAGGAAAGCCCAATGAGCCAAAAGAACCGCCCGATTGCCGTTACGGCAGAACTCGTCCCGTCTCTGATTTCCACTGCAATCAACGATTGCGCCCCATCAGCCTATCAGCCGCTTTACGCAACAAGCCCGACCATCTGACGAAGCGTTCATGATCAATCTTGAAAATGGCACTGCCACGATGAGCGATGCCAGCATTCTGGCTTTTGTTTGCGGCAAACCACAAACAGAGCCTTCAGCCACATCTTCACGTTTTCTTGGAGGAACAAATGCGCAAACAAGCATTGCTCATCCCATTGTTGGCTTCATGTATCCTGCTGAGCGGCTGCGCAAGTCAGGGGACAAAACTCGACCAGCAGATTGCCTCAATCGGAAAAATTACCGCCGATTCTTGGGACGAGCTTCAGTCTCTTAATAGCCAATATAAAGAACTTGATGCTAGCGGGAAGCAGGATGTTAAACACTACAAAGACTTGGAAAGCGCCCTCGTAGAATGCTCGAAGCTCAGAACCGACCAGCAATTTAGCAAAGATTTGAAAAAGTCGATTCATTGGCGGCAAAAACACGCGGACGATACGGATCAGGCTGTTTTAGTAGATGCTGAGCTAGCAAAGCTAGAAAAATACCGTTCCGCAGATTTCTCCAGCGACACGGTTAAGAACTCTTGCACCAAGTATTTGGAAGGACTCGACACCCAAAAAGCCGCCCTCGGCGAAGCCCTTAAATCGGACGAGCAAATTGAATGGCAAAAGGGCATGGTTCTTCGTTACGAAGCGCTCAACGAGCTTTATGAGGAGATAGGATTCCTTGCCACGGACGATGACTTTGTCTCTAATTACATCGCAGGACTAGACAAACAGAAGAAGCTGCTAACAGCTCTCGAAGCCATTGAGGCCGATATCGACAGCCAGACCGACCGAATCGACAACGAGGTAACATGGACTGACTATTCTGTCAGCTTCGAGGTCGACAACAACACCGACTATCAATTTGATTCGGCTTGGGAATGTTCGCTAAAAAATGAGTCGGGCACCGTGACTGAAAATTCAACATGCCAAGTTGATAACATTAAGCCTCATTCTAGATATACGGTGACGTTCTACTTCTCCAATCCCGATAGCGGTTATGGTGGATGCGAATGGAATAACTACTACACGGATATTGTCTATTAAGGCCATCTTTCAATAACCATTAAATTAATAGAGTGACCATGGAACCATTGAATTGCAAGCTCATCGACCTCTGCGCCGATGAAGAAAACCCTGAAGGGCGCAAATTAGCCCATGAAACCCTAGCCCGTCTCTGCATTACTATTGAGCGAACCGCAGAGACCAACCAATCCAAAGGAAAAGTCGATCAGCCCAACGACAGCGCACCAAGCACGTGCATCAAAATCCGCTCTGAAGCACGCCGCATCTCACGGCACCTCAAGGCTCGCAAGAGATCCGTCATAGCCTTTGCCGTATTGTTCGCATTACTTATCGCCAGCACGGCTATTGGAGTCCATTCATATAGCGAGCAGGTTGAGAGCTACAACGCACTTTCCGCTAAGTACGATTCTCTTTCAGATGACTATGATGATGCATTCGACAAGGCAACTCTTTTGCAAGATAACAACAACAAGCTGCGGAGCCGCATCGAAAAGATACAGAACGAAAAAGCAGATTTAAGTCGAGAGCTTACGCTCTATAAAGACCAGCAGGCAACTATCGACGATGAGAAAGCGAAGCTCGAAGAACTCCACTCCCAGTTTGATGCTCTTCAAAGCGAGCGCGATGAACTCCAAAAACAGGTTGATGCGAAGAAACTGGAGCAAGAGCGCGCCCAACGGGAGGCTGAACAAAACCGCATCCAAAGTGAAGCTCAGGCCACGCAGGGCCAAACCGTGTACTGGGTCTCGGGCGGCAGCGTCTACCACACCACGCCAAACTGCCCAACGCTGAAACGCTCATCTGGAATTCACAGCGGAAGCATCTCCGCAAGCGGTAAAAGCCGCTGCTGCAAGGTCTGCGGATAACAGTGAAATATCTGCATAATGATAATTAAACTTGGAGGAGGGTGCATGATGCCCTTCCTCCAAGTCATTCTCCATGGCCTCTACGGCACATTCTATTGCCTTTCAGTTTTAGACCAAAACAAGAGCTATGCAGCCCTGGAACGTTTCCTATAGTCTTGCCAGTTGGGCAACAAAACATATTTCCTAAGGAGATAGCGAGCCTGTTCCATATCCCAACCCTTTGTTGGCACTTGTTTTTCGAAGAGTTTGACCAGCGATGCCACTGTTTTCAGGTTGAAGCTATATCTAGCAGAATCAACCTCTTCAAGAGAATAATGAAACGGCGGCCTCTCCGCTCCTTCTTTAAGTCCGAACGAGGCACACGATTCAATCCTATTTATTGAACCATAGTCCGACAATACCCAGGGACTTTTCTCAGCAAGGGAACTCTCCCACGTTGCCTTAAATCGCCCAAGTACATACTCAGACATATCAGACCACTCGCCGTGTTTTATTACATCCGCAAGAGATTTATATCTATGTTTGCGAACATACTCGATGCGATACGAATCAAAAGACTCTCGATACTCTTCGCCATAGTAAGCAGGATGGTCTCCCCAATATACGATCACCTCCTTTCTCACTTCAACCCAATCTATCTTTGCAGCGCGGTCGACAATAAGACTCCTTCTTTTGCCACTCAGCTTGGATGTCAGCTCTTGAAATAGGTCATCGTCTATCTTCTTGTCTTTTTTTGCATAATAAAGGCGATCCCCATACAGTCCAAAATATTTTGAAAGCTCGCCATTGGTCAGTCTTGCTGTCTGCCACTGTCCATTTGCTATATGGTACATATTTCGCGTGAATTCCCGAACGAACAGCGAATCGAATAGGATGGCGAACTCTTCCTCGATTTCCGATTTTCTCCCGTTCGTCTTTCTCCCATCAATCCTCTCCAACGGCGTTTTGTAAACCTCATTTACAACGAACAATCGATTGGTCGGCCTCTCATAGCGGCAATACAGTTCCCAATGCTTCAGTTGCAGTTGCTTCGACTTGCCCGTTTTTTGCTTCTCGTGAAATAGCTCACACATTTCCTTGTAGCTGTACTCTCCAACTTTTAGTTCTAAATCCAAATAAACCTCCTATCAATCCAACTGAATTACCTTCCTGCACGAATTTAATTTGTCACTATAATTTTTTTATTAACTTATAGATGCTCGATTTCATCTCGCATAATTTGTCACTAATCAACTACCATATATAATTAATATTTATTTAGGGACTTGAATGGTGACAAATATAATCATTTGCTACGTCTCGAAGAGATGTAGCAAACTATAAGTAATGCGAGATTGATATTGTTAAACATGCAGGTAGATACGTTAGTAAGTAGCGGATACAAACTCACCTCCCTGAATTAAGATTACCAACTCCGCTATTTAGGTACAGTGAAAGTATCCCCTAGCATGTAACGGCTATACGCCAAACCATCAATATCAATTCCCTATTTCGCGATATAGTTTTGAGCTATCGAGTTTATATATTTGATTTTTATTTACCACGACATACATTTTTGTTGCCAGCTTCTCTATATAGAGTGCTCCTGCTGATACCAGTCTTTTCACATATCTCTTTAACCGACTTCGTGCCGTCGTTTTCAAATAGATAGAGAGCCATGTTGAGAGCGTCTTCATCAACATTAGGTCTGCCGAACTTCACACCTTGCTTCATAGCAGCCTCCCTACCCTCGGCAGCATTCTCAAGGATGATCTGCCTCTGGAACTCAGCAATGGCTGACAGCATATGAAATATCAACTTGCCTGCTGGAGTGGTCGTATCGATAGCCTCTTTCTTGCTATGAACCTCGACATGCATCTGTTCGAAGGTCTCCATGAGATCAATTAGGTCTTTAGTACTCCTGCCAAGTCGAGACAGCTCAGTGATATAGACTTCATCGCCCTCGCGCAGACGGGAGAGCATATCTTTCAAAGCGGGACGATTAGCGTTCTTGCCCGAAGCCTTGTCGATAAATATCTGGTTATCCTTTAAGCCAAGCTCGTGCGCATATTCAAGCTGCCTTGCCTCGTTCTGTTCCTTCGTTGAGCAGCGAGCGTAGAGAAACTTCATCGCGTGCCTCCAATTCCTATATGTCTCAAAAGTCCAATTAGTATTTTATATTGGGACATATATTTTTGGAATATCTTTTAGGACACTATTTGATTCAAAAGACTCACTTGGGGAGCTGTATTTCTCATGTCTCAAATGTTATGAATTTTGGGATACACCAAAACGCAGCTTAACTCTCTTGCGCACTCCCAGCTTGTAGAAGATACGTTACCTCGTAAGCCCCTGCCCCCAATCTGTTTTGGCGCATACGGGGTGTTTTACACTTTGGCCTCAACTTCTACTTGGCAGACCCCATCTATGTAGTTGATATCAACATGACTGAAAGAAGAAATTCCACCGACCGTCTACCTTCACTGTAAATAGCGTATTACCAAGGCATAATCGCCAATGCTATCGAGAAGACCGCTAGCTGCCTAAAACGCTTTGAATCTTCGCACCCTGAGAAATGTCAACAGGAAGCGGCACCGTTCGCCCTTTTACTCAAAATGAAAGCCCGTGTCCTTGATACAATCTCATCTACCACACCGCAACATCCATTTATTTGGATGGAGCTTCACAATGGCATAGCTGCCGCTTTGCGTATGCAAACAGGCGAATTGGAGGGCACCCGCCTTTCAAGGTCTGTTCGCATATGCATGTGAAGCCTTGCGGTGTGGTAACTGTGGTAGGTGTCCTCCACATCGCTTCATTTGGTTGATGTGCTTCTCCCCTTCCACTTTTGTCGGAATTCCTTTGGAAGGAGAGGTCATGCCCCTTATCAACTGCCCAGAATGCGGAAAGCAGGTTTCGGACAAAGCCCCAACCTGCCCAAATTGTGGCTTTCCGCTGAACAGCATCTCCAGCAACGAAGCAACCAGCGGTACAGAAGACACTCAAGGCGATCAGCCAGAATCTGTGACCGAGAAGCAAAAAGATGGCTCCTCAAACGAAGCGCAGGACAATAATAAGCTCCCCGATACGCAAACGAAAAAGTCAGCACAAGAGGGGCAAAAGAAAAAGAAGCAAGTCGTTTCAGGCAAAATGAAATTGACAGCAGCAGTACTCGGCATAGTCGCAGTCGCAGAAATTGCCGTTGGGGCTATGCTTGCATCGAACATCATCTGCATACACGAATGGAGCGGAAACAACTGTTGCCAAGTCAATCATTGCTATAAATGCGGAAAAGTCGATCCCAATGGAAAGATTGACCCCGATGCACACAACTGGAACTCCGCAACGTGCACCGAACCGAAAACTTGTGTCAACTGTGGGAAAACCGTCGGAGAGAAAAACCCAGACAATCATTGCTTCGAGGACAGAAGCGATGGTTCAAAGGTCTGTACGCGCTGCGGAAAGATAATTCCAGCCCCGAATAGCACCGACGAAGCGGGAGACGATAGCCCTTCAACCGCAACTAGCCAGTCATCTGAAGACAACAACCAGACCGCGACAGAGGAGACCGCCCCTTCCGCATTTTCCTTTTCCCCCAGCTCCTTCAATGGGAAGCTCAAAAGCAATCTAGACGCAGACGTTATCGACAAGAGCAACGATGAGCTTATTTCCTATGTGTTTGTTGATGACATCAAGGATCCCGATATGTACGCAATGCTCTCTTTTACAACAATGGACGGGCAGAGCAATCTGGCAAAGAGCAGCAGGTATGACAGCTCCTGCAACCCGTCCCCCCTCCTCATGATTGACACCACGAAATGCGACTCAGCGATTGTTGCACGTGGATTCATAATGGCCTGCGATTCCTCACTCTCAAAAACCGATGCTCAGGAAGTCGTTACAAATCTCGCAAACAGCGTCGAAGGCAATAGTGGGTCTACAAGTAAGAACGGGATTAACTATATTTTTGCTAGCGATGGCGAGAAAGTCATGCTTAGGGCAACAGTCGCATAGGCTCCTCAATCCACACAATGCAATGTCTGGCACCGTAGCGCACTTCGCCACGGTGCCTTTTCTTTCAAACTGCGATTTCAATTGATGTCCGCTCAGCCTATAGCAAAAATGCACGCTGAGAGCGAAATTAAGGCTTGGAATTGCACCGATGAGCACTTACTCCAACCCCAGCCCCAACGGGGCAAATAGGCCTCATTTCCTTTGATTTAACCCAATAAACGAACCCTTTTACCATGGCATAGACAACCCCATAGCTACAATCATGTTGTCGTGCTTGAGTCTCTGAAAGGAGATCCAAGCTATGTCGAATAGGAAAGACAACAAGGGTCGAGTTCTCCATCGCGGAGAAGGCCAGCGCCCAGACGGTCGTTACTCGTTCAAATACACCAATTGGATGGGAAAAACCTGCTTTGTCTATTCGTGGACTTTGACAATTCACGACCAAACGCCGCACGGCAAAAAGAGAGACCTCTGCTTAAGACAAAAAGAGCAGCAGGTTCAAAAAGACCTCTTCGACCACATTGCACCTGAGAACATGAACGTCATGACTCTGGTTGAGAACTACCTTGCGACCAAGGTTGCGGTACGAAAGACTACCGTTAGCGCCTATAAAACCGTCACCAATTACCTGAAAACAGACAGCTTCAGCAAAGCCAAAATATCAAACATTACGGTGTTGGATGCAAAGAAATGGCTCATCCACCTTCAGCAAGATGTTGGAAAGGGATATAGCAGCGTCTGTAGCATCCGAGGCGTACTCAGACCAGCTTTCCAACTGGCCGAAGAATGCGGAATTATAAGACGCAACCCTTTTAACTTCGAACTTATCAATGTTTTGGTCAACGATACGGTATCCAGAGAATCGTTAAGCGTTAGACAAGAACGGCTATTCCTTGAGTTCATGCGCTCGGATCATCACTTCTCGCGCTACTTTGAAACTTACTTTATCTTGTTGAACACTGGACTCAGAATTTCTGAATACTGCGGCCTGACCTTTGATGACATTGACTTCGATAGCCACTGTATACGTGTTCAAAAGCAGCTTCATCGCGCAAGAGATATGCAGTATTACATTGAAGAGCCCAAAACAAAATCTGGTATGAGGTATATCCCTATGACCGCTTCTGTCGAAAAGGCCTTCCACAGTCTCATCGGACAGAGGGCGCAGCCAAAAGAAGAGCCTGTTATTGATGGGGTAAGGGGCTTCATCTGCCTAGACAAGAATGAGATGCCATGCGTTGCTCTGCATTGGGAGCATAGGCTCAAACGCGCCATCATTAAGCACAACCACATCTATAAGGAAGAACTGCCTCATATAACTCCGCATCAGCTCAGGCACACTTTCTGTAGCCGAATGGCACGCGCTGGCATGAGCCCAGCAAAGCTCAGATACATTATGGGGCATTCAGATATCAACACCACCTACAACGTTTACACCCATCTTGGGCTTGAAGATATTCAAGACGAGATGCTTGCTATTGAACAAAACCGCAGGTAGACATTGGTAGTAAAAATTTGAGCCGTACTACGTTTTTACTACTTTTGCTTCTACTTTTGACTGATTTCTGGCCTTAATAAAGTGGATTCTCCACCCTATATTGGAAACTAATTTTTAGAGCCATTCAACTCGTTGAATGCAGCAGAAGTGTTGGGGATAAAGGTCTTATCTTGTTATTATCGCAGGTAGAGATAACTATTTGACCCTGTCCCTTTGTCACATCACATCGGGGCGCAGATGCGATACTCGAGCTCGATGATGGCGATCGAAAGGAAACCGCATATGCAACGTGTTCTCTTTATCTGCCATGGGAACATCTGCCGCTCGACCATGGCCGAGTCGGTGTTTACCGAGCTCGTGCGCCGCGCTGGACGCGAGGCGGAGTTTGTCATCGATTCCGCCGCGACCTCAACTGAGGAGATCGGCAACCCGCCGCATCATGGCACGGTCGCTAAGCTGCGCGAAGTCGGGATTCCCGTCGTCGCACATCGCGCGCGTCAGGTGCGTCGCGCGGAGTATGGCGACTGGGACCACATCGTCTATATGGACGACGAGAACGCCCGCGGTCTGTACCGTATCTTTAGCAAGGACCCCGATGGCAAGATCTCGCGCTTGCTCGATTGGACCGATCGCCCCGGCGACGTAGCCGACCCCTGGTACACCGGTAATTTCGATGCCACCTACCGCGATGTGCTCGCCGGTTGCACCGCTATGCTCGAGCAGCTGTAGGCAAGCGAGGTCGCGGGCCACACCTTCGACGCGAAACGAGCGTGGATAATCTCCCACATGAAAAATGAGCGTGGATTTTCTCCCACTTTGAGCATTCAAGTGCGCTCTAAACGGGAGAAAATCCACGCTCGACTATTCGTCTACGATCTCGGCAAGCCAGACGTTCAGCGTATCGACCTCGGGACAGCAGAACTTTGCCGTACCGGGCTCGTTGCCAGGCACGGTTCCGCCATAGCGCAGGATATCGATATAGGGAAAGCCCACATGGCAGGCCATGGCGCACATCTTGCCGCGGTCTCGGTCGAAGTCAAAGACGTCGCCCGGCTTATGACCATGGTGACAGCGGCACGCACCCAGCTGGTCCACACAGCTTATGCGGATACGCGGACGCTTGCCACGCGGCGCACCAAGCGGCTTGTTCTCGTCGGCCGGCTTGGCGCCGCCCTCGCCGGCGTTACTCATGGTCGATCACATCCAGGCAGGCCTCGATGGGAAGGCCGGCCGACTTATCCTCTTGGTCGGCGTTGCGCTCGATAAGCTCGGCTACCACACGCATGGCGTCGGCCGTCGCACGCTGCAGGCTCCAGCCGGCCATAACGCGGCCGACGAGCACCGCCGAGAACGTGTCACCCGTGCCCGGGAAGTAGACCGGGATCAGGTCGAAGGGAATCGTGAAGTACTTCCCCGCCACATGGTCGTAACCGATGACAACATTCACACCGTCGACCACAGCGCTCGTAATGACCACCGACTTGGCACCCAGCTCGCGCACGGCGTCCACAAGAGCGCGGCCCTCATCGGGCGTAATTTGCTCGGCAATAGGCCTATCGGCAAGCAGGCACGCCTCGGTATAGTTGGGCACCGCGTAGTCTGCGCACTCCAGCAGGTGCCGCATAAGGCCAATCGTGGACTCGGGCACACCCGCATAGAGCTTGCCATTGTCGCCCATGATGGGGTCGACGAACACCTTGGTGCCCTTTTGCGCACGGCGGTGGCAAAAGTCCGAGATAATGCGCGTCTCTTCCTCGGTCACGATAAAGCCGGTCGAGATGGCGTCGAACTCAAAGCCGAGCTCCTCCCAGATAGCGAGGCTTTGGCGCACGTACTCCGTGGTGTCGTGGATGTAGAACTTGGGGTAGTTGAGCGTATCGGAAACGAGGGCCGTCGGCAGGTTGTGAATGCGATAGCCCATGTGCGACAGCACCGGCAGCATGGCGGAAAGCGCGACCTTGCCGTAACCGCACATATCGTTGATCAGCAGCAGCTGAGTATTCTTCATGAGTGTCCCCCTTGGTTCGGGCGCGGCGCAGCAGCGCCACAGTGCGACTAAGTGTAGCGCAGGGAGCACGGCGGGCGGGCGCTGGCGCCGTGGAGGGCAAATTGTTGCGGAAAAGTTTCGGAAAATGATCCCTTTTCCTCCGTCCCCAAGGGATCACATGCACCGAAGCGGACCGTGGCGGAATCACAGATTGCTGCTTAGGAACGCTTGCAGCGTCGAGCGGTTACGGCGTTTGGCAAAACTCCGTAACTTAATAAGTTTGGTACCTTGACATTGATTTCTTATGCTCCTAGATTAGTTAGGCACAAAACAATTCCACTACCTAACTAAAGAAAGGAGCGAAGCTTAGATATGTGTGTTGAACCACTCGTCCTTCCGCATGAGCCCGGCGGCGACCCGTCGCAACCGGTAGACATACCCGAAGCGGTCAGCGCCGAAGACAAACTCGCCAAGCGCATCCTGAGCGGCCTGGGATTTTGCGGCCATTACATGCATTTTCACGGCGGCGGCATATCTGGCAAGGCGCCTATTGTCTGCCTACTCGCCAAGCAGCCGACCGGCGAGCTGTCCCAACAGGAGCTCGGCATGCACTTCGACCTCAAGCCGGGGTCCCTTTCCGAGATTCTGTCCAAGCTCGAACTGGGCGGTCTTATCGGGCGCAGTCGCAATCCCAAAGACCGTCGGCAGCTCACCATCCGCCTGACCGAAGCGGGATGGGAAAAGGCCCGTGTTGAGCAGGCAGCCCGCATTCGCTTTAGGGAACAGGCCTTTAGCGCCCTTACGCACGACGAGCGCGAACAGCTCGCCGAGATGCTCGAAAAAATCCGCGTAACCTGGGAGGAACTGGATGATTAAAACCCTCATGGGAAGCATCCGCGATTACAAGAAGGTCACGATCGCCACGCCGCTGCTGGTGCTTGGCGAGGTGCTCTGCGAGATGCTGATTCCATTTATCACCGCCGACATGATCGACGCCATCAAAGACGGCGCCACCGTCGCCCAGATGCTTCCCACCGCAGGCTTTTTGGTGCTCATCGCGCTGACGTCGCTTGCTTTCGGTGCCGCTGCCGGCGTCACCTGCAGCCATGCGAGTTGCGGCTTCGCCAAGAACCTGCGTCACGACCTGTTCTACAAGATCCAGACGTTCAGCTTTGCCAACATCGATGAGTTCTCGAGCTCCTCGCTCGTCACCCGCCTCACCACCGACATCAACAACGTGCAGCAGGCCTTTATGATGCTCATCCGCATCGCCGTGCGCGCGCCGCTGGTGTTGGTCTTTGCCTTTGCCATGGCCTACGCCATGGGCGGCAGCGTCGCCATGGTCTACCTGGTCATCATTCCGCTGCTGGGCTTTGGCCTGTTCTTTATCATCTATAAGGTGCGCCCGATCTTTGCCCGCGTGTTCCGCAAGTACGACGCGCTCAACGAGTCCGTCGAGGAAAACGTCACCGGCATGCGCGTGGTCAAGAGCTACGTGCGCGAAGACTTTGAGAAGGAGAAGTTCGCGACCGCCGCACGCGACGTCCAGATGGACTTCACCCGCGCCGAGAAGCTGCTCGCCTTTAACAACCCCATGATGAACATCTGCGTCAACGGCGCATTTGTCGTCATCATCTACCTGGGCTCCAAGCTCATCATCACGAGCCGGGGCACGCTGTTCGACGTGGGCCAGCTCTCCTCGATCTTTACCTACGGCTTCCAGATCCTCATGAGCCTGATGCAGCTGTCGATGATCTTTGTCATGGTGACCATGGCCGACGAATCGGCGCACCGCATCACCGAAGTGCTGACCGCCGAGCCCACGATCGCCGATCCCGCCGAGCCCGTGCTCGAGGTCGCCAATGGCTCCATCGACTTTGACCACGTGAGCTTTAAGTATTCCGCGCATGCGAAGCGCCAGGCGCTCGACGATATCGACCTGCACATTACGAGCGGCGAGACCATCGGCATCATCGGCGGCACCGGCTCGGCCAAGTCCACGCTTGTAAACCTCATCGCCCGCCTGTACGACGCCACCGAAGGCACCGTGCGCGTGGGCGGCGTGGACGTGCGCGACTACGACTTGGACGCTCTGCGCCACCAAGTCGCCATGGTGCTGCAGAAAAACGTGCTGTTTAGCGGCACCATCGCCGAGAACCTGCGCTGGGGCGACCCGAACGCCACCGACGAGGAAGTCCGCGAAGCGGCACATCTGGCCTGCGCCGATGAGTTTGTCGACGGCTTCCCCAAGGGCTACGACACCTGGATCGAGCAGGGCGGCTCCAATGTTTCCGGCGGTCAGAAGCAGCGCCTGTGCATTGCACGTGCCCTGCTGCGTCGCCCCAAGATCTTGATCCTGGACGACTCCACGAGCGCCGTCGACACCAAGACCGACGCCAAGATCCGCGAGGGCCTGGCGAGTTATCTGCCCAACACGACCAAGCTCATCATCGCCCAGCGCATTAGCTCCGTGCAGGATGCCGATCGCATCATCGTCATGGAGGGCGGCCGCATCAAGGACATCGGCAACCACGACGAGCTGCTCAAGACGAGCGAAATCTACCGCGAGACCTTTACCTCGCAGAACAAGATGAGCGCCGAGGGCGAGGACGCGGGCGAGACCGCTGCAGCCGGCACCGAGGCATCTGCATCGCAAGCCCAGACCCAGGAAGGAGGCGAGGCACATGAGTAAGGCCACTACCGCCGAGCGCGTACGCAACCGCAAGGGCGGCACCATGACGCGCCTCATCAGAATGCTCTTTGGCTTCTACCCGGTGCTTTTGCCCCTCGTCGTCGCCGGCGTGGTGCTCTGCGCCGTCATCAACTCCATCGGCGCGACGTTTCTCCAGAGCGCGCTGCAGGTCATCAGCGAATCATGGCAGTCGGGCGACTGGACGGCCGCGCAGCCCAAAATTCTGAAGCTTGTGACTACCCTCGGCTGCATCTACGCCGTGGGCGTCGCGTCTTCGCTCTTCTGGAACCGCGCCATGGCCGTCATCACGCAGGGCTCGCTCGAGAAGCTGCGCGAAAAGATGTTCAACCGCATGCAGGACCTGCCGATCCGCTACTTCGACACGCATCAGCGCGGCGACATCATGAGCCACTACACCAACGATATCGACACGCTGCGCCAAATGATCAGCCAGTCGCTGCCCAACCTGCTCATGACGATCATCGTCATCGTCACGGTGTTCTTCATCATGCTGTACTACAGCGTTTGGATGTGCCTGGTCATCATTGCCGGCGTCGCCTTTATGACCTTTATGACCAAGCTGCTCGGCTCCAACTCCGCGCGCTTCTTCATTGCACAGCAGACCGAGCTCGGCGTGGTCGAAGGTCATATCGAGGAGGTCATGAACGGTCAGAAGGTCGTCAAGGCGTTTTGCCACGAGTCCGCCGCCGAGGCCGATTTCGATGAGCGCAACGAGAAGCTCTTCGAGGTCTCGCAGAAGGCCAACATGTACGCCAACATCCTCATGCCCGTCCTTATGAACCTGGGCAACCTGCTCTACGTGCTGGTCGCGCTGGCCGGCGGCATCTTCCTGGCGCTGGGCGTGCCTAACCTGAGCATCTCGGGCATGGCGCTTTCCATCGCCGTCGTGGTACCGTTCCTCAACATGACCAAGCAGTTCTGCGGCCAGATCGGCCAGATCTCGCAGCAGATCAACGCCGTGGTCATGGGCCTTGCCGGCGCCGAGCGCATCTTTGAGCTGCTCGACGAGGAGCCCGAGGCCGACGAGGGCTACGTAACGCTTGTCAACGCGCAGGTCAACCCCGACACTTGGCAGCTCGAGGAGGCCGACCACCACACCGGCATGTGGGCGTGGAAGCATCCGCACCGCGCGACCGGCGAAATTGAGTACGTGCCGCTGCGTGGCGATCTGGTCATGGACAACGTCGACTTTGGCTACACGCCCGACCACGAGGTGTTGCACGGCGTGTCCGTGTTTGCCAAGCCGGGCCAGAAGGTCGCGTTTGTCGGCGCCACCGGTGCCGGCAAGACGACCATCACCAACCTCATCAACCGCTTCTACGACATCGCCGACGGCAAGATCCGCTACGACGGCATCAACGTCAACAAGATCCGCAAGGCCGACCTGCGCCGCTCGCTGGGCGTCGTGCTACAGGACGTGAACCTGTTCACCGGCACTGTGATGGATAACATCCGCTACGGCAACCTGGACGCTACCGACGAGGAGTGCATCGCGGCGGCCAAGCTCGCGGGCGCGGATGACTTTATCACCCGCCTGCCCGACGGCTACGACACCATGCTCACCGGCAACGGCGCGCAGCTGTCGCAGGGCCAGCGTCAGCTGATTTCGATCGCACGCGCCGCCGTCGCCGATCCGCCGGCAATGATTCTGGACGAGGCCACGTCGAGCATCGATACCCGCACCGAGGCTATCGTGCAGGCCGGCATGGACAAGCTCATGGAAGGCCGCACGACGTTTGTCATCGCGCACCGTCTCTCCACCGTGCGCAACTCCGACGCAATCATCTGTCTGGACCACGGCCGCATCATCGAGCGCGGCAACCACGACGAGCTGATCGCCAAGCGCGGATACTACTATCAGCTCTATACCGGAGCGTTTGAGCTGGAGTAGACCTGGCAACCCGGAACTACGCCGCAACGCATAAGCCCCCGCAGTTCTGAACTGCACCCCAAAACTTGGACGGCTTAAATAAAAGCTACGCCGCAAGGGACTGTCTCCGGA
>OGQQ01000956.1_pt1 | contig 25174 bp, 16 predicted proteins | sample 1553281 | NCBI WGS metagenome assembly OGQQ01 (sample SAMEA2579937, study PRJEB22360) | human gut metagenome | biome: human gut; feature: human-associated habitat; material: faeces | place: Denmark | collected 2008/2010 | reverse complement strand
TATAAGATGCTGGGTATATGGAAAATATTTTATATATATGATTTTCAAAAATACACTCTAAATTGGTAGTAATAGTCTTTATACTAGACCTCAAGCACTTATTTTCAATAAGTAATAGTGAATGACGAAGTTCTGAAGGTACTTGGTACTTTAAGAGTTTTTGCTTTTCTAAAACTTTTAAAAATCACTATATGATTAAGTATCTAAAGTCCGTGGGTGTTTTACTGTTCTTGTCAACAGTCTGTAATGGAACGGTTTACGCCAATCAAGAAGGAAGAAAAACAGACGTGAGAGTGACTCAGCAAAATGGTACTTGTACCGGAGTTGTAAAAGATGCTACAGGCGAAACGATTATCGGTGCATCTGTGGTAGTAAAAGGTTCCACGAATGGAACCATTACAGGGATTGATGGAGACTTCTCCCTGTCTAATGTGCCCAAAGGAAGCACGATTGTCATTTCATTCGTAGGGTATCAGACGCAGGAAATAAAGTGGACGGGAGTGCCATTGAATATTATTTTGAGTGATGATACAAAAGTCTTGGATGAAGTGGTGGTAGTGGGATATGGAACGCAGAAAAAAGTGAATGTGACGGGTGCGGTAAGTATGGTCGGTTCGGATGTGATAGAGTCACGCCCTGTTGCCAACGTAAGTCAGGCATTACAAGGGGCGGTTCCCGGTTTGAATCTTTCTACCAGTTCAAGTGGGGGTGACCTTAATACCAGCATGAATATCAATATTCGTGGTACAGGTTCTATCGGCGACGGTTCTGTAGATAGTCCTTTGATTTTAATTGATGGTATAGAGGGAGATTTGAATTCTTTGAATCCTAATGATGTAGAAAGTGTGTCTGTTCTGAAAGATGCCGCTTCGGCTTCTATCTATGGTTCGCGTGCTGCATTTGGTGTAATCTTGGTTACGACTAAGAGTGGGAAGGCCGGTAAGGTGAAGGTTAATTACTCCGGCGATATTCGTTTCAGTACCGCGACACAGGTGCCCAAGATGGCTAATTCATTGCAATTTGCCACTTATTTCAATACTGCGAATATTAACGCTGGCGGTTCAAATATATTCAGCGATGAAACGATGGCGAATATCAAGAAGTATATGAATGGCGAATTCACAGACCCTAGCCAGCCGGAATATTGGGGAACAACAGCCAATGTGGAGAATGGGAAGTGGAACAACTATGGCTCGGCTTTTGCCAATACGGATTGGTTTGAGGAATTCTATAAAAAGAATGTGCCTTCTACACAGCATAATCTGAGTCTGAGTGGGGGAACTGAGAAGTTTAATTGGTCGGTCAGTGGAAGTTTCTTGCTACAGAATGGTCTGATTTCTCATGGGCACGACGAACTGGACCGTTATACGTTGAATAGTAAAATCGGAGCCGAACTGGCTTCATGGGCACGCCTGGATTACTCAACAAAATGGACACGCAAGGATTATGAGAAGCCTCAATATCTGACAGGGTTGTTCTTCCATAACATTGCACGCCGCTGGCCTTCTTGTCCGGTAGTCGATCCGAATGGAAACTGGATGGCAGAAATGGAGATTTATGAATTGGAAGACGGGGGGATATATAAGGAGAACAACGATGAGTTCACCCAACAGTTAAAGTTTACCTTCACGCCGTTGAAAGGATGGAACATCTATGCTGAAGGTGCTCTGCGTCTTACCAATAATAAGACTACTCAAAACAAAATTCCTATTTATAATTATAATGTAGCCAATGAGCCGATGTTACGTGATTCTGGATACGGAACAGTGACTTATGTGTATGATAACCGCTACAAGCAAAACTATTATGCTGTAAATGTTTATACCGATTATTCTCACAGCTTTGGAAAACATAATGGAAAAGTTTTGTTGGGCTTGAACTATGAACGTTATAATCAAGACAATATGTGGGCAAGCGGTACAGACTTAACAACTGAAGATAAACCTTTCTTGAGCCAGACACAAAGTAACAAGAAGAATGGTGACGGTTATTGGAATCGGGCTACAGCAGGTTATTTCGGACGTTTCAATTATGATTATGACGGTAAGTATCTGGCGGAGTTTAATATTCGTTATGACGGTTCTTCACGTTTTCTAGCCGATAAGCGGTGGGCATGGTTCCCGTCGGTATCTTTGGGATGGAATATTGCCCGTGAGGAGTTCTTTGAGAAATTGAGTGAAACAGTTAATACGCTGAAACTTCGTGGTTCTTGGGGACAATTAGGTAACACTAGTTCCAATTATAACAGTTTCTGGGATTGGTATCCGTTCTATCAGCAGCAGGCCATCAGTTCTGCATCCAGCAACTGGCTGATTAATGGCGAAAAACAAAATACATCTTCCCTTCCCAGCATCGTTAATGCTACCATGACTTGGGAAACGGTGGAAACATGGGATTTCGGTTTTGATTTCGGCGCTTTTAATAATCGCCTGACCGGTACTTTTGATTGGTATAGTCGTACTACAAAAGACATGATTGGTCCGGCACCTATCTTGGGTTCTGTATTGGGTACTAATGCTCCCAAAACCAACAACTGTGATATGCGTACTTCGGGGTGGGAATTGGAAATCGGATGGCGTGATCAGATTAATGATTTCAAATATGGTGTTCGGTTCAATCTCTCGGATAATCGATCTAAAATTCTGACCTATCCATACGATGGGGAGTTTAGCAATCAAAGTATCGGAGGGTATTATAATGGCAAGTATTTAAATGAAATTTGGGGGTATGAAAGTGTCGGTCTGGCTTCTTCAAAAGTAGAAATGGACAATTGGCTGACAACCAATAAGCCCAACTGGGGAAGCAACTGGGGTGCAGGTGATGTGATGTATAAGGATTTGAATGGAGATGGCATTGTCAGTTCCGGTGCAAATACTTTGGACGATCACGGTGATTTGAAACGTATTGGTAATGCGACTCCTCGTTATCGTATCGGTTTGAACTTAGATGCGGCATACAAGGGATTTGATTTTTCTATTTTCTTTCAAGGAGTGTTGAAACGCGATTGGTTCTTCGGTGCCGGTGATGCATACTTTTGGGGAGCGCAAGGAAATATGTGGCAAAGCGCCTGCTTTGAAGATCATTTGGACTATTGGACGGAAAACAATACTGGTGCATATTATCCGAAACCTTATTTTGGCGGTATTCAGAAAAATCAGCAGACACAGACGCGTTATTTGCAAAGTGCCGCCTATCTCCGTTGCAAGAATATCCAGTTGGGGTATACTTTGCCGAAATCTCTGTTGTCACCGGCCGGAATCAGTAATTGCCGCATTTATCTGTCATGCGATAATTTATTCACTATCACTAGTCTGTCCGATATATTTGATCCCGAAGCTTTCGGAGGATATGGTGACGAAGGATGGGGCAGTGGTAAAACTTATCCGTTGCAACGTACTGTTTCTGTGGGTGTAAATCTTAGCTTTTAACTAATAAAAAGAAGAATATTATGAAAATAAATACAAAACACATCGGATTATGTCTTTTGTTGGGTGCTGCTATGAGTACCACCTCGTGTAACGATCTGCTCGACCTTGATCCTGTAAGCCAAATCACACCGGAGTCATTCTATACATCAGCCGATCAGCTGGCTACTTACTTGAATAATTATTATAGTTCCTATTTGGTTGCTCCCTATAGCGGAGAGATGTATCATACGCAGAGTTATAGTGATGGTATGGCACGTTCTGACGGTAATACCGATATCATGTTGGCTGGGTTGAACGGTAATACGACTCTTTTTGCCGATGACCATTGGGAAGTTTCTTCGGGAAAAGCCCTTCAGGGATACTATGGAGGAGTACGCGTTTACAATTATTTTTTAGATAAGGCAGTTACCGGTTATGAGAATGGAACGATTACCGGCGATGCGGAACTGATTAAGAACTATATCGGAGAGGGTTACTTCTTCCGTGCATTGTGTTATTTCCGAATGTTGGCCTATTATGGTGATTTACCCATAGTTACCAAGGTCTTGGAAGATAATGATGAGGTCATTGTAGAAAACAGTAAGCGTACTCCGCGTAATGAAGTGGCACGTTTCATATTGGAAGATTTGGACAAAGCTATTTCATATTTAGCAAGTCGAGGCAAGTTCAATGGTCAGCGTGTCAATAGAGAGGCGGCTTTGCTGTTTAAATCTAGAGTAGCCTTGTTTGAAGCCACTTTTGAAAAGTATCATAAAGGAAGCGGACGTGTACCGGGAGATAATAATTGGCCGGGAGCCAATATGCCTTATAACAGTGGAAAGAATTTCAGTATTGATAGTGAAGTGGATTTTTTCTTGACAGAAGCTATGAATGCTGCAAAACAGGTAGCCGATAATGCGCAACTGACTACCAATAATCATGTAATAGAACCTCAACCGGGTGTCATCACAGGTTGGAATGACTATTTTGAAATGTATAGTCAGCCTTCACTGGCTAATGTCCCCGAAGTCTTATTGTGGAAACAGTACAGCTTTAGCCTGAGTATCAGTCACGATGCAGCCTATCGTGTGAAGACTGGTTGTGCCGATGGATATACCCGTACCTTTGCAGAGTCTTTTCTGATGAAGAATGGATTACCCATTTATGCCAGCAATGACTATCAGGGTGATGTCAGCATTGATAATGTGAAAGCCGGTCGCGACGAACGTCTTCAGCTTTTTGTTTGGAGTGAGAGTACGCTGCTTGATTCTGATCCTAGTGCGCCTCAGTACAGTCAGCCATTCAAGAAACCCGGTATCGATAATTCAAATCAAGAAATACGTTGTATCACAGGGTATCAGCCACGTAAGTATTATACGTATGATTATACCCAGACTCCGAATGATGAGTTGCGCTGTACTAACGCATGCCCTGTTTTCCGTACAGCTGAGGCATTATTGAACTATATGGAAGCTTGTTATGAAAAGAATGGAACACTGGATGCTGATGCCAGAAAGTATTGGATGCAATTGCGTGAACGTGCCGGGGTGAGCACTGATATTGACGCTACAATTGCTGCTACCGATCTTTCCAAAGAAAAGGATTTCGGGGTGTATTCAGGGACTTCCATGGTGGATGTGACCTTGTATAATATTCGTCGCGAACGTATGAACGAGCTTTTCAGTGAAGGACAACGTTTTGCCGATTTGATTCGTTGGCGCTCCTTTGACCGTATGATAACTGCAAAGTGGATTCCTGAAGGAGTGAATTTTTGGGATAATCTTTATCTGTTGTATGATGCTGATATCAAGGCGGACGGGACATCGGATGCAGTTGTCTCTGGTAAAGAGCAAGGCAAGTATCTACGTCCTTACAGCCGTAATTTGGAGAGTTCCAACGAACTGCGTGATGGTTATAACTGGCATGAGGCATATTATTTGTATCCGATAGGAATCAGTGATACACGTACAGCTTCTGCTGACCGCGATATAAACAATAGCAATATATATCAGAATATAAATTGGCCCACTACGGCAGGCGGACATGCTGAAAAATAATTTTTTTCATAAGGTTGGGTCAATAAATATTCAGAAGTAAAAGTATTCGTTTTTTGGGATAATATTTTTAACATAGCAAAAGGGCAGGGAGTTCGTGAGGATTCTCTGTCTTTTGTCATATATGGTCTTTAGATTTTTCGGGCTGTTTTTGGTTGAAATACCTGGCAGTGATGGAGGTTTCGGGTTTGTAATCCGTTGATGTCAGCCAATGCCCTGACTTGGAAATGCTTTATATCAACTTCCAGCATCAATTTACCCAATTTGATGCAATTCATGGGTGGATCGTATTTTCATAGGCGTAAGAATTGGTGTGCTGCAAAGATCGGAAAATCTCCGGGTTGATAAAGGAAAGAGTGAAAAATATGAAAAAAAGAAGCCCGGTCCATTTTGTGGTAAGCGGACCGGGCTTTACAATCAATTTGTCAATCGTTTATAACCAATGGGGCTGCTACCTCCATTGGAACTTTAGAACTGTGCGACAGGGCGCGTGGCGTAATTGCTGGCTTTGCTGTTGGCAACTATCGCACCACTAACGAAATTCAGATACCAGGCGGATTCTGCCGAGTGTTCGGAAGAAGACCAGTACCCCTTGCGTGTGAAATCATTGAAACAATCTTGTTTGTCTTTGCAAATGACTCCGGTTTTTTGAAGTTCCCACAACAAAGTCAACTCGCCTGCCGACGGTAAATACCATTCACCTGCCGATTTGCCGCTGGTACTGTATTGGTAGCAGTAACCTCCTGCCGGGTAACTGGAAGAACTTTTACCAAGATAGGCGGTGTGAGCCTTTCCGTTGAAGTCGCTGATGGCTCCTTCTGACACCCAGGTGGCAGGTTGTCCGGTTTCAACATGGATGGTTGCTCCCTTGATGCGTTCCTCGTCCTTATCGGAGAAGAAAGAATCGGCGGGTCCGTCATAATAAGGGAGAACACCGCTTGTCAATGTACCGTCAGCGGTGGTATAGTTTTCGATGCCTTCTATATCTTCTGCTTTGCTGATCCATTTGGTACTGGACTGGTTGTCGCTTAATGCCACGATGCGTCCGAATGGAGAAGTGGACAGGGTGGGCGAGAGATTGCCGTCCGCATCATCCAGAGCATAGACAATACCGATGCAGGTTTTATTCTCATTCTTCTCGCTGGAGAAGGTAGCGTCGCTATAGTAATAATCGCCTACCTTGGCAGAAGGTAAAAGAGTGCAAGTGAGTGTCGGCGCTTCGTATACTTTGCCTTTCTCCAATTTGATGGTTGTCGAAGTAGCTGTCTCATACACTTCACCGGTGGTGGTAACAAGGGTGAAATGCAATTGTGCTTCGGAAGGGAAGAAGGAGATGTAAGTGGTTCCGGAAATACCGGTTTTGTTTTTAATAGTGATATTTCCTGTTTGGGTACTGCTAAACTCTCCGTCTTTTAGTTTCATAACGGCACTCGAGTAGAGGTTTCCGGCAGTGGCGGTTACGGTAATTCTTGTGATGTTGTTCAAAGGACTGTCACCGTTGGCGGTGAACTGGAATTTACCGATGGTGACCAAGCTAGTCATTTCGCAGGCGGAAGAGCCTGTAGTTTCGTTCATGCTGGCTTTACACAGTGCCCACGAGTAATCATAATTTGTTATACCTGCCAGTGTTCCGTCTTGTCCGCTCAGGTTGAGGGTTTGAGTCAGAGTGTCGCTGCTGGTCGCGGTGATGGCTGCCGCCGGGTAGAATACGGCAATTTCATTCTCGTTCTTTACTAGTGTCGAAAGATCGCCCGTAAAGGTATCAGAAGAGTCAGTTTCTCTTGTGAGAATCGTTTTGGGAACACCGCTGGAACCGGTTTTCATTACGGCCAGTTGGCTGTTGGCGTTCCAGTTGCCTTGCAGGATGCCTGTATCCTCTGCATCTGAAGAACGGGGGGACAGTGATGCTGTGAGAGAAAAAGGAACGGTGGAGGTTGTTGTAACTTGATCATCGTCATCGCTACACCCCAACATGCATAGAGCGATGCCCAAACAGAGAATAGTTGTTGTCTTTTTCATCATCGTTTTCGTTTTGCTGTTTTATGATTAAAACTTGAATGGTATTTATTATTTAATTTTAGATAGCAAAGGTAAATGTTCTCGGTCGATTTTTCTAATCTATTCGGCGAAAGCTGTTTTTTTTTCGATAAATTAGGGGAATAAGGGGAAATTTGAGGTGAAATGTAAAGAAGTGGATGGACGGGAAGCGAACACTTTCCGTCCATCCTGTCAGGATGGCGATGATTATTTCTTTTCACCGAAGTCGGCTTGTTGTTTTTCCACCTCTTTCAGCCTTTGTGCATTCCGTTCTTTCAGCAGACGTTCTTGTTCCAGTTCGGAAGCCGATTTGGCGGCTGATTGTCCAAAAGGTGAGTCGCTGCTCATGGGAATCAGCGCAGCTTCACTTTCGGTATAGATGAAAGGATGAGCTGCCGGCTTGCTTTCTAATTCCAACACTGCGCTGGCAGGCATTTGCGAGCCTTCGAACAATACGCTGGCAGTGATTTTGATTTTACCCGGCTTTAAGGTGGATTGTATCAGCACGGGGGCTGTCCCCCATTTTACCGGAGCCGGATTGGCCAGTATATTCGCTCCGCCTAAAATACGTCCTTCTCCTTCTACATGGAATTTCACATAATAGTTGTTCAGACGTTTGATATTCCCGTTTTTATCGGCTATGGCGGCTACTACGGTTACAAAGTCGGAGCCATCAGCTTTTAAGTCGGTGTTTTCATTGTCAACCCAAAGCAGCAGTTTCTCGGGACGCCGGGCCGGTCGTACTTCGTGCGTGGCAACTACTTTTCCGTCTATGATGCCTTCGGCCAGTAGGAACACCTCGTCCTGTTTCTTCTTTCTCATAGACATGTTCTTGTCTATCATGAAGTCGTATATATCTTTGAATGTTATAACGGGTGAGGGCATTCCTTCTTTCGTTGCCGGCTTTGTGTAAGTCCATGTCTTGCCACCTTTATTATAAGTAAGCCGCACCTCGTCACAATTGGAGTATACAGTAACGTCTTTGGGTGAGAAGGGAGTCATTTCATGGGCGATGTGCACCATCGGTCCTGTTTCGAAAAGACGGTCTTGCTTTTCGGGCGAGCGCTGGGCTTTGAACATATAATAAGCATATTTGGGTTGACGGAATACGTCCATCACACCACCATAGAAGGGATCGGGATGATAGCCGCGTTGGTGGTCGAACGAGTGCCACAAACAGCCGCCGACGTGTTGGCGCGGAGTACGGCAGAGTACATCGTAACAGGTGAAAGGATAACGGGGAGCGGCATAGTGCTGTGCCTGGATGAGCATAGCCTGTTCCCCCCAGTTGCGTGCCACACGGCTGGGGGAGTTGTGCGAATTCCAGTCGTCTACATTATCTCCCCACTCGCGGGTGAAATAGGTTATTTTAGGGTCGAGGCTTTTGATGGCCCAGTCCTTGTCCGCGTTGGCCGGATGAGTGAAGAGTACCGGATATACCTCATGTCCCCGTGCTTCGCTGTCGCAACCGGAGTAGCAATACGGATAAGGGTATTCTTGATTGACAATATCGAGGGTATTTTGGGCGAAGTCTGCCGGATACCAGGTTTCATTCAGAATAGGTTCCCATAACCATACACAAGGGTGATTGCGATCACGCCGTACCAGGTTGCGGATATCGCTATAGACACGTTGTGCAAATTCGGGGGCGTCATTCCAGAATTGCCATCCCGGAGTGTTGACGATGACGAACAAGCCCAGTTCGTCGCAGGCGTCCATAAAGGCGGGGTCTTGAGGGCAGTGAGCATTCCGGATGACTTTCATACCTGCGTCGCGTAGCTTTTTAGCGTCGCGCCAATGAATGCTGTTGGCAACGGCATTGCCTACTACGGCAAAATCCTGATGGCGGTTGGCGCCAATCAGTGGGCTTGGATAAGGTTTGCCGTTCAGCCAGAATCCGTCCTTGCCCTTGAATTCTACGCTGCGGATACCGATGCGGCGGCGGTAGCCGTCCACTACATTTCCTTCATTGTCGCGGATACGGACAATCAGGTTATATAACGTAGGCGTTTCAGGGCTCCAAAGCAGGGGAGACTTCAACATTATTTTATCTTTTGAAGTGACTGCCTTGCCCGGACGTACTTGAATGACATCGTTCAGAAATGCGGCTTGTGTGCCGTCGGGTTGCTGAAGTTCATATTCTACTACTCCTTTGAAGTTCTTTTTACTGTCATTACGTATATGGGCTTTCAGGATTATTTCTGCGGAAGTGTCGGAAACTTTGTCGTATGACACGAAAAGCCCGCCGCCTGCCATTTCGTTTTCGAAATTGGGATCGGTGATGAAAACCGGACGATGGGCTATTAGCCAGCAGTCACGATAGATGCCGCCAAAATAAGTATAATCCAGTACATCCTGTGCTTTGCCGGGAGGATAGCTGGGGTCATTGCTGTTGACTGCCCATACGGCTATCACATTGTCTGTTTCCCAATTCAGTGCGTCGGTGACATCAACGACTACAGGCAGGTATCCGCCAAAGTGTTCGGTCAATAAATTGCCGTTTACGAAAACTTTGCTTTTCCCCATGATAGCTTCGAAATGCAGGAAAAGTTTTTTGCCTTTCAATTCATCTGCCGGAGTGAAATGTTTGCGGTACCATACCTCGCCTTGATAGTTGATACATCCACTGGCCTCAGTCGGTACATATTCAATGCCGTCGGGCAGGGAAACCATTTTCCAGTTCCGGTCATTAAAGTCGGTAGCTTCTGCACCTGTAGCGGCTCCTTTGTGGAATCGCCATGCCGGATTCATGGAATATACTTCACGTCCGGAGTTTGCCAGTTCATAGAAACCGGCAGTAGAGAATTCAGGTTGGTGGGCTGCCTGCATCTCATAGAGAGGGAAAAATAGTAAAGCGATGAGATAAAATAAGATGTTTTGTTTCATGGTTCTATGTATCTTGATAATTTAATGAAGGTCAAAGATAAGAAATAAAAAAATACTGGGGAAATAAAAAAGAGAAGCAATTCTGCTTCTCTTTGATTGAAGTTGCGGAGGCCTGACTCGAACAGACGACCTTTGGGTTATGAGCCCAACGAGCTACCAACTGCTCCACTCCGCGATGTTGTGTTTTGATTACGGGTGCAAAGGTACGGCTTTTTTTCTAATCTCCAAACTATTTCTGTATCTTTTTCTCAAATAAAATAATCTTTTTAGCTAATATGTTGATATATAGAGCGTATACGATATGTTAATTAACGTTTGCTTCAAGATTATACTTTATTTGTTTGTGTGGTACAAAGAAAAAATGTAATTTTGCTCACATATATATGTAATGTGCAATTGAACTTATATGGCAGTATCAAAGACTAGGGCTAAATTGGTAGACGTCGCCCGTCAGCTTTTTGCGAAGAATGGGGTGGATGATACGACAATGAATGATATAGCGGTGGCTTCCAAGAAGGGAAGACGCACGCTCTATACGTATTTCAAGAGCAAAGAAGACATTTATATGGCAGTGGTGGAGTCGGAGTTAGAGATGCTGTCGGGGGCTATGGAGAAAGTGGCTGAACAGGATATCGCTCCTGATACGAAAATACTGCGGCTGATAGAAACACATCTGGACTCTATCAAGATGGTGGTGTTCAGGAACGGGACTTTGCGTGCCGGCTTTTTCCGTGATATATGGAGAGTGGAGGCGGTGCGGAAGAATTTTGACCGGACGGAAACAAAGCTGTTCAGGCAGGTGTTGACGGAAGGAAAGGAAAAGGGAATCTTTGATATAGACAATGTGAATATCGTGGCGGATATTGTGCACTATTGCGTGAAGGGCATTGAAGCGCCTTATATACGTGGCCAGATAGGTGAGGAACTGGACGATGAGACAGGATGGGCATACGTGGCAAAAATTGTGTATGGCGCATTGGGGCGTAAAGAACAGAATAAGGAATAAAATTAACTTTATAATTATAAAATCAAAAATTATGGGATTATTAACAGGAAAGACTGCGATTGTGACAGGTGCCGCTCGTGGTATTGGTAAAGCGATTGCATTGAAGTTTGCTGCCGAAGGAGCAAATATTGCTTTTACAGACTTGGTAATTGATGAAAACGGTCAGAATACAGAAAAAGAAATTGCTGCGTTGGGTGTAAAGGTGAAAGGTTATGCTTCTAATGCTGCGAATTTTGAGGATACAGAGAAAGTGGTTAATCAGATTAAGGATGATTTCGGTTCTGTTGATATTCTGGTGAACAATGCAGGTATCACGAAAGATGGATTGATGATGCGTATGAGTGAGGCGCAGTGGGATGCGGTAATCGCTGTGAACTTGAAGTCTGCCTTTAACTTTATCCACGCATGTACTCCGATCATGATGCGTCAGAAGAGTGGAAGCATTATCAACATGGCTTCCGTAGTGGGTGTTCACGGAAATGCCGGTCAATGTAACTATTCTGCTTCAAAAGCCGGTATGATCGGTCTAGCTAAATCCATCGCTCAGGAATTGGGCTCTCGCGGTATCCGTGCCAATGCCATCGCTCCGGGATTCATCATCACGGATATGACAGCCAAATTGTCTGACGAAGTAAAAGCTGAGTGGGCCAAGAAGATTCCTTTGCGTCGTGGAGGTACTCCTGAAGATGTGGCGGATGTAGCTACTTTCCTGGCTTCTGATATGTCTTCGTATGTATCAGGACAGGTTATCCAGGTTGACGGCGGTATGAACATGTAATATGACAGTTGTTTACGAGGATAATCATATTGTTGTAGTCAATAAGACTTCTTCCGAGATCGTTCAGGGAGACAAGACCGGTGATACTCCCTTGTCGGAGATGGTGAAACAATACCTGAAAGAGAAATATAATAAGCCGGGAAATGTTTTCATTGGAGTGACCCACCGCTTGGACCGTCCCGTCAGCGGGTTGGTGGTGTTCGCCAAAACGAGCAAGGCATTGCCCAGACTGAATGAGATGTTCCGTAATGGTGAGGTGAAAAAGACCTATTGGGCCATAGTGAAAGAATGCCCCAAGGAAACGGAGGGCGAGCTGGTTCACTATTTGGTGCGTAACGAGAAACAGAATAAGTCTTATGCATACGATAAGGAAGTAAAGAATTCCAAGAAAGCTGTACTTCATTATAAACTTATCGGCCATTCTCAGAATTACTATTTATTGGAGGTGGATCTGAAAACCGGAAGGCATCATCAGATTCGTTGCCAGTTGGCCAAGATGGGATGTCCCATTAAAGGTGATTTGAAATATGGCTCTCCACGTTCCAACCCGGATGGCAGTATCTGTCTGCATGCCCGGACGGTACAGTTCGTTCACCCTGTGTCGAAGGAAATGATCCGGTTGACTGCGCCGGTACCCGAAGGTAACTTGTGGAACGGTTTTGAGATAGACTAAAGATAGAAAACAAAAAGGGAATGCTTCACAGCATTCCCTTTTCTTACTTTTAGGCATCTTTCATTTACTTCAAAACTTCTCCGCTTTCGCTGAAAAGTACAGTGCTTTCAGTTCCCTCTTTATCAGTTAAAACAACCTTGTAAGTTTTAGTTCCATCTTCGTTTGCTTCTACGGCAGCTTCTTTGATAGTAGATTCTGCATAGTTCTTTGTGATAGCTTCCTGCACGGCAGCCGGAAGGTCTTTCACTTCAATAGGGGTAAAATCATTTATCATAGTTATGGTCACAGAGTCCACCATATAAAGTTGTCGGCGAATGCTACTGATGTTCCTAATCCCATTACCAATGCTACTGCAACAAATAACTTTTTCATAATTGTAGGTTTTTACTGTTAATACTATGTTGTTTTGTTTTCTCTGATAACAGAATGACAATATCTGTGCCAGAAAATAGATTGAATCTTTAAAATATTGATAATTAGTGGATTACTCTTAGTGGGGGATGAAAGGAACATGGGGATAAGTGTGGAACATGGGGAATGCTTTGTGGAATTATTCCACATATCCGGCGGGAAGATGAGTTTATATGCTGTAAGGCTGTGCCCGATAGGAGCAGTAGGGGCAACAGCCTTACGGTACAGTAGCTTCTTGTTGGTAAAGTTATTGAATATCGTACAGTTTCAATTTGTTATATAAAGTCTTCCGGTCTATGCCTAATAAGATGGCGGCTTTACTTTTATTGTTTCCTGTCTGCTTCAATGCCTCAAGGATACGTTTCTTTTCCGCCGCTTCATCATGCAGGCTGAACGTCTGCGGACTGGCGGACATTACAGGTTCCTGCAACTCATAACCTAATTCGGCAAGGGTGATAAAGTTGCTCTGTGCCAACAGGGTGGCACGTTTTACTATATTCTTCAGTTGCCGGAGATTTCCGGGCCATGAATACGTTTGTAAAGCTTGGCTGGCAGCGGCGTCAAACCCTATCAGCTGGCGGTCCAGTTCCCTGTTTGCCTGGTCCAAAAAGAAATTGGCGAATAGCAGGATATCTTCTTGCCGTTCTTTTAATGCCGGCATACGAAGGGTAAATTCATTGATACGGTGGTAAAGATCTTCGCGGAAGTTTCCTTTTTCAATGGCTTGTTGCAGGTTCTCGTTGGTAGCGCTGACCAGCCGCACATCTACCTCTATTTCTTTATTGGAGCCGACCGGACGGATGCGTCTTTCCTGCAAAGCACGGAGCAACTGTATTTGTACTTCATAACTTAAGTTGCCTATTTCATCCAGAAACAAAGTACCTCCGTTGGCTTCTACGAATGCTCCTGTTTTGTCGTTTAACGCCCCTGTGAAGGAGCCTTTTACATGACCGAAGAATTCGGAAGCCGCCAGTTCTTTGGGGATAGAACCGCAGTCTATGGCAATGAACGGTTTGTCGGCCCGTTTGCTTAGCTGATGAATACGGTGCGCCACATACTCTTTACCTGTTCCGCTGGCACCGTTTATCAGTACGGACATGGGGGTGGGAGCTACCAGACCTACATAATTGTAGAGTTGGCGCGCCGCCTCGCTTTCCCCCTCCAGGAAATTAGAGGGAGGAACGGTTGCACTATGGGGAACGGCTTTGCTCTTGGATGCTTTGGGCGTGACTGTGTTCTTTTCTATTCCTGCCGGTGTAGGTAAAGCTTTGTTTTGCAATGCCTCATTAATTTTCTTCAGCAACTCATCCGGTTGTACCGGTTTTGAAATGTAATCACTGGCTCCATGTTTTATGGCCTGTACAGCGCTTTGGATGTCAGCATAGCCTGTCATGATGATGAGTGGGATGTTGTATTTCTGTTCTTTCATCCATGAAAGCAAGAAGATACCATCTTGATCGGGCAGGCGCAGATCAGACAAGACAAGATCGTATGGTTGTGCGTCCAGTTGTTTGCGTGCGCGCGCATTACTGCTTGCTGTATCAACCGAAAATCCTTTTTTACCCAGCCAGGTTTTCAACATGGTGGCAAAAGTCAAGTCATCTTCTACTATCAGAATGGAATGTGGCATCTTTATGTGTTTTTTATTCGTACAAAAATAAACTTTTTTCACGGTGTGCCGAAACACGGACTCTATTTCTAATACCTTTTAACTTAACAGGGTTTAATTCTTCATTCTTCATCCGGAATTTCAATCTGTTTTTGTGCTTCGTCAATTACTTTTTCTATTTCTTTTACTATAAAGTTTGTTTTCTCTACCGCTTCTTCACTGATTTCAGCCGTCCCTCGTCTTTGTTCCATCCATGTCAGTGCAGGAATGCAACGGGTGGCTCCCAGCATGGTGAACAGCGGCAACAGTTTATGAGCTATTGCCGTGATGCCTTCCATATTCCTTTTCGCCAACGCTTCTTCCATATACTCTCGGTTCTTTTTTGTTTCGCTGATGAAGGTGCGGAGTATTTCTGCGGCTGCTTCCGGATCATCTTCCGAGAAGGCGGTCAGGGCAGAGAAATCCAACGTTTCTTGTTGGGGATGGTTTTCTTTGGCCGGTGCTGTGTGAGGAGCCGGATTTCCTGCGGCGGATACGTCCTTTCCTGTGGCCTGGAAGATGGCTGTAAACAATTCGTTTATGGTGAAAGGTTTGTGCAGGCAACCGGCAAAGCCATGTGAACGGAAATAATTTTCGTCCATATCGCTACGGGCGGTCAGCGCGATCACCGGCAGGGTTCGCACCCATGATGTGTCCAGCGTGCGGATGGCTTTCAATAAATCGAATCCGTTCATGGCAGGCATCTGTATGTCGGTGAGCAGGGCGTCGAAGCGCTTGTCTTTCAATTTGTTGAGAAGCTCTTCGGGATGATGGCAGCAGGTCACAGTCACTCCGGGGCGTTCCAGCATGGCGGTGGTAAGCTGTAACTGTATGCGGTCATCGTCAATTAAAATCAGGTGGATCGGCTCACTGTCTTTGCGGGGAGTGTCTATTTGCCGGATTCCGGTTGCGTCAGGGGAAGCAGGAGTATGTTCCGCTTCCGGTCCGGAGGGGTTTTCATCCGGATGGGAAGGCCCCTCAGGCAAAGGCAGATATGCATGGAATCGGCTGCCTTTCCCTTGTTCGCTTTCTATCTTGATATCTCCTTCGAGCAGAAGCACCAGTTTACGGGTGATGGCCAGTCCCAAGCCGAATCCTTCTTGTCCTTGTGCGTTGTGGAGCCGGGTGAATTCCTGAAAGATACGTTGTTGCTCTTCTTGGCTGATACCACATCCTGTGTCACTGATACTGAAATGCAGTTGGCCGTTTTCCAACGCTGCTTGCAGAGTGATGCTTCCTTCTTTGGTGAATTTCAGTGCATTGGATAGCAGATTCTCTGCTATCTGGCGGATACGGAACGGGTCTCCTATGTATACGCGGTTTAATGATTCGTTGCAATGATAGTTCAGTTCCAGCTGTTTGGAGTCCGCCATCGGTTTGAAGCTGATATAAATGGTGTCGAACAGTTGGTGGGGGTTGAATGATACCCGGTTGATGTCCATTTTATGTGCGTCCAGCCGGTGGTAATCCAGCAGGGATTTGACTAGGCTGAGCAGGTGATTGGCTGAACTTTGCATATTGTTCAGATAGAAACGCTGGCGTTCTTCGGTAGTGATCCGTTCCAGCAGGTCGGTATAGCCCAAGATGGAACCCACGGGGGCCTTGATATCGTGTGTGATGGTCAGCATCAGTTTTTCACGCGCCACCAGCAAGTCTTCGGCACGGCGTTTGGCTTTTTCCAGTTCTCGGCGGTAGTGGTTGCTGCGAGTGATGTCCCTCCATATCAGGACCAGGAAGAAAATAGCCAGAACCACGGCGACAATGGCGATTCCTGCCACTGTGCGGATAGAGCTTTGGCGGATGTATTCCTCTTGTATATGTTTGTTTTGTGCCAGAGCCTGCTCTTCTTCCTCTATGGTACTTAATAGCTGATTGACTTTCTGACTCAGTTTCAAGCCACTGAGGCGCAGGGACTGGGTGCGGCGATTCACCATTTCCATCCGTTCCTGATGGGTGTCGGTCACCCGGCTCTGTATGTCTTTCAGCATGGTGACCACCGTGTCTGCCGGGCTGTATGCTTCGGTCAGCGTATCGGTATATTCTTCCTGAATCACATTGCTGACTTGTGTGGAATCCGCTTTCCCGGGTGCGAACACTTCTCCCAGTCGTTTGAAGAAGCTTTTGGGCTTTTTGCGGATAACGTATGAATTGGTGTGTGTGATTACTTTTTTGCGCACGTGGGGAAGGCTGAGTAAAGAGTCTTGCTCGGCAATCAGTTCGTCGATATGCTGTTTGTAAATTTTATCTGTTCCGCCGTCCTGAATTGCTTTTAGCAGGTTGCGCATATTCCGTTCTTTATCCATGAAAAGCATTCCCACCGTATCCAGCCGTGCCAGTTGTATGCTGTCGGTCAGCAGTGTGCGCAGGGAGTCCAGCGCTGTGTTGGCCTGTTTCATGGCACGTTTGTATCGGTAGTACTGTCCTAGTTGTCCTGTACTGAGTGATTGTCCGATAACTTCCGCCTGATAAAGCTGGCCGATAATCTGATTGGTGACATGGCGCCGTTGGCTCAGGATGGCTTCATCATCGCTGGTTCCGGTCAGTGACTTCATCTCCTGATAAATATATCCGATGGATATAAAGAGCAGTGCAGTCAGCAGGATATAGCCGAATGCAACTTTCAGCTTGGTGGAACGGTTGGGCAGGCTCATGGTGGTTTTATTTTAATTTCGTATCACGGTTAAAGCGTAGGTAATAGAGTATTCCGGCTGTAGTCAGTCCGAAAGGAAATGCCATCCATATTCCTATAATTCCCCAGTCCATGATGAAACCGAAGAAATAGCCGGCCGGCAGGGAGATAAGGAAATAAGCGATGAATGCGATATACATCATGGGTTTCACATCTGCGATTCCACGAAGGGCATTGGCGAAATTTATCTGTAATCCGTCACCAAACTGGTAGATGATGAACGGAATGATAAGTTGTGCTACCATCACGCTGACCGCCGGACTGTCACTGAACCATCCTCCCAGTTCGTTACGCAGCAGGAAGATGGGCAGGGCTCCTATTAGTGCGATGAACAGCATGATATGGAATCCGGCGTATGCCGAGCGCCGGACGTTTATCCGGTCATTCTGTCCGCGGAAGTTGCTAACCCGCACAGCAACGGCTGCTCCCATGCCATAATACATCATAAAGCAGATTTGGGAAATGGCGAGCATCACTTGGTGGGCTGCCAGAGCGGTAGTCCCGATCCATCCCACCATAATGGCGCTGAGGCTGAACGAAGCGGTTTCCATCCCCATCTGCATGGCAATGGGCCATCCCAGTTTGTTCAGGTGCAGGAAGTCTGCCCGGTTGAGCGCATTGTGTAGAAATCCTTCTTTATAAATATGATAACGCCGGGTACAGAAAAAAATGACGGCGAACACGACCACCATCATGATACGGGAGGCCAATGTGGAAATTCCCGCTCCCAGCAATCCCATTTCGGGCATTCCCAGTTTACCGTAAATCAGGATGTAGTTGCCGATGATGTTCATCACATTTCCTGCCAATAAGATCCACATGGAAACGCGGGTGTCGGTTATGCCATCGGCAAATTGCTTGAAACCGTTGAAAAGCAGTACAAACAACAAGGATATCAGTAAAACGATGAAGTAGGGACGCATTAAAGGCAGCAGTTCTTCGGGTTGCCCCAGCCGGTGGATATTCAGATAGAGTATCCACATGATGAGTGTGAGCAATACTGCCAGCAGTGTATTGGCAAACAGGCTGTTCTTCAGCATCCGTCCCACTACATGGGTTTCTCCTCGTCCGAACAGGCTCCCCACGATAGGGGTCAGCCCGTATGAGAATCCGGTAGCGAAAATAATGGCCAAAGTAAACATATTGTTGACAAAACTGGCGGCGGCTAATTCATTCGTGCTGTGATGGCCTATCATTAATGTATCGGCAAAACCCAGAATGATGACACCTATCTGGCCGATAACGATAGGGATACCTAAAGTGAAAAGTGCTTTGTAATGTTGCATGGTTAATAAATTGCTAATGTGCCAATATGCCAATATGCTAATTTGCCAACTAGCTGCGCTGTGTTCCGCATGGCGCATTGGCAAATTAGCATATTATCAGGTCGGCAAATTACTTTTATAGTAGAGTGTGGAACAATTTTCCCGCACAAATGTTTTTTGTGCCGCTTCTTTTATCTGTCCGGCAGTGACCGAGCGATACTTGTTTACTTCATTGTTAATATCCTCCGCTTTGCCGGTCAGTTCAAAATAAGCCAGATTGGTAGCCACATTCAGGTAATTCAGGTTATTGAATATCTGTTCGCTTTCATAGCGGTTCTTTACTTTTTCCAGCTCGTCCTCGTCCACACTTTCTTCCGTCAATGCCTTCAGTTCCTGCCATACGGCTGTTTCGGCAGCTTCCAGCGTGACGCCTGGGGCGGGTTTGCCGGTGATATGGAACAATCCCTCGTCAATGCTGCCCGAGATATAGGCGTCGATGCTGTTGAATACCTGTTTCTTTTGCACCAGATGCTGCACCAGGCGGCAGGAACGTCCGCTACTTAGCAAGTCGCTCAGCATATCAAAAGCATAATAGTCGGGATGGCGTCGTTCACAGATATGGAATGCCATAAAGAGCGCGTCTACAGGCACGTTCCGCTCCACTGTCAGCCGGCGTTCCTCCGTTTGCCGGGGTTCTGCCGGCAGTGAGCGGGGGGGTACGTTGCGGCGCGGGATAGGGCCGAACCACTTTTCGGCCAGTGCCACTGTCTCTTCAAAAGTAATATGTCCCGTTACAGCCAGAATGGCATTGTCCGGTGCATAATATTTAAAGAAAAAAGCTTTTACCTCTTCAAGGGTGGCATTGGCTATGTGGCTGATTTCTTTGCCGATGGTAGGCCACTGGTACGGATGCACCTTATAAGCCAGGGCACGTAGCAGATGCGAGGCGTCTCCGTATGGCTGGTTCAGGTTTCGCTGTTTGAACTCTTCGATTACTACTTGCCGTTGCACTTCCAGACTGCGCGGGTTAAAGTCGAGAGACAACATACGGTCACTCTCCAGCCAGAATCCGGTTTCCACATTCTGACGGGGGAGGGTGATGTAATAATTGGTTATGTCATTATTTGTCCATGCGTTATTCTCGCCTCCGGCATTTTGTACCGGAGTATCATAGTCGGGCACATGGACAGAGCCTCCGAACATCAGGTGTTCAAACAGATGGGCGAATCCGGTATGATCAGGATCTTCATCGCGTGCGCCCACATCGTACAGCAGGTTCAGTGCCACCATCTGGGTTGTATTGTCCTCATTGTGTATCACACGCAGCCCGTTAGACAAGGTGTATCGGTTAATGTTAATCATCTGAGTCGCAAATTACTGAATACTGGCCTTGAGAATCCGGATATTCTCTACAGGGCGGTCTGCGCGGTTCGTTTTTGCTATTTCAATATTCTCCACTACTTCCATGCCTTCGGTTACTTCACCGAATACGGTATAAGAACCGTCCAGGTGGGGAGCGCCGCCTACGGTGCTGTATGCTTTGATCTGTTCGGGGGTGAAGCGGAATTTCTCTTCTTTGTCCGCCAGTTCACGGGCTTGGGCTTCCAGTGTGTCCTGCAATTCCAGTAATCCGGCATTGTCGCCCGCCTTGCGCATCTTGTATATTTCCTTCATGTGCTGGCGTGCTAGACTGTCGAACAGGGCCTCTTCGCGCTGTTCGTTTATTTTGTTCTCCATGCCCAGCAGTTGCGGTTCGGTGAACTTGCGTCCGGTAACAATATAGAACTGGCAACCCGATGAAGCCTTTTCGGGGTTCACATCATCACCCTGGCGTGCTGCCGCCAATACTCCTTTCTTGTGGAAAAATTTCGGATTGAATTCGGCGGGAATGGTGTAACCCACATCACCGCTGCCCAGCATGGCGGTATCCGATGCGTTTTTGCTGTCCGGATCGCCGGCCTGGATCATGAATTGTTTGATAACCCGGTGGAACAACGTACTGTCATATACTCCCTCTTTTACCAGTTTGATAAAGTTATCACGATGTTTCGGTGTTTCATTATACAGGGCCACTGTGATATTCCCCATGGTGGTTTCCAGTTTCACTAGGGTACGCTTTTCATTTTCCATATGATGATTCGTTTGTTTTTTCGAGCCGGCGCTGCATGCAGTCAATGCGATGAAGGCCAGGCATATTAGTAAAATTTTGTTTGAAATCATGAGCTGTTTTTTTATTTATCGGACAAATATAACAAAACTCGCTCACATACGGATGGATTTCGCAGGAATAATGCAAACTGTTGGAAATAAAGGGAGATATGCAGGTTTACTCTATATTCATCCATTGAGGGGTTTTGACCTGTTCAGCAGGAATTAAGAGAATAATGGCTACTTATCCATTGCCGATTTGAGGTTGCAAAGGAACGGGAAAAGACCTTTTCCTCTCCTTGTTTATTATTTTCATTCAAAAATCAATAGGAATGGTATTACTTACGAATGATGCGGTTAATGAATAGCCAGCTCCCGAATATCTGAAGCAGCATGCCCGGAATACCAATCCGGAAATCCTGTGCGGCAAGCCAGAAATCTCCTTTCGTCGCCCATTCTCCCAGCATCCCGACAAGCTGATAGGCCAAGACGACCCCAAGGAGCAGTCCGGGCGAAGCTTTCCTGAAATGCGAAGCCGCATACCCGGCAACCACAGCCAACAGAACGGATTTGAGAAAGATGGCGGGGCAGTACAGCCATAGCAAGCATCCCGAACAGTCTATTTCAGTTCGACAAGTTCGTACTTCTGACTTCCCATACCGAGCTGTTCGGCATAGTCGAGTGTATGCATCCCGTGGCGCGAGTCGATACGTTCGATCAGGTGAATTTTACCATGGTCTTCGGAGGAGCGTACCAGATCGGTGCAGGCCCGGTCAAGCGCTACCGGGTCAAGCGAGGCAAGGATACCGATGTCGCCCATCCTCGGATCTTCAGGCGAGGAGTCACAGTCGCAGTCCACCGAAAGATTGTTGGCCACACTGATGTAGAGAATCTTATCGCCGCAATGGTCCGTGACGGCTTTGGCGGCCTCGGCCATCGACTCCAAAAAGTTATCCTGTTCGGGAAGGTTACCCCAGACTTTGCTTACGTCCTTGGTCGTGCCTGCCGAATGAATCCACGCCTTGCCGCCCGACGAGGCGATGCCGATGGAGATATTCTTGATTGCGCCGCCGAAACCACCCATCGCATGACCTTTGAAATGCGACAGCACAACCGTAAAATCGTAATTCAAGTAGTTCTTGCCCACGAAATCCTCTTTCAGGTGCTTGCCGCCTTTTACCGGCAGGGACACTTCGCCGTCGGCATCCATGATGTCCACTTTCGCAATCGCCGTAAAACCGTGGTCGGCAGCAGCCTTGAGGTGTGCCTCCGTATTGGTACGTCCGCCACCATAGGCCGTATTGCACTCCACGATTGTGCCGTTCATTTTCCGTACAAGTGGTGCAATGAGTGTCGGCTGGAGAAAATTATGTCCTCCCGGTTCGCCGGTGGAGAGTTTTACCGCAACCTTTCCTTCGGCTTTACGACCGAGAGCCTCGTAGATCTTCACAAGATTTTCCGGGGTAATTTCCTTGATAAGATAGACCTTTGGGAGTTCAGATGCGCTATCCGATGTCTTGTCCTGTGCCTGTACATATCCTGTTCCTATGGTCAAAAATACCATTGCAGCCATTATCATGCTCATTATCTTTTTCATATATACTGTAATTTATCAATTAAAAGTTCAGATTTATACCTGCCATCACCGTAGCTCTCGGCATCGGGTATCCGGCATTGATTTCGTAACGCTGTGCCAGCAGGTTTTCTCCGCGTGCCCAGATGTCGAGCCATGGGGTGGCACGGAATTGTCCGCGCAGATTCCATAAGACAAAATCCTCGGTTGTAGCCGGATCTGTCGAGGTGTAAAGTCCGGCGATGTACTGTATGCCCGTCGATACCGACCAGCGTCCTTGCGTGAAGTTTGCTCCGGCATAGAGCTTATGTTCGGGAGCGGCAATCACGGGATTCTCCATGTGCAGGTAGCTGTAATTGGCATCCACCGACCAACTCTTATTGAAACGGTAAGCGACCTGTGCTTCGACGCCTGCATTGTCTATCTCTCCCGAATTCTGGTTCAGCATACCGCTTCCGCTCGGATTGGGCAGGGTCATAATCAGGTTCTTGCCATCGATATAGAAGAGATTGATACCATACGACAGGCTTCCACCCAACAGTCTTTGCGAGAAGGCTATCTCGTAGTTCCACATAGATTCCGGCGTCAAGTCGGGATTCTGCGGCGGGAACATGTACATCTCACGGAGAATCGGATAACGGAAACCTTTGGAGGCAGAAGCCTTCAGTTCGATGGTATGAGGCAGGTGGAATGCCAATCCAGCCTGCGGCACCCATTCTGTTCCGACACGGGAATGATGATCAACGCGCAATCCTGCGTTGAACGTGAGCCACTTCCCGACATCCTGCCGGAAGTCCACATAGCCTGCCACCTCGTTTTCATGCTTATCCACCAAATCGCTACGTGTTCCCGCGTCTTCTCCGCTCACATATTCGCTCCATGCCTCGCCACCGTAACGGAACCAGTCGAAGCCTACGGTGATGCGGTTATCCTTGAAGAACCGGGCGCTCTGATACCATGAGATACCCATCATGTCGTCATACGAGTTGAAGCGGTCATCCTGCGGACCTTCCCCTGCGGAAGGCGTATAGCCGTCGTTAATCCAATGGTCGCCCCAGTTGTAGAAGAAACTCAACGCACCGGAAGTCTTCCCGTATTCATTTTCGACGGCAAAAGAGGTCATGCCCCGTGTAATGCGCTGGTCACCGTCCAGCAGCGGAGCCGATACCGGGCCGGGATAAGAGGCGTTGAAGTGGGTCACGTTCACGTCGGCACGCAGATTCCAGTGGTCCGTCACCTCGTAACCGATCCGGCCGTAACCGCCGTACTGCTCGAATCCCATGTCGGCACGATGCCCGTCCGTGCGGTTGTACGAGCCGCTGATGACGCTCGAAAAACGCCCTTTGCGGATGCGGTTCGTCAGTTCGGTTTCCAACGTGTTGTAGGAACCGTACCCTGTGTGCAGGTGGGTGCGAATCCCATCCTCGTGCATTTTGCGGGTCACAATATTTACTACGCCACCCATGGCATTCGAACCGTAGAGTACGGATGCCGGGCCACGCAGTACCTCCACCCGGTCGGCCAGGAGCGTCTGGTAGGCATCGGCAATCGGATGTCCGAAGATGCCGGCATATTGTGGATGCCCATCAATAAGCACCATCAGGCGGGCATTGCCGCCACTTAACCCGCGTAACGAAATACCGCCTGCCGCCCCGTTGGAGACCCCGTAGCCCATCACGCCGCGCGAAGTAGTGAACAGACCCGGAACCTGTTCCGTGAGCACAGGGAGCAGGGAAGGCTGCATCGACTGCTCGATTCTTTTCCTGTTCACTACTGAAACAGTCTGCGACAAGTGGCGTATATCCGTCTGATGACGGGTTCCGGTAACGACCACTTCGTCGATAGTCAATGTTCTTTGGGCTGACAAGCTGTCTGCCGTATCAGGTGTTTGGCCCGAAACGGTCAGGCTTCCGGCCAATATGAATGTTGCAAATAGTAAATGTTGTTTCTTCATTTATCTGAATTCATTCTTTTAGATTGTAATGTTATAAACTCTTCAATTCGGACGAGACAATCCTGTGGAGTAAGGCAATACCGGCAACAAGTTTCCAGCGGGCACCATCCCGTCTTTGTACGGTTGATAATGTGCGGGACTGCCGTACCGTAACTGACGCGTACCCCGCTATCGGCAAACAAGTCGAGGGTCGGACGGCTGACCACGTCCGCATGGAGCTCTCCGACCTCTCCCAAAATCATCAGCGCCGCAGCCGCCTTGCCTACGACTTTGTCCGCAACGGAAGCTCCTTTCAGGAAATCGGAATCTTCCTGCAGCAGGGCATACAGGTCGGCCACACCGCGTCTGTCGAAAGTTCTGACTTCTCCGTTGGAAACGACTAAAGAATGTTTCCCTTCATGCAGTAATCGGATGATATCTTCCAGCATAATGTTTCAGAAACTATATTCGTCGAATGAGTTTGGCGGGATTGCCCGCGACAAGGGTATTCGGCTCCACATCGTGCGTGACGACACTGCCGGTTCCACAGTCTGTTTTGGTGCTTTCGACGGATTACTGAAAGTAAGTAGGCTCATAAGTATCAATACTATCTGTTTCATGTCATTTTAATTTAGAATATTCTTCATCACCGACAGGTTCCAGCCA
>OGQQ01000936.1_pt1 | contig 25472 bp, 25 predicted proteins | sample 1553281 | NCBI WGS metagenome assembly OGQQ01 (sample SAMEA2579937, study PRJEB22360) | human gut metagenome | biome: human gut; feature: human-associated habitat; material: faeces | place: Denmark | collected 2008/2010 | reverse complement strand
AGGATGTGATTCCCATAAGCTGTATCTGGCCGGACGGGATATTCAAGGTCGGGAATAAGTTTTCTCAGACCTTCCGCTTTTCGGACATCAACTATCAGGTGGCGTCGCGCGAGGATAAGGAGAGTATGTTTTTGACCTACTCCGAACTCTTGAACAGCCTTGACAGCGGAGCTATCACAAAAATCACTATCAACAACCGCAGGATGAACAAGGCGGATTTTGAGGATTCCATTCTTATGCCCCTGCGCGGGGACAGACTGGACGAGTACCGCAAGGAATACAACAAAATGCTGCTGGATAAGGCGACCGGCGCGAATGGCATTATGCAGGAGAAGTATATCACCGTTTCCGCAGCCAAAAAGGATATTGAGGAAGCCCGCGCCTATTTCGCCCGTATCGGTGCAGACCTCATCTCCCACTTCGCCGCGCTCGGCTCCAAATGCGCAGCCATGAACGCAACGGAACGGCTGCGCGTTCTGCACGACTTCTACCGCGCCGGTGAAGAAGTGGACTTTCACTTTGACGCGCGGGACATGATGAAAAAGGGACACGACTTCCGCGACTATATCTGCCCGGACAGCATAGAAAAGAACAGCGACTATTTCAAGCTGGGCGAGAAATACGGGCGCGTGCTTTTTCTCAAAGACTACGCTTCGTATATCAAGGACAGCATGGTAACGGAACTCACCGATTTTAACCGCAATATGATGTTGTCGATTGATGTTGTCCCCGTACCCACCGACGAGGCGGTGCGTGAGGTAGAAAACCGTCTGCTCGGTGTGGAAACGAACATTACTAATTGGCAGCGCAGACAGAACGCAAACAACAATTTTTCTGCCGTTGTGCCGTATGATATGGAGCTCCAGCGAAAGGAAAGCAAGGAGTTTTTGGACGACCTGACAACGAGGGATCAGCGCATGATGTTTGCGGTCATTACTATGGTTATCACCGCCGACGACAAAAAGCAGCTTGACAGCGACACCGAAACGGTGCTGTCCGTTGCAAGAAAGCATATGTGCCAGCTTGCCGTTTTGAAGTTTCAGCAGTTCGACGGCCTGAATACCGTTCTTCCCATTGGTACGAGAAAGATCAACGCCTTTCGTACCCTCACCACCGAAAGCCTTGCGGTATTTATGCCCTTTAAGGTGCAGGAGGTGCAGGACAAGGGCGGCATTTACTTCGGGGAAAACGCCATTTCCCACAATCTGATTATGTGCAACAAGGCGAACCTTTTGAATCAGTCGGCTTTCTTGTTGGGCGTTCCCGGTTCGGGCAAATCGTTTTCCGCAAAAGAACTGATTGCCTTTTTGATTCTCAACACCGAGGACGATGTGCTGATCTGCGACCCTGAAAATGAGTTCGGCGCTTTGGCGGCGGCTTTGGGCGAAGAAACGGCGACCGTGATTCATATGGCCGCAGGCGGTAAAGACCGCTTGAACGCAATGTATATGGTAGACGGCTACGGCGAGAACAACCCCATTGTGGAGAAATCGCAGTTCATTATGTCCCTTGTGGAGCAGATCGACAAGGCGGGGGTCGGCCCGCAGCAGAAATCTATTATCGACCGCTGTACCGCCCTTGTATATGCGGAAGCTGAAAAGACGGGCAAGCCCGCCACCCTCTATGCGCTCCGCGATAAACTATTGGAACAGCCCGAAGAAAAGGCAAAGGAAATCGCCTTGTCGCTGGAACTGTTCACCACGGGTTCGCTTGACATTTTCGGCCACGAAAGCACCGTAGACCTCGACAAGCGAATCGTCGTATTTGATATTCACGGCTTGGGCGAACAGTTAAAGCCTACGGGACTTTTAGTTATCACCGATACCATTCTGAACCGTGTTACGCTCAACTGGAAGAAAGGCAAAAGGACGCACGTGTTCATCGACGAGTTCCACGTGGTTTTTGAAAATGAGCAGAGCGGCATTTTCTTCAATTCCGCTTGGCGGCAGTTCAGAAAGAGAAACGGCTATCCGACCGCCATTACGCAGAATGTGGAGTATCTTTTGGATTCCGTACAGGCGAGCACGATGTTGTCCAACTCTGAATTTGTCGTGATGTTAAATCAAGCGTATTCCGACCGTGCCAAGCTCTCGAAGCTCTTGAACATTTCCGACGAGCAGATGAGCTATGTTACCAATGCAGACGCCGGGTGCGGGCTTATCAAGTACGGCTCGGCTCTTGTTCCCTTTATCAACCGCTTTCCGAGAGATACGAAACTGTATCAGCTTATGACGACAAAACCCGGCGAGGGCGTGTTCGGTAGCGGTGACGCTTCTTAAATCCAAAATAGGAGGACAACATTCTATGAAAAGCAAATATCTGATGATCGGGGCGGCCGCTTGTGCCGCCCTTTTCCTTTTCTCCGGCTTTATGCTCTATCGTCAGTACGCCGACGAAAAGCAGAGTGCCGAAGCATTTGAAACTATCTCTGCGCTTGTAGCGGACAAAACGCCGCCCGCCGATGTGCCGCAGGAAACCGAACCCCCGCAGTCGGAGCAGACCGCTTTTGAAAAGTATGCGGCGGTCTATGAGCAGAACAGCGATTTTGTGGGTTGGATTTCCACCCCCGGCACAAACATTGACTATCCCGTTATGCAGACCGTGGATAACCCGAATTACTATCTCAAACGCAATTTTGAAAAGCAGTACAGCGATTACGGCGTTCCCTATGTACAGGAAAACTGCGACCTTGAATTTTCCGACAACTGTGTGATCTACGGCCACCATATGAACAATGGGACAATGTTTGCCGATCTCTGCAAGTATGCCGACGAGGATTTTTACAGGGAGCATAAAACAATCCGCTTTGATACGCTGTCCGGCTTTGGCGAATACGAAATTGTAGCGGCGTTCAAAACCGTCGCCTACTCCGAACAGGGCTTTAAGTATTATCATTTCACCCGTGCGGATTCTGCGGAGGATTTCAACGCCTATATCGCCAAGTGCAAGGAGCTCTCTTTTTATGATACAGGCGTTACGGCAAAATACGGCGACAAGCTGATTACGCTTTCCACCTGCGAATACAGCCGCACAAACGGCCGAATGGTCGCTGTAGCGAAAAAGATTGTTTCGCCCTCTGCGGAGGTGGGCGAAAATGAAGCCTAAAAAATATGTGCTCTCTCTTTCGGGCGGTAAAGATTCGACGGCTATGCTCCTGCGTCTCTTGGAAGAAAAACGCCCTGTTGACCTGATTCTGTTCTGCGACACGGGGCTTGAATTTCCGCAGATGTATGCGCACCTTAATCGCTTGGAGGCGTATATTAAAAGACCCATTATCCGGCTGAAAGCGGAACACGATTTTGAATACTACTTTTTTGATTACACCCCGAAAAGAAAAAATCCTGCTCTGGAGCAGCACAAAGGTTTGAGTTGGCCCGGACCCCGTGGGCGCTGGTGTACGGGGATTCTCAAAACCCGTGTAATTAACGCCTATCTGAAAGAGTTGAGAAAAACCTATACGCTCGTTGAGTATGTGGGAATCGCCGCCGACGAAACACAGCGAATCAGGGATAAAAATTACCCGCTTGTGGAATGGGGAATGACGGAACAAGACTGTCTTTCCTATTGCTACGAGCAGGGTTTTGATTGGGACGGTTTATATGAGATTTTTAGCCGTGTTTCCTGCTGGTGCTGCCCTCTGCAAAGTTTGGAGGAACTGCGAAAGCTGTATCATCATTTCCCCGACCTATGGCGGCAGCTTGAAGAATGGGACAACGCCACTTGGAGGACATTTCTCAAAAACTATTCCGTCCGTGAGCTTGCCGCCCGTTTTGATTTTGAGGACGAATGGCAGGCCGCAGGCGGCAAGATCAGAAGCAGGGCATTTTACTCTGCCCTGCGGCAGGAACTTTCACGGCTCGGAACGGAGGTGACGCTATGCCGGAGATAAAGACAAGAGAGGTCGCAAAGGGCGGCGTAAAAGCCCTTGACAAATCGGCGGTGGCCGCCGAGCGAATGAAATCTGCCTATATCCGCACAAAGGACAAAGCCGAACACGGCGTATATTCCGCAGAGAGTTCGCCCGACGAATACGCCGCCGACCGTATTTCGGGCGGGGCTGATTCTATCACCCGTGAAGCCATAGGGCAGTTTGACAAACAGGGACGCAAGGGTGTGAAAACCACCAAAGAGAATATTTCCAAAGTCAAGGAGCATTTCGGGCAGAAGCCCGCCGACATTCCGAAAAAGCAGGCTCGGCAAAGAGCGGCGAAAGGCGTTCGCCGTTCAGCCGATACCGCCAAGCAATCCATTAAGACGGTGGAACGCAGCGGTAAAACGATCAAGCAGACGGCGAAATCCACAGGCAGGGCGACGGTAAAAACTGCAAAGGGTTCGGTCAAGACTGCACAGAAAACCGTTAAGACCGCCGAGCGTACCGCCCGAACAACAATCAAAACCGCCCAGCAGACGGCAAAGGCGGCACAGAAAACAGCACAAGCTACGGCAAGAGCGGCGAGGGCTGCGGCTCACGCTGCCCGTGCTGCCGCCAAAGCCGCCGCAGTTACCGCAAAGGCGGTCGCAAAAGCGATAGCCCTTACGGTTAAAGCCGCTATTGCGGGAGTAAAGGCTCTGATTGCCGCTATTGCGGCCGGAGGCTGGATTGCAGTTGTGGTGATAATCATTATCTGCTTGATCGGTCTGATTGTCGGCTCGTGTTTCGGTATCTTCTTTTCAAATGAGGACAGCGGTTCGGGTATGACTATGCAGAGCGTGGTACAGGAAATTAACGACGATTACCAACAGCAGATTGATACAACAAAAGCGAATATTTCCTACGATGTTTTGGAAATGTCCGGCTCCCGTGCCGTCTGGCCGGAGGTGCTGGCGGTTTATGCGGTCAAGACGACCACCGACCCGGACAACGCACAGGAGGTCGCCACAATCGACGATTCCAAGAAAGCGATTTTGACCGATATTTTCTGGCAGATGAATCAAATATCTACCCGGACGGAAACCAAGACCGAAGAAGTTATCACCGAAACCGACGACGGCCACGGTAATATTGTTCAGACGGTGACTACCGTAACCCGCACCTATTTATATATCACGGTTACGCATAAGACCGCCGAGGAAATGGCGAATCAGTATAATTTCAACGCAGATCAGCGAGAACAGCTTGCCGAGTTACTGGCCGAAGAAAACCGCAGTATGTGGAGTGCTGTTCTTTACGGCATTTATACCGAGGACGGCGAGATTGTTTCCGTCGCTCTTACGCAGGTCGGCAATGTGGGAGGCGAACCCTATTGGTCGTGGTACGGCTTTGACGGCCGTGTGGAATGGTGCGCCTGCTTTGTTTCTTGGTGCGCCAATGAGTGCGGTTATATCGACGCCGGGGTTATCCCCAAATTTGCAGGTTGTATTCAAGGCTCTAACTGGTTCAAGGAAAGGGGTCTTTGGCAGGACGGCAGCTTTACGCCCTCTGCGGGACACATTATTTTCTTTGATTGGGAGGGCGACGGTCTAACCGACCACGTGGGAATTGTCGAGCGTGTGGAAAACGGAACGGTCTATACCGTTGAGGGCAATTCCGGCGACGCCTGCAAGCAAAACAGTTATTCAATCGGAAGCAGCGTTATTTATGGCTATGGTACGCCTGCTTATTAAAAATCACAAGCCGTCTGCCCAGCAGGCGGCTTGATACATAAGTTTGCCTCTTGACAAAATACGCATATCCGAATACAATTATAATTGTAAGATTATTCGGTTATGCGTACTTTTTGGAAGATAGAAATGAATTACATATCAGTCAGAGAAGCGGCGCAAAAATGGGAAATCTCTGAACGCGTGTTCAAAAACTATGTGAAGAAATCAGAATAGACGGAATAAAAAAATTCGGGCATTCTTGGATGATTCCTAAAACGGCGAACAAGCCGATAGATTTATGAAGAAAAGATAATTCGTCCCAATAAGGCAGGTGAAATGTTATGTATAACCCGCAGCTTGAAACATTTATAAGAGTAGCGGACGCAGGCAGCTTTAACAAAGCGGCGGAGGAATCCTTTATTACACCTACAGCTGTTATCAAACAAATCAATTTGCTGGAGGATTCGTTGGGCGTTAAACTATTTGATCGGACACACAGAGGGCTACACTTAACAAAGGCCGGACACTCTCTATATCAGGATTCAAAATACATTATACAATATTGTAGAGATTCCATTACAAGAGCCAAAAATGCAATGCAGGAAGATAGCAATATTATTCGTATCGGTTCATCGCCTATCACCCCTGCACAGCTTCTTATGGAACTTTGGTCGAGAGTTCAAGCCTTGCACCCAAATATCAAATTTCAAATTGTACCCTTTGAGAACACTCCCGAAAACGCACGGGAGATTTTAGCCAATTTAGGCAAAAACATTGATATAGTCGGCGGTATCTTCGATGATACAATGTTGAATGTTCGTGCTTGTGCGGGCTTGGAATTGATTAGAGGCCCGTTTCATTGTGCTGTTTCTATTCACCACCGATTGGCAACCAAAGATAAATTGCAGCTTTCTGACCTCTACGGCGAAAATCTGCTGCTTATGCACCGTGGCTGGAGCCGCTATGTCGATCAGCTCCGAGACGACCTTTGGCAGAATCACCCACAAATAAATATTGTGGATTTTGACTTTTACGGAATGGATATATTTAATCGTTGTGAGAATACAAATGATGTATTGCTGGCTATTCCCGGATGGGCGAATGTTCACCCTCTACTGAAAGTAATACCTGTGGAGTGGAACCATTGTATTCCCTATGGAATCCTCCATTCTCCCACTCCAACGCCTACCGTACAGCAGTTTTTGGATGCTGCCGAAAAGGTGAGCAAGGAATTGTACCACTAAACAGATTGTTATAACTTTTGGGTATAAACGGATGAACGAAACGAGACTTCTCATGAAGTCTCGTTTTTTTTATAATGTAATTAGAAAGGTTGGTGACGACTTTGAGAGCAAATGCTTTTGTTGCGATACTGATTTGCATAGCCGTTTTCTTGGCAGGGTGCAGCGCAGATATTAACAGCACTGAATCGGACACAAATTTCAAAGGAGCAGAAACTACTGTGCAAACAAATCAGAATGATACAGAACAATATACGCAAGATACGGAAATCTCCGATGTGATAAATGACACCGCCTTTGGCGATTACGGCAGGCTGATATTTCCTGTGAACAGCAGCTATTACAGCGGCGATACATTAGGCAAACTGGGGCTCACTTGGTACAACAATATTGACCCCGACAAAACGGTAGAGATTGCAAACTATATGAAAAGCCATGCTGAAAACGGAGATGTAATCTTTTACGATATTTATACCGATGAAGAAAAAGCGGCTGATCCCGCAAAAGAAGATACAGGCTTGTTCTTCTTCAAAGGAAATCCCGGTGAACGGTTTGCGGTATGCAACGCAGGCGGTGGATTTGCCTATGTAGGTGCAATGCACGACAGTTTTCCCCACGCTTTGGAATTATCCAAAATGGGCTACAACGCCTTTGCCTTGATCTACCGCCCCGGCGCCGGGACCGCCTGCGAGGATTTAGCGAGAGCAATCAGCTTTATATTTGAAAATGCCGACGAATTAGAAGTAAACACCGATTGCTATTCCCTTTGGGGCGGCTCGGCAGGAGGAAGAATGGCGGCTTGGCTCGGCTCTTACGGCACGGCTGCGTTCGGGGAAAAAGATTTACCGCAGGCCGGGGCTGTGATTATGCAGTACACAGGTCACAGCGAATACAGCGAAAGCGACCCGCCGACTTACGCTTGTGTGGGCGAAAATGACGGTATTGCAAACTGGCGTACGATGGAGGCTCGGCTGAATCGCTTAAACGAGCTTGGAATCCCAACAGAGTTTCATCATTACGAGGGACTTCGCCACGGCTTCGGTCTCGGAACGGGAACGATTGCGGAGGGTTGGATAAACGGCGCTGTGAATTTTTGGGAAAATCAAATGCAATGATTAGCTCAAATTATCAATAAATCAGAGAAAGGACTATGACAATGAATAACTTTATTTTTGAAAATTCTACAAAGGTGTTTTTCGGAAAAGGCTGTGTAAAGGAATACCTTTGCTGCCTGACGAAAGCCTACGGCGATACCGTTATGCTATGTTATGGCGGCGGCTCAATCAAGAAAAACGGTATCTATGACGAGGTAACAAACATCTTGGAAGCCGCAGGAAAAACCGTTGTGGAGTTTAGCGGTATTATGGCGAATCCCACCTATGCGAAGGTATTGGAGGGTACGAAGCTGACAAAGAAAAATGATGTCAGTCTGCTTTTGGGAATCGGCGGCGGTTCGGTTATGGACTGCTGCAAGGCGATTTCGATTGCCGCCCGTTATGACGGCGATGTATGGGAAGATTTCTGGAAAAGACCGGGTGTTTTTGACTTCGAGCCGTTACCTCTCGGCGTGATCGTTACCGTGGCAGGTACGGGCAGCGAGTGCAACGGCGGCGCAGTCATTACCAATGAGGAATTGAAAATCAAGACAGGCAGAGATTATCCGCAATGCAACCCAAAATTCGCCCTGCTTGACCCCACCTATACTTACAGCGTTCCCAAAAAGCAAATGGTTTCCGGTGGCTTTGATATTCTTTCGCACATTATGGAGATTTATTTCAGCGAGCCGAATGAGGACAATGTATCGGACGATATTTCAGAGGCGCTTATGCGAAGTGTAATCCACAACCTGCGTGCTGCTATTCAGAATCCGCAGGACTACACTGCACGAAGCAATTTGATGTGGGCGGCGACAATGGCGGAAAACCGCATTATCAAACTGGGCAAGCGAATGGATTTTGAGTGCCACCAAATGGAACACCAGCTCGGTGCATACACAAACTGCAACCACGGCGAGGGGCTTGCAGTTCTGCACCCAGTCTACTATCGCCATATTTACAAATACGGCTTGCCGAAATTCAAACGGTTTGCAACCGAGGTTATGGGAGTTTCAACAGAGGGCAAAACGGACGAAGAAATCGCCCTTGCAGGTATTGAAGCTTTGAAAGATTTCATTGTAGAAATCGGACTGCCCGTGTCTTTGCAGGACTTGGGCGTGAATGAAAATACCGACTTGAAAGTCATTGCAGATTCCTGCGCTCTTATGCCCGGCAGTTATAAAAAAATGACCCACGAAGAAATCCTTGAAATCTTCAAGGAATGTTATTAAAAACAGAAAGGAAAAAACGATGAAAAAGATTATTTCGCTTTTTATGGCGCTTGCTATGGTGCTGTCGCTGGCAGCTTGCTCGACAAATCAATCCCCCAGCGAATCAACACCCGAAGAGAGCAGTTCGCAGACAAACGAGAGCACCCCTGCACCGAGCAACACAAACGGGAAAAATCTTGTGGTGTACTTCTCAATGCCCGACAATGTTGATGACAGTACGGTTGTAATCGACGGTGAAACGCTGGGCAATACGCAGTATATGGCGTATGTGATTCAGGAAACCGTCGGCGCTGACATTTTCCGCATTGAGCCGGAAACGCCCTATCCCACCGACCACGACGAACTGGTTGACCTTGCGAGTGAAGAACAAAGCGATAACGCAAGACCGGCAATCAAAGATACGATTGATAACTTTGATACCTACGAAAACATTTTTGTCGGTTATCCCAATTGGTGGGGCGATATGCCGATGATCCTGTACTCTTTCTTTGACGAGTACGATTTTTCCGGCAAGACGATTATTCCCTTTAACACCCACGGCGGCAGCGGCTTTTCTGGTACAATTTCCACAATCAAAGAGCTTGAACCCAACGCCGAGGTATTGGACGGCAAATCTATTTCCCGCAATGACATTCAGGACGCAGAACAGGAAATCGTTGATTGGGTAAATTCCCTTGGACTTACCGAATCCGAAGAACAGCCCGATTCTTCTGCCGTGGCGCAGAATCCTACCGATGAAGCAGGAAAAACATTGGTTGTCTACTACTCTGCAACCGGCAATACCGAGAATGTGGCGAATTACATTGCCACCGCAACAGACGGCGATTTGTTTGAGTTAGAGCCTGCCGAGCCGTACAGCGACGCTGACCTTAACTGGACGGACGATAACAGCCGTGTTGTGCGTGAACACGATAACCCCGATGAGCGTGATATTGCCCTTGTAAAAAGCACCGTAGAAAATTGGGACGAATATGACACGATTTTTATCGGCTACCCGATTTGGTGGGGGATTGCTGCTTGGCCCGTTGACGGATTTATCGAAGCAAACGATTTTACAGGAAAGACCGTGATTCCCTTTGCCACATCTTCCAGTTCGGGACTTGGCGAAAGCGGCGAGCTGCTCTCTGAAATGGCAGGCACGGGCGATTGGCAGGAAGGCCAGCGTTTCCGTTCCGGCGTCAGCGAAAGCGATGTGACGGCTTGGGTAGAAAGCCTTGAAAGATAACGCTATGAAAAAAGGTATTCTAATTTTGACTATGCTGATCGCCTCGTCGCTCATTCTTTCGGCGTGTGATTCACAGACCCCCGACACCTCGGCAAGCAGCGAGGTATCGGGAACAGAAAGCAGCAGTTTGGAGGTTGAAAGCAGTATGCCGACTAACGCAGATGATACCGCAAATCATTTTCCTGCTTCGCTCACCTCGATTCCCGACAGTTATTTGACCGAGGCGGAACAACAGGGCACTTTGCAAGACCTTTATTACGATACTTACGAATCCTTTTCCTACAATGAAAAGAGCCAAAGGCTCCAAAAGCACGCCGTCGTGTATCTGCCCTATGGCTATGACGAAAGCAAGCAATATCCTGTGTTCTACCTTATGCACGGTGGTTGGAGCAACGAATATACCTATCTGGGCAGCCCCGATGAGCCGCAGGGAATGAAACATATTCTCGATCACGGGATTGCAAACGGCGAAATCCAGCCGATGATTGTAGTTTGTCCTACCTACAACAACACAAGCCCGGAGGACAGCGGGGATTACAGCCTTGCTCTCCGGCTGACCGACAATTATCACAATGAGCTGATAAACGACCTTATCCCAGCGGTGGAAGGCAAATACAGCACCTATGCCGAGGACACCACCCCCGAAGCGATTGCCGCTTCTCGTGATTACCGGGCTTTCTGCGGCTTTTCAATGGGTTCTATGGCAACTTGGCGCACCTTTGAACATTCCCTTGACTACTTCCGCTATTTTATGCCGTCAAGCGGCGGCCCGGCGGCAAGCATAGAAACCTATGAAAGCGTGGTTAAAGATTCGGGGCACGAATGGGACGATTTCTTTATCTTTGCCGCTTCAGGTACGAATGATTTTGCCTATTTGGGATTTAAGAATGGGATTGAGGCTATGCGAGAAAGCGACAGCGGATTGTTCCGTTTTGCCGATAATGAAGCAGAGGGTAATCTCTATTACCTTGAATCTGACGGCGATCATTCCGGCTACTACGCTATGCTCTACTTTTACAATGGACTGCGCTGGATATGGAGGTGATGAAAATGAGGTGCAGGCGAACAGTTAAAATTATCATTGATATTGCGATGTATCTGATTTTTGTTGCTCTTATGCAGGAGCATTTATGGTCGGACGGATTACACGAATGGCTCGGTATCACGCTGTTTGCCTTGTTTATCGCCCATACCATCTTGAATTTCCGTTGGTATCAATCCCTTTTCAAAGGGAAATACACTCCAGCAAGGACAACATCAGCGATTATCAATATTGCGCTTCTTGCCGCTATGCTGTGTTGTATGGTAAGTTCGGTGCTGGTTTCAGGAAAGGTTTTTGCTTTTCTGAATTTGGGCGGGGCAAGATTCGGCAGAACGCTTCACCTTATATCGACTGCGTGGGCATTTGTCTTGATGAGCCTGCATATGGGACTTCATTTGACACCTTTGATAAACAAACTGAAAAAGAATAAGAAACTCCTGCGGGCAGGCCAAATCCTTGCCGTTTTACTGGCGGCATTCGGTGTTACTGTGTTTATCGGCAGAGCCTTTTATGAGGAACTGTTTTACCTTACCGAGTTTAAGTTTTTTGATACCGATAAATCGGCAGTCTTATACTTTTTTGAAACGGTCGCAATGTCCTTTCCCTTTGCTTCTATCGCTTATTATGGGAGAAAACTTCTGCAAATGAAGAAAAATAAAAATGAAAATTCAAGGAGGCACTATGAATAAATTATTGAAATCTATTCTTTCACTTGTTTTATGTATTGGTTGTGTATTGGCTCTGGCCGCCTGCGGTCAGCAGAACAGCATCACTACGGATAACACCGACACAGCCGTAAGCAATAATACTGTCGCAGACAACAACGCAGATGATTCTGTCGACAGCGCCCCCGAAGAAAGCACAGCCGGAGATTCTAATATCTTGGTAGCCTATTTCTCGTGGTCGGGCAACACACAGCAGGTTGCGAACTGGATTTCCGATAAAACAGGCGGCGAACTGTTCAGAATTACTCCCGAAGTGGACTACACAGAGGACGATGTATTTGACCGGGCGCAGGACGAACTGAACAGCGGTACTCGCCCGCCCCTTTCCTCTCATATAGACAGCGAAACTATGGCTGAATACGATGTTATCTTTGTGGGTTTCCCGATTTGGTGGTATGATCTTCCAATGCCCGTTTGGTCTTTCCTCGAAGAATACGACCTGTCCGGCAAAACGATTATTCCGTTCTTTACCCACAACGGCAGCTCGTCAGGTGCAAGCAGCGTTTCTACCGTAGCCGAGCTTTGCCCGGATTCTACCGTGCTGACCGATGATTATTTTACCTATTCGGGCAACAATGTGGAGAACGCCGAAAGCGATGTTGACGAATGGCTGACCGAGCTTGGCTACAAAAAATAACAATAGACAAGGAGAATTTGAACAATGAAAAATGTACTTATCTTATCCGGCAGCCCCCGCAAAGGCGGCAATTCCGATTTGCTCTGCGATGAATTTATGCGTGGTGCAAAGGAAGCGGGAAACAATGTAACCAAAATCAATGTGGCAAGCAAAAAGATTGCCCCTTGTCACGCCTGCTATTTCTGCCGTGAACACGGCGGCGAGTGCGCCTATAAAGACGATATGGCTGAAATCCTGCAAGCGATGATTGACGCCGATGTGCTTGTGCTTGCAAGCCCCGTTTATTTCTATTCCATTGACGCACAGTTAAAGGCGGTAATCGACCGAACAGTTGCACGCTGGCTGGAGGTTAAGGATAAAGAGTTTTACTACATTATGACCGCCGCCGATGAAGATAAATCGTCTATGGAAACCACCCTTGCCTGCTTCCGTGGCTATGCAGACTGCGTAAACGGCGCAAAGGAAATGGGTGTGATTTACGGTACAGGCGTTTATGAAAAGGGCAAGATACTGAATACCCACGCTATGACACAGGCCTATGAAATGGGCAAAAATGTTTAGTGCATACAACAGGAGAAAAACAATGAATATTTTATTTATCAACGGAAGCCCGAACGGGAACGGCAATACCGCCGCCCTTGCAAGCGAGCTTCTGAAAGGAAAAGAATATGAAACGCTGAATCTGACCGATTATAAAATCGGAAGCTACGGGCAGAAATTGGAGGGCGACGAGTTAGGTCAGGTCATTGCGAAAATAGAACAAGCAGAGGTAATTGTTATCGGCTCTCCGCTTTATTGGCATAACATCTGCGGCTCGGTGCGAAATATGCTGGATCGCTTCTACGGCTTGGTGGAAAACGGCTCATTGTCGGGCAGAACGCTTTATTTTCTCTTTCAAGGTGCTTCGCCGGAAAAATGGATGCTGGAAGCCGGAGAATACACGATGAAACGCTTTGCGGCGCTTTACGGAATGAAATATGCCGGTATGGCAACCAACCGTTCCGAAGCGGCTAAATTATCAAATAAGCTCTAATATCACATTTTAGGAGGATAGCAATATGGCAGTAAAGCAAACGGCGGGAAGAACCGCCCTCGGAGAATTTGCACCGAAATTTGCAGAGCTCAATGACGATGTGCTTTTCGGTCAGGTATGGAGCAGAGAGGACAAACTCTCCTTGAAAGAGCGCTCTTTGATTACCGTGGTAGCGCTTCTTTCACAAGGGCTAACCGATACATCGTTTGTTCATCATCTGGAATCGGCAAAGGCGAACGGCATTACCAAAAGCGAAATTGCCGAGATCATCACACACGCAGCCTTTTATGCGGGCTGGCCCAAAGCGTGGGCAGCTTTCCGCTTGGCAAAAGATATTTGGGCAGAGGAAACAGACGAAGCAGACGAAAAGACCGTTTATGAAAAATCTATGCTCTTTCCAATCGGACAGCCAAACGATACCTTTGCACAGTATTTTGTGGGACAAAGTTATCTTGCCCCTGTGTCAAAAGAACAGGTGGGCATTTTCAATGTGACCTTTGAACCGGGGTGTCGGAATAACTGGCATATCCACCACGCCGAGAAAGGCGGCGGTCAGATTTTGGTCTGCGTTGCCGGCAGAGGCTTTTATCAGGAATGGGGCAAAGAACCGATCTGTATGACGGCAGGTGATGTCGTCAATATCCCGGCAGGTGTGAAGCATTGGCACGGAGCAGCTCCGGACAGTTGGTTTTCTCATCTTGCGGTGGAAGTACCGGGAGAAAATACCCATACCGAATGGTGCGAGGCTGTCAGCGACGAAGATTATGCAAATATAAAATAAGGAGAAACGGATTATGGAATATGTGACTTTGAATAACGGAATCAAAATGCCAATGGCAGGAATCGGTGTTTTTATGATGTCACCCGCAGAGGCACAAAGTGCAGTTGAAAATGCACTCAAAAGCGGTGTTAGACTGATTGATACGGCAAACGGCTATATGAATGAAAGCGGAACAGGCCGGGGAATCAAAAGCAGCGGCGTTGCAAGAGAGGATATTTTTCTTGTAACAAAACTATGGCCGACTGTATATGAAAAAGAAACGGCGATTGACGAGAGCTTAAAGCGCCTTGACACAGATTACATTGATTTGCTTTTTCTTCATCAGCCTACCGATAACTGGCGTGAAGGATATAAAGCCATTGAAAAGGCTTATAAGGAGGGAAAAGTGAAAGCAATCGGACTTTCAAATTTTCCTGATGAGCTTTTGCAAGAGGCTATTGATACTATGGAAATCAAGCCGCAGGTGGTGCAGGTAGAAGCACACCCGTATTATCCGCAGACAAAGTTAAAAGAGATTCTTTCACAAACAGCTATGGCTCTTATGGCTTGGTATCCGTTGGGACACGGCGATAAAAATTTGATTGAAGAGCCGCTGTTCTCGCAGCTTGGGGAAAAATACGGAAAAACCAACGCACAGATTATCCTGCGCTGGCATACACAATGCGGCAACATTGTAATTCCGGGCTCTAAAAACCCGGAGCATATCCGTGACAACTTTAATATTTTCGATTTTTCTTTGACAGATGAGGAATTGTCGGAGATTCAAAAGCTGGATAAGAATACACGCTATTATACGGCTACGCCGGAACTGATAGAGGCATACAGCAAACTGGAACTGAAAGAAGATTTGTAATGCAATGACCGTTACAATAACAGCGAAAAGAGTGAAAATAATGGAATATGTAACTTTGAACAATGGAATCAAAATGCCGAAGCTGGGCTACGGCGTATATCAGGTATCAAATGAAGAATGTGAACGCTGCGTATTAGACGCAATCAGCGTAGGGTATCGCTCGATTGATACAGCGCAGTCATACGGCAATGAGGAAGCGGTCGGAAACGCTATTAACAAATGCGGCGTTCCCCGTGAGGAGCTTTTTATTACAACAAAGGTGTGGATTACAAACGGCGGTTATGAGAAAGCAAAGGAATCACTTGAGGAATCTTTGAGAAAACTGCAAACCGAGTATATCGACTTATGTTTGATTCACCAGCCTTTTAATGATTACTACGGTACTTACCGTGCAATGGAGGAAGCCTATAAAGAGGGCTGGATTCGTGCAATCGGTGTTTCCAATTTCTATCCCGACAGACTGGTTGATTTGTGTAGTTTCGTAGAGGTCAAGCCTGCAATCAATCAGGTAGAAACGCATATTTTCCAACAGCAGAAAATCGCCCACGAGTATATGGAGAAATACGGCGTACAGCACGAATCTTGGGGCCCGTTTGCCGAGGGAAGAAAAGATTTTTTTACCAATTCCGTACTGAACGAAATCGGCAAAAAACACGGCAAAAGCGCAGCACAGGTCGCTCTGCGTTTCCTCTTGCAAAGCGATGTTGTGGTAATTCCGAAATCTACCCACAAAGAGCGTATGGCAGAAAATATCAATATATTTGATTTCAACCTTGATGAAAGCGATATGAACGCTATTCGGGCATTGGACGAAAACGAAAGCCTGTTTTTCTCTCACTATGATCCAGCGATTGCAGAGATGATGATAAAGCTGCATTAACAGCAGACTTCCCAAAAGAGGTGAAATAAATGAAAAAAGGTGTGGTGCTATCTGCTGTTATATTGATTGTTTCACTTTTGCTTACCGCTTGCTCGGCAAATCAGCCGATAGACAATACCGAAAATAACAGCACATCTGTCACCGTTCCTGCCGAATCGGAAGTGCCGAATGAAACAGAAAAATCACCCGAAAAAACAGGTGTTATCGCCGAGCAGATTCTAAACGGCAACGACGGTGAAATTCATTATAGTTATTACTTGCCGGAGGATTACGACGAGAGTAAGACTTATCCTCTGGTAATGACAATGCCGGGGTACGGTATGATGTGGTTCGGCGAGGATTCGTCGGGCAGTAATTTGGAGTGGAACGGTTTTCGGGCATGGACAGAACTTCCCGAAGATGTGATTGTAGTTTCTGCACAGCTTACCGACTGGCACGAAACATCTGCACGGCAGGCGATTGAATTGACCGAATACTTTATCGAAAACTTTTCAGTTGACAAATCAAGAGTTTATGCTGCCGGATATTCGGCTGGTGGTGAAACAATGTCGCAGGCGGTTTCTATGCGCCCCGATTTGTATGCGGCGTATCTGCACGGAGCTTCGCAATGGGACGGTGACTACCAGCCGATAGCACAGAATGATGTTGCTGTGTATATCTTTATGGCTGAAAACGACGAGTATTACGGCTCTGAAAAGGCACGCTCTGCCTATGACAACTTGCAAGCGGCCTACCGTGAAAAGGGATATACAGATGAGCAAATCAGCGAATTGCTGGCTCTTGAAATCCCCGACAACGAATACTTTAACAGCCGAGGCATTTACAACTACCACGGCGGCGGCAATATCGTGTTTGATGATAAAACCGTTTTGAGTTGGATTCTTTCACAACACAAGGTATAAGAAATACAGTATAAAGTAAAGATGTAGATGAGCTTCGACTGTAAAACGAGAGCCGGAGGCTTATTCCTCCGGCTCCCGTGCTTTGCATATGGCTTTGGCAGTTTCTTCGATAATTGAGAGTTCTTTATCGCTCAATGTATCGAGAATAGAATCTACTTGTCGGCGCAAGGTCGTTTTCTCTGCTCGTCTGTTTGAAAATATGTATTGATCTGCTGATATATCAAACATCGTGATAAGACGAACAAACAACTGAAAACTTGGGTACTGGCCCTCGTTTTCAATGGACTGTATATGCCGGGGAGCAATGTTGAGAATATCCGCTAACTGCTCTCTTGTCATTTCCCTTGCTTCACGAGCCCGTTTTATTGCCTGTCCCAGCGCCATAAAGTCGAAAGTTTCGCTCATTCACTCACCACCTATACTTGTTAGAGTTTTCACATCTATTATACAGAAACACCACCTCTCATTAAACGATGTGAAATCTCTTATATAAGGATATTAAATCTCTACTGTAAGGAGGTATAAAATGATACGCGAAGAATGGATATTATGTCCTATTTGCGGGAGTAAGACCCGTGATAGAATCAGAGTAGACACAATTTTGATAAATTATCCGTTATATTGTCCGAAGTGCAAACGGAACAGTTTAATAACTGCAAAAGATATGAAAATAACCGTTATCAAAGAGCCGGACGCACAGGCGCAGGGCCGATGACCTTACAGGGAAACCTGTAAATCATCGGCCCTTTATTTTTCATAAAGTAAGGCAAGCCCGCCGAATAAAAAAAACAGAGTTTTGGCGGGCTGTTTCTTCACGCCCGAAAACACACCCTCTAAACTCTGTTTTGAGTTTGGAGGGATTCTTTTGTGTTGGTCTGATACCGCCACGCCGCTATTGATTAGAAGCGGCAGTTATCTACATACCGCCATACAGGAGTAAGGATAACCTGTTAAAAAAATCCTCGTTCCCGTATGGCCCCATTCTACCCTTAATGTAGATACCATATTTCTATCGAAAGGAATTGATTTCTCTTGCAACCGTAAAGGTGTGACAACCTTTGCGGTTTTTTGTTTGTCGTTTTTTAGCGGAACTCGGCGTAAGTCCGCCGTTGGCGTGGGTTGCCGTTCGCCGCCCCGGTCAATCTGATTTTCAAACATTCAGATTGATCGGAGGTAAACGACTATGGACGAGAAGCGTCCAAAACGCAGAAAAGACAAATATAACCCCTACACGCTTATCGTAACGGAGGACAAGCACTTTCTTTCCTTTCTGGACGGACAAGGCGTGTTGCAGGAGTTACAGATCACAAAAGAGTTGTTCGAGGTATTAAACCGCTTTGAATTGGACGACCTTTCCATTCTCAACGAGTGGGACAGGCATATTGAGCATTTTGAGCAGACGGAACAATCATTAAATCGCCGGGCTTTCTTTAAGGCTGAATCCGTCGAGGAAACCGTTTTGCGAAATCTCCAATATGAACAGCTACATAGGGCAATTTCGGAACTGCCCGAAACACAAAAACGGCGACTTATACTCTACTATTTTCGAGGTTTGACCTATGAGCAGATCGCAGAAATGGAGGGTTGCACCCACCCGGCAATTATAAAATCCGTTTCAGCCGCATTAGAAAAAATCAAAAAAATTTTTTCTGATTGAGGGTAACAATTTCCTGCTTAATTGAGGATAGGGGCAGAGAGGTACGAAAACTCTCTGCCCTTTATCCGTTTTACGGTGAATGGGCGATGTTCCTTGACAACCGAATACCCATTCACCAAACACATTCCTATTGCTATTGCGGTAAGCATAAGCCACCGCAGCGGCTGCGCCACGATCTGCGGGAAACGAAAGCAACGAGATTACACCTACTTTGATTATTTGGTCTTTGGCTTTTCGTTTTCCGGCAAGGAGCGATAAACAGCCGACTGCAAATATCGGGCGGCTCCCGATATGGCGACGATAAGCAATAGGGCTAACGATACTCCTGTTCAGTCACAGGTCGAGCGTGATAAAACCGTCGCAACCAATGAGAGCAGCCGGTAGAGAACCTACCGGGGGTGCAATTCCCGTGGAGCTGATACGCCGTCAGCCGTTTGGTGATTTCCCTTAACAATTCGGGGTGTCGAGGACAAATTGAATTGTTTGAAAATACAAGGGTCAAACGGCAGGACGGGTCTTTGAAACGGAGAATCGTTTGTATCTTCCCGACCTTAATTCTGTTCTGCCTTTGACCTCTACATAGGCGGTTTCTGCCGCCTAAAAATTCAAAGGAGGTCATAATACTATGAATCACACATATTTGCGAGGCGATATGTATTACGCCGATTTGGGAAAAGGTATCGGCTCGGAACAAGAGGGCTACCGCCCCATCGTTATCATTCAGAACAATGTCGGGAACAAACACAGCCCTACGGTGATTATCGCTTCTATCACCAGCAAGAGGGATGCAAAGGCGAAATTGCCTACCCATTATCTGATTGAAGCGGAGGACGGTTTGGAATTGCCCTCTATCGTGCTTTTGGAGCAGTTACGCACCATTGATAAACGCCGATTGAGCTCTTTTATCGGTCACCTCTCCGAAAAGCATATACAGGGTATCAACCACGCTCTGGCCGTCAGCGTTGGGCTGGTCGAAAGCATACCGAACAAGTTAATCCTTTGTCTTTGCCGCACCTGTGCCGAGAATTTCTACGGTTCGGGTGCTTTTGTTTTGCGCCGGGTTAATTCCGAACAAACCGAAAAAGACACCTGCACCTACTGTAACAGCAGGAAAGGATTTGACTATGAAATTATCCCGAAAAACCGTTAGGAGGGCTGCCTATGGAATCAAAGACAGCCTATAAACTGTTATTTACCGATTATCCCGATGTAGTCAATGTTGAGCAGATGTGTGAAATGCTCGGAGGCATTTGTGACAAAACCGCTTATAAACTCTTGCGGTCTGGCAAGATTAAGAGTTTCATTGTCGGTCGCAGCTATCGAATCCCGAAGCTCAACATTCTGGAATATTTGGAACTGATAGATAAATCTACTGCGTAAAACCTCGTTTGCACATTTGGCCGATGAGGTGCTTTCTGCTACAATATAAATGTCAATGGCAGATGAATCTACGCTGTACCACTTCAAGGAGGTTTTATTATGGTAACAGGACATCTGCGAGAAAAAAACGGGTACTATCATATGGTACTGAACTATGTGGACGAATACGGTAAACGGCACACGCCGTCCAAATCCACGGGTCTAACAGTAAAGGGAAACAAAAAGCGTGCCGAAAAAATGCTCTCCGAGGCCCGCACCGCCAAAGAAGCCGAGTTAGAAGCAAGAGCAATCGAACACAGTATGGGCAAAGCCTCCGTTGGCACAATCCTTTTTACTGCATTCTTGCTCGACTGGCTGGAAATGACGAAAAAGAATGTGGAGGAAACCACTTACGGGGCATATGCAATGGGTATCAAAAACAAGATCATTCCTTATTTTGAGGAACACCACCCCGGACTGGCTTTGTGTGAGATAACACCGAAGCACATACAAGACTACTACACCTACGAATTAACGGTGCGGGGCGTTTCTGCAAACACGGTCATACACCGTCACGCCAATATCCGCAAAGCCTTACAGCACGCTTTCAAACTCGGTTTGATTGATACAAACCCAGCGGATCGTATTGAACGGCCGAAGAAAGAAAAGTTTGTCGGCAGCGTTTACGAGGAAGAAGAACTAAACCGTCTTTTTGAGATCGTCAAAGGCGACCCCATAGAGCTTGGCGTTATCCTCGGTGCGTTTTACGGACTGCGCCGGAGTGAAGCGGTTGGCTTAAAGTGGGACGCGATTGATTTCAAGAAAAAAACAATCACCATTCGCCATACGGTCACGCAGGCGACCATAGACGGCAAAAGCAAAATCATTCAAAAGGATAGGACAAAGACAAAGGCCAGTTACCGCAGCCTGCCGCTTGTACCACCATTTGAGGAACTATTGCACCGTCTGAAAGCAGAACAGGAACTAAATCGAAAGCTGTGCGGGAAATCTTATTGCAGGAAATACACCGACTATATCTATGTCAACGAAATCGGTGAACTTGTAAAACCCGGCTACATCACACAGCATTTTCCGTTGGTACTGCAAAAGAATGGATTGCGGAAGATTCGTTTTCACGATTTACGCCATAGTTGTGCGAGCTTGTTATATGCGAATGGGGTCAGCTTGAAAGAAATTCAGGAGTGGTTAGGTCACAGCGATATTTCGACCACTTCAAACATTTACACGCACCTGAATTTCACCTCAAAGATTGCGTCTGCTAATGCAATTTTAGGTGTATATCCCTCCGCGTAATGCTCTATGTCCCTCCAATGTCCCTCTGAAAATCAGCCCGAAAACGGAACTTTGATGATGCGAGAGGGACGATACATAAGAGCACAGAGCATAAAGAAAAGCCCGCAAACCCCGATATATCAAGGGTTTACGAGCTGTTAAGGTCTGGTGCCGGTGGTGGGACTCGAACCCACACACCCTTGCGGATAACAGATTTTGAGTCTGTCTCGTCTGCCAATTCCGACACACCGGCATTTATATTTTTAAGTCATCTCCCGATGTCCTGTCCGAGAAATCGGAGGGACATCGTGGAGGGACATTAAAAGCAAGTTACATATTCAGTTTTCAAAAAGCCTTGTAAAATCAAGGGTTTACGCCAAAGTGGTATGAAACGGCGTTGTAGATTTTGAGTCCGTCACGTCTGCCAATTCCATCACATCGGCTTATTAAAAGGTGTTGTAAAACCGCACTGCATAACGGTAATAGCGATTTCACAGTTTGATTATTATATCATAGCGGTAAAATGTTGTCAATAGATTTTCACTATTTTCCAAAATAATTTAGTGTTTTTTTATAAAAAGCCCTTGACAATTTGTTGAAAATGCCGTAAAATTAATATCGAGTAAATATCTATTATAACTCAGGAAAGTCAGCTGTCTTGTAAATTTTCACCAACAAAAGACAGGACGATCCGCTTATTTTACATATATACAATTAAATGTTGAAATGTAAAATCAGCCGTGCAGGCGCTTATGCAGTTTTGCGGCGGCGTGACACGGCAATTCAGAAAAGGAGGAACGCTAACCCATGGAAGTGTGGCTTGCAGTTACACTCTGTGCGGCGGCATTCGTAGTCGGAGCGGCGATATTCGGTTTTGTTATGTACAAAATGGGTATCGAGCATAGAAAAAAGACGGCAGAAGCGCAGATAGAATCTGCCGAGAAGGAAGCAAGCAGGATAGTATCCGAGGCTAACGAAAAAGCTCAGGCAACAAAGAAGACCGCACTGGTTGAGGCTAAAGACGAGATCTTTAAACTCAAAGAAAACAACGAAAAAGAAATTCAGAAACTCAAAAGCGAAACAGAAAGAGAACTTAAGGAACGCAGAGCAGAGGTAACACGCTCTGAAAGAAGACTTCAGCAGAAAGAGGAGAACCTCGACAAGAAGAACGATAAGATCGAACGTCTTGAAGAACAGCTCCAGAACAAGAACAAAAAGGCTGAAGAAAAGCTGGCTGAAGCCGAATCCATCAAGAAAAGCCAGATGGATATTCTCGAAAAAATATCCGGCTTTACTTTAGATCAGGCGAAGGAACACCTGCTGAGTATGCTTGACAGCGAGCTTTCGCACGAAAAGGCAGTCAAGATTACAGCTTACGAACAGCGTCTTAAGGACGAATGTGACGAAAAGGCAAGACAGTATATCTCCCTTGCTATTTCAAGACTTGCCGCCGATACCGTATCAGAGGTGGCAGTATCCGTAGTGCCTCTGCCCAATGACGAAATGAAGGGCAGAATAATCGGCCGTGAGGGCAGAAACATCCGTGCGCTTGAACAGCTTACAGGTGTTGATCTTATCATTGACGATACCCCCGAGGCTATAACGCTTTCCTGCCATGACCATGTAAGACGTGAGATAGCAAGAATAGCGCTTGAAAAGCTCATTCAGGACGGACGTATCCATCCCACGAGAATTGAAGAAACAGTAGAAAAGGCAAGACGTGAGGTCGAGCTTAAAATCAAGCAGGAGGGCGAGCGTGCCGTTATGGAAACCAACGTCAACGGCCTGCACCACGAGCTTGTAAGGCTCATCGGCCGCCTTTACTACCGTACCTCTTACCGTCAGAACGTACTTAACCACTCAATAGAGGTCGCTCACCTTGCAGGCATAATGGCAAGCGAGCTTGGCGTTGACGCAACTCTTGCAAGAAGAGCGGGTCTTCTGCACGATATAGGCAAGGCTCTTAACCACGAGATTGAAGGCTCACACGTTCAGATAGGTGTCGATGTCTGCCGTAAGTATAAGGAAAGCCCCGAAGTTATCCACGCTATTGAGGCTCACCACGGCGATGTTGAGATACACTCTGTTATTGCCGCTCTTGTACAGGCAGCCGACGCAATAAGCGCCGCACGTCCCGCCGCAAGAAGCGAAAACTACGAAAACTACATCAAGCGTCTGCAGAAGCTCGAAGAGATATGCAGCTCTTACAACGGTGTTGAAAAGTCATTCGCTATTCAGGCAGGCCGTGAAGTAAGAATCATGATAAAGCCCGAACAGGTTGACGATGACAAGATGATAGTTCTTGCAAGAGAAATTTCTCAGCGTATCGAGAACGAGATGGAATATCCCGGTCAGATAAAGGTACATCTGATAAGAGAAAGCAGAGCTATAGATTACGCAAAATAAACCATAAACACTCGGGAGCCGTTGCATAGATTTATGTAACGGCTCTTTTTGCTAAAGAGGTATTCTTATGAAGAAGAGATTAACGGCAATACTTACGGTAATGGCATTTATGCTGACAGGCTGTGCCGGAAATGTCACATCGGGAACGGAAAGTCAGCCGGTGTCGGACGCTCAGAGCGGTATTTCGGATAACGAAAGCAGTGATACTTCATCACGCTATGAGATAATCACAGCAACCGAAATGGCTGAAAAAATGGGGCTCGGCATAAGTCTTGGCAACACGATGGAAGCATACGAAGCGACCGATTGTGAAAAGATAACGTATGAATGGATTCCCGTTGTCGGCGGAAACGAACCGCAGGACTATGAAACCTGCTGGGGAGCGGATGTTACCACGCAGGAAATAATAGACGGCATGAAGGCGGAAGGCTTCAACACAGTTCGTATTCCTGTGTTCTGGGGCAATATGATGGAAAATGACAATACATATACGATAAACAAGGAATACCTTAAAAGAGTTAAGGAGATTGTTGATTACTGCGAAAAGGCAGGCGTATATTCCGTTATAAATATCCACCACTTCGATGAATTTATCATAAGAAGAAATGACCTTGACAAGTGCAAGGAGATATTCACTCATCTGTGGACGCAGATAGCCGAGTATTTTGAGGATTATCCCTACACACTCGTTTTCGAGGGCTATAACGAATACCTCGGCGGCGATCAGTTTGATTCAAACGGTAATCTCAAGGCACAGTCCGAAACCAACGCTTACAAGATGACCAACACGCTCAATCAGGCGTTTGTCGATGCGGTAAGAGGCACAGGCGGATATAACGCACAGCGTGTGCTTATCGTTTCGGGCTACTGGACAAACATAGATAAAACGACTTCTTCGAGATTTCAAATGCCTGAGGATCTGGTAAATGACAGACTTATGGTGTCTGTCCACTATGTCGACAACTCTATGTACTGGTCGAATAAAATAGGCGGCGAGGAATGGCTTAAATATATCGACAGCCAGTGTGCCGAACTTAAAAAGGCTTTTCTTGATAACGACATCCCCGTATTTATGGGAGAAACGACATCGACCTATCCTGCAAGCAATATGGCAAAGGACGCAACTCACACAGATTCCTCCGAGTGCCTGTCGATTGTACTCGGAAAGCTGACCGAGCTTGGCATCGTCCCTGTTATATGGGATACCAACAGCAATTTCTATTCAAGGACGACTTATAAGATTGTAAACAAGTCGGACCGCAAGGTCATCCGTGAATATTCCGACAAGCTGAAAGCAAACCTTGAAGCACAGCAGTAATAACAAACAGCAGCAACGCTACTAATCACCGTACCGTTGCTGCTTTCAGTTTATATAATCCGATTTATCATTAAATTGTACTGTGAAATATATCGCCAACACTGCTGAAATCATTTTTCGTACCGACAAGACATTAATATTTTCGTGAGTATATCAGTGCAACTGCTCTAACATTGACTCTTCAAAAAAACGCCACTAACCTGAGATATAT
>OGQQ01000929.1_pt1 | contig 25549 bp, 20 predicted proteins | sample 1553281 | NCBI WGS metagenome assembly OGQQ01 (sample SAMEA2579937, study PRJEB22360) | human gut metagenome | biome: human gut; feature: human-associated habitat; material: faeces | place: Denmark | collected 2008/2010 | reverse complement strand
TGGCGTTCCATAAGGCTCCTCCGCCGTCCCCGGCGTGATGCCCCAGCCGTTGTGGCAGTTCGCCACCGGCATGACCCCATCCGTGTACGGCGTTCCTGGCATCCTCTCGGGCGCGGCGCTCGTGTTCTTCGCGTTCATCGGATTCGACGTGGTGGCCACCGCCTCTGAGGAGACCAAGAACCCGCACAAGAACGTGCCGCTCGGCATCGGCGTGGGCATGCTGCTCATCATTGTCATGTACATGCTCGTGGCCGTGGTGACCACCGGCATGGTCTCCTATGCCGATCTCGCCAAGCAAGACAGCCCCTCGCTGGCCACCGCCTTCGAATTGGTGGGGGCGGACTGGGCCGCCAAGATCATCAGCTTCGGCATCGTGCTGGGCCTGGCCACCGTGGTTATGGTGCTGTTGCTCGGCCTGACCCGTATCGTCTTCGCCATGAGCCGCGATGGTCTGCTGCCGCGCGGCCTGTCCAAGACCGGCAAGCATGGCACCCCGGCCGCTCTGCAGATCGTCGTCGGCGCGGTGGTGGCGCTCGTGGCCGCCTTCTTCGACATCGGCGTGCTCTCCGACATGGTCAACATCGGCACCCTGTCCGCCTTCACGCTGGTGGCCATCTCCATCCCGATTATGCGCAAGAAGCGCCCCGACCTGCCGCGCGCCTTCAAGATGCCCGGCAGCCCGTGGATTCCGATCCTCATCGCCGTGGCCAACTTCTGGTTGATGCTCAACCTGTCCGTGCTCACCTGGATTCGTTTCGTGGTGTGGCTCGTGGTCGGCTTCGCCATCTACTTCGGCTACGGCTACTGGCATGCGCGCCTCGGCAAGGGCGACCTGACCGAAACGCTGTCCGCCGAAACCGATAAGGCCGTTAACGGCTGAGAGCGAGGAGCGTCCCAACAGGCGCGTACCCTTGTATCAGTATTTGTTAAGGAGGATTCCATGCCATATGTAATCGCTCAGCCTTGCGTGGATGTCAAGGACAAGGCTTGCGTGGACGAGTGCCCCGTCGACTGCATTTACGAGGGTTCCCGCTCGCTGTACATCAACCCCAACGAGTGCGTCGACTGCGGTGCATGCGAACCGGTGTGTCCCACCGAGGCCATCTTCTATGAGGATGATCTGCCGGACGAGTGGGCTTGGTACAAGGATGCCGCTGTCAACTTCTTCGCTGAAGTCGGCGATTTGGGCGGCGCTTCCGCCAATGGTCCAATCGGCAAAGACCCGGAACAGGTCGCCGCGCTGCCGCCGCAGAACCAGTAAGCTGATTTGCGGATAAGCGCTGCACACAGCGCATAGTTCGGATTGAACCCTCGGTCTATCACGGCCGAGGGTTCGTCGTATCTTAGGAACATACCGTCCAAGAAAGGGGTTCTCATGGGCTTCCACGCATATTCGTCGCCATACGACTGGTCTCGTATCGCCGGCTTCAAAGCCACCGCCAAAACCGTGCCGGGTGGCATGATCGACCTGTCCGTAGGCTCGCCTGTGGACCCGGTGCCGAGCAGTGTCCAGCAGGCGCTGGTTGCCGGCGCAGACGCCCCCAACGCCCATGGATACCCGGTCACCGCCGGCACCGCCGACCTTAAGGCCGCTATCGATACATGGTTCCGCGAACTGCGCGGGGTGGATCTGAAATCCATCAACGCTGCCGCCGTACCCACCGTGGGTTCCAAGGAGGCCGTGGCGCTGATGGCCAGCCTGCTGCACCTTGGCGAAGGCGATGTGGTCGTCCAACCGGCTGTCTCCTACCCGACTTACGAAATCGGTACCCAACTTGCTGGCGCCACCGTGGTCAAAGTCGATGATGTGACCGACGTCGATTCCTGGGTGAATATTCCGAACGTCAAGGCCATCTGGATCAACTCGCCGTGTAATCCCTCCGGCGAGGTCATCTCCGCTGACTGGCTGACCGACATCGTGGCTGCTGCCCGTCGCATCGGTGCCGTGGTGCTCTCCGACGAATGCTATGCGTTAATGGACTGGCGTTCGGTGCGCCGCAATACAGCCGCGTCCTCTGCGCCTGCCGCGTCTGCATCTGCTGCGTCTGTGCCTGCCGCACCGGTGGCCGAATCCAACGAGCCCGCCTCCGATACCGCATTCAGTCTCTCCGCCACGCCATGTGCCCTGAATCCACATGTGTGTGAAGGTTCGGCAGCTGGCATCCTGGTGCTCTACTCGCTGTCCAAGCAGTCCAACATGGCCGGCTACCGTACGGCTCTAATTGCCGGCGATTACCGGCTGGTCAAGGAAATGGCCGAATACCGCAAGCAGATCGGCCAGATTATCCCTGGCCCAGTGCAGGCCGCCATGGCCGCAGGCCTGAAGGACACAGCCGCTGTGCACGAGCAATGGAGGCGTTACCGTCGCCGCCTATCCGCGCTGGTTGACGCACTGAAGGCATATGGCTATTCGGCACAAATGCCCTCCGGCGCGCTGTACGTATGGGTCAAGGCCAAGTCCGGCGACTGCTGGGCCGATATGGCCGAGCTCGCCAAGATCGGCATCATCCCCAGCCCCGGCGAATTCTACGGCGCTCCCGCCTACCTGCGTTTCTCCGCCACCGCCACCGACGAGGCCATCCGTTCCGCCTGCGAACGTCTCACGGCGTAATGAGATCGTAAGTGGCGTTGAGCCGTTCACGCCCCAAACTGGGCGGCCTTGTTGCCGAATTTGCGGCGCACAGCGTCCAGTGCGGCCTCGGCATCATGCAAACGCGCCTGTGAGGTCTGGCCGCGGGCATTGTCGGCCTCTTCGAGCATGTCATCCAGTGAAGGCTGCACGGCCGTAGCCGCCGCCTTACTGAGCGAAGACGTGCTCATACCGGCCAAGCGAATAGTTTTGGGCAGGGGAGTGGCAGACTCCGCCGAGGCCGGTAGCCCCAGCATGACTTTCAGCTGCCGCACGCATTCCGGGTACAGCACGCCGGCCGTATCGGTCGGCCGCTCCATCGTAAAAGACCGGGTCTGATAGCTCAGGTCGGCGAACCGCAACTTCACCGTCAGCGTGCGCGCCACCAGCCCCTTGCGCCGCAGCGTGCTGGTTACTTCGTCGCAGGCCGAACGCAGTAGCCCACACACCACGCGCATATCGCGTGTATCCTCGGCCAAGGTTTCCTCGGACCCAATGGATTTCTCCTCGCGTACCGTGGTAATTTCGCGGGAATCCAACCCGTGCGAGGCCGCCCATAATCCACGTGCCGCAGCCGGGGAGCCAGTGGCACGAGTCAATGCAGCCTCATCCAGCTGAGCCAATTCAGCCACCGAATGCACGCCCCAAGCATTAAGCCGCTTCTCCAAAGACGGCCCGATTCCCGGAATACCACGCAATGGCATCATCTGCACGAATTCGGCCGAGCGGGCCGCGGGAATCAGCAGCATGCCGTCCGGCTTGGCATTGGTCGAGGCCATTTTGGACACCAGTTTGTTACAGGCGATACCCACTGAACACGTCACGTGGAAGCGCTCGGCCACCTGAGCGCGAATCCACGCGCCGATCGCGCTCGGCCGCCCCCACTCCAGCAGTGCGGCGGACACATCCATATAGCCCTCGTCCACCGAAACCTGCTCGAACCGGTCGGTGACGGTCAAAAACACCTCATGCATGATTCGGTGCGACATCATGCGGTAATACGCCATATCCACTGGCAGAAAAATGCCGTTCGGGCACAACCGATGGGCGCGCGCGGCCGGCATCGCCGAATTGATGCCGTATTTCCGGGCTTCGTAGCTCGCGGCGGACACCACCGCGCGCGGCCCGGTGCCGATGATTACCGGCTTGCCTTTGAGCCCGGGGTTGCGCGCCACCTCCAATGAGGCATAGAAGGCATCCATGTCGATATGCAGCACGGTGCATCCGGTCTCGTCGTGGCCCCAATCGCGTTTGGCGGCCTCAAGTCTCGGTGCGGTGCTCATGCCACCATTGTAGGAATGCCGAACGAGGTCATGCTCACTATGTGGCGCGCATGACGCGGCGCTCATTGTCATAATGCCGAATATCGCCGGAATTCCAAGGGTTTACGCACTGTGCGGCTGTTTCGCATGGTGGGTGCGATTCCACGGAATCGTCCACATTGCGTCACTGTCCGTAACGCCTTCCAAGTCAATGCGCGCTGTCCCGGCTCTCCGAGTAGCGTAAACCTCATGAAGAAGGCAGTGGTCGGTATCCTCAACCGTGTTCCCGTGGTTCTTATCGTGATTGGTGAGGCACTGGTGATTTATTTGGCTACGGCCGTCGCCAAACTTGCGTTCACCCAGCTCGATCCGCTGTACTCGGTGTGGTATCGCGTGGGATTCATGGCGGTGCTGTTGCTGCTGTGGCGCAGGCCCTGGAACAAGGCGAAGCGAGCGCAACTGTTTCACCGCGACGCCCGCAGCTGGGGGCTGGTCGTACTGCTCGGCTGCTCGCTGGTGCTGATGAATACCCTGTTTTATGTGGCCATCAGCAATATGGATATGGGCATTGCCGTGTCTATCGAATTTTTGGGACCGCTTTCGGTGGCGGTGATTACCGGCAAAAGCTGGCGCGAGCGGGTCGGTATCGGTATCGCGGCGGTCGGTGTGGTGCTGTTAGCTGGCATATCATTGGCCAATCCGTCCGGCAATGGCACGTTTTTGTATGGTCTGATTGCGATTTTGATCGGCGGGTCGATGTGGGGCATGTATATCATCACCGGCCGGCGCGTGGCGGCTGGCGGCAATTCGCTGGATAATCTGTGCATCGCCGTGACCATCGGCTGGCTGGTCCAGTCCCTGTTCCTTGGCGTGCCGGCTGTGGCTCATGTGGTTCACCCCAAGGCCGATGCCACGTGGGCGCTTGAGCCCGGCGGCTCGCTGAAGCTGCTGGCTCTGCTGTTTGTGATTTCCCTGATGGCCTCGTTCATTCCCTATGTGGTGGAGCAGATCACGCTGCGACGCACCACATCCGGCGCATTTTCGGTAATGCAATCCATCAATCCCGCCATGGCGGTGGCCGTGGGACTGGCGTTCGGCGAGATTCCCAGCGTTGGTGAAATCGTCGGTGTGGCGTTGGTGATTTGCGCGGTTATCGTTACGTTCTCCGGCGACGCCGCACCCGCGGACGTTCAATAATGTGTCGTTCGGCACGCCGTATCCGCAGGACGTGGTACAGTAATTTGCTGTTGCGCATTATTGCGTAACGTGGAGTCATGCCTGAGTGGCCGATAGGGGCACCCTGCTAAGGTGTTAGTCGTGTAAACGGCTCGAGGGTTCGAATCCCTCTGACTCCGCCGATTAAGGTTCCGGGTGAAAGCTCGGAACTTTTTTGTTTTCCGGAAACTCCGGGTTAAGTAACTCCTGAAATAACCGAGGACGGGCGGTCTCCGCTTGTGGTAAGCGGAGTCGGAGGTACGCCATTGTCCGTCCGCCTCCAAACCGCCATTTTAGTGGGCGAACGAGTGCGGCACGTCGGGAAAAGTCCGAGCGACGAAAGAAAAATGTCCACTAAGTGAGACTTTTGCGTGGTGTTCGTGAATGGTGATTGAAGATTAACCGGTTTATATATTGCTTGTCCAATCGCTTGCTCATCGCCTCCCTCCCCGCAGTACTTGACCGAGATGGGCGGTACCCTAGAGAGAGAAGAAGAGTTCCGAAGGGCGGGCAAAGATGAGCCATATCGCTGGGCAGGGGCAACATCGCTCCAACTCGACACGAACCAACCGTGCGGCGCTGATTATCGTGTTCGTGATCGTGCTCGCCGTTGCGCTGGGCATCGGCGCATGGTTCGCAACCCATCGCACGGACGGCAATGGCCCCGCACACGCCGGAGTGTCGGACGTCGCGTTGAATAAAGCGAAGAACACGCCCAAACCGGTGACCGAACATCACGGCAATTCACCGGATTGCCCGGATACGGACTGCATCGCCATGCTGGTCAACGGCGATTTGTTGTTCCATGAGGGATTGTGGAGCCATTTCCAAGGCCCGAACCCCAACGCCACGGATGGCACCGCCTTCAACTTCGACCCGCTGTTCGCGCCGATGAAGCAGTACATTCAGGCTTCGGACATCGCCGTGTGCGAATTCGAAACCCCGATCGCCCAGCGCGGCGGCCCATATGCCGCGTACCCGATCTTCAACATTCCGCCGGAAGTGGCGGATGCCGCCCGCAACGTGGGATACAACGCCTGCACACACGCCACCAACCATTCCTGGGATCAGGGGGCGGATGGCATCGCCCGTCTGTGGGACACGCTTGAGGCCAATGGCATCGCCCAGACCGGCTCGTACAAAACCGAAGCCGACTCCACCAAACCGTTGGTCATCGATTCCCCGACCGGCGGCGGCAAGCTGGGTCTGGTCACCGGCACGGTCTCCCTCAACGGCATGACCGCCGACGAGGACTGGCAGGGGGATCGTCTGCGCGAAGACGGCGACCCGAATCACGACAGCGACATCCAGCGCGCGGTAGACAAGGCCAACAAGGCCCGCGAGCAAGGTGCCGATGTGGTGGCCATCGCCATGCACTCGGTGCAGGAATACCTTGATTACGCCGATTCCTGGCAGATTTCGGAAGCCCATGAGCTTGCCGACACTGGTGCCTTCGACGTTATTTACGGTGCCGGTTGCCATTGTGCGCAGCCCATCGAGAACTATAACGGCACGTGGATTATCTACGGTCTGGGCAACGCCGTCACCGAGTCGGCGAACACGCCGGAAACCTTGGTCAACAACCAGGGTGTGACCGCACGCATCCAGTTCGCCGGCAAGAAGGGCGTCAAGGGGTCGTGGCGCGTCAACCGCATCGATTGGGTGCCCACCGCCAACGTGCATCAAGGCAACTACCAATGGTGCCCGATATCCAGCGACCATCCCATAGGCACATGTTGGGACGAAGCCTACGACGCTCAGATACGCCAACGCATCTGGGATGTCATCTATTCGATGGGCGCGGACCAGAACGTCGTCAAGGAATGGAACATCACGCAGGAGCAGGCGGCAAAGCAATAGTTGCTCGGCTTGGTCTCAAGGAGGGGAAGCCGCAAGGTGACGCTTTTCCCGCCGGCCTCCTAATGTGGAGCCCATGACCGAGATTTACGAAACCCAAAGCGAACGCACCGATCTGCCCCTCGTCGTGATGCCGTCCGTGCTTGACTCGATGATCGAGCCCATCAAGGCCCAGTTCCCCGCGCTCCACGACGTTGCCCGCGTGCGTATGTTCGAGGAATTCACGTCCGACGAGGCGACCATAGCCGAGCGTCTGAAGGATGCCGACGCCCTGCTGGTGGGCGGCTACCACATTTCGGACGATCTGCTGCGCACCATCAGCGGGCAGGGGCACGTCAAGTGCATCGTGTTCTGCGGTACCGGCGTCGCCAGCTACCTCAATCTCGATAAGGCGCGCGAGCTGAAGATCCGCGTCTGCAACGCCGAACATTATGGCGATCACGCCGTGGCCGAGCACACCTTCGCCCTTCTGTTCGAGCTCATCCGCCGCGTTGGCCAACTCGATAAGGACGTCAAGGCCGGCAACTGGGCGTGGGCCAGCGGCGATGGACTGCAACTCGCCGGCCGTCGCATGGGCATCATCGGACTGGGCGGCATCGGCTCCACCGTGGCCGGCATCGCCCGCGCCCTCGGCATGGAGGTCGCCGCATGGAATTCGCATGTGCCGCCCGAGCATTTCGAACGCTCCGGTGCCACTCCGGTCGACGATCTCAACAAGCTCATCGAAACCAGCGACGTCATCTCCGTCCATCTGCCGCTGAACAACGCCACGCGCGGCATCGTCACCGCCGAGAACCTTGCGCATGTGAAGCCCGGCACCCTGTTCATCAACACCGCCCGCTCCGAAGTCATCGAATCCGGTGCGCTGCTTGCCCGACTGCAAAAGGGCGATGTTCCCGCCGCACTCGACGTGTTCGACCATGAGCCGCTGACCGCCGACGACGCCATCTGCCATGTGCCCGGCATCGTCCTGACCCCGCACGTCGGCTGGCGTGCCGACGGCGCGTTCAAGGAGCTCACCCGCCAGATGATCGCCTGCCTGACCGCCTACTTCGCCGGCGAAGACTATAACGTCGTCGTCTCCGAACGCTGATAGCCCTGCCTAGCCTCGCGCTCAATCGAACACCCAGCCAGTCGACCACCGGAACACGCTCATGCAGACGATTCTCAACACGCCCGACGATCCTGCCCACGATTCGCTCGTCGAAAAAAAGTCCGAATTTATCGGCGACGCCGCCCATGTCGATACGCTCGACGAGGCGCTCGCGTTCGTGGCTGCGATCCGTGAGCAGCATCCGAAAGCCCGACACGTGGCGTATGCCGCCGTGTGCGGAGGCGCGGATGGGCGACTGTCCGAACGCATGAGCGATGACGGCGAGCCGTCCGGTACCGCCGGCAAGCCGATTCTCGACGTACTCAAGCAGTCGGGCACCACCGATTGCGTGGTTGCCGTCACCAGATATTTCGGTGGTATTCTGCTGGGCTCCGGTGGGCTGGTCCGCGCGTACTCATCCGCCGCATCATTGGCGATGAAAGCCGCCCGCGCCGCCCGCATCATGACCGCCAAGCGATACCGGGTTCGCCTCGAATACCCGCAGTTGGCCCGATTCCAGCAGATCCTGGCGCAGCTTGGTGGCAGTCAGGAGGATGAATCGTATGCGGTGAACGTCGAGTTGACCGCGGTGGTGCCGCAGGATGATTGCGCGCGATTCGAGGAGCGTGTGCGGGAAGCGTTCAATGCCGCTGTGGTGCCGGCTCCGATTGACATGGTCAACATTCCGGTTCCGCTCGCGTGACGCCTGTATGACTAAGCTGGGCATCATGACCGACGAGAACACCACCAGCCAGCAGGCCCAGCCCACCGAGGCCGCAACCGAGGCCGCGGCCGAGACTGCAACCGACACGGACGCCCAGCAGCAGGACCAAGGCGCGCAGTCCGCAGCCGAGTCCGCCGCTCCGGTGGATTTCGAACCGCTGACCGCTACATACGAGCGTCTGCGCCATTCCACCGACCCGGCCGAACTGTCCGAATTCGCCCGTCGGCCGTTGCCTGACCGTGCCGATCAGGCGGCGTTCTCCCGCGCCACCGCACTTTTGGAGGCTGTGGCCGGCAACCCGCACACCCCGGTGGCCGATCGCGTGTTCCTCGCCGACACCATGCCGTTCCCGAACGTATTGGTCAAACTCTCCGAAGACCCCGAACCGTCCGTGCGTCAAGCCGTGGCCGCCAACGGGGATGACAAGAATTGGCTGGTCGGCCGTCTGACCAAGGACCCGGTGCCTGCGGTCCGGGATACGGCGTTGAAAAACAAGCGCACCAGCTGGAAGATGCGGCTTGAGGGTGCGCAGGACCCCACTGCGGATGCGGAGACATTGGATTTCTTGGGCGTACTTGGCACCGAATCCGAAGAGGGAGCACCGGCGGTGCTTTCTTCGATGGTCCGCCGTGCCGTGGCACTGAACCCCAATACGTCCGAAGCGATGCTTGCCAAATTGGCCAACGACCCCTCGGCCGAGGTGCGGCACGCCGTGGAAAGCCGCCGCTAAGCACACTATTGCTGTGTTTTGCCGCGCAAATTTGGCCGGCAATCACCCCCTATCCACCATTGTGAGCGCTCACATCTCACTATGTGAGGGTAAAAAGTACATAATTTGGCGGAATCATGGCATTTTTCTTACGGTGTGGCGCAATCAAACGGCGTTAGACTGGGGCTATGAGTGAGATTACCGAGAGTGAAGAGCGTCTGGCCCGTCCGTTGATTCGACTGGCCAAGTTGGTCGGTGTCGGCACGAGTTATTTGGGCATGAGCCATGACTACCACGAGATAGACGATGACGTCCTGATCGAGGTGCTGGCAGCGCTGGGCATCGACGCCTCCAGCGAGAGCGCCCAACTCATCGCCATCCGACGCATTCTGAACGAGCGTTACGCCCGATTGGTGGCACCCACCGTGCTGCATATCGCCGGTAGCGAGGACCGGGTGCTGGTGAACACCGGTATTCTGGACGTGCCTTCGGCGAGCATCACGCTGGAGAATGGCGAGCCATATCAAGGCACCATTGAAGTTGGTCCTGGAGATGGATCCCAGGCCTACGACTTGGATGGTACGTTCATTTCGAATGCGGCTGTGGTCATTCCCGCCGATCTGCCGATTGGTTACCATACGCTGCACGTCAAGGTCGCCGACCGTGTGCAAGACGCCACTTTGATCAGTGCACCTGATCGCGTCGATCTGCTTGACCCGATGAAGGGCGGCAGTCTGTGGGGCTGGATGGCCCAGCTGTACTCGATTCGCTCCTCCAACTCCTGGGGCGTGGGCGATTACGAGGATCTGAAGACCATGCTGGTGGACGCCAAGCAGAAGACCGGTGCCGACTTCGTGCTCATCAATCCGGTGCATGCCGCCGAGCCGGTGTCCCCGCTCACCCCGTCGCCGTATCTGCCGGTAAGCCGTCGCCTGATCAACTTCACGTACATCCGTCCTGAGGCGATCGCCGAATATGCCACGCTCAGCGAGGGCGACAAGAATGCCGTCGACGGACTGCATGCCGACACCGAACCGCTGAACGGTGATTCCCAGCTCATCGACCGTGACGCCATGTGGCGCAGCAAGATGCACGCCCTGTGGATTATCTTCAAGGCCGGCCGTACCGCCGAACGCCAAAGCGTATTCGACCAATTCAAGGCGGACTGTGGTTCCGACTTGGAGGCGTATGCCACGTGGTGCCTGTGCTACGACAAGTGGGGGGCGCCCAACGGCGAGGAGGGCAACTGGGAGCGCAAGTTCAATCGCAACTCCCCGGAAATCGCCAATCTGCGCAAGCAGTACCCGGACACTTTGGACTTCTACCGCTGGCTGGAATGGATTGCCGCCGAGCAGCTGTCCTCCGCCCAACAGGCAGCCAAGGACGCCGGCATGCATATCGGCATCATGTCCGATATGGCCGTCGGCGTGCACCCCTCCGGCGCTGACGTGTGGTGGAATCCCGAGCGCTTCGCCAAGGGAGCCACGGTCGGCGCACCGCCGGACATGTTCAACCAGCAAGGCCAGAACTGGAGCCAGCCGCCGCTGAGCCCGATCAATCTGGAGACCACCGGCTACGAGGCCTACCGCAATATGGTGCATGGCATGTTCGCCCGTGCCGGTGCGGTGCGCATCGATCACATCCTTGGTCTGTTCCGCCTGTGGTGGATTCCCGAGAACCGTTCGGCTATGGATGGCGCTTACGTGTACTACGACTCAGACATCATGCTGGGCGTTCTGGCCATCGAGGCCTCTCGTGCCGGCGGCGTGGTCGTAGGAGTGCGTGCACACCTGATGGCCCTCGGAGACTGCGCGCTTCACGAACGCGTCGCCGTTGTCCTGTTCGATGCGGTTGCCCACGGTGAAGAACGTGGCCTTTGCGCCGTGTCGAGCCACGGTATTCTCGGTTGCGCCGTTGAATGGTTCGAGCAGTGCGACGGCGTGTTCCGCGCCCCCTCCCAGTGGCGTCCGTATGCATTGGCCTCCGTGAATACGCACGATTTGCCGCCGGCCGCCGGTTACCTGGAATACGAGCACGTCAAGATTCGTGAGCGTCTGGGCTTGCTGACCGGCCCGGCCGAGGAATTCGAAGCCTCCGCCAAGGCCGAGCAGGATGCGATGCTGGCCATGCTGGTCGAGCAGGGTTATCTTGATGCCGACTTTGCCGAACATCGTGAGGATCACGAGGCGGATATCGTCGACGCGCTGTACCGCGCACTGAAGGGTTCGCCGTGCAAGCTGCTCGCCGCCTCGATCACCGACGCGGTGGGGGAGAAGCGTGCGCAGAACCAGCCGGGCACCAACAACGAATACCCGAACTGGCGCATCCCACTGGCCGACGCCAAGGGCAACGTGGTACCGCTCGAAACCCTCTTCGACACCCCCGGTGCCCAACGCTTCGCCCAAATCTTCAATTCCTGACCCGCTTTACCTCCCTCTGACGAGCCGAGTCGTTAAGCGGACAGTCCAGTGGACTGTCCGTAGACGAGGCCTGAAAGAAGCGATAGCTGAGAGAAGGCAGGGAATTGCCTCACCGTAGGTGAGTCGGTTAGCCGAAGTGGGTGGGAGAGAAACCATAAATAGGGGAAGAGAAGCCATAAACCCAATGGAGTGTCCCCAGTTGCCCTATGTCAAGCCCGGCGATATACTAGTGGATTGTTGTGTTTCCCTAAGGGGTCCTTCAAAGCGCTATCCCACTCGCCATCGAGGACTTTCAGGGAGCCCACGGATAATGAGGTTCGACGCCTCTTGGATGCGGCCCTGACCAAGCCACACCAAGCAGCTGAGACCCGGAACACAATATAGAAAAGGTAATCCAGTGAAAACTTTCACTCCGAAGCCAGCTGATCTGACTCATGACTGGTACGTCATCGACGCCACCGACGTGGTGCTCGGCCGTCTCGCCACCCAGGCTGCAATCCTGCTGCGCGGCAAGAACAAGCCGACCTACGCTCCGCACGCCGATTCCGGCAACCACGTGATCATCATCAATGCCGACAAGATTGCTCTGACTGGCAACAAGATGGGCAAGGAACTCTACTCGCACTCCGGCCGTCCTGGTGGTCTGCGTCGTGACTCCTACGCCGAGCTGCTCGAGAAGAACCCCGAGCGCATCATCAAGAACGCTGTCAAGGGCATGCTGCCGAAGAATCGTCTGGCCAAGGTGCAGCTCGACCGCCTGCGTATCTTCCGTGGCGCCGAGCACCCGCACACCCCGCAGAAGCCCCAGGTCTTCGAGATCGCCCAGGTCTCGCAGCAGGCCAAGTGAAACCTGAGAGGAGATAAGAATCATGGCTGAAAACACCAACGACTCCCAGGTTGTCGAGACCGAAGAGGAGCTCACCAACTACACCACCGAGACCAACGCTGGCGCTGGCACCGGCACCTCCGCGATTGAGCCGGGCTACGGCACCGGTCGCCGCAAGGAGGCTGTCGCCCGTGTCCGTCTGGTTCCGGGTGACGGCAAGTGGACCATCAACGGCCGCACTCTGGAGGAGTACTTCCCCTCCAAGCTGCTGCAGCGTGAGGTCAACTCCCCGATCGTTCTGCTCAAGCTCGAAGGCAAGTTCGACGCTATCGTCCTCGTTGACGGCGGCGGCACCACCGGCCAGGCCGGCGCCATCCGCCTCGGCGTTGCCCGCGCTCTGAACGCCATCGATCGTGATGCCAACCGCGCCGCCCTGAAGAAGGCTGGCTTCCTGACCCGCGACGCTCGCGTCGTGGAGCGCAAGAAGGCTGGTCTGCACAAGGCACGTCGCGCCCCGCAGTTCTCCAAGCGTTAATTTCGCTTGTCCTGTACCGAGCATACAAAGGCTCTCCGCGGAATTCCGCGGAGAGCCTTTGTGTTTGTGTCGCGCTGTCTTGAGTGTGACTCACACCTGCTTCATCAGCGTGATGCTCAGCGCCGGCATGGTCCAGACATTGTCGTCGACGGGAGTGTCCGGTGTATCATCCACAGGGGCATCGGGCATATCAGCTGATACCTCATCCCGAGGCGCGGACGAGGTGCCGTTTGCGGCGTGATCTGTTACTGGCATCGCGAATTTGATGGTATCCGCTTCATTCTCAGTCGAGGATTCCGTACGCTGCATGGCCACTTCTTCGACCATCTTGAGTACTGTCTCGCTGGCGTCCGGTACATGCTGCGTCCAGACGGTGGTGTCACCGTTCAAATCGCATTCCTCGACCTGAGTGCCATGCCCGGCTCGACGGCCGTTGATTTCGGCCGAGCACCATTTAGGCGTCCAGTGAGTGTCTGGCGGCAGGCGGAATGTGCGGTCGTCAGCGGTGCCGTTGACCACAATGCACACGTCCACCTCACTGTTGGACAGCAATCGCATGGTGAAGCTACGTACGCCCAGATCGAACCAGTCACGCTCCATCGGCGTGGTGCCGTCGGGCAGGAACCACTGCACGCGGCTTGAGGGCTTGAGTAGGCCGATCTGGGTCAGTCGGGTGAAGAAATCCTCGTGGTGATACAGGTCCAGTGATTTACGCAGCGCCACCAGTCGAGACACGGTTTCCAAGCGGCGCATTTCGCGCGTCTTGTTGGTGGAATACATCCAATCCCACTTCAGCCACGTGATGTCGTTGTCTTGGCAGTAGGCGTTGTTGTTGCCGTCCTGCGTGTTGCGGAATTCGTCGCCGGCGAGCATCATCGGCGTACCCAGCGAGAGCAGCAGCATGCCGATCATGTTCATGGCCGCCTGTTCGCGTGCCGCAATGACGTCTGGATCATCGGTGACGCCTTCGACGCCGAAATTGGCGGAATGGTTCACCGACGAGCCATCATTATTGTTTTCGCCGTTGGCTTCATTGTGCTTGGAGCGGTATCTGGTGAGGTCCGTCAGCGTGAAACCGTCGTGGCAGGACACGAAATTGATGGAGGCCGGAGCGCCACGCCCTGGTTCGGTGGCGAACAGATCGGCCGAGCCGCAGAGTCGCGTGGACATCTCCTGCAAACTGATACGCCCGAAATCGGAGCCGCCGTCCACATCCTCAAGCCAGAAGGTGCGGGCCGTATCGCGGAAGCGGTCATTCCATTCGGCGAACGGCACGGAGAATTGGCCGGTGCGCCAGCCGAGGTTGCCCAGATCCCACGGCTCCATAATGAGCTTCAGGTTGCCCAGCAGCAGATCGGAACGCAGGGCGTAGAGGAACGGGTGATGATGGGTGAATTCGCCTTCCAGGCGGGCCAGCGTGACGCCAAGGTCGAAGCGGAAACCGTCTATGCCGATACGCTTGGCCCAGTATCGTAATGAGTCGATGGCAAAGGTGACCACATGCGTGTTGGTGAAGTCCAGCGTATTGCCGCAACCGGTGGTGTCTTCGAGTCGGCCGGTATTGGATTTTTGATGGCGATAGTAGGCCAGGTCGTCGAGGCCGCGCCAGCAGACCGTCGGGCCTTCGACGCCGCCTTCGCATGTGTGGTTGTAGACCACGTCCATGATGACTTCGAAGCCGGCCTCGTGCAGTGCGCGCACCATGTCTATGACTTCTTGGCGCACGGCGGCCGCGCCCTTCTCCTGGGCGGCTTTAGTGGCGTAGGAGGGTTCGGGGGCGAAGTAGCTGAGGGTGGAGTAGCCCCAGTAGTTCTTGCGGCCGTGTTCTTGCAGGAAGAGCTCGTCCTGCTTGGCCATAATCGGCAGCAGTTCGATGGATGTGATGCCTAGACCCTGCAGATAGGCGAGCGTGGTGGGGTGTGCGAGTCCGGCGTACGTGCCGCGCAATGATTCGGGCAGCCACGGTGCGTTGGCGGTGAAGCCTTTGACGTGCATCTCATAGATGACGGTTTTGCGCCACGGCACATGCGGGTGCTGCGGGTCGCCCTCATGCTTATGGGTATCGCGATCGTCGATGGCCACGGACACCGGCATATGGCCGAGCGAGTCTACGGTGCTCATGGCACCGTATGCCGAACCGGTTACCTTGTGGTCCACGACATCGCATTCATAGGAGAAGGCGGCGGGGGTGAGCTCCATGGAGCCGTCGATGCCCTTGCCATACGGGTCAAGCAGGAATTTGTATGGATTGAAGCGCACGCCGTGTTTCGGGTCCCATGCGCCGTCCACGCGGTAGCCATAACGCATGCCGTCCCATGCTTTGGGCAGGTGCACGTACCACAGGCCGTAGTTCGGCCCGGTCATGCGGAACAAGGTCTCGCGCAGATACAAATGTTCGATAATGCGTGTGCATACCGGGAACTCATGAATCTGCTGGATAAAGGAGATATTCGGGTCCTCGAACAGGCGGATGGCGTCTTGGAAGAAAGCGCTGGGCTCATCAATGGGCTCCAGTACGCATAGCCAAACCTGATCGGCAGTTTCGGAACGAACAACGACGTCAGCCCCACCGTCGTCAGTGAAGTACAGCCCTGGGCGAGTGGCGTAACGATGCAACGGTGGGTTTCTCATAACTCCATTGTAGACGTGTTGTTACTTTTGGTGGAAGCCCTTGATTTCCAAGGCAACACGCCGAATGAAAGTAGTTTTATAAAAATAATTTGCAAAACTGAGATAAAGAAGTTATGCTGTTCATCAACACCTCGCAAAGACAGCGAGATGAACGAAACCAATACGCGACCAATCGCCATGCAGATAGGCCTGCCGGCCGGTCACCTGGTTACCCAGCCACCCGGTCACCCGGCCCAACCTTGCTCATCGCAGTGGCGCGCTTTCACCGTAGAAAGGACCCATCATGAAGGCTCTTGTGCTCACCGGCGTCAAGGAATTCGAAATCCAGGACCTGCCCACTCCTGAAATCCAGCCCAACGAAGTACTGATCAACACCGCCTACGCCGGCGTGTGCGGCACCGATCACGACCTGTACGCCGGCCGCCCCGGTTCGGCCGCCGCCGTGCCGCCGATCATCCTCGGCCATGAGAACTCCGGTGTCGTCGCAGCCATCGGCTCCGAGGTCACCAACGTCAAGGTCGGCGACCGTGTTGCCGTCGATCCGAACATCTACTGCGGCCAGTGCGAGTACTGCCTGACCCAGCGTCCCGAACTGTGCGACCATCTTTCCGCCGTGGGTGTCACGCGCGACGGCGGTCTTGCCGAACAGTTCACCGCGCCGGCCACCGTAGTCTACAAACTGCCGGACAACGTCTCGCTGAAGGACGCCGCCGCCATCGAACCCATCTCCTGCGCCGTGCACGGCGTGGACCTGCTGAAGCTGCGCCCCTACCAGAAGGCGCTGGTCATCGGAGACGGCTTCATGGGCCAGCTCTTCGCCCAGATCGTGCAGGCCTACGGCGTGCATCAGGTGGACCTGGCCGGCATCTTCGATGAGAAGCTCAAGCGCAACCAGGAGCTGTTCGGCGTCACGAACGTCTACAACACCACGCGCGAGGCCATTCCGGCCGAGTCCTATGACGTGATCATCGAGGCCGTGGGTTTGCCGGCCACCCAGGCGCAGGCCGTGGCCGCCGCCAAGAAGGGCGCGCAGGTGCTCATGTTCGGCGTGGGCCCGCAGGAGGCGCACTTCGAGATGAACACCTACGATATCTATAAGAAGCAGCTGACCATTCAGGGCTCCTTCATCAACCCGCTCACCTTCAAAGACGCCATCAGCCTGCTCGAATCCGGCAAGATGAACGTCGCACCGCTCATCAGCCACGAACTGGGACTCGAAGAAGTCCAGGACTTCCTCGACGGCAAGATCCAGGGCGTCTCCAAGGCCGTCGTCAAGGTCGGCGAGTAGTTTCGGCACTTTGCCGGCTCCTCTCCCTGAGGGGAGCTGGCGGCGGAGCCGACTGAGGGGAGGCATCCGGCGGCGTGTATTACCACCCTCCGGTGCTGCGCACCACCTCCCGCCAGTGGAAGGAAGAGGTTTCGTCTCACGGTTTTCGCCGCCAATATAGCTTGGCCGCCGGCTTTCCCTTTTTCTTCCGGCGGCCGCATTTTTCCCTGCACCACCTCTACTGACAACGATGTTGATGGAGTCAACCCATGATTCGCTTTTTTGAAAAATTCGGTATTCCCCGTGTGCTGCTGCTTGGCTTCCTTGCCGTTGCCATCTTCATGACCGGTGATGGTTTCGAACTGACATTTCTGTCGAAATTCATGGTGGATCAGGGATTCACCTCGTCCCAGGCCTCGCTGCTGGTCACCGTGTACGGCCTGTTCGCTGCCTTCGGCGGATGGTCGGCAGGTGTGCTTGCCGAAATGTTCGGCGCACGTAAGGTCATGATGTTCGGTGCATGCTGGTGGATCGGCGTACATCTGCTGTTCCTCGGCATCGCCATCCCAAGCCATATCTATCCGCTGATTCTGTGCCTGTACGCCATGCGTGGCATCGGCTACCCGCTGTTCATCTACAGCTTCGTGGTCCTGATGGCGCAATACATCAGCCCCGCCCGCCTGGCCTCCGCCACCGGCTTCTTCTGGACCTGCTTCTCGCTGGGCATCGGCGTGTTCGGCGCTTATCTGCCGAGCTTCATCATGCCGATCGTCGGCGAATACGAGACCTTCTGGTTCGCTCTGCCGTTCTCCATCGTCGGCACCGTCATGTGCTTCTTCTTCGTACCAAAGAACAAAATCGTCAAATCGCAAGGACTGAGCCGCAAGGAACAGCTCGCCGAGCTGGCCGAGGGTGCCACCATCCTGGTCACCAATCGCAAGGTGCTCATCTGCGCGATCATCCGCATCATCAATAACCTGCTGCTCTACGGGTTCCCGGTCATCATGCCGTTGTACCTGTGCACCACCCACAATGGCGGCATCAACATCTTCAAAACCGAGGAATGGATGCGTATCTGGGGCTTCGTGTTCGTGATCACGCTGATTTTCAACACGTTCTGGGGCTGGTTCATGGACCGCTTCGGCTGGGTATGGCCGATGCGCTGGTTCGGCTGCGCGGTGCTCGCGGTCGGCTCGGTGGCGTTCTACTACATTCCGCAGTGGTTCGGCGCGAATGCCATTATGATGATCGTCGCTTCGGTCATCGTCGGCATCGGCACCTGCGCGTTCTCGTCGCTGCCCACCATCATGACCCTGTACGCGGGCGGCAAGCAGGGCGCGGCGCTGTCCGCATACAACCTCGCCGCCGGCCTGACCACGTTCGCCGGCCCTGGCATAGCCACCATTTTGCCGCCAATTGTGGGCTATGAAGGTGTGTGCTGGACATACGCCGGCCTATACGTGCTCGCCTTCGTGCTTACCTTGTTCATCCGCCCGCAGCAGCCCGGCTTCGACGCCAAAGGCCACCGCATCAAAGGCGCAAAGGTTGCATCCGCAGAGTCCTCCGAGTCCTCGGAACCTACCGACAGCGCATCCGTGCACGTTTAGCTGCCCGAAGTAACCGTGGCCGCCGAAATGGTTGCCACTGCGAACTGATCGCAACATCATGTTGCGTCAGCAAGAAAGTATCGAGAATTGACTAGGAGTGCGGCATGGTTCTGCCGCGCCGCATACCTTGTCCGACTATCCTTAACCTTTATCCAACCACCACATTCAAAGGAGAATCACATGGCTAAGCCAATGACCGCGTTCACTACCGACCTCCAGCATTCCGGCATGATTGCCAAAGACCTGGATGAGACCATCAAGTTCTACCGCGAGGTTATGGGCTTTGAGCTCGCCGGACTGTTCATGAATGGCGAGAACCGTTGCGCCTTCCTGCGCTACGGCCACCTGACCATTGAAACCTGGGAAGGCGACCCCGCCCCGATGACCACCGGCGCCATCAACCACTGGGCTTTCGACACCCCGGACATCGAAGCCGCCTTCGAGAACGCCAAGGCGCTCGGCGTGGACTTCAAGGACACCGAGATCCAGTCCATCCCGAGTTTCTGGAAGCATGGCATCCGCTACTTCAACATCTACGGCCCCAACGGCGAGACCATCGAATTCTGCCAGATTGTGGAGGAGTAGTGGCTCCGATGCGCCCGATTCGCGCGCAATATGCGTGTCGATAGTGGCCGCAATATAATACTCAGCCTTTATTACGGGCTGGCCTAATAACTAACATTCAACGACCGGTGCACATGCGCCGGTCGTTTTTTTAGTGCCTGATGATTGTGCTGGGTTACAACAATGAGCGGCACGCTGGGCATAACAACATCCATGCAAGAAAGTATCAATTCTTGACTGTTTTCGCGCCAAAACACTGCTATTTTCGCAGCGAAACTTGTATTAACGCTCCAAAGTTGGGCGGATGAAAACAACGAAGTTTGCGTAGTAAAAGGAGACGGTCATGGCACAAGGACTGGCGCGAAAACTACTGCCGGGATTCTTGGCGATCGCAGTGTTCATGACAGGCGATGGGTTTGAACTGACCTTTTTGTCCAAGTATGTCGTCGATCAGGGATTCAGCTCGTCGCAGGCATCACTGCTGTTTACGATGTACGGATTGGTCGCGGCGCTCGCCGGCTGGTCCTCGGGCGTGCTGGCCGAACTGTTCGGAGCCAAGCGCATCATGCTTATTGGCGCGGGTTCTTGGATCGTGCTGCATCTGGTATTCATCGGTGTGGCATTGCCTAGCCACAGTTATTCGCTGATGCTGGCGTCGTATATGTTGCGAGGCATGGGCTATCCGCTATTTATCTACAGCTTCGTAGTGTTGCTTGCGCAAACTGTGGATCCCGGCAAACTGGCATCGGCCATGGGCTGGTTCTGGACTTCCTATTCCTTTGGCATCGGTGTGTTTGGCGCCTATCTGCCGGCGTTCATCACGCCGGTGATTGGTGAATACTATTCGCTGTGGGTGTCACTGCCGTTCTCGATTGTCGGCATGATTATCTGTCTGTGTTTTGTGCCGAAAACCCGTAACGCCAATCTTGACACGATGAGCTCTTCGGATAAGCTTCGTGAACTCTCTCGCGGCGTGACCATTCTCAAAGACAACCACCAGATTGCGCTTGCTGCCGTATTGCGTGTGATTTGCAATCTCACTTTGTACGGTTTTCCGGTCATTATGCCGCTGTATCTCGCCACGCATACAAACGGCGGCGGAGCTTGGTACCAGGTCACCGAATGGTCCACCATCTGGGGTCTGCTGTTCGTCGTCACCGTATTCGGCAATGTGTTCTGGGGCCGTATGGGCGATTGCTTCGGCTGGATGAGCCAGATGCGCTGGTGGGGCTGCTGGCTCTCCGCGCTCGGTACTCTCGCCATGTACTATGTGCCGCAGCTGTTTGGGCACAACCTGCCATTTATGTATGTGTGCGCCGTGGTGCTCGGCATGGGTATTTCCGCTTTCGTACCGATGGGCGCAGTATTCCCTGCTCTGGAACCTGAGCACAAGGGCGCTGCGGTTTCCGCACATAACCTCGCTTCAGGCCTGACCACATTCTGTGGTCCGTTCATCGCCACGGTACTGCTCAATACCGTAGGTTTTGCCGGAGTGTGCTGGGCATATGCCATTTGCTACATCTCTGGCTCGGTCATCTCATTCTGGATTCGCCCCGAGCAGCCGGGCATCACCCGCAAAGTGGCGGCGAACTGAGCGGTGCTCGCTGACTGTTCTCGTCAAAAACCAACAATACAAGACCCTCAAAAAAATAAATTCAACCAATATAAGGAGAAATACCATGAAAGCAGTTGTTCTCGAAGAGCAGGGCGTCATCAATGTGCGTGAGGTCCCGGACGTCAAGGATCCCGGCCCCGGTGAGCTGCGTATCGCACCCCACACCGTGGGCGTATGCGGTTCTGATTTGCATTACTACACGCACGGTCGTGTTGGCAAGTATGTTGTTGAGCAGCCAATGATTCTCGGCCATGAGGCAGCGGGCACCGTGTTGGAGGTCGGCCCCGGCGTCACTGATTTCAAGCCCGGTGACCGAGTCGCCCTCGAGCCAGGCATTCCGGATATGACTTCGCGGGCCAGCCGACTGGGCATGTACAACGTCGATCCGGCTGTGCGTTTCTTCGCTACTCCGCCGATTGACGGTTGCCTGTGTGAGGAGGTCATTCACCCGGCCGCATTCACCTACCATCTGCCTGATTCCATGAGCTTTGGCGAAGGTGCGTTGCTTGAGCCGACCGCCGTGGGCATGTGGGCTGCCACCAAGGCGCGCATCAAGCCCGGCGATGTGTGCGTGGTGACCGGCTCGGGCACAGTGGGTATGCTCACTGCCTCTGCTGCGCTCGCCGGTGGCGCTTCCAAGGTGCTTGTTTCGGATGTGTCTTCCATCAAGCTGGGTATTATCGGCCAGATTCCGGGCGTTATCCCCGTGGATTTGACGACGGAGGACTTGGTTGAACGTGTACGCGAAGAGACCGCTGGGTGGGGCGCTGATGTGGCATTCGAGTGTTCCGGCGCGCCGAAAGCTTATGAGACGTTCTGGAAGCTGATTGCCCCGGGCGGTTGCGCGGTGCTCGTCGGTATTCCGGTCAACCCGGTACCGATTGACGTGACCGAGCTGCAGGCCACCGAAGTGCGTATTGAGAACATCTTCCGTTACGCCAATGTGTACCAGAAAGCCATCGATTTGGTCGATAGCGGCCGACTTAACCTGAAGCCGTTCATCACTGACACGTTTGCCATGAAGGACGCCAAGGCTGCCTTCGACCGTATGGATGAGGGTCGTCCGGGCGATATCAAATTGCAGATTACGGTCAATCGAGACTAATCTGTGACGTGTTGATGACGAGATGATTGCCCGATGAAATCCTGCGGCATATGTTGGCGTTTCCCTTTTTCCGCCCGCACTTATGTGCCATATCCGTAGGATTCCGGCGGGCAATCATCTCGCCGTAGTTGTTCCATCGGTAAAGTACGAAATATGGCGAGCTGTACTGCGCAACGTTGACAAGGAGGTCTGCGATGGATGCGCGAAACTTGACTGCGATTCCTCATTCGGATGCGGGCTCGCTGGAAGTGATTGTGCCCGATGGGGATGCGGCCATACGTTGGTCAAGCCACGGGTATCCGAGCTCTCTGGCCAAATGGCATTATCATCCACAAATCGAAATTCATCTTATCCGTGAGGGAAGTGGACAACTCATGGCGGGGAGTGGACTCATGCCATTCGTGCCGGGGCATGTGGCGATGATCGGATCCAATCTGCCTCATAATTGGTTGTCGGATATCATTCCTGGAGAACGGCTCTCTCATCGTGATGTGTTATGCCATATACGTCCGCAGACTATGCGACTATTGACCGCCGCTTTTCCCGAGACTTCCGGTTTCGAGACGGTATTGCGCCGTTCGCAGCATGCACTTGTGCTGTTCGGTGATTCGGCACGTGAGGCCGGCGAGCTATTAGTGGCCATGGGAGAACATAGTCCAGTTAGACGGGTTGCCGACCTTATTGCTATTCTGACGGTATTCGAGCAGGCATCAGCGCAGGAAAGCCAGACCGTGGTAACGCCGGAATACAATCCAGAGATTGCGGTTGGCGCGGAGGATGGGATCAACGCCGCCATCACCTATATTTCCACACATCTGGATGAGGTCAGCTTGCAAGGTGCCGCTGATGCGGCGGCGATGAGCGTATCCACTTTTTCTCGCTTCTTCAAGCGAGTTGCCGGCATCGGTTTTGCTGATTTTGTTCGACGGCTTCGAGTGGGGCGTGCTTGTCGTTTGCTGACTTGCACAAACATGCCCATTGCCAAGATTCAACAGTTGAGCGGATATACGAATGCCTCGAATTTCAATCGTCGGTTTCTGGAAGAAACCGGTATGACTCCATCTCAATATCGCCGAGAACATTGATTGCCGCCCCGGTCTGGGCGGTGTCACGGATCCGTGCAAGAAAGTACCATAAGTGGGTTTCTTGGTATCAGATAGGGCCAATGCTGCCGTTTAGGCTTGAAAATACAACGAAGTGGTTAGATGCGCATAAAGTGCATCGGCTCCAAGGAGGCAGCAATGAATGATAATTCGGTATGGCCGGTAGTGACTGCGGTAATGGTCGTGCTTGCGGTGGCCGTATGCCTGGCCATGGCTGGTGACATCCGGTTTGCCGTGATTGGTGTTCTATGACTGTCTCCATGAGTCCCGAAACCGCTGCCGCCTAGGCGGAAATCAGCCGCGTACCGCAGCACCACAGATATCGTCGAGATAATTCTCGGCGAACCGCAACGCGGCACCGATGATGTTCTGATCTTCGGCGCAGTAGCTCTTGCGCAGATTGAAATGGTCGGTGCCGAACGGGCTGCGTGCGATGACGCGCGTCTTCAGATCCTCGATGTCGCTGTCTTCAAGATGCTGGGCTGCTTCACCGCCGACAATCACGTCGCCCGCGATGATGGATCGCGCGTTGACGATGGCCTGCGCCACGTAATCCAGCCACTCATCCATGCGCTCGCGATGATGCCGTTCGCCCTGCTCAAGCACGCTGAAGAAGCCGGGAATGCTTTCGTAATCCTCGGGCAAGGTCTCCGGCGAGCAGTAGGTGTCCATGCAACCGCGCTGGCCGCAGTAGCATTCGCGGCCGCCCGGCACCAGCGTCATGTGTTCGATGGCGCCGTTGCACTGGTTCGGGCCTTGATACAGCTTGCCCCCCGCGATCACCGCGCCGCCCGGGCGTCGCTCCAGATAGACGCACACCGCATCGGTGAGCGTGGAGTCGAACCAGAGTTCGGCCATGGCTGAGGCATCGGAATCGTGGATCATCATGCACGGGTAATGGACCGATTGGCTGATGGTTTCGAGCGTGAGCCCAGTGTTGCCCATAATGGTGCCGAAGATGATGGTGGTGGCGTCGGGGGAGAGGATGCCTTGGATGGCGAACGAGACGCCGAGCACCTTGCCGTGCTTCTTTTCGACGTCGGCGGCGAAGTTGTTGATGATGCCGCCGATACGCTGGTAGTAAACGTTGGTGTTGCGGTAAGGCAGGGCATCGTTGCGTTTTTCGATGACGTTGCCGTACAGGTTAATCGCGCACAGGCGCAGTTCGTTGGACCGCATCACTACCCCGATGGCAGTGCGATGATCGGGATTGAACTCATAATTTTGCGCCTTGCGCCCGCCGGTGGAATCCTGCAGTTCGCCTTTGCGGATGAGTCCGTCATCTTCTAGTGCGCGCAGATTTTGGGTGATGGTGGGCAGGCTGAGGCCGAGTTCGCGTTCCAGTTCCTGCTTGGTGACATGGCTATGGCCATACAGATACTGGGCCATGGCACTGCGGTTGTGCGCTTTCACTGCGGTCGATGGCATTGCCCTCATGTTTACCCCTTTGTGCGATGAGATATATGCAAGTTTACTTTATGAAAGTGGCTTTCATGTGCCTCGACGCGGAGGTTATGAGGCAACAATCGTATATTTGTAGGCGATTTTGGGTACTTTTTTAAACCAACTTTCTAGAAATGTGGAGAAAATGATTGCTTTTGAAAACTTACTTTAAAAAAGTTCTCGGATTGTGTTGTTTGCAGGCATGTGATTTTCGGTAAAAAGTGAACAAAAAGTACCAAATCGCCGGATAGAGTGAGGATTTGTTCGATATTTCGCACAACTCGTAACAAAAACTGTTCAATATCGCACGTGAAACGCCGTCGATTTTGTGCGTATGCATCGCGCCGGACCGTTCAGTATATTGTGCCTCAGGTCACATATGCAATGTGACAACGCATCACCGGTCATTTTCGGTTACTGAGGCGGTATCCCGCTGGTGCAACTGAGGTGACGAGGCGATGGCCCAGAACTTTGCCATATACCCCAAGAAGATCGAGGAGGACCCCAAGTGGCAGAAGCAAAGAAGAAGGTCGAAGCTACCAAGCCGACTCCAGAAGAGAAGCAGGCCGCAGCTGAGGCCGAAGTTGACGCGCTGGTTGCCCGCGCCAAGAAGGCTCTCGTCGAATTCGAGAACCTCGACCAGAAGCAAGTTGATCGTATCGTCGCCAAGGCCTCCATCGCCGCTCTGAACAAGCACCTCGTTCTCGCCAAGATGGCTGTCGACGAGACCGGCCGTGGTCTCGTGGAAGACAAGGCCACCAAGAACATCTTCGCCTGCGAGCACGTCACCAACTACTTGGCCGGCCAGAAGACCGTCGGCATCATCCGTGAAGACGACGTGATGGGCATCGATGAGGTCGCCGAGCCCGTCGGCGTGGTCGCCGGCGTCACCCCGGTCACCAACCCGACCTCCACCGCCATCTTCAAGTCGCTGATCGCACTGA
>OGQQ01000905.1_pt1 | contig 25923 bp, 30 predicted proteins | sample 1553281 | NCBI WGS metagenome assembly OGQQ01 (sample SAMEA2579937, study PRJEB22360) | human gut metagenome | biome: human gut; feature: human-associated habitat; material: faeces | place: Denmark | collected 2008/2010 | reverse complement strand
TTTCAAGTAAAAAATGCTTATTTTTAGCCTAAAATGGAACTTTTAAAATCAATTTTAAGACGTTTTATTTTACAATTAATGTAATTATATACCTCTATTTTATCTACTTTTTGCAATTATTAAAAAAATAAATTTAACTTCCGTAAAATATTAATAGAAACATGTTTTTAATAATAATTTTAAAAACTGTAAAATATTGTTAAGGAGGTGATATAAATGAATACAGTTATTGCGTATTTATCAACTTTAGATATAGAAGAATTAAGAAAGCAACATGTGCTTTGTATGAAAGGTGACGAATATAGTCTCGTTTCTACTCAAGCTCTAATTTTAATGTTGCAATATGGATTATTAACACAAGAAGAATTTGCTTATATAAATAAATAATTTTTAAAAAAGCAAAAAAAGAGGTAAATTGAAATTAATCAACTTACCTCTTTTTTTTATCTAACTCCGCCTGTCCATTTAGCAAAGCCTATCTTGTAATTACCTGTTCCAGAAACATTATATCTTACCATTGGTCTTCCATTAAATATTCCAAAACAATCGCATTCTTCATATGGTGATAAACTTCCTATCACTTTTGTTAAACTTGTATCCGCATATATAATTTCTTTTGTTGAACCATTTTTATATCTTCTCACTTGTTCATCGCTCCCCTCAACTTTTGGTACAGCTACTGTAGTTGTAGCTTGTCCTAATTTATTTGCTACATCATTTTTAAATTGTATCCAAGCTTGTTCATTTCTTACATAATATCTTGGACATTCTTTTCCTGTTACATCATAATGTCTTATAATTGCATCTATTCCTAGATTGTATCTCTTGCATATATCTGCACATAATTCTACTAAACTGTTGTATGTATTGTCATTGAATTTTCCGTCCCAATCTGGGTGACAATCTTCTATTCCTATAGATTTTCTGTTCATACTATAAGAACCTGAATGGAAAGCAACTTCATTTTCTGGTATACATCTTATTATTTCACCATTTAAACCGATTATATAATGAGATGAAGCATATGTCTTATGTGATGTTGCTAAGCTTTCAAAATAGTTTCTATTACCTAATGCGGAACTTCCTGCATTACCAACCCAATGAACTACTATCTTTTCAATTTTATTTTGCTTTTCTCCACTTCTTGAATATTGATTTATTGTTAATAATCTATCTTCTATATTCATTATTCGTTTGCCTCCCCTCGTGTATCTTCTTCTGCAAGTTCCATTGTTTCTACAATTTCTTCTTCCATGATTTATTCCTCCTTATTATTTATTGCTTTTTGTCCTAACAAATATGTACCAATAACTCCTTGTACTACTGCAATAACTTGTACTATTTGAATTGCATATGGTATTGTTATTCCATCAACTGCATTTATTCCTGCAACTAATGCACTTACTATTGCTAGTATATTTGTTAAGTATTTTGCTATTGTTTTTACTCTTTCCATATTAGTTCACCTCCTACATAAATTTGCTTAATCCTAATGCAAAAGCTATTGCTGTTAATACTATTCCAGTCACAAAAGAAATTACTTTGCCTTTTACTTGTTTCTTTGTGTCTTCATAATCCTTAATTGGCTTTTCTTCTATTATTTTTAATCGTTCGTTCATTTTGTTTTGGTCTTCTCTCATTGCTTTCATTTCTGTTGCTATTTCTCTTACACTTAATGTTAAGTCGTATATATTTTCTACTTTATTTTCAACAGCATCAATTCTCTTCGTATTTGACTTTTCTCGTTCTTCTAAATGTGCTACTTTTTCAATTAATTCTGTATCTTGCATTATTCTTCCTCCTTGGCTGTTTCTTCATTTTCAGCTTGTTCGACTTCTTCTGTTGTTTCTTCTGCAGTTTTGTCTGTTGTTTCTTCTACAGTATCTTCAATAATTTCTGTAGTTTGTTCTATCTCTTCAACTTTCATTGACTTTTCTTGCTCTTCTGCTAAATATGTAATTAACTCTTCATAGTCTTTTGCATTTATTTTGTTTTTATCTGCTAGTTTTGATGCTTCTATTATTGCATAATCTACTGTATACACATTACTTTTATATAAGTTCATTACTGCATTTTTAAATAGTTTTGATAAATCTACCATATCCTACACCCCCTCACTTGCGTTACTTACGGCTAATGCTTGTGTATTATTTAATAATGTTTCTAAATCTTTTACATAGTCTAAATCTATTATTGCTTTACTATCTGTTGTTATGTTTGTTACGTTTTTATATGTTCTTGCATTATTTAGTTCGTCTAAGATTTTGCTTTGTTCTTCTGTACATTCAATGTCGATTGGTGTTTCTAGCGGATAATCTACATATGTTTCATTTGCTGCTAAATAACTTTTTAGTTCATCAACACTATCTTTAATTTTTGGTAAATACAAATATTGTGTATCTGACCACTGACTAAATGCAATTCCATTATCAACCTTAGCTATATTAAATTGTGTGCTACTCATAAATCTATTACTTAAACAATCTGTTAAATTATTACTAGAATCTTTAACATCAATTTTTGCTTTTTGTTCTGTAATTTTTATAGCAAATCTAGAATTATTATCTACTAACATCCAATTTTCTGTACCATCTAGTTTTTTTCTATTAATATTATGACGTTCATACCATTTATCGTCTTTTTTTATAAATGTATCTCTCATGTCTCCAATTGATTTAAATGCTTGTTGTGTTGGCATTATGTCTGATTGTTCTTCGTGTTGTACATATGTAGTTGCTGGTCCTCCTTCTATTTGCAATGTTTCTAAATTAATACTTGATACACTTGCTCTCACAAAATCGCAATTAGATGGTGTTTTAAAACTCATGCTTTTAACATTATTATAATTTAATCCACTTAAAAGTTTTTTGTTTGTATCATAAAAGCATATGGCAGTTGCTGCTCCTAGCGGATTTTCTGCATGTATTGTATACATTGTGTTTGAAACTACACTTATATAATTAGTATAATTTTGTCCATCATTGCTAACAGCTTCGCCTAAATTATTAAGATACATTTTACTAATTATATTATTTTTATCAAATAAATTTTTGCTGCTTTTTATTATTTTTACACAACCTTGATTATAAGAACTATATGATGTTGCTACATTACCCTTTTCTATTTTTATTGAATTTTTTATTTCTTCTTCTGTTAATGTATCACTTTCAGAACTATAATAATATACACATAAATACTTATCTTTATCTCCAGTTGTTATTGTTATTTTTGTTTCATCATTATCTTCTACTATATTTGTCAAAGTTGCTCCAGATACAATTTCTTTATCATAACTAGAAACACTAAATCTTGTACTTTTAACTTTAGAAACTGTATAAGTTGTTTGTGGACTACAGCTAATTACGATAGATTTAACAGCATTATTTGTTGTAAAAGTTTTAGTAGAAAAATTTGAAAATCCAGATAACATAACAGCATTGTCTTTATCAAATAAATTTACATTGCTACCAACAGTCTTTATCTCGCTTGGGTAGTCTGGTGATGGACTTGCTCCATATTGTTCATATTCAGTTTCACTACCAAGTTCTAATTGTGGATATAAAACAAAATTATATTCACGATTTCCATAACAAATTACATCTAATTCAATTTCAATTGTATCTGTATCTATTAGAGATTTTAAGTTTAAAACTTCTGATTTGTTTATAGCATTTAGATAAATATTTTTTATTTCAGTTTTATCTGTTCCATTATATTTTCTTAATCTAATAGAAACATCATTCATATTTTTAGAATTTTTAAAGCTTATTGTGTAATTACCTTCTTTAATTAAATCTACTGAAACTTTCTTTATATTAGTTAAGTATTTTGTTGTTTCGGCCGTTGACGTACCTGAAATTTTAACACTTCCATCATTTTGTATAGTTGCTGTTAATCCATATTGACTAACATTGTTGTCTGAATTTTCAAGAATATTTTTCCCGCTTCTTGTCTCTTGCTCGCTATTTCCGCTTATTTTTATTTTTGCTCTACAATTACTGCTATCTTCTACATGTATGTATTCTCCACTTGCTTGTCCTCTTATACTGTTTTGATAAAAGTCTTCTTGTGCTTCTTTTAACTCTTTTTCTAGTTCTGCTATTTTATTACTTGATGTTTCTGTGTTTTCTTGTAGTTGCTCTATATTTGTATCTTGTTCTTTATTCTTTGAGTTTATGTTTAATATGTCTGTATTGACTTTTTTTGCATTTTCATTTATTTTATCCCAGTTACCATTTAAGTAATTTTCTATATCAAACTTCTCTGTGTTTGTCTCAGGATTATCATGTTTCTTTAATTTTAAAAAATCAGTTTCGCTCCTTTTACACCTCCTAGGTATTTTCTGCATCTTTAAATTTATCCAAAGTTTTTAAATATTCGTAACACTCTTCTATTTTTTCACTCTCTGAATAGTCTTTTCGAATATACTCTGTCTCAATAAACACATTCATTTGTTTATTTTCATCTGTACTTCTGTAATATTCTTTTTCTTTATCTCTTTGCTTTTCAGAAGTATAAGAAGCTACTTCAATAATATTGCAATCATTCGTTATTTTATTTATGCTAACTATTCTATGATAATTTACTATTATTCCATTTTCTAATTCAATTTCTTTTTTTATAGCCATTTTTACCTCCTACTTATAACCTAAAACTTTAACTATTTTAATATAATTACTTTTTTCAACATCAACTCCACAGTCTTCGCCTCCAGAAAATTGCCAAAAATTCATATACATATAAGCTCTAACTATAATAGATGTATTACTAATTGTATAGTTAGTAGTTCTAATATATATATTTTTATCTTTGTCATATGCTTCTGCTGTATCTAATGTCACAATTTTATTGTTAGGATTTGCTATTCTTACTGAACGGTGTTGCCTATTGTTATTATCACAATAAAATACCTCTAAATAATTAAAATTTGCTGCCGTTTCACTTAATGTTACTGTTCCTGTTGTTCCTGATGAATTGTCATATAATGATACAGGTACAAGTCTATTTGTATTTATTCCATTTATATATACATAATTTTCATCACCATGTAATATCCATTTGCCTAATTTTTTACTATACACACCATGATTTGTTCCCCCAGAGCCAACACCAAACCATACTTCTGTATCAGTATCAGTTCTTTTAGCATGATAACCTGTATCTCCTGATGATTTATGAAGATTTAATTCATCATAATATTTTGATTTTCCATTAACTTGTAATTTACTTCCTTCGCTTGTATCATATTTCTGTCCTATTGCAACATTATTTTTATATATTGCTAATGCGGGATTTCCTGACGATAAAATAACATTGTATGTTGCAGTTGATAATTTATCTGATAATATTAATTGAATATTGTAAGAGTTATTTGCACTAAAACCATCTGTACCTTTATCACCTTGCACATTTAAACTTCCTGTAATCTTATTTCCTGATATGGTATATGTTAATGTTGTCTTTCCATCAGTCCACGTTGAACTTGAAGTTGTTTTGTATTTATATTTGCAGTTAGTAATTACATTTGTCACACTGCCAAAACTTGCATTCCAAAATTCCCCTTCAAATTTTAATGTAGTTACTGTTCCGACATTATTCTGTCTTGTTACTGATAACGTTTTTATTTTAATATTGCTATAATTTTTTATGGTTGCTGTTTTTCTTACTTTTGTACTGTTGCCTCTGCTATCTATTGCATATAAATCTAGAACATTATTATTGATTGAATTAATACTTAAATTAACATTAGCACTTGCATTATAATTTGCAGAAACATTTTTATTTCCAACTGCTAACTTATATGTTTTCATTGTTGCACTATTTTTAGCTGTTGCTTTATTAGCTGTGCTTACTGTTGCTTTTACATTAGAATAACCATTTACTAATATTTGATTATTTCCTGTCAGAGCTGTTATGGTTGTGTTTGTATCTTGATATGTAAAATTTGAAAATGTTGGATTACTATTTGTTACAGTGAATGTAAAATCTTTTGAGTTTGTATAAGATTTTCCGTTTGCAGTAGTTGTTATAATATATCTTGCTTTATATGTATTACTGTTTGGAGTTAATGAATATATTTTGCTTGCAGTTGGTGTAATTGATTTACTAGTTCCTGTAACTGCTCCATAATCTATTATTGTTGAATTGTCTGTCTTACATAATTTCAAACTTGTACTTGCTCCGCTAGGATTTGTCCATGTAATATTATGTGATGAACCAATATTCACGTTTGGAGTTGAAGTTAATTTTGCTATATCATATGTCGTTACATTAAATTTTCCTGCCTCACTCCATAGTTGACTATCTGTTCTTTTACATCTTGTTTTTATAGTATAATTTGTGTTTGGATTTAATCCTGTTATCTGATAATGTCCATTTCTATATGCTCCATCAGGATTTCCATATATATCTGTCCATCCACCGCCGTTCAATGAATATTGTACCCAGTCTATTGCGTTAGTTGTACTCCAATTTATATCTAATGTATTTATTGTTTTACTTCTCAAAGAATTATATACAGTTGTGTATCTTGGTATTGTTGTTAATCCCAAATTTCCACTTGGATAAAAATCACCTGGGCTTGCTGAATGACTTTGAAAATCTATTACAGCACTACACCAAACACTTTTCTTTCCATCATCATTATGCCAAACTGTAAAATTACCTTCACATAATGTTATTACTCCATTATGTCCTAAACTATATGAACCACTTCCACTATTTCTACAAACTCCATCTATAGTTACACTATAACTTGCTTTTAAATCACCAAATCGTCCTGAATTTCCAGAGATTAACTGTAATCTATATCCAATATTCGAACTATTTGAAGCGATATCATAGCTATTTTCCCATACACTTAGTTTTCCAGTGTAATAGCTTGCATAACTTCCTCCATTACTACCACCATTTTGTGTAAAATCCGCCATCTTTATCCCTCCAATCCAGTTAACCAAATTTGATTTCCAACTTGTTGAATTAATAATAAATTAATTTTTGCTTGTTCTTTTACTTCTAATTGTTTAGTATAAACACCCTTGTCCGTCATTTCTGCTACTCTTTCATTTGTAGAACTATTGAATGTTCTATTCCCATCAGCATCTATCCTTGTATATGTATTCTTAGTACTAGAATTTACTTGAATACCTTTTCCAATTTCGACCGTATCTGTTCTTGTCTCATTTGCATTTTGTGTCCATACACTTTTTTCTGTACCTGTTGCTACCATTAAATCTGATATGTAATAAGATGCTACTGTATCACTGCCAATCTCTATCTTTATGTTATTAGTTGTTATTTCGACAACTATTGTCATTTCTTTCCATATTTCAGCATCACCGTCTAGTTTATATTCAGTGCCATCCACTTTTATATATCCTGTCGCATCTGCTTTTAATTTGTAATAATTAAAACTAATTGCATATAAACCATTTTTTACAACTTGTGATTGAATAGACACTCCATTATTAATTAAATAGCCTTCATCACTTATATTGTTCTGTTGTATTAATGTGTTTGTATATTCTTCTAATGTTGCCTCGCTATTATCTGTACTTCCTTTCCAATATTCTTTGGCATAGAAGAATATATTTCCTCCACCTTTTGTTTGTTGTTGAAATGTAATGTTATCTATTGTATGTTTTAATTCATTTACTTTTTCTGTTACTTCATCTTTTGTATATACTTTTTGTGTAAATCCATCTATATCTTGTCTTGCTTGAGTTAATGTTTTTTCTGTCTTTGTTTGTTTCTCTATTATTGAAGTAATTTCTCCATCAATTTTATTAACTTTGTACTCAACATTTCTAAATTTTGTTTTTATATTGTTTGTATTTTTTAATGCTGTTTGAGTTTTTGTTAATGCTTCTGTTTTCAAATTTCCAGAATAACAACCATTATATTCAAAAGTATAATTAAATACATAAGATATAAAGTCATTATCATCTGTATCTTTAATACAAATCATGTCTCCAACATCTAAATATGGAAAGCCATAATCTTTTATTTCAAAAGGTAAATACTCTAATCCTTTTAATTTTTCCCATAATTCAGGTATAACCTTTTTCCTTTCTTCGTTATCTGTTAAAAAATAATTATCTGCAATTGTAATTTCAGTAAGTCCATTTTGAGTTATGCTTTCATCATCTTGAATTACTGTATTTTCTCCTTCTACTTGTGATAATCGTAATATTAAAGAATTTACTTTTCCAAATTTATTATTTTTTGAAAATTCAAAGTAATTATTCCCATCTATTTTTTCATCTGCTATAGTAGAACTATTTACAGTTGTATTTACAATTGTATTGTTGAAATCTGCTACACTCATAAAATGAACATCTTTTACTCTTAATAATTTTTCAGTAGTTTCAAGTGTTTTTATATATAATTTATTATCTCTACCTATATATGCAAAACCACCTGCCAATTGTGCTATATTGCTTAATACTGTTTTACAATCTTCATTATTTGTAAAAGGATTTCCTAATATCATATAATTAGAATTGGTAAATTCTGTAATGCCACATTCCACTCCTACTTGATTACATAAATCTTGTAAAAGTTCTGCTGCTTTTATTGGATATGTTACTCTATCAATATATGTAGAATTAAATTTAACCATATAATCGTAACCTGTAAATTGAGCATTTGTTGATACTTCTTCTGTTGTAGGTTTTTCTATTATAAATGTTCCCATAGGTACATATTCAATATTTCCATCTATCTGTATTCCTGTTTTTACAGAAATTTCTTTGTTTTCTAAATCATATTTTCCATCATTAAACATTTCAACAGTAATTTTTTTTGCTACTGTTGTTCCTATGAATTTATCATTTACATAGCAACTATTTTCGATTTTAAAACTTTTCAAATCGTCTTTATCTGTTATGTCAATATTATCATTCTCTATATGTATAGTTGCATATTCAAGTGGAGCATGATTTGACTTGCATAGTTCTTTAAATTTATTACTAACTTGGTACCTTTTTTCACCTACAATTCTATTAATGATATATCAAGCGGATTAAACAAAATTCCTCTATCTGTCCTATTCCATTTCATTGTAATTTTTCTATCTCCTCTATAGCAATTTGCTGTTGTATATCCTCCTCTATATGGATTATAAAAATATACATTATATTGCTTTAAATTCTTTAATATTTTAAAAAATTCTATAACTTCTTCTGCAGAAAGATACTTGGTATGTAAAATAATTTTGTACTTTACTGCCACTGGATTATATCTCATAGTTCCTCTAGCATTTCTTCCGCTATCATAACTAATATCGTATTCTTCTACATCATAACCTTCATCTTTTAAAAATCTAGTTAAGTTTTGTCCATCTACTTTTACAATGTCATTTACATACCTTTTTTACCCTCCTATACTGGAACAGGAAATGGTAATTCTCCTGTTCTTGTTACATAATCTCTAAAACCTTCCGATGCTTTTTCTACAATTACACCTTCATCAGTTTTTGCATTTATATCTACTTGTACTTTTGCTTTTTCCATTCCACTTACTACTGCATTATAAATTCTATCTGATATATTGCCTAGACTAACTTTACTTTGTGCTTGTATTTGTCCACTTATAGCTCCGTAATTTACATATTGTGTTGTATCTATTGCCATATCTCTTGTATTTACTTTTATCCCTTGATTTAGTTCTTTTATAGGATTATTAAATTCTTTTAACAAATTATTTGAAAAATCTTTAACTGTTGAAAGTACATTATTTTGTTCTTTGTTAATTCCTACTCCTAAACCTTGTAATAAATAAATACCAAATGTCCTTGTCTTTCTTGATGGTGAATGTATTCCGAAAGTTGTTTGAAATTTACTTAAAATACTATTAGCAAATGATTTTGCCGTGCTTAATGTTTGACCTTGCCAATAATTATTTTTCAAACCTTTTTGTAGTCCCTTAACGACATTTATACCAACATCTTCTGATAAGTCACCTTGTTTTAATCCCTTTATAACTTCATCGACATTATCAATACCACAATTCTTTAATAATCTTTTTTGTTCACTAGTGCTTAATCCGTTTAAAAATTCTTTTATACTATCTGTTGCTACTTTTCTATATGCAGGTTCATTTTCTAATCCCATTTCTACTATTTTTTGTAATTGTTCTGCCGTTTGTGATGCACTAATTTCTGTTGAGCCTAATCCTTGTGTATAAGAATTGCCTTCTTTTGTACCTAAAATTTTAAATCTATTAGATAATATATTAGTGTTTGTATCAACTGTTTTAGTTTGGTCTGTAAAATTCTGTTGCATATTTTGAAGAATATTAGCTCCTGTTGTTTTAGTTGTATCTTCTATAGATGAATATGTACCAGAAAATTTTTGTGCATATTCGTCTAATTCTTTTTGGCTTCCGTCCAATTCTTTACGAAAGTCTTGTTCTTCTTTCATTGCTTTTCCTAAGTTGGACCTAGCAATTTCTTCTTTTCTTTGTGCTTGTTGTTTTGACCAATATCCAATTGCATTTGCAGAATTTTTTTCTGCTTCGCATAATGCTTCTTGTGCATCTGTTACTCTTTGTTCCACTTCAGGTAATTGGCCTTCTAATTGTATTCTTTCTTTTATTTTTTCTTTATATATATCTTCATATGCTTCTGCTTCTATTTGTGCTTTTTTCTTTGATATATAAGAGTCTATATTTGATTTCAAATCATTATAACTTTTTACTAATTCGCCATTTTTTGTTATTTGATTTCCAGTTAATCCATATTCTGTACCCAATGCACTATTTAAATCGCCTAATATCAATTTAACTCTATCTTCATAACCTTCTTTTATTTTTCCATTTGCTTCAATATATTCGCCTAAAATTTCTGATTGTTTTTTAGTCACTTCTAAGTTTAACAATGATGCTTCTTTATTTTTATTTATGCTTTTGACTGCTTCATCATAAGAATTTTTTATATCATTTATTTTTTCTTTTTGTTCTTTTAAACTTTTTGATGTTTCCGCAAGTTTAATTGCCATATTTATATTTTCTTCATTAAAACCAAGCATTGATGCTGTTGTTCCAATTATAATTCCTCCAAATGCTCCTACAACTGTTCCTACTCCTGGTATTGCACTTCCTAATAACGCACCACTTGCTGCTGCTCCTGCTAAACTTCCAGATAGTTTTAATATTTCAACTGCAGTAGAACCACTACCATCTTTCAAATCCTTCATAGAGTTATATGCTAATACACTTGAACCTACTAATCCTGCTAATCCAACACCAACTTTAGCCCAAGTTGGAATTAAACTTAAAAATCCTTGTCCTGTTTCTGCTAAAGACGCACTTGTCAATTTCAATGACTCTATAACTCCATTTCCTTGTGTTCTAAATATTTTATATTGTCCAATAACCATAGAAATCCAAGTTCCTAAATTAGTAAATCCCGATTTCAAACCTAGAATTATTTTTCCTATTGTTTGCAATCCTAATCCAAATGTTGTAGTCGCACCTTTACCTGTTTTTAATATTGTAAATAGTGTTTTTAACCAATTGACTAATTTTGTAATTTTACCAATGATTAATATTCCTCCAACTACCCCAGCAATTACAGTTAGTACTTTTAAAATATTATTCATATCTTTCCAATGCCATTTTAAGTTGCCATCAATATCTCTTGTAAATCCTAAGGCTTTCAATATTGCATCTCTATATTCTTGTGCTTTTCCAGTAATAGAGTTCATTTTGTTATCCCATTCTTTTAATGATTTTAACAATTTATCATCTACTCCTGTTGCAATACCACCAGAACCTCCTGAGCCTCCTGTTGTACTTGCTGGGTCAATATTATTTATTTCATCAAATCCCATTAATTGTTTTTTTAGTTCTTTGGCTTTTTTAGTTGCCCCACCTAATCCACTATTTAAATCTGATACGCCTATGCTATCTGCTAAATTAGTTGAACCACCACTACTTAAGTCATATCCAAATAAACTTGCTATAGATTTTATTATTTCTTTTATTGCCATTATAATTGCATTTGCCCATACAATAATTCCACCAAATGCATTAACGATAAATGAACCTGCTACTTGTTTCAATTCTATTAATTGATTTTGAAATACTCTTATTTGGTTTGCTGGGCTTTCAAATGTTTTTGCAAAATCTCCCTGTGCTTGTCCTGCTTGTTCAATAATTGCAATATATCTTGCTACTTCTTTTTCCGCATAAGATAATTGTTGTACACTTCTATCTATTCCAACTTCATTCAATACTTTACTTAGTGAACTTTCAGATACATCAATCCCTATTGTTCTCAAAGACTCTACTTGTCCTGCTATACCTGATTTAATTTTATCCATTGCATCTTTTACAGATAAATTATATAAAGAAGCAATATCATAACCTGCTTTTGTTAAACTCTCAGACATAGTATAAGATGCATCTTTGTTTATCCCTTGTCCTTTAAACATTGAATAATACATTGCTTGATATTTTTCTAATTCTGATTTATTGGTTGCTAGTTTTTCATTCATTTGATTTTGAAAGTCCATAGCCTTTGTATAGTATTTACTTGCCTGTGTATCTAGATTACCATATTTGTCTACTACTTTTCCCATTGATACTTCAAATAAGTTGTTTGTTTCAACCATATCAATATTTTCTTTTGCAATATCTTTTATTGTACTTGCTGTTTTTCTTAATCCTGCATAAATAGCACCTAATCCTAAGGCTTTCTTTAGGGTATTAATATTAGATGTTGCACTTGTTATATTATCTTTTAATTTATTATTCTTAGTTGAATTTATTGTATTATTCAATGATGATTTTAAAGTATTTAAAGAACCAACTAATGTTGTTATAGCAGATACGGCATCATTTACTTGTACTTCTATTTTGTTTTCTATTGTTCCAACATCATAATCTGCCCTTATTCCACCTCTTGTTTATTATTAAGCATTGCTTTTATTTGTCTATTTCTTTCTCTTATTCTTTCTTCCATTTCTAACTGTTTTTCTCTTTCAATTTCTTCTTTGCTTTTTATATGCTCAAAATCTATTGGACTTTCCATATAATTTTGAGCTGGTTGTCCTTCTTTTTTTCCAAAATTATTATATAAAGAAACTGAAAGTGCATTAAAGAAATATAATCCTTGTAACCATGCTTGTTGATTTTCTAGTTCTTTTTGTATTTTCATTTTGTCCATATACATTTTTCGGTATGTCCAAAGTAACTTTGGCTCTTCGTTCCAAAATTCTCTTGTAGACATACCGAATTGTAGTGCTAATGGTAGTAAATAATCATAAAAGAACTCTGTCAATTTTTTATATTCTTTTTGTTCCCCATCTGAATTATCTTCTACATTTCTATTATTTGTGCTTTCTTTTTCTTCTTTCCATCTGGGGATTTTATAAAAGCCATATATTCTTCTGTTAAGAATTGAATTATTTCATCAATGTCTCCATCTTCTTTTTTATATGCCTCCATAATCCCAACTGCTTCATACTCTGTTATACTTGGATGATTTGCTAATAATCCTGTATAGAAAATTTTATCATTTAATGTGATTAATTTTCCTCCATTTGTTATTAAATCTAATCCGTGTTCTTCTGCAACTTTTGCATCTTTTCTTGTAGGATATCCTAATTTATATTCTTTTTCTCCTACTTTTATTTTCATAATTCTACTCATATCTAATTCCTCCATCTATTTTTGTTTCTAAACCATTAATGTTGTTACTTCTGATGCTTTTTTATCAACTATTTGTGTAGCAACTATATGTAATGTAGCTTCTTGTGCTGAACCTGCACTAAATTCATTTTTCCATGTTTGTGCTGTTCCTTTAATATATGTTCCTGTTCCATCACTTAATTTTACTAAAAATTCGTGTTCTGAACCATCACAATATTTTAATACTTTTTCATATTTTTCTGCAGTTCTGTTATATGTAAAGTCTTGTGCTGGTGTATCAACTCTATCAGAAATATATTGTTTTATTGGACTGTCTAATTCTGTTACTTCGATTGTTCCACCTTCTGCTCCACTTGCTGGAACTGATTTAATACTAATTAATTTCTCAAACTTTGTTTCACCTTTTACATATAACTCTGTTCCTTGGTCATTGTATGCTACTGGATTTTCTCCTGCCCTTAAAATTACCTCCTATAAATTATATTATTTTCATCTATCTTAGCTTCAAATCTCATATGCCTTCTATCGACATTTAAGTCAATATTAGGTATTGGATTATTAGTTTTTCTAGTAAAACCATATTTTATATCAAATACATCATTTACTAATTTCACTAATTCTTCCGTTATTGTTTGTCTTGCTATATTTTCTTTATTAATAGTATATATTTCTATTTCATATACTAAATCAAACCTTTGGTCTGTTTTATCTAAGTTTTCATCATATAATGGGTCATCTATTTGTTTTATTATTACTAATGGAAATTTATTTTGTTCTTGTGGTGTATCTTTATATATAAAAGGATTATATTTTGAATTAGCTTTTATATATTTTTGTGCATCCTTAAATATTCCATTATAAACATCTGGCATTGCCCTTCATATCACTTCCTACTTATTCTTTTAAACTCTTCTATTGCTATTATTTTAAAACTATCTTCCATGTTTTTCATAGCATTATAAAACTTTTTCTGTGCTGATATACCTTTGGTCCAACCATAAGTGCCATCACCTTTAGGATATACCCAACCTTTTTCTCCATGTTCATTAACATCATACTTCCAACCAATTTGTGTTAACATTTCTGAAACATGAGGATTTCTGCTTCCAACAATACCTGTTCCAAATTCTTTATAAGTATCTTTTGCATCAGTTGTTCTTATACCTCCTGTTACTGTATTACCATTATTTTTAGTTGGTATAACTTCTGTTGATTTGTAATTATTTTCTAAACCTACTTTTGATACTCTCGTTACAATATTTTCAGTTACTTTAGGTAATTGGCTTGCATATCTTTTCAAAAACTTTTGATATTCTTCAATATCTTTTAAAGAAAGTTTTGTTGTAAACTTTGCATTTATATTCATATCTGCCAAATTAATCACCTACTCTGCTATTAATCTTTTAAAATAAATAACTATAACTTTATTTTGGTTTCTTGGTGGATATAGTTCATAATTTGCATTTGAACCATTTACAGTTTCTTTATCTGGTGTAACACCATCTAAATATGCTTTATCAAATTCTTTAAATTTGCCTTCATAATCTTTTTTATTAATAACTGCTTTTTGCATTTCTTTGGCTTTTTGTCCAAACTCTTCAATATCTGCTTCTGAACTTACAGGTTGAACATTAAATTCATATTTCTTAGGTTCTTCATATTGTGTTATTTCATTTCCATAATCATCATAACTAGAGTCTATTTTACTTGCTATCCAAATTGTTTTTTTCCAATTTTTTCTCCTAATTTATAACACCTGCTTTCGCTGGTGGTAATTCATCTATAAGGTCTTGTGATAGTCCTGCTTTGGCTCTTGTTTCTGACAATCCATTTTCTGAATATGAAATTAATCCAATATCATCACCCAAATTATATAATTCAATTGCACATTTAGTTTGCCAATCTTTTGCTCTATCATTTGGAAGTTCATCAATAGAATGGTCATAAGGAAAGACTAATCTTAGGTATGTATTTTTTGCTCTTTTGAGTTTTATCTTAAAGATTTCGTCTTTGCTAGTATCTTCAATATTATTCAATATTTCCAATCTCATTTCTTTTAATTGGTCTATTTCTTCTACTGCCCTTAATTAGTCCTCCTTATTAATTATTTTATTTTCCTGCTGTAGATGCTGTTGCTGTTTTATCAACTACTACAACTTTTTTACCTTCTGGTTTTGTGAATGTTGTAGCTAATCCTGTTATTTTTCCGTGTAATAATTCGTTTCCATAGTCTAATCCTATTTGTCCGAATATTTGATATTTTGTTCCAGCACCTTGTTTTGCTAATTCTTCTAAGAAGAAATTTCCTTTTCCAGGTACCAATTGTTCTACTGGTGCTATTGCATCAAAGTTTAGCAAATAAGCTGTTCCTTCTGGTATAAATTGTCCTACTGCAATATGTACTGTAGTTGTTGGTAAATAAATATCTCTTATTTGAATACCATATTCATTTGCTCTAAATGCTCCAACTTCAACTCCCATTTCTATTGCATTACCATGGATTTGGTTTAATGTTGTGTTATCACACCATAATGTTAAGTTTGATATATCTCCGTTTGATTTATCTATTTTTTCTACTAAATCATTTAACATCCAAATATCTAATGGTTTATCTCCTGCTGCTATAACATTAGTTTTAATAGCCTCATCTATACCTCTTGTTTTATTTACAGTTGCATCTGATGTTGCTTTACTATATTTACCTTGTATAAATGTTTTTTCAATGCTTCTAGCCATTTTTTTCATTTTGTTTGCTACTTGGAAGTCTAATTCATTTAATGGATTTGCTTGTTGTCCAGCAATATTTGCTCCTGATAATGTTCCCATATTTGATTGTTTTGCATAACTGATTGCTACTGCATCTTGGAATATTTGTGTTACATTAGTGTTTTGACTTCTTGTAATAAATGAAGCATCTGGCGCTTTTAAAGAAGCATTTTCACTTATTGATGGAATATCTCCATCTTCACTTGTATATTCTTGTCCTAATACAAACTCTACTGAATTTGTATATTTTGTTTTACCACTTATCATACTTGAAAATGGTGTTCTTGTATTTCCTTTATTAAATAACATCCCAGAGTAATTTAAAACTCCAAAACTTGTTGCATAACTATCTGCCCTTAATTATCTCTCCTTTTAATCATCATTTTTTTGTTGTTCTTGTTGAATTAGTCTTGTAAAATATGCGACTTTCAACATATCATTATTTTTTTGTGCATCAGATAATAGACTTTTATATTTTTCTAAATCTGTTTTTTCTCCAGCATCATTATCATTCCCTGCTGGTGGTTTTTGTGTACCTTTTATTATTTTATCTGTAATTTGTTTTTCAAGTTCTTTTCTTTGACTTAACATTGTATTACAAATAGTTTCTGCTAATGTTTTTGTCTTCTCGCTATCTTCTTGTACTATAGAGCTTAGCAAATCTCCATATTCTTCCTTTTTAAATCCTGCTTCTGAAAAAATATTTTTAGCAGTCATTTCATTTAATTGCATTTTAACTTTTTTGTATTCTTCTGATTGTACTCTTGCTTGTTCTGCTTGTTTTTCTTCATCTGTCATTTTTGTTTCTTTAAATGTTTCATATTCTGATTTTAAAGCATTATAAGCATTTTTTTGTTTTGCTTTTTCATCATTAAATTTTGATGTTGGTATAAAATTTTTCCCTACCAAATTTTTTATAGCATCCGCTTTAGCACTATCATCTAATTCAGCATTTGCTAATATTCCTACTAATTCTTCATCCATCTTTGTTTCCTCCTCATACTTCCGTTTTTCCCGAGTCGTTCTCGTTATTTGTATGGTTAGTCTTTCCCCCGCTAACTTGGTTATCTTTTATACTTTGGTTTTCCTTTTTAGAATTTTTATTATCCTCTTCATTTATATTTGTGTTCGTATTTTGAATAGGATTTTCACTTTTCCAAAAATCTTCACCAAAGAATTTTTTACTTTTAGCATAAACATCATTAGGGTCTGAGAATAATCCACAAATTGTAAATGCTACTTCTGGAGTAACCTGTGCTTGTTTCATATTCATTAGTCCTTGTGTTTTAACTAATAAGTTGTCTGATTTGTTTCTTGTAAACTTAATATCAATATCAGAAATTTTTAAATTTTTAATTTGATTTTCATGTTTACATATATTTAAAATTAACTTTAAAAACTGTCTTTCTGACTTTTTGAATGAAAGTTCATCTTGTTTTGCTCTTTCATCCGCCATAGTCCAACCCTCTCCAAGTAATCTTGCTTGTCCTGTGTCTCCACCAGAAGGTTTATCATTTAATCTTGGTATTCCACAAATTGTTAATACATTATTGTAAATATCATCTGTTACTATTTTAGTTTCAGAATGTAATAACTGTGATGTTAATAATTTTACATCTGCTGGTTTACCTGGGTCAGTTGTTGATACTTCAATTGCTCCTGCTTCAACCAGTCTCTTAAAATCTTCTACATCTATTTGTTGATTTACAAATACAAGCAAACTTTGTATAAATTGATCTATTCCATCTAAGTCATCTGATTTTATTCTATTTAAAGCATTTAATCCACTCATTACAAGTTCTATTAATCCTAATCTTGCTGTGTTTAAAGGATATTCTACTATTCTATGTCCCTTAATTAATAATGGATATGCTTCAACCTGTTTTTCCTTTTCATCATCTATTCCTATTTGTGGCAAATTCTGTTGCATTAACTCACAAACTCCAAAAGACTCTTTGAATTTATACATTTTGTCTTCTGTATAAATAGTTATAATTCTGTATTTGTTTGTATAACTTTGTCCATCTTCTGAAATTAAGTTTTCACTAAACCAACTATAATGTCCACTAAATAGTTGTTCTTCTTTTATTCCACTACTATATACTACAAAAGTTCTTCTTGGGTCTGGTGTTGATATTTCAAATGGTGCTTCATCTTCATCTTCTTTATTATCAATATCTGCCCATCTATAAGCAGTACCACAAATATATTGCCATTCAGCCAAATCTTTATCTTTGCTAGATTTATCTTCGCTTTCCATATATTTATTAATTATTGAAATTTCTGGATTTACATATTCACTGTTTTTTTCTCCTTTTTGAACATATTGTACTGGTTCTCCATATACATATGCTTTCTTAAATTCAACAATTTCAAAAGCATGATTTTCTAACACTTTATTGTTTATTTCTGGTCTTACATTCTTTTCTTTTTTTAATATTGGTTGAAACCCTTTATAATACCTATATAAATAATTAATTTCTTTAGCATTTTTCTCATGTTCTCTTAATACTTCTGGTAAGATTTGCATTATTTTTTCTGCTGTCAAGTCTTTTTTATCTAAAGAATATTTTAATACTCTTCTTCCAAAAAACATTTTATCATAACTTTTTATTGGTATTACTGTTGGCACAACTTGTGTAGTATTTTCGTTGTTCGTTTCTTCTGCCCTTTTATCTCCTCCATATTGCAAAATAAAAAACAGTAAATAAATGGTATAAAACCATTACTTACTGCTTTTTATAAGCTATTTGATGGAGTGAATTAGTTAGATACTGTAATCCCTCCATTACTTAATTCGTACCTATTTCCCATTATAATAAATATAATTCTCTTTTCCTATGTGTTATTATAACATATTTTTAATTTTCGTGCAAATCGTATTTACATAATATCCTTTGGTTTCATAGGCGGTGTGTCGTAATCTTCATATTGGAAGTTATCACACTTTGTTACATAAATAACTTCTTGACCCCAATCATCTTTTTCTTTAAATATCTTTTTCATATAATCTTGTTTTTTGTTTCCATATCTATATTTAAAGCATTCTTGCCAATGCTTACATTTCCAACATATATTTCCCCTTTTGTTCTCTCCTATATTCCCAAACTTAATCTGTTTATTGGTTTTGGTTTATTTAGCTTTCCTCTACCTAATATAATTTCACTTACAAACATTGCCATACTATCTGGAGCATCATCATGTTTATTTGCGTAATCAAAACTATATGTAACAAAGTTTTTCATAAATCTACCATAATCTGTATTTGGTTTATATATTCTTTTATCCTTAAAGTATATTAATTTTTTTATTAATCCTCTTTGGTCTTTTATTCTTTGTTCTTTCTTTATTGTATTATATTTCTCTATAATTTCACAAGTATAACAACCTTTTGCCTTTAATTTTTCTTCCAACAATGTTTTTAATGAAGTATCAATATTATTTTCTACTACAAATACTGTTATATTATGTTCTATTATCTTATCTACTATTTCATCATATAAATCTGTCATTGCTTTTTGCTTAAATATGCAATCAATAAAATAATAATATACTCCATCAGTTTTGAATATTGGCATAGATACATTATCTTTACCCCTTCTAGCTGGGTCCAACACTGCTAAACAATAATTTTGACATAAATCTTCACCTTTCTCATTTTTTGGTAATTCATCATAATGATTTAATAAATCATCCGCAAACTCTAGTCCTGTAGGTGCTATTGGTTCTTGTTGATATACACAACTATATAAGAATGGGTCTGTTGTATCTCTTAGCCTTCTTGCTTCTACTGTTGTCATTACAGGAGGACAAGTACTTTCATCGTTTTCATCTAATAGTGGAACTTTTATAAATACTGCATATCCATCAGTTGATTCCATAACAAACTTTTCAAATCCTTTTATTTTGCAAGGTTGCATTTGATGTGTTGCCTCTATATCTCCCATTGTACGGTTTAATATATCTTCTGGTGACCACATTGTACCAACAAATATATATGTTACACTTGGGTCTGTTCTTCTGTTAAACCATTCTGTACTCCAACTCTCATAAATCTTTCTATGAACTTCACTATTAGTAGCCTCTTCCGCTCCTTTTGTCATATCGTCAAATATAAGTGCTTTATTCGCTCTTTCACCTGTACTTGCTCCATCTCTAGTTCTTGCTATATGTGATTTCTGAGAACCACTACCTTTTAATATCCAATCTGACTCTTTTTCTTTTTCAAAAGGTTTATCTCCATATTTTCTAAACTCTGGGAAAACCTCACTAAATCTAGGATTTTTTATAACACTTTGTATCGCTCTACTAAATCCTAATACCAATTCTTGTGAATAAGACCATCTTAAAATACTATTCGTTATATCTATTCCAAAAATCCATGCACTAAACATATTAAGTGTATAACTTTTTCCATATCCAGGTGGAAATGATGCTTCTATATATTGTAATTTAGGGTCAAATGCCGATTTATTTAAGAAAAACACAAAAGGTTTTAACACATTTCTTCTATTTGCTAAAACTCTACTTTCAACTGGCATATCCATTTCCATATAATCAATAAAATGTTCTAATGACCTTCTACCAGCAAAAGCATAAGCCTTTTCCCACAATTCATAATATTTAGGCATATATTCCTGACTACAATTATAAATTCTGTTCTCAGTCAAAGGTATTAGAGTTGTAATAGCGTATTTACAAGCCTGTAATTCTATTTCTTGTCTGTTTTTATCATCTCTTTTAGGACTATCAAAATATTGCAATAATAGTACATATAAGTTATTGCACATTTCCAATCTTGTATATTCATCAATTTTCTTATTCGTTCTTAATATCTTGATTACCTGTTCAATTACTTGCTTATAATCTTGCCTTTATTTTACCTCTTCTTCTTTTATCCATTCTCTTATTCCACTTAATTTATACATTACTCCATTACAAGTAAATCTTATTCCCATTACTTTGTGCATTGAACCTTTATATTTTATTGTTTGTCCAAAAATATATTTCATTTTATACATTTTTACCAATCTCCTTTATCTTTTTCCATTCATATTCTGTTGGTCTTCCTACCATTTTTACAATACTGTATTCAGGTAAGTCTAAGGCTATTTCTATTCTTCTAGCCCATGTATAACCCATTTTAGTATTTATTGCATTATTTAATTTGCTTCTAACTAATGTTTTATCATCTGCTAATTTAAGTTCCTTCATTTTGTTTAATAAGTCTACTTGTTTTATGTTGTTCTTTTTAAGTAATACTCTTACATATGTTTCTGCATTAACCATTTTTATCATTCCTTTGGCGACAGATTTAGTATTCGAAACTAATACCTTTAACAGGTACACACTCCTTAGCAGGGAGGTTTCAGACCTTCTGAATTAATCTGCCATATTCTAGTGGGTTTTTTGTCAATCTCTTTTAGAGTTTTCCTCTTTCTCTAAATTCAGTATAGAGTTGATTGTTTGTGGTACATCTTATAGTAATCAACTAACTATAAGAGACTTCCCTAGCTTTCTATACTAGCTTATGAGGGTGGATACGCATCCAAGGCTTGAACTTGGAACTTCAACAGTCAAAGTGTTGTGTTCTACCAATTGAACTAATGCGTAATATTATATAATATATTTGGTAGGGTGACACTCCTACATCTCTTGTAAGACCTTATATCGACCATCTTGCGTTACTTTCCCCTATATGGAAAACCGAGCGTGGAACATTTTACAATATAAGGCGTGATAGCTGCCTGTTCTATCCTCAAATATATTTGGAGGGGTTTTCATCTCCTGCAGTTCCGAAGAAATCTGCACCGCTTTCTTGGCACAAGTTAATGGATTTGAACCACTACAAACAGTTTTGGAGACTGTTGTGCTACCATTACACTAAACCTGCATATACAAATACCACCATTAAAATAACAGCAATATTTGTTTAAATGAAAGGAAGTGTGTATTATGACACTCGTATAATAAACTCAAGGAATGTCTATTATACTATGGTCAGGGCGGATAGATTTGCACTATCACTAAATCCTTCCAAGGGACTCATGCTACTATTACATTACACCCTGATATATAGAGAAATATAAACTATTTCTCTAATACTAACTGATAATTATCAAGTTAGTTTATTCTACTTGGTTGCGAGGGGTGGAGTCGAACCACCTTCTCAAGCTAAGGAGGCTTGCCAGAAGCCGTTTCTTATACCTCGCGATATAAACATCAAATATATTATTAGACCTTCGCCTTACAGTAAAATATCTTTTTAATTATTCAGCCACTATGAGAACAAGTCTGAGCTATAGAGAGCGACTCTACAACTTCTTGCCCTATGCCAATGCACACAGAAGATTGACTACTTCTAAATTTCACCCATCATTCAGATAATTGCTTTGTATTTGTTTTAATACTTCCAAATTATTTACATGTATCACTGATTTTCCCTTTTTTGTCTCGTTTGGGCTACTCTAACCTAGTTATGTCTTATAGCTGTTTTTCAACAACTTCACGAGAAATAGCATTGTTTTGACATTACCTACCATCAGCATTACCATACCTTGTCACAGGCTGGCTGTAGGCTTATTTGTACACCGTACCTGTCTATTATTGCTACGACAACTCTAGTGCTTTATTAAACGATATTTCCTGCACATTATCCATTATTGACTTTTACATCTCCTAAACATATATTACTATACATTTAAAGCAACCTTACAAAAGTATCCTTATGTCTGACTACTTATCGGATAATTCCCAGCCACATGATATTGCAGTTATACACTGGGTTAATAATATATTTAATTGGTGCCTTTTGATAGAATTGAACTACCATATCCGCATTACAAGTGCGGTGTTCTACCATTAAACTAAAAAGGCATATATTATGTGGGATAGGATTTGCACCTATCATGTGAGAGACTCTTAATCTACAACGGGAACTCTTAGTAAAGAGGATAGTTTCCCTAGTTCAAACTATCAAAACACAACCGACATTTCTGCCATAAAGCGTCTACCTATTCCGCCACCACATATTTATTTTATTTTCCACCTTTTCCTTTTCCTGTTTTCTTATTTCCTTTTTTACATCCCATTATATCCTCATCTCCTTTTTCTTCTTTAGAATCAATTTTATAAAATATATAAAAACTTAATAAGTCCATATAAAGTGCTGTAAAATTTAATTTAATATATAAATCAAATGACGAAAATGTACCAACAATTACCAATATAAGTGCTACTATTTCTAATAAAAATGCTATTAAAATTTTGATACCATCATACATTATATCTACATCTCCCTTCATACCATGCTCCACATTTTTCTCCTACACATTCAGCATTTCCCCATATATTTGTGGTAACATATTTATCTATTATATCTGGATTATCTTCATTTGGTATATTCTTTTGTATTTGTATATGTTGATTTTGCACATATGGACATATTTTTTTCATTAGTATCTCTCCATTCTTATACTTACTTTAGGATAAGCAATTTCACCGCTTAACAACCTTCCTTCACAATATATCTCAGCTTTAATTGTTACATTATATTTTTTGCAAAAATCTTCCAAATCCTTTTTTAATTCATTCAAATCATCTTCCATACTATTTTTTTCCTCCAAATATTCCAGTTAATATACTTACTATAAAAGCAATTGCTAATCCGTGCCAGAAAGTGAATGTAAAGGCTATTCCAAATGCCCATACTATAAATGAGCCTATTCCCCATAATACTAATCCTGCTAAGCCATACATTATTGCTACTGCTATTAAAAATATTAATACTAAAAGTATTGTCATTAGCATATTTTTCACCCCAAATCTTTCCATTTTGTTTTATCCATTGTTCTTATTTCATAATTTTTGAACATTGTCTTTAGTACCTTATTTATTCTATTTCCTTTGCAAAACAACCAAGGATTTACAAAGTATTGCACATTTCTACTATTTTTTCCTTTGTAAAGTATATCTTTTTCTACTAAACCATTAATCACTGATGATATTTTGCCTTTGCTTATTCCTGATATTTCCACCAAAGCATCAAATCCTAATTCTTTGCCATTATCATACTTTAAGCAACAATCTTCATAACTTATATATGGTATTATTGAGTATAAAAAGGCTTTTTCATATACATCTAGCTCTTGCATTATCTTTCGTAGTTCTTCAATGTTTCCTTTAACAAATGTACTTATTTGCCAATTTTCATATTGTTTATTTTTTTCTTTTATTCTTCCAAAAGACTCTAATGATGCTTTTCGTAAAATTCTATCTCCTTCATTAAGTTCACATGTTATTGCCCTTATTACCACCTTTTATCTTCATATCTTAGAGCCTCTAATGCAATTTCAAAGTTTTTGTTCATTTTTGCCAAGATTTCTACTATTTCTTGATTAGTTGTTTCTACTTTTTCATCTTTTTGTATCCAATCTCCGTGCATTTTTACCTCCAAATATTATTGGCATATCTTCTAACCATCTACCATACATTTTTATTTTTCCTCTCCATAAGTTCACCACATGAACCTAAAACCCCGTTTTGAGTTCACCACATGAACCTATCAAAAATCAATATAGTCTTACTCTCTCTATGTTTTAGATGCTGTTTTTTAACATTCTATCCCTCTTATTCTTTAATTCTTAAAGAACGCTTTACTTTTAGAAAAAGTAAAATCAAAAAGAGCAATAAATCTCAAACGAATTTAATCGTTCAAAAAATATTGCTCCATATAAGCTATTCAATTATTATTTTGTAAGGTATTTCCCCTTGACAGTTATTAATATATCATATTTTTTAGCACTTGTCAAGTATGTTTGCTAAAATTTTATAAAAATATTTTTCATATTATCAAAATACTAATAAAGCCCTTTTTATTTTTTCGCCATATTTATAGGGGTAACAACGCCCTCCTGCAATATGCCATTATAGGGGCAGGGGTACCATTCAATTACTTAAAATACAACAGATATGACCTAATACACCATATTTATAAATGCTACAATACAGCAATATCAAGTATTACAAAGATTTATGCTTAAAAATTAATGCAATAAATAATGCAGTAGTATTTTTATAAAAGAATAAATAAAAATTGTAAAGTTACATTACATTACAATTAACAACTAACAATAATATTAGAACAATACGATATTAACATACTATATTATAATACATTATACTATACAACACATAGCATATCATACATACTATACACTACACTATATACAATATCATATATACTACATATATATAATATGCTGATAATACATAATTGATATAATAATATACTATAAAATAATAATAGCATAGTATAATATTTTTTTGAAAAAAAGTTAAAAAAAATTACTAAAAAACTTGACAAATGAGCACACATATAGTATAATTAATATACCAAAAGAAAAGGAGTTGAAAAGATATGAAAAGTCAAAAGCAAATAGATATTGACCGCAATATTAGAAACAAAAGATATTCGGCATATATTCCCAGATTTTTAGCCACTCC
>OGQQ01000898.1_pt1 | contig 26023 bp, 21 predicted proteins | sample 1553281 | NCBI WGS metagenome assembly OGQQ01 (sample SAMEA2579937, study PRJEB22360) | human gut metagenome | biome: human gut; feature: human-associated habitat; material: faeces | place: Denmark | collected 2008/2010 | reverse complement strand
GTCGGCGATGTTGCCGGCGGGCGCCGTTGCCTTGAGGACGAAATGATCCGTTTTCCTCCGTCCCCAAGGGATCATCATTACAGTGAGTCGATAAAGCGCTGTTGGGCGGCGCGGCCGGCTTCGTCCCACTTAAAGACGCCGGCGTTGTCGAGCACGTGGCCAAACACCACGCCGACCTCCTCGTGCAGGATATCGATGGCGTTGTCCGCCGTAAGCTCGTCGGAACGGCGGGCATAGACATCCTCGGCCCACGCGGCATGGCTACGGCAAAGATCGTCGCCCTCGAGCGCGCCGGCAAGGTCGTAGCTGGCATCCGCCTTGGCCGCCAGCAGGTGCTCGCGGACAGCGCCGAGCTCGGGAACCAGGCGCGGCGGAAGAATGGCCAGGCCCATAACCTCGATCAGGCCGATGTTCTCCTTCTTAATGTGGTGATACTCGGCATGCGGGTGGAAAACGCCCAGCGGATGCTCGTCGGTCGTGATGTTGCAGCGAAGCGCCAGGTAGGCCTCGTAGATCTCGCCGCCGGCGTTGCCGCGGGAGTCGACGCGGCGGATGACGGGCGTCACGGTGTTGTGCGCTACGCCGTCGGCCGTGTGCGCGACGACGCCAACCGACTCATCGGTCCACTCGCGCCAGGCGAGGATAATCTTCTCGGCAGCGTCGAGCAGCTGAGCGCGGTCATGCGAGCGCAGGCGCAGCACCGAGAGCGGCCACTGCAGCACGGTACCGCTGACCTGGTCAAAACCGGGCACGCTAAACTGCAAGACCTCGGCGGCATGCATCATGGGGAACTCGTGTGCGCCACCCTGGAAGTGGTCGTGCGACAGAATCGAGCCGCCCACGATGGGCAGGTCGGCGTTGGAGCCGATAAAGTAGTGCGGGAACAGGTCCACAAAGTCGAGCAAACAGGAGAGGCTCTTGCGATCCACGTGCATCGGACGATGCTCGGAGCTCATGGCAATGCAATGCTCGTTAAAGTACGCGTACGGGCTGTACTGGAAGCCCCAGCGCTCGCCGTCGAGCTGGATGGGGATAACGCGCAGATTCTGGCGGGCGGGGTGAGCGCCGCCGTCGGCTGCGGCGGAGCGTCCGGGGTAGCCCTCGTTTTCGATGCAGAGCTGACAGGCGGGATACTTCTCGCCTGTGTTTTTGGCGGCACCGGCTGCGGCAATATCGCGCGGGTCCTTTTCGGGCTTTGACAGGTTGATGGTGATCTCCAGGTCACCCCAGTTGGTGGAAGTGCTCCATTTGATGTTGCGCGCGATGGCGGCGCGGCGCACGTAACCGGCGTCACAGCACAGGCCGTAGAACCAGTCGGTCGCGGCGCGGGGCTCGTTGACGCCCATGCGGCCGTTGAATTCCTCGTTTACAACCGAAGGTCTCGGCATCAGCGCGCCCATGATGCGCATGGCGATGCGGTCGCGGCCCGATGCCGTGTCCTCGGCGGCACCGTTGACAACGGCGGCCTCGGAAAGCGCGGCAAGCGTGCCCTCCAGGTCAAAGTCGGGCAGGGTATCGGGGTGCAAGAGCGAGAGCTTCTCGTTCTGCAGCGCCCAGGTCATGTCGAGCGCGGGACCCGTGGCGCCTATGCACTCCAGAATGGTGTTGTATGCCCAGATGCGATCGTCCTGGCCGATCATCGATCGGTGGATAGCGTATTCGATCAGGTTCTGCGCGGCCTCGCGCACGTCAGTCATTACAGCCATGCCGCGTAAGCCCCCTTGTCAGAGATGGCGTAGTGACGGGCAGAGCCCTTGCCCAGCCAGCCGTTCATCTTGGTGATGAAGGTGTCGACCAGATCGAGCGGCACGAAGGCCTGGATGGTACCGCCAAAGCCGCCGCCGTGAATACGAACGGCGCCACGGCCATCGAGCACATGCTCGGCAAGAGCAAGCGCGTACATGGAAGGCTGCTCAGCACCCAGTTTGGCAACAACGTTCTGCAGGTACATGGCAGAGCTGGCGCCGGACTCGCGCGTCAGGACCAGGAACTGGTCAATGTCGCCGGCGTTCAGGGCCGTCCAGCGCTTATCGACCAGGCCGTTCTCGTACCAGTAGTGAACGGCGCGCAGGCAGGCACGGTCGCCCAGCTTGGCGCGCAGCTCGGGGAGCTTGGCGTCAAAACCGGCAACGTTTACCTCGCACAGGCGTGCCTTGCCAAACTCGGCGGCGACGTCTTGCATCTCGCGCGGAACGGCGGCGTAGTCGTCGGTGGCTGCCACGTGGTCGGCGCCGACCTTAACGAGCACGAGCGCATAGCCGTGATCCTCAAAGTTGAGCTCGAGCTTCTGGGTCTTAGGCTGAGCTTGGTCCTCAAAGTCCATGTAGGCAAGGCCGCCCAAGCAAACGGCGGCCTGGTCCATAAGACCGCAGGGCTTGCCATAGTAGTTGTTCTCGGTGCGCTGGCTCATCTGGGCGAGTGCGACGGGCTCAATTGCGGGTGAGCCCCAGAGGGTTTCCATGGCGCGGCCGTATGCCGCCTCGACAGCAGCAGAACTCGAAAGACCGCCGCCCGAAGGGACGGAGCAGGTAAAGGCAAAGTCGAAGCCCTTGGGCTCAACACCAAGCGCTGCGACCTCGTGGGCCATACCACGCACGAGGCTTGCGGACGTGCCCTTCTCGGACTCCTGAACATCCAGCGTGTCGAGCGTGATCTCAAACGTGGGGTAGCCCTCGTCGGCGACACGGACCTTGTTGGAGTCGGTTGCCACGGCGATGCCGTCGACGGCGACATCGAGCGAGCCGGCGATAACGTGACCGCCCTCGTGATCGGTGTGATTGCCGCTGATCTCGGAACGCCCGGGCGCGTGTACGTAGAGCACCTGGCGGTCGCCGATGGGGCCAAACTCCTCCTCGAACAGCCTGGTGAGCGTGGTGAGTGTCTTTTCGTCGGGGGCGGTCATATGGGTCCTTTCCTTGACGCGGGAGAGATTGGTCCGTGTCATTATGAGTACGTTAACAATTTTGAGCACCACAAACCAGACGGTCGCAGCGCTGCACGTTAATAGGTATGTTAACGTACTCATAACACAACGCATATCTATTTCTGAGAATCTGGTAATCGGTAGATTTTCGGCCGTGAACGGTGTAGCCGTATGGACATATGGAGCAAAAGAACCGCTGATAGAAAAAGTAGAGTACGTTAACATGCGTCCGACGATAGCGGGCCTCGGTGCGGGGCGTGCTTCCGCTCGGGCCGACATTCACGCTATTCAGATCTTGCGAGAGCGAAGGTGATCTTGTGGCAAGGCGCCCTTCCAACGATACAGGTACGCGCCCGGTTTCCATGGCCGACGTTGCCCGCGCTGCCGGTGTTTCGCAGCAGACGGTTTCGCGCGTTGCCAACGGCCTTCCTAACGTCAACGAGCAGACGCGCCAGCGCGTGCAGGCCGCTATGCAAGAGCTCGGATTTCGTCCGAGTTATGCCGGTCGCTCGCTGCGCGACGGCCGTTACCATTCGGTCGGTCTGTGCGTCAACGATGTCACCAAGTTTGGCAACCTCTCAATGATCGACGGGATCGCCAGCGCTGCTCGCGAGCATAATTGCGCCATCACGCTGGTCGAGATGTCCAAGACCGAGGAGTTTTCGCTTGCCGAGGCCACGCGTCGTATGGCCGCGCTGCCCGTGGACGGCATCATTATCGGCATGAGCCGCATGGCTCCCGATTTTGAGACGTTCAATCCACTGCCGGGCATTGGCACGGTTATCGTCACCATGTACGCGCATCCGCGCGTGACCACGGTCGATTCCGACCATTACGGCTGCTCGCTATTGCTTATGGATCACCTGTTTGAGCTGGGACACGAGCAGATTCGCTATATCGGTGGCCCGTCGTTCTCGGTCGACGAGCAATTTCGTCGCGCCGGTTGGCAGGATGCACTCGAGCGTAAACACATCGAGCCGGCAGAGCCGCTCGAGGGCGACTGGTCTGCCAACAGCGGTTACGAGGCCGGCAGATATCTGGCCGAGAACGACCGCACCATGACGGCGATCTATGCGGCAAACGACCAGATGGCAAATGGCGCGATTGCAGCGCTGCGCGATAGCGGTCTGCGCGTGCCCGAGGACGTGAGCGTGGTGGGCGTCGATGACTCGCTCGACGACTTTGTCGCGCATAACGAGCTCACGACTGTGCGATTCGATCTGCATCAGCGCGGACGCGAGGTATTCGAGCATGCGGTTCCCGAGGCAGGTACGGCGGGCAAAACCGTTGCTATTCGTATTCCCGGCCAGCTCATCGTTCGACATACCACGGCAGCTCATCGCGTATAGTTTTTGCAGGTCAATGGCGGTATATTCCGCCTAAATAACAATCGGTAAGGATGCCGGCAGATAGCTGTGGCTCTAAAGACGAGTGCTATGATAGACAGGTTATTTTGTCTATCTAGGAGGCTTTGCCTGATGGAGATCACCAAGGATATCCGCTACGTTGGCGTCGACGATCACGACATTGACCTGTTCGAGGGCCAGTACGATGTGTCCGAGAACGGTATGGCATACAACAGCTACGTTATCTTGGGCGATAAAATCGCTGTCGCCGATTCGGTTGACGCTGGCTTTGTCGACGAATGGCTCGGCAACCTCGAGGCCGCGCTCGACGGCCGTACGCCCGACTACCTGGTCGTCCATCACATGGAGCCCGATCACTCCGCCGGTATCGCCGCCTTTATGGAGCGCTATCCCCAGGCACAGATTGTGGCCAGCATGGGCGCCTTCCGCATGATGGTCAACTACTTTGGCACCGACTACCCCGAGCGCAAGATGGTCGTCAAAGAGGGCGACGTGCTCGATCTGGGCGGTCACAGCCTAACGTTTGTCGGCGCCCCCAACGTTCACTGGCCCGAGGTGATCTTCTCCTACGAGTCTACCGACAAGGTGCTCTTTAGTGCCGACGGCTTTGGCAAGTTCGGCGCCAACGACATCGAGGACCCGGAAGGCTGGGCTTGCGAAGCGCGCCGCTACTACTTTGGCATCGTCGGTAAGTTCGGCAAATTCGTGCAGACCGTGCTCAAGAAGGCCGCCGATCTGGATATCCAGATCATCTGTCCGCTCCACGGCCCCGTACTGACCGAGAACCTGGGCTATTACCTCGACACCTATAACACCTGGTCGAGCTATCAGCCCGAGGACGAGGGCATCACGATCGCCTATGCGAGCGTGTATGGCCATCTGAAGGCTGCCGTTGAGGAGCTTGCAACTGCGCTCGAGGCTCGCGGCCAGAAGGTCTCCGTCTTTGACCTGGCTCGCGACGACATGGCCGAGGCCGTTGAGGATGCGTTCCGCTATGACCGTCTGGTGCTCGCCTCTATCACCTATCAGGGCGAAATCTTCCCGTTCATGAGCACCTTTATCCACACGCTTGCCGAGCACGCCTATCAGAACCGTACGGTGGCGCTCGTTGAGGCCGGCTCCTGGGCGCCCACCGCTGCCAAGGTTATGACCAAGGAGCTCGGGGGCATGGAGGACATCACCATGGCGCAGAACAAGGTGACCGTGCTGGGTTCGCTCAACGATGCCTCGCGCGCTCAGATCGAGGCCCTTGCTGACGAGCTGTCCAAGTAGCGACACATTCACTTCTGATGCTCAACCACCACAAAGGAGACCTTTGTGGTGGTTTTTGTTTAAGCGCCGGCGATGAGGAGATTTGGGCGGGCGTTGTCGACGATCTCGGCGATTGAGGTGGCGACGGCATGATCGGGGTCACGGTCCATCACGATGGCGTCGACATCGGTCAGCTCGGCAAAACGGTACATGCCACGTCCGTTGACCTTACTGGCGTCCATGAGGGCGACGCTTTGATGGGCCGCGGCGATCATAGCCGTTTTGGTCTCGGCCATCTGGGGAAAGTCGGTCGTAAAGCCGCAGCTGGAGACAAAGGCGCCGGGGCACATGACGGCCAGATCGGCATGGACCATTTGAAGCGCCTGCATAGTGAGCGGTCCGTACAAATAACGATGGCCTTTGCGCAGCGCCCCGCCCAGCATGACGACATCGACCGAGGGCATGCTCTCGTCGATGTAATCGGCAATGGTAATGTCTGCCGTGATGACGGTGATACCGTCGCGCTGGTCGAGGAGCCGGACGAACTCGAGCGCCGTGGTGCCCGAGTCGACGAGCAGCGTGTCGCCGTCATTGACGAGCTCGATGGCGCTTTGCGCGATGGCCTGCTTGGCAGCGACGTTGACATTGATGCGGCGATCCTGCGTGGAGACGGTCAGGCGTTTGTGGAGCGAGACGGCACCGCCGTGCGTGCGGCGCAGCTTGCCTGCTTCGGCGAGCGCGTCCAGGTCGGCGCGGGCGGTGACGGAGGACACGCCAAAGGTCTGGGCGATTTCTGCCACCTGAACGGAGGCGTTATGTTCGAGCATCTCCATGATAGCGGCGCGACGTTCGTCGGCAAAAGCTCGGGTTGTTGCATGGGCCATGCTTGCTCCATTCTCGGCAAAATTTGCAGGAATTGTGTTGACTCTATTTTCGTTCATTTTCTTTTTGAGTAAGAAAACACCTTTCGATTACTTATCTTTCTATAAAAGAAAGACGCTGAACGCTCAAAATTCAATATCGAACATGTCAGCTCGGCTCAAATTCCTTCCGTTTGCTTTTCAAAAACGACTGTATTGACCTGCATGGGCTCAATATCTCGCACGTGCAAAGCCGCTGAATTTCATACAATGAGCGCAGTAAAACGCAAGGTAAAACGCCTTGTGAACAACTACGCCCGATGTCCAGATGCGGGCGAGGGAGAGGAGCAAACGCTCATGGCACTTGTTACCACCGAAAAGATGCTCAAGGACGCTCAGGCCGGCCACTACGCCGTCGGCGCGTTCAACGTCGAGAACCTCGAGTTTGTTATGGCCGTTCTGGCCGCTGCCGAGGAGACCAAGTCCCCCGTCATCATGCAGACCACCCCGGGCACCATCAAGACCGCTGGTCTGGACTACTTCTACGGCATGGTCAAGGCTGCCGCCGAGCGCGCTTCCGTGCCCGTCGCCCTGCACCTCGATCACGGCGATGGCTATGACCGCTGCATGCAGGCTTTCCGCACGGGCTACACCTCTGTCATGATTGACGGTTCGCACGAGTCCTTCGAGGACAACATTGCCCTGACCAAGTCCGTCGCCGATGCTGGCCGCGCCATGGGCGTGCCCGTCGAGGCCGAGCTCGGTAAGGTTGGCGGCAAGGAGGACGATGGTCCCGCAGTTGAGGGCGAGAGCCCCTACACCGATCCTGCCGAGGCCAAGGAGTTCGTCGAGCGTACCGGCTGCACTTCCCTCGCTATTGGCGTTGGCACCAGCCACGGTGTGTACACGAGCGATCCGCACATCGAGCAGTCCGTGGTCAAGGCCATCCGCGACGCCGTCGACGTGCCGCTGGTTCTGCACGGCACCTCCGGTGTGCCCGATGAGCAGGTCGCCGAGGCCGTGAAGAACGGTATCTGCAAGGTTAACTACGCTACCGAGCTGCGTCAGGCCTACACCAAGGGCTTCATGGCCTACATGGCCGAGAACCCCGCCTGCTTCGATCCCAAGAAGCCGGCCAAGGAGGGTATGCGTGAGATCACCGAGCTGGTTAAGATCCGCATGACCAACCTCAACTCCGTGGGCAAAGCAGAGTAACAGCAAGGGTACTCCGACTCGCTACATATCCCGGGGAGGGACGAGGGCTTAGTTCCCCAATCGTCCTCGGGCATGCAAAAAGCCTCGCTGCGCACTTCGTGCGGCGAGGCTTTTTGCCCCCTGCGGAAAGATTGGGGAGCTAAGCCCTCGTCCCTCCCAGGTTGACCTACTCGAGGTCGTCGCCCTTGTGGCGTTAGGTCTGAAAATAATAAGAAGCCTTCGCGCTGCGGAATGATTTTGGAAACCAAGTACGGGACCCGCCCAAACCGTCCTGCTCAATCGCCCTTGTGGTGTTGGGGCTGAAAGGGTGGGGCGCGGGGGTTACTTGGTTGTTAGGGTTAGCAGGTCGTTGGGGGTTTCGAGGTTGTAGGTGGCATTTGGGATGTCTTGGTGTGATCCCCATGCCGCTCTGGCAAAACTGACCCCTGCCGAAGTTGCGCATTGTTCGTCGTAGACGGTGTCGCCAACGTAGACGACGTTGCCAGGATTCGCGCCCGTACGCCGGAGATATTCGAGCATGGGAGCGGGTGCGGGTTTATGTTCGGTTGTGTCTTCGACAAGGATGATGTGCTCAAAATACTTATCGAAACCAAGGGGTGCAATTTCTTTTGCGTATTCGTCGCGCGCACGTGAGGAGACGATGCCAAGTTTGCAGCCGCTATCGGCGAGTGTTGCGATGACTTCAAGCAAACCTGGAAACACGCTGATGGTGCTTTTAAAGCTGGCGGCAACTTGGCACCAGCGATCCAACGTTGCCTGCGAGTAGATTCCAAGTTTCTCAAGGGCATCCTTGCCGGGTATGCCGAGGGCAAATTCAAGCTCGTGTCGGGGGAGCGTTTTGCCGGTTTCTTCTTGGACAATCTGGTCAAGCGATGACAGCACGCTTTCTTCTGTATCTGCCAATGTCCCATCAACGTCAAACACGATATAGTCAAAGTACTTCATATAGTAGCTCCTATCCATTGTTTGCCTGCAAGTTTGATGCAGTGACAGAAGAAGGGCTAGCGGGATTTCTGCCTGGTACTATCGAGATTCTGCCTCGCTGCTCGATAGCTCGAAGGAGTGCATCCCATTTGTTCTTTAAATACCTGGCCAAGATGGCTTGCTGTCGCAAAGCCGCATTGGCGCGCGACTGTCTGGACCGTTCGCGTGGTGTGTGCCAAAAGTTCGCAAGCACGGTTTACGCGGTATGCGCGCAGATATGCCGCCGGGGTCGTTCCTGCGCAAGCTTCGATAATGCGGTAACACTCTCTTTCGCTTACGCCGGCTGCAGATGCCATCTGGGGCACATCTATAGCGGCTGCATAGTTTGCGCGGATAAAGTCCAGGATTGCCTTGAACTGTACGTCGCGGTTGGTCATCCAAGAGGCGTTGTCGGAGGAAAAGAGCGGTTCGGCCTTGGCGTAAATCTGAATCCAGAGCTCTGACAAGCTATTCCGAAGCGCCATCTCGTTCTGCGGCCGTTGAAGGTCGTGGCTAAAGGAGCTCTTCAGCAAATCGATAAAGGGCATATCGTCGGGATTGGTGGGCGACCATTTGAGCACATCGACGCCTCGACATTGAAGCAATGGGTTGATGTAGCGCTTTTGGAGACGTCCCGTGGGATCGCCGAGCATCGACGGCTGAAAGATATGCAACATTTGAATGGCTGGTGCCGAATTGGGTGATTGCAGCGTGCTGTGCAAAACGCCGCCGTTGATAAAGCCGGCGGACCCTTCCTCAAAGCGTACGTGCTCATGAGCCGCGCGCGTTCGATAGTCAATCGCTCCCTGCTCCATGTAGAAAAGCTCAACCTCGGAATGCCAGTGCCAGGGGACGGAATTGCCCGGATAGCGAGCGAATTCTGCGCGTTCGGCAATATAGGGCCAGTCTTCGGCGGTCTCGGGAAACGCTTCCTCGCGTCCTCCGCGGTGCAATTCTATGTGATCCATGTTTCGCATGGCATCAGTATAAAGCGCGATGGGCTTAGATTGCTCTTGCCTGTTCGGGGAACGCCTTGTCTAGGGATGCTTGGAGCTTTTCGAACGATGCTCGCAAGTTGAGGCTCTGGTCGGTTGAGCGTTTGGCTTTTGTGGTGGGGGAGTCGAGGAGGCCGTTTCTCTGTGTCGGGGGGAAGGAGAAAAGGTCTGCATGTTTTAGGGATGGCTGCTGTGCTGCGTCATTGGAAGAATGCATGCTTATGCGGCCTCCTCGATGTCCACCAAAAGGTTGCGCACGGGGTGTGCTGCTAGGTCCTGTGCGTTGGCAGTATTATGCCGCGGCTGCTGCAAAGAAGCGCTAAAGAAAGGCTTAACCTGGTTTGGTGTTACGATGAAACTGCAGTTCAGAGGTATCGAGTAACACTCTTGAAAGGTTTTGAGCTTAAGGACTTTCTAAGGTTTGTGACGCGGATATGGCTCGCCTGTGTGAGGCGTGTGGGCGGCTCGTTCCTAGCGCTGCGGCTGTGCGGCGCGCACCTGCTCGATGACCTTTTCCATCGTGGCGTCGATGCGGTCTTTTTTGAGCTCGCATTCCCAGATGGTTATGGGTGTCCAGCCCATTTGAGTGAGTGCTGCCACGGCAGCGCGGTCGCGCTCGACGTTGCGACGGAACTTTGCCTCCCAAAACTCAACGTTGCGCTTGGGCTGGCTGGGGTTGCACTTGGGGCAGCGGTGCCAAAAGCAGCCGTTGACGAAGATGGCGATTTTGCGCCCGGGAAAGGCGATGTCGGGCTTTCCGGGCACCTTCCATTCCAGACGGTATCCCGTAAGGCCTGCGGCGCGCAGGCGCTGGCGAACGAGCAACTCGGGTTTGGTGTTCGCACGCTTGTTGCCCTTCATGGACTTTTTGATGGCGGCGCGACGGCGGACCAGTTCGCGCTCGTCAGCGGAGAGGTCCGAGGTATCGATGCCATCGAGCAGGCCGGGCTTGGGACGCTTCTTGCTGCGGCGCTTAGGTGCGCGCTTGGGTTTGGTGGCGGGTTTGTCGGCTGTGTTGGGCGCGGCGTCATCGGCGGAGCTTGCCTCAAGCCGATCTTCCTTCAACTCAATCAGAGCATCGATAAGCCCTTTGTCGGCGGGCATCCACTCAACCGTGGCAAGCGAGGTGCGCGGAATCCAGCGGATATCAAGCTGACGGTCATGCTTCTGAGGCTCGCCAGACCCTTTGGTCAGCGAGCAGTAGTAGCACTCCATGGAGAGATGGAAATCGGGGTAGTCGTACTCAACGGTATAGAAATCGCGCAGGTTGGTGACTTTTACCTGCAGCTCTTCCATGATCTCGCGGCGCACGGCGTCTTCGGGTGTCTCGCCGCGCATGAGCTTGCCGCCTGGGAACTCCCAAAGTCCCTGCATGTCGCCGTAGCCGCGCTGCACGGCAAGCAGCTCATCGGATCCTTCCTTGCGAATGATCCCAGCGGCAACATGAACAGTCTTCAACAGGAGTCCTTTCTCAACATCAACACGCGGCAGGGTAGCTACCCGTACCTTACACAACGGTAAGGCAAGCGTAAGCCATATCGATGGTAGCCGACTCGTCTTCTTGCGACTATAGATGCCGTAGACTAATCGCAAGAAAGGACTCGGTATGCAAACCACGCACATGGCGACCCCGGTACTGGAGGTCGCGCATCTCGAAAAGGTATACGGAGCGCTTGGCAACGTGACCCGTGCGCTCAACGACGCCAGCTTTACCGTCAACCGCGGCGAATTTGTTGGCATCATGGGCGCTTCGGGCTCGGGCAAGTCGACCCTGCTCAATTGCGTCTCGACCATCGATAGCGCCACGAGCGGCACCATCCGCATCAACGGCCAGGACGTGACGCGCATGAAGCAGGCTAAGCTTTCGCAGTTCCGCCGCGAGGAGCTCGGCTTTATCTTCCAGGACTCCAACCTGCTCGATACGCTCACGGCACGCGAGAACATCGCCCTGCCGCTCACCATCGCCCGCACAAACTCGGCAGAGATCTCGACCCGCGTGCAGGACGTGGCAGCGCGCCTCTCCATCAGTCAGGTGCTCGACAAGTATCCCTACCAGATGTCCGGCGGTCAGCAGCAGCGCGTTGCCGCGGCTCGCGCGCTCGTCACCGACCCCACCATGATCATGGCCGACGAGCCCACCGGCGCCCTCGATTCCAAGAGCGCCCGTCTGCTGCTCGAGAGCCTGGAGGCCCTTAACCGCCGCCTACGCGCCACCGTGCTCATGGTCACGCACGACAGCTTTGCTGCCAGCTACACGAGTCGAGTGCTGTTTATTCGCGACGGCAAGATCTTCACCGAGCTGCGCCGCGGCGACACCGACCGCCGAGAGTTCTTCGACCGCATTATGGAGGTCGTTGCCATGATGGGCGGTGAGGGCTCCGATGCTCTGTAAACTCGCTTGGGGCAACGTCCGCCGCGCCGGCCGCGACTACCTCGTCTACCTTTTGACGCTCACCCTGGGCGTCACGGTCTTCTATGCCTTTAACACCATCTCGATGCAGGTTGACATCGCCGGAATCGATGAAAAGGGCTTGGCGCAGGTAATGGGCAGCATGCTCGGCGACCTGACGTACTTTTTGGCCGGTGTCATGGCCTTTTTGATGGTGTATGCCAATAACTTCATCATGAAACGCCGCAAAAAGGAGTTTGGCCTGTACCAGGTGCTCGGCATGGGGCGCGGGCGCGTCGCCACAATCATGGCGCTCGAGACGGTGATTGTCTCGGTGGTGGCCTTTGTCGCCGGCATTGTGCTGGGTGTGGGACTCTCCCAGCTCATGACGTTCTTTACGGCCTCGCTCTTTAAGACACAGATCGCCAATTTCCACTTCTTTTTCTCGATGCATGCGTTCAATCTGACCCTTGTCTGCATGCTCGTAATGTTTGTGCTCACGCTACTGCTGAACCTTCGCGCCGTGCGTCGTACCAAACTCATCGAGCTTATGGGTGCCGAGCGTCGCAACGAGAGCATCAAGACGCGCAACCCCTGGATTGCGATTGCCATCTTTGCCGTGGGCGTGGTGCTTGTGGGCGTGGCCTATTACCGTCTGCTACGTGATGGGTTCCCGCTAACCGCGACGGACAGCAAGCTGCAAGAGGCCATGAACCAGTTTGGTATTACGACCGCTATGGTTACCGTGGGCACCTTTGCCCTGTTCTGGGGACTCTCGGGCATGCTCATCAAGCTGCTGCAGAGCCTGCGCGGCGTGTATTGGCGCGGCCTCAACATGTTTACCGTGCGCCAGCTTGCGGCCAAGGTCAACACGGTGTGCTTTTCGATGGGCGTCATCGCGATGCTCCTGTTTTTGGCCATCACCTCGGTGACGTGCGGTATGTCGATTGCCAACGTGATGAACGAAAACCTGGAGCGCTATAACCCTGTAGACGTGTCTCAGACGTATGTCTATTACACGCCCGATACGCTCGACTACTACAAAGAGTACATCAATCCGTCTGAAGCCGATCGCATGGTGCTGGCCGATAGTACGGTCGATTTGTACTCCGCATGGCACGGCGATCCATGGCACGGCGATCGTAAGGGCAAGTCGGCGGACAACAACGACGAGACCGGCAAGAAGGTCAATATTGCCGATGTTGCCGGTGAGCATGTGCAGATCGATTCGTATCTGAGTTACCCGCTTGGCGGTTCGGATCCTTCGGTGACTCCAAGTGAAATGTGCAAGGCCATGGGCGAAAAGCTTCCCAAGGCGTTCGGGGGTAGCAATGCCGATACGATGGGTCTGTTTGTGACGCCGGCGAGCCAGTACAACAAACTGCGTCAGATGATGGGCGAGGAGCCGGTGCACATCGGTCACGACCAGTATCTGCTCACGTGTGATATGGGCGGCGAGCTGGTCGACCTGTACACCAAGTATATGGCTGGCGGCCATGCCCTTACCTTGGGCGGGCATACGCTCAAGCCCGCAACCGATAAGTCGGACGAAGATACGGCGGCCATCGCCAACTCGGCGATGGGCAGTAATCCGGGTACCGTCGTCGTTGCCGACGAGCTGTTGTCCCAGCTTAATCTGCAGCCGTATTCCAGTAGCCTGCTCGTTAACTACAAACAGGGGATGGATACGACCGAGGCAGACGAGAGTATTAAATACACTGTGCTCGACAATCTGCTCGTTGACGGCAAGGAGCCGGGGTCGTGGGGAACCTTCATCACACGCTCCGAGATGTACACGCAAGCAGCGCAAATGAACGGTCTTATTAGCTACCTAGCCATCTACATCGGCTTTGTATTGGTCGTTGCATGCGCGGCGATTCTGTCGATCCAGCAACTCTCCAACGTGGCCGACGGCAGCCGCAGCTATCGTGTGCTGGCACAGATCGGCTGTGACGACCGCCAGATTCGCCATTCGGTGATGGCGCAGCAAGCGGTATTCTTCCTGTTCCCGCTGGCAGTGGGCCTGGCGCACTCCTTTGTGGCGCTCAAGGTGATTATCGAGCTGGTGAGCATTTTCGGAAATATGAGCATCGGCGGCACCGTGGGCCTCACCTGTGCAATCTTCCTGGCAGCCTACGGAGGCTACTTCCTGGTGACGTACCTCATGAGCGCTGGCATGGTGCAAGCTGCCATAGCCACCCGTTACAGCGAGTAGCAAGCTGGTAAAACCGTCGCAAAATCAGAGGCGTATGACCGCCGCGAAGGGACCAGGGGCCCTTTCGCGGCGGTTTTTTGCCTATCCGGTGCGTCTCGGATGCAAGTGAGTAGACTTTTTTGAACTTGCCGAGCACATCGCGACAAATGATCGGTAAAACCGCAGGTCAGAGCTGTGGCGTTTTAGGGCGTGCTTGGCCTCCTGCAAAAAGCCTACTCACTTGGTTTTTCTGCTAGAAGACCGCCGCGAAGGGAGGCAACTCCCCCGCGGCGGTTGACGTTTGCCCAGATAAAACCTGCCAAAATAAACCTGTCCCTTTTTGGTGGGTAGGTTCAGCTGAACGGCGGGCCGTGCGGCTTGGGCGTGCGGGCCCACAATCTGGGGAAACGGACCAGATTGGGGGCTTGTATGATCGATTCGAAGGGAAACGTGCGACCCGAGGGCATGTTTAACAGGGCGCATCTGGCTCCCGAAGCCCAGCGTGCATACGATACGCTGCTCGAGTGCGCGCTCAACGGGCAGAAGGGCTGCGAGGTCTCGGCGCACGCGGGCATGGATACGGTCAAGGCGTTGGTAGAGCTTATGCGCTGCGACTGTCCCGAGCTCATCCATCTCCTGGGCGGTATGCACTACTGCCGCCATGGCGAAAAGGTCCTGCTTGTACCAAATTACGCCAAAGGATACAAGCAGTCGGTCACCAGGCTCTATACAAATCTCGCTAAGATGGAGCGTGCGGCTGCGCCGATTCTGAGCGCGGTACCGGCGGGCGCATCGGCCTTCGACCGGGTCTTGGCAATCCACGATGTCTATCTTGCACGGTATCGATTCCAGAACGGTCGCCCGTATTCGCATTCGGCGGATGGCCCGCTGCTCAAGCACCGTGCCGTGTGCGAGGGGTGGGCGAAAGGCTTTAAGTATCTGCTGGACCGTGCTGGTATCGACTGCGTCTATGCGTGGGGTCGCCGCCTCGCGAGTGATCCAACAGGGCATGCCTGGTGTGTCGTGAACCTCGGGGAGCGCGGCCGCCCGGCATGGTACATCATCGACCCCACACGCGATGGACGGGACGGAATGCTGCCCATGCACAGCGCTTTTGGCATGAGCGAGGCGGCATACGACTACGCTACCGAGCGCTCATCGGGGCAATGGGTTCCGGTTGCCCCGCGTGACCTGGGTTTTTATGGACTCACGGGGCGATTTGTGGCAACCGTTGACGACGCCGTTCCCATTGCGCGCAGTGCGGGATTTCCCCGGCGAGGAATCGAGATCCAGCTCCCCATGTTTCCAGATGAGAAGAGCTTCGATGGGGCACACTCGGCCGTGTGCGATCGTCTGACGTCGACGTTTGCCTGTGGTGTCGAGTGTTGCATTGACCGTTCGCGTCGTGTGATTCGGATTGATGCGCTAAGGGCTCGTCGAACATGGGGCGCAGCCGGCTAGGGGCTAGAGCAGCCAAGAGGACAGATCGTCCATATGCTCCTGGAAGAAAGTATTCGCCCCGGCGGCGTCGATCACGCGCTGGCGTTGCTCTTCGAAGCGGCCTTCGCGAATTGACCCATTTACCGCGACGTGGCCGCTCTGCTCGTCTGCTCCATCGCAGCGCAAGAACCAAATGCGGGCTCGTTCGTCCCCGCGCTCGTCGGCAAGATAGAACGTTATCTGGTCAAACGGCGTTCTGTCAAAATCCATGGCGTTGTAGAGTGCCTCGACGGTATCGATGGCCTCCTGCGCAAAGGCATCGTCGACGGTAAGGTCGAGCGATACCAAGAGTTCCGTATCGTCATTGGGGTTCGTGCCAACCGTGGCCGAGGGGAGCGCGGCCTTGATGGCGTCGCGCGCCTCGTCGACTTCGGCATCGAGCGCCCCTGGGGCGCCCGAAAGAGCAAGGTCCATACGACCGCAGTAGCCGACGTGCATGAAGGGCAGGTCGGTGGCGGCGACAGCAGCTACTAGGTCTGCCAGATATTCGTTTGAGGTATCGAGCGATTTGCCCGTGGCGCACGAAATGTCAAAGGTGAGCTGCGTCGAGGCGGCATCTACCCACGTGCGCATGATGGGGGTGCCCCCCACACCGAGGTAAACCCAGGCGCCGCCAGCATCGGCGGCAGCCTGTGTAACTGCACCCATCTCCGATTCGCCGTTGACGTTGCCGTCGTTTACCTGCACCGCCTTTGAACCCGTCGAGGTGCTGACGGCTTCGACAACCGGCGATCTGAGTGCGTGTTTTAGTAAACCGCAGGAGACTTCGATAGAGGGGCTGGCGCAGATAAGGTCTGCTGCCGCCTCGCCCAGGTCGAGCCCCTGGACCTGCGCGACGATATCTTTGCCGTCGCTGGAGTCGCCGAGTGCATAGGGGACGCCAAAGGTATCCAGGCGTGTTGCGAGGGTCTCAAGGGCATCGATGCGCTCTCCGCGAGAAAGCGTGTCAGAGTTCGCAAAGGAAACAAGGGTGCCGCCGTCCTCGAGGGCACTTTGTTTGACCTGGTTGTCGCCCGTTACATCGTCGTCGATCCACGTGGCCTGCGGCACCAGGTTGCCACGGAAGCTCGTGCGGTAACTCTCGGAACGCAGTGCTTCGGCAAGCACCTCACAGAGGTTCTGGGATGGTGCGAGACTATTGGCCGTAAAGGCGTAACGGCCCTTGCCGAGCGGTACGGTCGAGACCGTGTTCCACGAATATCCGCCGATGTCGAAGGCAAGCACGCCTTGGTCGAGCCAATCGCCGCAGCTCTCCTTGAGCCGCTTTTTCGCGCCGTCGGTCAGGGTGAGCTCAAGATAGGCATAGCGATTGGGGTCGGCGCAGGCATCGGGCTCCAGGCCGTCGACCTTGCCCATCTTGACTGCGATGTCTTTGATTTCCGTTCGATAGATGTGTTCGTAGGATGCTAGACCGTTGCCCTCCGTATCGATGCGGGCAAGGTAGAGCTCGAGTGGGCGGGATAGCAATTCCGTCACGTCGTCGCGATACATGCTCGCCGTGTCGTTTGATCCGGACGATGAGGATGCCTGAGACGAATCGCTGTCGCCATCGCCCCCGTCAAGCTCGTCGGGAACATCGGAGGCGCCGGCGGAAAAATCGACGCAGATGCCGTCCATGCTTTCGATGGTCGAGGCTTTGCCCAGGTCGGCAGCATCCAGGCGCGTCTGGACTAGCTCGACGCTTTCGCGCAGCTGGCCTGCGGAGAGCGCCGTGGTGGGATAGAGGACGAGCCGGTCGTTTTCTTGCGATGTGCCGAGAGCACCCGTTGCAAATGCAATGGCCACGGCGATGGCCACCACCACCGCAACCGCGCAGAGACAGGGAGCAATGGCGGCCAAGCGATTCTTGTGGAAGGGGCTTTTGGAGTGGGAAGTGCTCTCCTCGGCGGGCGAGGTAGCCTCCGGCGCGTCGTTTGTCAGCGACTTGCCGTTCTCGTCGATCCCCAGGCGCTCTGCCAGGCGAATGACGTCGAAGCGGCCTCCGATTTTGCCGATGCCCGGCTCGGTGCAGCGTGCGATGAGCTCATCGAGGGCGCGATCATCGCCGTCGGTGCAATAGGCACCGTCGAGATGGATGGCTCCCTTATTTTTAAGTTCAAAGAGCTCCTGCAGCTCGGCGGCGTTTAGGCCGCCCGAGCTCTGCGCGCAGATAGTTCGAATCTGGGCCTCGTGCGGCCACGCTCCGCAGCGAAGGTAATACAAGAGGCAGCCGATGGAGTAGCAATCGGCGTGGCTGGTGTTGCGCCATTGGCGCACCTCGCTTTGACGCTGGTCGAAGATCTCGGGCGCGCCGATAAACGGCGTGCTCAGACGTTCGCTGCCGTCGGCCGCCGTCACGTCGGGATCGTCGTTTTGGGCGCTCTGCCCAAAGTCGATGAGCATGACGCGCTCAATACGCTGGCTGTCCTTGTCCAGCATAAAGCGCAGGTTATGGGACGAAAGGTCGCGGTGCGAGACAGTGGTGAGGTAGCGAGCGTCCTCGCGCGAAACGACCGTGCAGCAAAGCAGGGCCGTGACGATGGCGCGTGCTGTGCCGAGGATATCGGCGGCGGTGACCTCGCCGTGTACATCGCTCATAATCTCGCGCAGCTCGACGATGTCAACGCCCTCGACATATTCCATGGCAAGGGCGGGGTAGCGCACCTCGCCGCGGGGTGTCTTTTTAATGCGCCAGCCCAGGGCATAGGCGATGGGCGCGTGTCCTTGGGCTCCGTTCATGCTACGAAGTGTCTCGTATTCCTGGCGTAGCTTGTACCAGTCGGATTTATAGACTTCATTGGATTCGAGCGCTTCTTTATGAGGGGCGCTGCAGCCATGGCGCATGACCTTGACGGCAAGTTTGGTGCCGTGGGCGGGCGTGCTCGTGGCACAGCTGACGTTTGACTCAGAAGCGGTGTCGATAAACCAAAGATCGGCGCTCGCGCCCGAGGGCTCACCGCTTGGCCGCATCGCGATGCCCGCTTGGGAGGCGGGCAGCTCGGCGAGCGGATTGACCTGGATTATTCCATTGAGCGCTTCCGCGCAAAAGATGTTTTCCATGTCCGCCCCCTCGCTTGGTGCTCTGCACCAATCGAGGTGCTTTCTGGCCATTTAAGTATAGCGGGCGCGCAAAAAACGGACGCACCACAACGCCTTCAATAGCTGCTGTTCAGCTGAACGGCGCGCAGGGGAGAGGGCTGCCGCGCCGATAGGATTGCCTCAATATTCCCAACCGTAAGGAGGAAGCTATGGCTGCCGGCTGGATAGCAAATCTGGTTGCCGTGCTCGACCAGGACAGTGTGCCCTCGCGCCGTGGTGAGGCGGGAGCCCAGGATGACATCGATGTGCTTTTGGGCATCGCTTCGACTGAGTTTACCGCCGAGGTCGATTATCTCGACTACCTGGCAACGCTTCGTATTGGTCTCGTAGAAACAGGGGATGGTGAGAGCGTAAGCGTGTGCATCGACTGCCTGCCCGATGCGGACAAGAGGGCTGCTTGCGAAAAGGCCATTGCATCGCGTGGCATGACATTTGCGCGTGAGGGGGTCGACGTTCGCGTCGATTTTGTCCTGGACGACTTTTTTGAGCTGAAGGCTCAGTGTGACGGCGTATTCGACGCGGCGGACTTGGTCCGCGCTGTGGGGCTTGTCGTGCAGTCTCTCGGCGAGGTCCTCGAGGAGATGGATGAGCTTTGGGATCCTTTTGAGGGTCCTTATGAGTTCGTGGATGACGATGCGCTTCCAGAGGAAATACGCCATCAACAACGCGCAGCTATTTTGCTTGAGGAATTGTTGTCCGAGGCGGATGACGGCAAGGGCGGTGGACCTGATGAATTACTCGGTTAATCCCGTGCGGCCTCAGGTATCCGCCGGCCGCATTCTGGCGGCGGGGTGGTTCTATGCGTTGGGCGTTGTGCTATTCGCCCTGGATATTGCCCACGCCTCGCTCTTTTTAGGAAGCAGCTGGCTCAATAACCCTCCAACCGATCTCGATTTTTATGGGTGGGGCTTTATTGTCTTTATCGGTCTGTGCTTTGTGGGGTTCTATTATGTTCGCGACCTGACGCCTGCGATTGATGTGGAGGGAGATCCGCTGCGTTTTAGCCGCGAGGGCAGTGCTCGACACTTTGCCCTGACGGGTTTAGTGCTGGCCATGCCGCTTGTGCTGTTCGAGCCCGGCGACCCGCTCTACATGTTTAGCGCCGGTCTTATGGTTGTCCAGGCCATGGTCGATGCCCTCCTGGTTCGCGACGTGCGCCAGGCGATTCCCCACGCCAAGCGGCCTACGGTGCTGTTGAGGGCAATGCTGATTGTTGTTGTCTGCTATGGTCTGGCGGCTTTGCTGGGCTTTGAGCTGGTTGCGCTCTTGCTGCGCGTTGCCGTGGCGGTCTTGGCTCCCGTTGCCGAGGGGCTTCCCTTGGAGCTCTGCGATCTGGGAGACGAGACGCTGCGTGGCGAGGCGCACGAGCTCAACCGCGAGCTGCGTCGTGTAACGTGGGCGTGCGGAGCTCTGCTGGCATTGATGCTAGCGGATATGCTGCTGGGAGTGAGTGAGATGGCGTGGGTGCTGGGGCTTGTTTGTGTTCTGGCGGGGGTTTATGTGTCGCTGGGCCGCTTTACCCTTGCCTTGCACGTTCGCACGCTGCTGGCAGTGGTGGTCGGCGTCGTCTTGGGATTTGTCGTGCGTGACACGATGGGGATAGCATGGCTTGCCTGCACGGTTGTCGTGCTCGTTGGGCTGTCGGTGGTTCCGGTCGATCAGACGGCACCGGGTTTGGTCGCGTTTTTAGGGTTTGTGGCGCTTGCGTTTTGGTTGGAACGCGACATCGAAATACGAATGGTTATCGAGGTCTTTGCCCCGCTCATCCTCGTGCTGATGTATTACTGGCAGCGCGTCGCGGTACGTGAACATGTTGACGGTCGTCGCATCCGACTTTTCTTTAGGTAACCGTGGGAGGCGGGGTGGAAGATAGTTCCGCCCCGCCTTTATGCTCCCGAGAGCAGCAGAAAATAATTGCGCTCGGACCCGCGCAGGCAGATGCGCGTTCCCGGTGCGACATCGACAGTTTCGCCACTTTCGATAAGCTCGCCGTCGCAGTTTGCACCGTTTCTGTTGAACACTTCCAGCTGCCAGGCAGCATGCGCATCGTCCCAATACAGTTTGACGGCCTGTCGCGAAATAGCGGGATCGTCGAGTACGGTAGCGCCGGTGTCGGCACTCTGCGCCTGCGAGGGTCGGGGGCTCCTGCCGAAGAGCCAGGCGGTCGCTTTGGGAATGCGAACCATGTCGTGGGTACTGCAGGTTTGGGGGCTGTAGGTGCCGCCGGCGCCTGCGGGACAGCTTGCGATGGTGACGGCGATGGCCGTTGATTCTCGAGGTGCGCTAGGTTTGCCCGCGCCAGGGGTTTTGCCAACAGCCCAAACGGTGCTGATGTCGGCCTGAAGCGAGGAAGCTCCCAGCCCAGCGTGTTCAAGGTGGGCACCATAGACAAGGGAGTAGAGAATGCCGGCCATGAGGGGGCCGAGGGATTTGCGTGCCATAAGCGTTGGCGTGCACGCGTCGTAAAGCGCAGCGAGCTCTCCGGTGGTTGGTGCATCGCTCAAATCTCCATCAAGGCGCTCGACGATGGCGTCGACGGCGCCCTGAATGTGCGCCAAGCGCTCCTCATCGTCCGATCCATCGGCACAATCGAGCAGCCAATCTGCGAGGAGCAGTCCTGCCACAAGCCATTTGTCCCGTGCATCGGGTGCAAGCAGGGTGCGGCGGGCGTCATTGGAGGTGTTTCCCTGGGTAAAGCCCCAAAGCCACGTTCCCGATACAGGCACCGTTTCTTTGGTGTTAAAGCCACTTGCTGGTCCTTCAGCTGCGCGAACATCGAGCAAGAGGGACGCAGCGTCCTGGAGGTTCTCCATGATCAAGCGTTTTGCGTTGTATTTGATCGCCTCGCTTTCCGGGTGCTTTGAGCGCGAGGAAAGGCTGTCGGCTTTTTTGGGCAGCGTCGGCACGCGCGCTTTTTCGGTGCCGGATGGCACTGCTCGCGGGGTTACAAGCGGAAGCTCGGAATCGGCCTCTGCCATGCCCTGCATGCCCGCTGCTTGCGCAATTCGGTTGCAGGTGCGGTCGAAACTGCGGCTCTTCTCGAGGGGAAGAAACTGATACCAGTACTTTTTATTGGTACAGAGCTCAACTTCGGGGTGGTCGAGAATGGTCTTGCCCCAGCGTTTATTTACGCGCTCCTGCATGTCGCGGCAGAGGTCGAGTACCAGGTCTCGCTCGGATTCGAGGATGGCATACTGCAGGTAGAGCTGCGAAAGCTCGCCCTGCACATGCGCATAGAGGCTTGCATCTGGCGCCTCGGACGTGGTGGAAATGCCTCCGTGATCGAGAAGAAGCAGACTGGCGCCGCGCGCGTTGGAAAGCGAGCGTTTTGGCGCGCCGCTTGTGCCGGGATTTTGGGTAGACAAAAGCGTGCGCGTAAGGGCGATCTGTCGATCCTTTACTTTCCAGTTGCTGCTAAACAGTGCATAGAAAAAGCGATATTGAGCTGCGGTGAGCCCATTGGCAGAGTTGGCTGCGGGGCAGATAGCTCGTGTGGCGGCCTCACCTTCGGGCCAAATGGGGCTCACGCTCAGGCGGATGCGATCGTAGCCTTCGATGCGGGCGCACCAGCCGGCAAACGGAAGCGTACATGCGCTGTCAAGCGTGCGGAACACGGCGTCAAAATCGTTTTGTTGGGTTGTCGTGGCCTTTGCCATGTCGGCTCATCCCCTTGCGTCGCTGCAGCGTGCGTGCGGTGCTCAAGTTTCTCCCTAGGATAGCCCAAAAGTGCGGCGGAAGCTCCGTTCCATCGGTTCAGCTGAGCAGTGTACGGAGCGATGCGCGAGCGGCTCAGTATGCTTGCCGCGTCGATATCCAATGAGAAAGGAGAATCCACGATGACCGAGGTCAATCCCGTGCTGGTGCGCTATCGCCGCGACCGTGCAAATGCCTTTGAGCAGCCGGGCGCTCCCGGTGTGCTAGATCACCTGTCCGGTGCGCGCGAGATGATCGGCGAGCTGCTGAATCTGAACCCAACGCCGCCAAAGCCAGCATTGAGCGAGCCGGTCGAGCTCATCTATGACGGCGGAAAGACAAAGCAGACGCTTGTCTATCGTGCGGACGGAAACGTCTGCAAGGTTGCGCTCACGTCCGACGCCGAGGACAGGCTCCGTAACGAATATGCGCTCCTAGGTGGACCGTTTAAAGGTTACGAAATGTTTCCGCAGGTAGACGGCATGGCCTATGTGGATGATCGCCGTATTGGCGGTAAGCACCTTTGCCTGCGCGAGCGCTTTGTCGAGGGCGAGGACGTTCTCGCCCATGTTGAGCGTCGTGCCAGCGAAGGCTGGCCGCTTTCGTCTCGCGAGCTCTTTTCGCTCGTGCTGGGCATGTTCGATGCTATGGCCGTGGTATGTCGCGCCGGCTACATACATCGCGACCCGCACCCTGGCAATTGGATCGTTACGCCCGATGGTCATGTGGTGCTCATCGATTTTGGCCTGTGTGCCTCGGTAGCGGAGTGTGCCGGTCCGCTGGTGGGCGAGCGCGTTATTTCGCGTGGATACGAGGCTCCTGAGCTGCGTAATCTCGGCATTGCCTCACCGGCGAGCGATGTATATAGCACGGCCAAGGTGATCGCCAAGTTCATGTTCGGCACGCGCGATGTCCGTGCTCTGCCGCGAAATATCCCCTTTGCCGATTTCTTGCGCCGTGCAATGGCGCAGAAGCCTGCCGCCCGATATGCGGACGCCTATGCCGCACGTGCCGCACTCATGGCGTCCTATCGCTCCTAGGCGTGACGTGTCCTGGCGGCCTACGGCCTGCGATTCAGCTGAACGGTTGTCCCAGAAGGTGGCGTCCGCCAACCCATAATGCAATGCCAACAGGAGGCCAAGACGGCCCCAAGAGAGAAAGGAACCCTCCTATGACCAGCAACTATAGTGTCAACGACTTGGACGATTTCATCCAGACAGAAGTTCTTCCCCCGAATGCCCGCGACGCCTACGAGGCCGATCTTCTGGATGCGTTTGGCGGCGGTGGTCTGTCCGAGACACGCCGTGGCGTCATCATCGTTGCCGACCGCTCTTGGTCCGTCAATCGGGTCATGAAGGCCATCAATGCGGGTCTGCACAACTTTTGCAAGGACATCGCCAACGACCCGCTTTCGGCAGGAACCGTCGACGTGGCCCTTGTGTCCTTTGGCACCGATGTCACGGTTCACAACCTTCGTAACGGTGGCAGCGTCGAGAGCGCCGACTACGAGCGCGACATCGATGACATCTTTGTCCCGGCAAGCAAGGTAACCGGCGATCTTGAGCTTAAAGCTGGCGGTCTTACCAGCCTTAACCAGGCACTTCTGACTGCCTGCGAACTCGAAGGCAAGTATGCGTATCGCGTTAAGGAGAAAACGCGTAAGGCTCCCTACAAGACAGTCGTGGTCCTCCTAACCGACGGACACGATGAGCCGGGGGGCGACGTGTCTGCGGCTGCCGATCGCATCAGCGAACTGGTGGAGTCCGGCAAAGTGCTGTTCCTGCCGTTTGGCTACGGCGACTATTCCGAGGACGAGTTTGCCGAGCTCTGCCGCGCCGACGGCATGTGGTTCAAGCTTTCGGACGACAAAGGCAAGGCTATCACCGACGCCTTTAAGCTCATCGGTGCCAGCATGCGTGTCATGTCCGAGCCAGGTGCCGCAGGTTCGGAGCGCCAGATCTTTGAGGATTGCCTGAAAACGCGCCCGGATGTTCAGGTTTGCACGCTCGACGATTTTGTCCGTGGCAATCAGTAGGGGGTCAGCAATGTCTATTGATAAGGGATTTAGTCAGCCTCGTACCATCGGCGTTGCCGGGGTGACAAAGCGAGGCGTCGCTCACCGCTGCTACGGTACGCGCTGCCAGGACGCGCATATGATTCGCCGCGTTAAGCAGGTGGCGATCTGGAAGGATGGCGGCAAGAGGGATCGACTTCTGCCGGGCAAGGAGTACGTTGTCGCGGCCGTGGCGGATGGCTTGGGTTCCGAGGCCCATAGCGATATCGGTGCCCATGCCGCCGTCAACACCGCCGTGTCGACCATGTGCGAGCTGATTGGCACCTGGTGCGCGACAGGCGACAGCGCCCTGGCGATCTCGATGCCTCGTTTTTTGGAGCAGGCCATGATCAAGGCGAACAACGCTGTGGTCAAGAAAGCCGCATCGATGGAGCTGCCTGCCAACGAGTTCGATGCGACGCTCGCAATTGCCGTTTACGATGGCGAGCAGCTGTTCTATGGCTCCGCGGGCGACTCGGGTGTCATCGCAAAGACCGATGCTGGATTTGAGCTCCTTACCCGCCCGAGCCGCGTGGGGGAGGCGGGCACGTATCCCCTTTACTGCAGAGAGAAGTGGGAGATCAGTGCGTGTGGCCATGTGCGTGGCTTTCTGCTCGCTACGGATGGCCTGCTAGAGCTCCTGGTGCCCGAGTTTAACAACGAGAACCTGAATGAGAAGGCGGTGCATCTCTTTATGGGTGCTGGACACAAGCCTGTGAGCGCATCGGATATTGATGCCGCGTTGGAAAAGCGCGTCGAGAACGTTGTCCATCGCATTCAGGGAAACCGCTACACGTACGACGATGCGACCGTTGTTGTTGCGCTCGATTGGGATTATGTAGAGCCTGCTGCCGTTTTGAAGGAGGATCCCGATCCCGCGCCCGTACCTGCGGCAGAGCCTGCGCCCGCGCCCGCAGCGGAACCCGCGCCCGAGCCTGTTCCTGTGACGGAGCCCGAACCCGAGCCCGTTCCTCAGGCGGAGCTTGATCCCAAACCGGCAGGACCGGAGATAGCTTCGAGCATCAATATTTCACTGGATCCCGATATGCCGGACCCCGAGGCCACCGTGGTGCTTTCGGCCGAGGGTGGCACCGACGTGCCCGCGCTTGAGCCGATCGCAATGTTAGAGAACATGCTCGGCATTTGCTTCGAATACGATGAGCTACTCGAAGCATGCCAGGCATTCGTCAAAAAGCACGACGAAGGTGCACGCTCGGACGGCGGCCAGCGCGACGTGCCCATCAACACTGATCCGACCTACGAATAACGAAGGGAGTCTCCCAGATGCTTTACGACAAGAACGGTAGGGCCTTTGAACTCGGTGACGAAGTAGGGTTTGGGCGAGAGGGTTCCACTTATCACATCGTGGGAGAGCCCTTTGTCGCCAAGATCTATCATAATGCGACGCCTCAGATTGCTCGCAAGATCGAGTCGATGGCGTCGATACTTTCGGTGCTCTTTGAGCGCAAAAAGCAGCTGCTTCTTAAGCTTGCCTGGCCACTCGGGGCGGCCCTTTGGGGGCCCCCCCGCGGGAAAGTGTGA
>OGQQ01000894.1_pt1 | contig 26066 bp, 23 predicted proteins | sample 1553281 | NCBI WGS metagenome assembly OGQQ01 (sample SAMEA2579937, study PRJEB22360) | human gut metagenome | biome: human gut; feature: human-associated habitat; material: faeces | place: Denmark | collected 2008/2010 | reverse complement strand
CCGACAGTGAATAGCCGACGCCCGCGCCGAAGGTGAGCACCGCGAAACTGTTCAATCCTACGCCTGAGCCGAACCAGCAGGCGTCCACCAGCAGGGAATCGATATCGTTGTAGATGCCGGCCGGCAATCCGGTCGCTTCGTGTACCATCTTCGAAAACTCCACCGGCCGCGACCAGTGCAGGAACGGCGCGAAGGTGACCGACGCATCGTCGATGATGTGCCCGCCGAGCGAAATACCCACGGCGCATGGGCGAGGCAGTCCCGCCATCACCGCTTCGTCGGAGCAGTCGGTCGTCAATTGCTTCACGACGGCGGTCACATTGTCCGGCGATGTTTCCTCGAGCGGCAGATCGTGGCATCCGGACACGATCTGCCCGATGGCGTTCACGGCGACCGCGGAGATGTGCGTTGCGTTGATTTTCATGCCAATGAACGTGCGGGCGTCCTTGATGATGCGCAGTCCCGTCTGGGGCCGGCCGCGGCGCTCCGAATTCTCCTTCTGCACAAAGCCCTTGGGCAGTTTGCCGGCTTGTCCTGATGTCATCGGTGTCTCCTCGATGACGCCGGCGTAGATGAGATCGCTGGTGATGCGCGACACCGCGCCCTGCGAAAGCCCAAGAATCTGCGCCAGTGTAATCCGTGAGATCGGCCCATATTTCATAATGCTTGCCGCGATTTTGTGGGCGTATTCCGAGCCTTCAAACCATTGTGGGATTGGAGATTCCGTCACTGTTGCCATACGTCGTTCCCTTTGCTCAGCGTCATGCTCTCAGAATTACTTTTCCAGAATAACAAAACTCGGCTTTTTCTTTTCCATCGACACGGGACACGCAGGAAGTGGGAATGAAAACCGTCCCTTTCTACTATCGGAGTCACGACGAACATGGTGAGGAAGCCACGGTTCGTCGCGGACAAGGAAGTAGCAAGGAGTCGAGAATGAAACCTGATTCCACGACCAGTGTAGGCAAGTTTGAAAGGATTACGCACCGTGTGCTCACAGCCGCATGCGCCATCGCGCTCACGGCCGGTCTCGCGGGCTGCGGCACCAGCACCGCAGGAATGTAACCTTGGATTTCTTCCAGTACAAGGCTGAGGCGGCGGATTGGTTCACCGCCAAGGCGCGTGAATTCGAGAAAACCCATCCCAACATCAAAGTCAATGTCAACAATTCGTCGGACGCCATCACCGATCTGCGCACGCGACTGGTGAAGAACCGCGAACCCGACGTCATCACCATCAACGGCGACATCAATTACGGCATGCTCGCCGAAGCGGGCGTCTTCCACGATTTCACCGACGACGAGATCGTCGACGAGCTCAATCCGGGCATGGTGAACATCGCGAAGAGCCTCGTGCAGACCACCGACAAGTCCAAGAAGCGTCTGTACGGTATTCCGTACGCGGGCAACGCAAGCGGCTACATCATCAACGCCGACGTGTGGGAGCAGGCGGGTGAGGATCCCGACAATCCGCCGCAGACATGGAGCGAATTTATCGACCTGCTGCAACGCTTCAAGAGCAAGGGTATTGTACCGCTCGAAGCGAGCACTGCCGATCCGTGGACACTTCAGGCGCCGCTGGCGTCACTCAACTCCACGCTGGTGCCGGAATCCGAATATCTTTCCCTCAAAGACGGATCGAAGAAATTCTCCGACCTGTGGGGCACTGTCAGCGATCAGCTGGTCGAGATCTACCAGAATTACACGCAGAAGAATCCGGCAGTCACTTACCAGCAGGCCACGCAGGATCTGGCCGCAGACAAAGCCGCGATTCTGCCACTCGGCACCTACGCGATTCCGCAGATCCGACTCATCAACAGCGATGCCAACCTGCGGTTCGCGCAAATGCCGGCAACTGATAATGCCGAAGAACAGCAGCTCACGGCAGGCGATGACGTGATTCTGACCATGGGTGCGCACACCAAGCATGAGAAGGAAGTGCGCGAATTCATCGACTTTCTGATGAACGACGAAAACATCAAGGACTACTCCAAGCAGCAGTCCGCATTTACCCCCTACAAAGACACGTATGTGGGTGACGAAGCGCTGAATGGCGTGCTCGACTTCTACCGGGCGGGCAAACTGGCCGACTTCTGCGACCATTACGTGCCAGCCAGCATCAATCTCGCAGGCTTCCTGCAGACGCTGATTCAGTCGGGCAACACCGAAAAATTCCTGAACAGCATGCAATCCGAATACGACAAGATCGAAGCCAGAAACTTCAGGTGAGAGGAGGAACGGACATGACTACCGCACATACTGCAAATACTGCGAAGAAATCGGCAAAAACTTCCAAGAATAAGGTTTCGAAATATTCCAAGCGCAAGGTTGATCCGGCATTTTATTGGATGACCGTTCCGGCTGTGATTCTGGTGTCCATCTTCCTGTATTGGCCGTTCCTGCAGGGCGCGGCATACTCGTTCACTAATTCGCAGGGTTACGGTGATTTTAAATTCATCGGATTGAAGAATTATATTGCGATGTTCCAGGATTCTCGCGTCGGTCACGCGTACCTGTTTACTATTTTCATCGCAATTTTGATTACGATTGGCACGAATTTTCTTGGCATGTTCCTTGCGGTGCTGCTGAATTCGAAAATCGCGTTCAAAAACGGATTCCGTGCGATCTTCTTCATTCCGTACACCTTGTCGGTGCTGGTGATCGGCTACGTGTTCAAGTACATTTTCATGACGCCGCTGCCGGCGCTCGGCCAGGCGCTGCATATTGATTGGCTGTCGACGTCGATGATTTCCAATCCGGATTTGGCATGGTTCCCGATTGTGTTCCTGTCGATCTGGCAGGGCGTGGCCTACTCCACGCTGTTGTACTTGGCTGGCCTACAGACCATCGACAACGAGATCTACGAGGCAGCCGCAATCGACGGCGTGAGCGCTTGGCAGAACTTCTGGCAGATCACCTTCCCGCTGATTGGCCCGTTCTTCACCATCAACATGGTGCTGAGCCTCAAGAACTCGCTCGGCGCGTTCGACCAGATCATGGCATTGACCAAGGGCGGCCCGGATTCCAAGACCGAAACCGTCTCCTACCTGATCTTCCAGAACGGCCTTGGTAATGGCGAATACTCCTACCAGATGGCGAACGCGGTCACGTTCTTCATAGTGCTGGCAATCTTGGCCTTTGTGCAGCTGAAGTTCTTCAGCGGCAAGGAAAAGGTCTGAGCAAGGGTCTGAAAGTCTGAAGGTAAAGAGGAAATATCATGACTAGCGCAACTGTTGCAAAGACTGCAGCCAAGACTACTCAATCGCAGGCAAAGCCGGAGAAAATCCGCAGGGATCATAAGGTCAACTGGTGGCTGACCGCGGTTGTGACGGTGTTGAGCCTTACCGTGCTCGTGCCGTTGTATTTCGCTGTGGTCACCGCGTTGAAGACTCCGAGCGAGGCTGGTACGTTCAGCTTGCCGACCACATGGGAATGGCATAATTTCGCCGATGCGTGGAATAAGGTGAACTATCCGAAGGCCGCGCTTAATTCCGCAATCATCACCGTGTGCGCGGTGGTGTTGACGCTGCTGACGAACACGTTCGTCGCGTATGCTGTGGCAAGGAATATGGATAAGCGATTCTTCCGTTTCCTGTACTACTTCTTCCTTGCGATGATGTTCGTGCCGTTCACGGTGATCATGCTTCCGATTGCGAAGGAAATGGGTTCGCTGCATCTTGATAATCAGCTTGGTTTGATTATTTTGTACACGATTCTCGGTATTGGCACCAATCTGTTTATTGCGATTGGTTTTATTCGTTCGATTCCGATTTCGCTGGAAGAGGCGGCTCGTATCGACGGTGCTTCCACTTGGCGCATTTTCTGGACGATTATTTTCCCGCTGATGGGTCCGATTAATGCCACGATTGCGATTTTGACCGCACTGTGGGCTTGGAACGACTTCCTGCTGCCGTTGATCACGCTGACTGATCAGAGCAATCAGACGATTCCGCTCGCACAGTATGTGTTCCAAAGCCAGTTCACGTCGAACTATCCGATGGCCTTCGCGTCCTACCTGATGGCCATGGCTCCGGTCCTCATCGTCTACATCTTCGCCCAAAAGTGGGTCGTCGGTGGAGTAATGAGAGGAGCTGTGAAGTAAACAGTCCACAGAGACTGTTCATAGGCTCCCCCCTGAGCGAGCCGATAGGCGAGTGAAGGCAGGGACAATGCGGCCGTAGGCCGTCTGCTTGTGAAGTAAAACTTCACAGCGCCGAGCGGGAATCCTCGTTTCCCCTTTTTCGAGGATTCCCGCTTTTTCGTATATATCAGCGGCTGCGCGTCGATTCTGCGTGCCTGACCTTTATACCTTTTATACCTTTGTCTTCTATCGCTTTGCCCCCGTATTCGAAAAAGTCGGTTTTCCATCATCGAATGAATCCCGATGCATATATGGGGGCGCAATTTCCGTCGAATCGCATCGAAAGCGTACCCCCAAACCCGAAAAACTCGATTTTTTCGATACGAAACCGATTTATTCGCTTATTTACTCGATCGGTTGGAGTCCCGTCCGACGTTCCTTCCCGTCCGCCGGCCATCCAATCGCTATTCGTGAGCGATTGGCCGCGTCGTATCGCCGGGCGTCAGCACGGTCTGGATGATTGTGCGCGGCTCGTCCAGTGTTTTTTGCGGCGAGATCCAATGTTTTTGCGTGCCGCGATTCGTCCGATTTCGCTCGCGGGCTGCGCCATGGTGGTCAGTTTGATGCTGGCGGCCACATCCGATCCGTCGTGCCCAGCCACGGACATGTCTTCCGGCACGCGCACGCCGTTGCTGCGTAGTTCGTGTATGACGGATAGTGGATCTGTAAGGTCGATGTAATAGATGCCGCAATCGGTGAGGTTGAGGTCAGCGATGGTGTTGCGGTAGCCGACCGCCCGGTTGTCATGTCCCCATTTGCTGCCGGGCAGCGGTTCCTTGCGTCCGATGTAGCAGAATTTGCGGTGTCCGATGGCGGCTAGATAGCGTACCATCGCTTCTTCCGAGGCTTCGTCGTTGATGGCGACTGAGCTTTGGCAGCAGTCGGTGTCGGGCGAGTTGACCAAGATGATCGGCATACCCATGCTGGTTAATGCCTGTTCTTCCTGATCTGTGGCGGGGAAACCGGTCATGATTAGCGCGTCGGCATTGCGGTTGGCTGGCAGATTGGTGAAGAATGTGGAGCGTTCCTTCATGCTGCCTGCGCGATAAACGAGCAAATCATAGCGTGCGGGGTTGAGCACGTCGTATAGACCGTCCATGAGTTCCCCCATGAACCAGCCGGCGATGTGGTCTCTCGCCAGCAGCGCAATGCGGTTGGTTTGGCCGCTGGCCAGCGATGACGCCGCCTTCGAAACGGTGTAGTTCAGCAATTTCGCCGCTTTCAGCACTTTATCCCGTGTGTGCGGCGCCACATCCGAGGAAACGATCGAGACCGTTTCTCATGCGAACTGCCGAGCAGCGTGATCCATGCGGACGAGGTGCTGGATGCGGCATCCCCGGCGTGGACCATCGGCATCAATGCGCGGATCGACCAGCCTGCGCATCGTGCCGCACGACGGCTGCATTCTGTCTTTGTACCAGCACAAGGAATGGTGGATGCGTCCGATATGGGAGCGGACGTTCTCTGACATTCCCGAACGGATCCAGCTTTTGCTGTGGCGCTCCTCCGATACGTGGTACGCGATGCTGGCAGTGTGCGAGGGTAATATCCGTGCCGATTTGGGGGCTTCCGACGGACGGTTGCGGTTGCGGGCGTCCACCAACGCGATGGGCTTCACCCGGCTGGATGGGATGCTGGGCGTCGCCGCCGTGTCCGATGATCCATATCGTGCCATCCATGAATGCGTGCGCGCTGCCGTCGCACGGACGCATATCCGCATGCGTTCCTAACGCGCATTCCCGAAGGAACTTGCCGGGCTTGGATGGGGTACGTGGGATTCGCTCGGGCAGGACGTCAGCGAACGGGCAATCATCGCCAAAATGGAGGAATTCCGTCGCAAGAACATACCAGTATCCTGGGTGCTGCTTGACGATGGGTGGTCCGATGTCGATCGGAAGAATGGCACGTTGCGCTCGTTCGGCGCGGATCCAAGCCGCTTCCCCAAAGGACTTTCGCACACCGTGCGTCTGCTGAAGGACGAGTTCGGCGTGAAGTATGTCGGCGTGTGGCAGGCATTCCAAGGCTATTGGAACGGCGTCGATCCGAACGGCGAAGCGACCATCGGCAGGCATGAGGGGCTCGACTCCGCGGTGGCCAGGCATTTCAACAATGCGCTCATCAACTGCATGGGCATGGCGCCGGAGGATTACTGGCATCGTCCGATTTCCCCGATTGTTCGGAGCAACGACGACTATCTGCCGCACGATCCGCATTCGCTGGCCGAGCATATTATGCAGAACGCTTTCAACGCGCTGCTGATGGGTGAGCTGTACCACTGCGATTGGGACATGTTCTGGAGCGAACATCCCCACGCGTGGGCGCATGGCATCATGCGGTTGCTGAGCGGAGGCCCGGTGTATTGCTCCGATGCCGAAGGGCATACGGATGAGAGGATGCTGCATGATCTTCTTGACTTCGGCGGCGGATTGGCGAGACCGGACGCACCAGGCCTCCCTACGGCGGATTCGTTGTTGCGCGATCCACGGAAGTCCGCGGAGGCCTTGGGCGTCCATGCGCGTTTTGGTGATCGCGACGTGACGGCTTACGTCGGCCTTTGCGAGGAACACGAGCAGGAGGTGCGGTTGGCCGCGCGCAGACCGGGACGTGTCATCCGTCCCGAAAGCGGGGACGTCCGTCCACTGCAGGCGGGGGAGACCATGTCGACGAGCGTCTCCCACGGGGAAGTCGTGATCTTCGAAGAGTAGCCGATATACCCCCATTCCGTCATTCATTTCCTGCTTTGTGAAACGCGCCGCAGGCAAGAAAGAAAAAACGATTTACGTACCATTGAAGCCAGCAGCGTCTGTCCGCATCACTCAAGCAAAGGAGCCCAATCGAAATGACAAACTTCAATCGATCCACTCTTCCAGACGCTCGCTAAGCGCTTCATCCGTCAGCTTCTCGCGCCCACGTAATGCACACTCCCAGACAATCAATACGCGCCAGCCGAGTTCCTGCAAACGACTGATATCGCGGCGATCGCGTTCAACATTTTTACCTATCTTCTCCAGCCAGAACTCGGTTCGAGTCGCAGGCACTTTAAACAGATAGCAGTGATGATGATGCCAGAAGCAGCCGTGGGTAAATATCACGCAGCGATATTCATCAACGACAAAATCCGGGCGTCCGGGCAGACTGGCGTCCTGAACGCGAAATGCCAGGCCCTGCCCGGTTAACAGACTGGCGAGGCGCTTCTCTATCGCCGTATCACGCGTGGCAATCGCGCGCATATTTTTGCTGCGGGGGGCCTTATCGTGAACGTCGGCCATGTTGTGCCTCTTGCTGACGCAACGCCACCGCCTGTTTGATTTTTGGCTCAAGCAGTTTTGCCACCGCGGCAAAGACCGGCACGACCACCGAGTTACCGAACTGGCGATAGGCCTGAGTGTCCGAAACCGGAATGCGGAATTTCGCTTCTCCCGGCGCTTCAAAACCCATTAAGCGCGCGCATTCCCGAGGCGTTAACCGACGTGGACGATGTTGCTGATTCAGCGGATCGTCAAAGTCTTTCTCACCCGTGGCCATATCCCAGCCGCGATCGATTAAAATTTCCGCGCCATCTTTGTAATAACGCGCAGACAGCGTACGCGTGACGCTTTGCGGATTGTTAGGATAGACCATTCCATAACCGAAGCCGTTACCGCGCGCCTGATGTTTTTTCGCATAACGATAGAGGTACTTCCACAGCACCGGCGTCAGGATATATTTCGCCTCGACCATCGGGTCCAGCAGCTGCGCCAGCGTCACTCGCTGTGCAGGGAAACATTCGCTGATATCACGCAGAGTAAAATCGGCTTTCAGATTAAGATCGCGACGAAAACCCACCAGCACGATGCGTTCACGGTGCTGCGGCAGAAAATGTTTACCATCGATGATTTTCGGATCGTCCGGCCCGTTATCTTCTGCATCAGCCACGTCATAGCCCAGTTCGTCCAGCGTCTGCATGATGATGCGGAACGTTTTACCCTGGTCGTGGCTTTTCAGGTTTTTGACGTTTTCGAGCACAAACATCGCCGGACGACGCGCGTCGATAATGCGCACCACATCAAAGAACAGCGTGCCCTGAGTATCGCAGGCAAAACCGTGCGCCCGCCCGAGCGAGTTCTTTTTCGATACGCCAGCCAGCGAAAATGGCTGACAAGGGAAACCGGCCAGTAAAACATCGTGTTCAGGAATGTGTTTACGAATATGTTCCGCCGCCGCCTCATCACTCACGCCTTCTTTATGGCTGAGGGTGATGTCGCGGATATCTTCATTAAAATGATGCGTCGCCGGGTCGCAATAATGATTGGCTTTATAAGTGCGTACCGCATGTTTGTTCCATTCGCTGGTAAACACGCACTGTCCACCAATCGATTCAAAACCGCGACGGATGCCGCCAATTCCGGCAAATAGATCGATAAAGCGAAACGCATAATGCGGATGATGTGCCGGTGGTTTGGGTAACAACGTTTGCAGATGGGCGAACTCTTTCTCACTTAAACGGTGCCATGCCGAGTCATTCGCCAGCGCACGTTTTAAAATTGCCGCGCTCCAGTGATTCTCACCCACACCATTAAGCTGCGCCACCAGCGTTTTAACATCATAAATTTGCAGCAGTTTCTCCAGCATTGCCTGTGCGGCATTCCCGGTGCTGTATGAATCGGTTACTGATATATTTTCCTGCATAGATTTCACCGGCCATCTGAGATGGCCGACAGGTTAACATAATTACAGCCATTTAGGGCCACGCGCTCAGCCCGCGGATGAAAACGCATCTATCACCTTGTGATCGACACCTTCATTCTCCCCCGCCAGTTCGGCACTGAGCTTCGCCATAAACTCGACTAAAAAATGCGCGTTGTGCTGCGCCAGCTGCTTGCCTCTTGCGGTTTGCATGGTTTGCGGTAGCTTCAGCAACTTAGTCTGGAAATGATCTAGCGCGTAGCGTTTATCATCAAGCGGGCGATACTGTGCGAACGGATCTTCGCCATCAAACAGCGCCACGCCCAATGCCCCTGAAACGGCAAACACGCGCGCCAGGCCAATCGCTCCCAGGGCTTCCAGCCGATCCGCATCCTGGACGATTTTAGCTTCCATGGTTAAGGGGGCGATTTGCGCGCTGAAACTGTGAGCGGCAATGGCATGACAAACGGCCTCAATTTTCTCCGCCGGAAATTGCACGAACTCTTCACGGAGCAGGCGACGCGTCTCTTCTGCCGCCAGGATTGAAGAACGCTGCCTTTGCGGATGATTTTTCGCCAGGCTCACAATATCGTGAAAATAACAGGCGGTTAAAATCACCAGCATATCGACGTCATCATCTGCCGCCAGCTTCTGTGCCGTAGCCCAGACGCGGCGAAAATGACACACGTCATGGGCCGCGTCCTGGTGCTGATGATGGTTTTTCAACCAGTTTTCGAACTCTGCCTGCCAGTGTTGTAAGTCCATACGCGCTCCGTTGCCAAAGAGTTGCAACCTTAGCAGTTTTTATTCATAGCGTCTGCTACGTGCGGGACGAGGTCGGGTGTACCAGGCAATGCTGCCTAACAATGCCCCGACCAGAGCCATAAATAAAAATCCGACCAGTGCCCCTAACCACTTTCCCGCGGTAGAGCCTAAATCGCTTTCAAATCCCGACACGGGGGCATCGGGGATCCGGCTCATCACCCAGATGTAACGCGCCATTGCCCAGACGAAATAGCCACACCATGTATAGAAAGCCCACAAAGCCAGTTTGCCACCAGGGCTGCGAGAGAGTCTCTCTTCCATCTTTGTCGAACCGTATTCCATTTTGAGATAACCCGGAAAATTCAGACTTAGTACTATTATGTGATAAAAGTCACATTTTTCCACATTGGATGAGCCAGTCAAGACTCACTCATTTTTTGAACAAATAGATAATTTTTGCGCAACGGCAGTGAATACAGGAAAAATCGTTTTGAGCGATTTTATTTATCTTTGAGATCGGCTTTATTAATTCATTTAATCAATATATTAGCACTGATTACAATTATACCTTTTTATTATTCTGTGTCATGATGCTTACGTTATTAGCCTTTTATCGTCTTGTTTATATTTTTTGGGCCGGCATGATGCCGGCTTTTTTTTATGCCTTCATTAATGTGCGCGTGATCACACCAGCCGTTTGGCGCAACAATCATTGATACCCCCTATGCTTCCGCTCAACTCATAAAATATTGATATACATTTATAATTTTCATGAATATTTATATTTAGAATTCATAATTCTGAATTATATTAAATAGATTAGAAACATTTTGAAATCTTTTAAATACATTTGTTACATGTAATCTTTAAAATAAAATGAACTTCATAGAATAGTATCCAAATGTGCTTTTTTTTGGATAACGGCACTTATTGATATATTCATGAAGATTATAATCACAAGGGAATACATAATGAAAAGAAAAGTTCTGGCAATGCTGGTCCCGGCGTTATTAGTTGCTGGCGCAGCAAATGCGGCTGAAATTTATAATAAAAATGGCAATAAACTGGATTTGTACGGCAAGATGGTTGGTGAGCGCATTCTGACCGACCGTGAAAATGGTGAAAAAGGCGATAATTCTCAAGATACCTCTTATGCCCGTGTAGGCGTGAAAGGTGAAACTCAGATCAACCCTGAATTGACTGGTTACGGTCAGTTTGAACTAGACCTGGAAGCATCAAACAGACACAACCCTGACCAAACTCGTTTGGCTTATGCTGGTTTGAGTTACAAAGATTTTGGTTCATTCGACTATGGTCGTAATGTCGGTGTCGCGTATGATGCAGAAGCATTTACTGATATGTTTGTTGAGTGGGGCGGTGATTCATGGGCTGGTACTGACCTGTTCATGACCAACCGTACCAACGGTGTTGCAACCTATCGTAACACAGATTTCTTTGGCATGGTTGAAGGTCTAAATTTTGCTCTGCAATATCAGGGTAAAAATGAAGGTACAGGCAACTACAAAGCAAATGGCGATGGCCATGGTTTATCTGTAACTTACACTATTGACGGTTTCTCATTTGCTGGTGCTTACGCAAACTCTGATCGTACTGATTTCCAGTCTAGTGATAGTAAAGGTGAAAAAGCAGAAGTTTGGGCACTGTCAACAAAATATGATGCCAACAACGTCTATGCTGCTGTGATGTACGGTGAATCTCACAACATGAATTCCGACGACGGTGATGTTGTGAACAAAACACAAAACTTCGAAGCTGTTCTGCAATATCAGTTCGACTTCGGTCTGCGTCCATCCATCGGTTACTCCTATTCTAAAGCACTGGACGTAGCAGGTTACAAAGATTCTGATCGTCTGAACTACATTGAAATCGGTACCTGGTATTACTTCAATAAGAACATGAACGTATATACCGCTTATCAGATCAACCTGCTTGATAAGAGTGATTATGTTCTCGCTCATGGACTGAACACCGACGACCAACTCGCATTTGGTATCGTCTACCAGTTCTAATCAGCCAACGCGCCGCGGCGTGTTACTGTAAAACTTAACACTAGCCTGAGTTCGTCCCTCATCGAACTCAGGCTTTTTTATTGGCATTTTATCTCCCTCTGCGGCACGCGCAATTGCCAAAGCATATCGATACAGCACCTTACCCTGTGGATTTGCCCCTATATTTCCAGACATCTGTTATCACTTAACCCATTACAAGCCCGCTGCCGCAGATATTCCCGTGGCGAGCGATAACCCAGCGCACTATGCGGATGCCATTCGTTATAATGCTCGAACGCCTCTGCAAGGTTCTTTGCTGCCGTTAACCCGTCTGGTTTGGGCATGATACTGATGTAGTCACGCTTTATCGTTTTCACGAAGCTCTCTGCTATTCCGTTACTCTCCGGACTCCGCACCGCCGTGTTCTTCGGTTCAAGTCCCAACATCCGGGCGAACTGGCGTGTTTCATTAGCCCGGTAGCATGAACCATTATCCGTCAGCCACTCCACTGGAGACGACGGAAGATCGTTGCCGAAGCGGCGTTCCACCGCTCCTGGCATGACGTCCTGTACTGTTTCACTGTTGAAGCCGCCGGTAGTGACCGCCCAGTGCAGTGCCTCACGATCACAGCAGTCCAGCGCGAACGTGACACGCAGTCTCTCTCCGTTATCACAGCAGAACTCGAACCCGTCAGAGCACCATCGCTGATTGCTTTCTTTCACGGCCACTCTGCCTGTATGTGCCCGTTTCGATGGCGGTACAGCAGGTTTTCGCTCAAGCAACAGCGCATTCTGGCGCATGATCCGGTAAACACGTTTGGCATTGATCGCAGGCATACCATCAAGTTCTGCCTGTCTGCGAAGCAGCGCCCATACCCGACGATAACCATACGTGGGCAGCTCTCCGATAACATGGTGTATACGGAGAAGCACATCCGTATCATCAGTGTGACGACTGCGGCGGCCATCCATCCAGTCATCGGTTCGTCTGAGAATGACGTGCAACTGCGCACGCGACACCCGGAGACAACGGCTGACTAAGCTTACTCCCCATCCCCGGGCAATAAGGGCGCGTGCGCTATCCACTTTTTTGCCCGTCCATATTCAACGGCTTCTTTGAGGAGTTCATTTTCCATCGTTTTCTTGCCGAGCAGGCGCTGGAGTTCTTTAATCTGCTTCATGGCGGCAGAAAGTTCAGAGGCAGGAACAACCTGTTCTCCGGCGGCGACAGCAGTAAGACTTCCTTCCTGGTATTGCTTACGCCAGAGAAATAACTGGCTGGCTGCTACACCATGTTGCCGGGCAACGAGGGAGACCGTCATCCCCGGTTCAAAGCTCTGCTGAACAATTGCGATCTTTTCCTGTGTGGTACGCCGTCTGCGTTTCTCCGGCCCTAAGACATCAATCATCTGTTCTCCAATGACTAGTCTAAAAACTAGTATTAAGACTATCACTTATTTAAGTGATACTGGTTGTCTGGAGATTCAGGGGGCCAGTCTACCCTGCCCCTGCTGGCACAATAACATCTACCAGCGACTCTTCCAGCCAAGACCCAAATGCATTTCTTTATGAATTAATCTGCAACAAAACCGCCTCCCATATAGAAATATTTGCAAAAATAGTGCATGAAATAAGCTTTTTCTCTACCAATCCGGGATATAAATATTCATCAGCACCACAATATTCCACAGCACTAAATCTCTCCCCGTCGCCCCGTACCTCTGATAATGGTCTAAAATCATTGAGGCCACTTGCGACGACGTTGCTCAATAAGGAAAATTTGGCGTGAATAATATTCAACACCAGTGCAGCATCATCATTACATACTTACACCCGCCGACTACCGCTTTCGATATATTGACTCAATTTTCCAGCCTGGTTAAAAATAGCGACCAGCTCAGTCGCAAATATAGTGACTACCCTAACTAAGCAACAATAAGGAATACACTATGACTGTTCAAACAAGTAAAAATCCGCAGGTCGATATTGCTGAAGATAATGCATTCTTCCCTTCAGAATATTCGCTTAGCCAATATACCAGTCCTGTCTCTGATCTTGATGGCGTGGACTATCCAAAACCGTATCGCGGTAAACATAAAATTCTGGTGATCGCCGCGGACGAACGTTATTTGCCAACCGATAACGGAAAACTGTTCTCGACCGGTAACCATCCGATTGAAACGTTGCTGCCGTTGTATCATCTCCATGCTGCAGGTTTCGAATTCGAAGTGGCGACCATTTCCGGTCTGATGACCAAGTTTGAATACTGGGCTATGCCGCACAAAGATGAAAAAGTAATGCCATTCTTTGAGCAGCATAAATCGTTGTTCCGCAATCCGAAGAAACTCGCGGATGTTGTCGCCAGCCTCAACGCTGATAGCGAATATGCAGCAATCTTTGTTCCTGGTGGTCATGGCGCACTTATTGGTCTACCAGAAAGCCAGTACGTGGCTGCTGCTTTACAGTGGGCAATCAAAAATGACCGTTTTGTTATCTCCCTTTGCCACGGCCCGGCGGCTTTTCTGGCGCTTCGCCACGGCGATAACCCACTGAATGGTTATTCCATTTGCGCATTCCCAGACGCCGCAGACAAACAAACGCCAGAGATAGGCTATATGCCGGGTCATCTCACCTGGTACTTCGGCGAAGAGCTGAAGAAAATGGGCATGAAAATCATTAATGACGACATCACCGGGCGAGTACATAAGGACCGTAAACTTCTCACCGGCGACAGTCCTTTCGCAGCGAATGCGTTGGGTAAACTGGCGGCGCAGGAAATGCTGGCAGCTTACGCGGGTTAATCCCTGTTACGTTTGAATGTAAACGCATAATCAATCGTAGCCACGTTAATACTCACGACGTGGCTGCGTTTTTTCATGGTTGATTTATGGCGTACTGAAGCCCTATGTTAATTTCTTTGAGGTAACGTAATCCGGAACACATTATGCTTATTGAGATAGTGATACGTAGCACTTCCCCCATGCAATTCGGCAATCGCTTTGACTAAAGAAAGACCAAGTCCCTGACCTACGGAATGACGCGAATTATCTCCCCGCCAAAATCTACGGAAGAGTTTTTCAGGCTCATGAATTTTCGTTCCAGGACTGGCGACATCAATATTAAGATAGCCGTTGGTATCAAGAAAACTGGTTATATGAATGCGCGATTTTTCTGGCGAATATCGAATGGCGTTAACAATAAGATTCGATAACATTCGTTGCAGTAAAATTTTATCCGCAAAGATTTGCTGATTGCACTCGACCTTAAAGCAAATCTCTTTCTCGTCTGAAAGGTATTCAAGATAGTCCAACAAATTTTCGACTTCCTTATTGAGAGAAAGCGAGTCCAGTTTCACCAAAACATTGTTTTTATCTGCCCTGGCAAGAAACAGTATGTTCTCTGTTAACCGCGAAATATTTTCCAGCTCTTCAATGTTACCGGCAATTGTTTTTTGATATTCAGCGATACTTCTGGTTTGACTGAGCGTAACCTGATTCTGACCCAGTAATGCATTAATTGGCGTTCTAAGTTCATGAGCGAGATCGTCAGCAAATTGACTTAGGCGTTCAAAATCTTTGACTAAGGCTTGATGCATTTTATTCAACGCCTGCCCAAGAGGTTTTAATTCTCTCGGTAATGCGCTAACCTCAACAGGCTCTCGGCTATCGTTATAATTCAGCGCTTCCGTTACACCACTCAACTTTTTGATCTCTCGTAATCCCGTTCTGATTAACAGCGGACTTAATACTGAGCAAAGTACAATGGCGACAATGCAAATTATAATGCTATTAATTTTATACTGTTCAAGCATGTTATGTCTGGCTGAAGCCAATTTAGCCACAGTAACCGTTAATGATGGCGAAACTTCATCAATATTAATTCGTAAAGCATCAATCTCAGTGTCATTAATAATGCTTCTGTAAATGCCAGCTGCGCTGATTGTCTCACTAGCAGGTATGTTATTTAACATGTCATCACTGACATTTGTCCGGTTAACAATTTTATTGATGCCATCACCATGAATGATCAAGATATCCTGACTAACATCCATCATCCGGTTAAAGTATACAGGTAACGTATCTGGATTTACCCCATCAATTAACAACTGCTTGATCTGCGCTGTCCGGTTAATGAGTGTTGTATCATCGCGCCATTTCAACTCACTTGCCAGGCCATTATAGAGAGTCCAGACAATTCCAGCGCCAGCAACAGACAGCAGCAATATAAAAAGCAAGGTTAAACGGACGGTTATAGACAATCTTTTCATTATTTTTTTACCGCTACGAATGAATAGCCCATCCCCCGGATTGTGGCGATTAGCTTTTCAGGAAAAGGATCATCAACTTTTGCGCGGAGCCTGCGAATGGCGACATCCACCGTATTGGTATCACTATCAAAGTTGATTCCCCAAATTTCACTCGCAATAACCGTTCTGGGTATAATTTCGCCAGCTCTGGAGGCCAGTAGCCAAAGTAACTGAAACTCCTTGCGCGTCAGTGTAATACTGATATTGTCCCTGCTCACACTTTGACTGACAGAGTCCATTCTTAAGCCGCTGATTTCTAATGATGAATTCAGAGCGTGATGTTGCCTTAATTGTGCCCGAACCCTTGCCAGCAACTCAGAAAATGAAAAAGGTTTTACCAGATAATCATTTGCTCCACTGTCCAGCCCTCTGACTCTGTCATCGACAGAATCCCTTGCAGTAAGGCAAATAACAGGGGTTTGCTTTGCTGTTCTTAACGTTTGTAAGATCTGCCAGCCATCCATACCCGGAAGCATAATATCCAGAATGATCAATGCATAATCATCCTTCAGCGCAAGATAAAGCCCATCTCTGCCATCAGAAACGGCATCAATGACATAACCCGCTTCGGAAAGCCCCTGCGTTACCCACTCCTGGGTCCTTTGATTATCTTCAATAAGTAAAATCTTCATGAAAATAATATGCCATAAATCATATGTTATAGAAACAGCCTGGTACATTACAAAATTGTAATGCTGCTGTAAGGTTACCCTGGACGCTTTTTCGCTATCCTCAAAACTCATTCAGATGACAAGGATATAAACATGTTAAAGCGTTATTTAGTACTCTCCGTAGTAACGGCTGCATTTTCATTACCTTCTTTGGTCTATGCTGCACAACAAAACATTCTTAGCGTGCACATTTTGAACCAGCAAACAGGAAAACCCGCTGCCGACGTGACAGTCACTCTTGAAAAGAAAGCGGACAACGGCTGGTTACAACTTAATACCGCCAAAACAGATAAGGATGGACGAATTAAGGCACTGTGGCCCGAGCAAACTGCAACTACGGGCGATTACCGTGTCGTATTTAAAACCGGGGACTATTTCAAGAAACAAAATCTTGAAAGTTTCTTCCCTGAGATCCCCGTTGAATTTCATATTAATAAAGTGAACGAGCATTATCATGTGCCTTTATTACTTAGCCAATATGGGTATTCAACCTATCGTGGCAGTTAATGCATAAATATGTAAAAGCAGATCTCTGCTACTGTTAGGGAGGACACTCCCTGACAGATTAACAGTAAACGGCTCTTGCTGGCTGACGACAAAAAAGTGTGATGGCTTATGAAAAAGAATCAATTTTTAAAAGAATCAGATGTTACGGCCGAGTCGGTATTCTTTATGAAGCGTCGGCAGGTGTTAAAAGCACTGGGCATCAGCGCAGCTGCACTTTCTTTGCCTCACGCTGCGCATGCCGATCTGCTTAGCTGGTTTAAAGGGAACGATCGCCCGCCCGCCCCCGCCGGAAAAGCGCTGGAGTTCAGCAAGCCTGCCGCCTGGCAAAATAATCTGCCACTGACGCCAGTAGATAAAGTCTCCGGTTATAACAACTTCTATGAATTCGGGCTGGATAAAGCCGATCCCGCCGCTAATGCTGGTAGCCTGAAAACCGATCCATGGACACTGAAAATCAGCGGCGAAGTGGCAAAACCATTGACCCTCGATCACAATGATTTAACCCGTCGCTTCCCGCTGGAAGAGCGTATTTATCGTATGCGCTGCGTGGAGGCATGGTCGATGGTGGTGCCGTGGATTGGTTTTCCGCTGCACAAATTGCTGGCGCTTGCCGAACCCACCAGCAATGCGAAGTATGTCGCTTTCGAAACAATTTATCCACCGGAAGAAATGCCAGGCCAGCAGGACCGCTTTATCGGCGGCGGTCTGAAATATCCTTATGTCGAAGGATTGCGTCTCGACGAAGCAATGCATCCGCTCACACTGATGACCGTAGGTGTTTATGGCAAGGCGTTACCGCCACAAAATGGCGCGCCGGTGCGACTGATTGTGCCGTGGAAATATGGCTTTAAAGGGATTAAATCGATCGTCAGTATTAAGCTGACCCGCGAGCGTCCGCCAACCACCTGGAATCTGGCAGCGCCTGACGAATACGGTTTTTACGCCAACGTTAATCCGCATGTTGATCACCCGCGCTGGTCACAGGCTACCGAACGATTTATTGGTTCAGGCGGCATCGTCGGTGTGCCGCGCCAGCCAACGTTACTGTTTAATGGTTACGCCGACCAGGTGGCATCGCTGTATCGTGGCCTGGATTTGCGGGAGAATTTCTGAATGCGTCTGACAGCAAAACAGGTGACATGGCTGAAAGTTTGCCTGCATCTTGCCGGATTGTTGCAGTTTCTCTGGCTGGTCTGGGCGATCAATCACGGTGGACTGGGTGCCGATCCGGTGAAAGATATTCAGCATTTTACCGGTCGCACTGCACTGAAATTTTTGCTGGCGACCTTGTTAATCACACCTCTGGCACGCTACGCAAAACAGCCGTTATTGATACGCACTCGCCGCCTGTTAGGCTTATGGTGCTTTGCCTGGGCGACACTGCATTTAACCAGTTACGCATTGCTGGAGCTGGGCGTGAATAATCTGGCGTTATTAGGTAAGGAGTTAATTACCCGGCCTTATTTAACGTTAGGTATTATCAGCTGGGTAATTTTGCTTGCGTTAGCGTTCACTTCAACCCAGGCGATGCAGCGAAAACTCGGTAAACACTGGCAACAGTTGCATAACTTCGTCTATCTTGTCGCGATCCTGGCCCCAATACATTATCTGTGGTCAGTGAAGATTATTTCACCGCAGCCACTCATCTACGCTGGGCTGGCTGTACTGCTTTTAGTCTTACGGTATAAGAAGTTGCTTTCCCTTTTCAACCGGTTACGCAAGCAGGTTCACAACAAATTATCTGTATAACTTCATATTGCCGACAAAGTACGCGTTATCCCTGCCGGATGTGGCGCGAGCGCCCTGTCCGGCCTGCGCAGATCACATCAGGTTATGTTTCGTTTGTCATCAACCTCAAATTATCAACATAATTCATTTTATTTCAATAAGATAGATAAGTACACCTGAGAAAACTATGCTCTCATCTCCTAAGAGTTGTTGCATTTTGTCATATGTTACAATATAACATTACACATCATATACAATGACTCTGGAGGAAACTATTTTGGCGATTCGTCTTCACAAACTGGCTGTTGCTTTAGGTGTCTTTATTGTTAGCGCTCCTGCCTTTTCGCATGGTCATCACTCACACGGCAAACCCTTAACAGAGGTCGAACAAAAAGCTGCTAATGGTGTTTTTGATGATGCCAATGTACAAAACCGAAAGCTCAGTGACTGGGATGGAGTCTGGCAATCCGTTTATCCTTTACTGCAAAGTGGCAAACTTGACCCCGTCTTTCAGAAGAAAGCGGATGCAGATAAAACTAAAACATTTGCTGAAATTAAAGATTATTATCACAAAGGTTATGCAACAGATATCGAGATGATTGGCATTGAGGACGGCATTGTTGAATTCCATAGAAATAATGAAACAACATCCTGTAAATATGATTACGATGGATACAAAATACTCACCTATAAATCAGGCAAGAAAGGCGTTCGTTACTTATTCGAATGTAAAGATCCTGAAAGCAAAGCCCCTAAATATATACAATTTAGCGATCATATAATTGCACCACGAAAATCATCTCATTTTCACATTTTTATGGGTAATGATTCACAGCAATCTTTATTAAATGAAATGGAAAACTGGCCAACGTATTATCCATATCAGTTGAGTAGCGAAGAAGTGGTCGAGGAAATGATGTCTCATTGAGTATTCTCATGATAACGCCTCGATGCCGCTTTAGTAAGTCATCATAACTGCCACTGGTCCATCCACAAACGCCACTGAACGCAAGCTAGCTACAGACACGCTCATCACTATGACGTGTCTGTATATTAATAAGCTAACCCGCATTGAGTTAACCAATAACGGATTCCATACACAATACGGCCAACAGAGAAAGATACCTGTGCTCACGCCATTGCTTATATTGGCTGGTTACAATGTGCACTATCAATTTTTTAAATAACAAATTCTTAAAACCACATCTGTATAAGGATTTTTTAAGGTTCGTGGGATAGCTTGACTGTAAAAATTACAGGAGCTACAAAAATGAACCGATTCTCAAAAACTCAAATTTATTTACATTGGATAACGCTGCTTTTCGTTGCAATAACCTATGCCGCGATGGAACTCCGTGGCTGGTTTCCTAAAGGTAGTAGTACTTATCTGCTGATGCGAGAAACACATTACAATGCGGGTATATTCGTTTGGGTGTTAATGTTTTCACGCCTGATTATAAAACACCGTTATAGTGATCCTTCTATTGTACCACCGCCACCTGCCTGGCAAATGAAAGCGGCTTCGCTAATGCACATCATGCTTTATATAACCTTCCTTGCACTTCCTCTGCTGGGGATTGCTTTAATGGCTTACAGTGGAAAATCGTGGAGTTTCCTTGGTTTCAATGTGTCTCCCTTTGTTACCCCAAACAGCGAAATTAAAGCACTGATAAAAAATATTCACGAAACCTGGGCAAATATAGGTTACTTTTTAATCGCAGCTCACGCTGGCGCAGCACTCTTTCATCACTACATTCAGAAAGATAATACTCTGTTACGAATGATGCCTCGCCGCAAATAAGTCGATCCCCTGACAAGGAAATGTGAACCATAGACATCAACGCGTCATAAATGTTTACGCAAGTGCACAATGCACCCTTTCCACTATCAACAAGGAGGAGCAGAAACTGTGTAAATCGTACAATGGTAAGACTTATCAAAAATACAGGTTAATTTTGGTATTTAAACCTTTTTTACTTGTTAGTATGATACAAAGGCTTTCAAAAAAGCTGGGAAATTCAACAACTCTTGGAAATTATGGACTTTGTCCCGCGGCTTTAATCTGACGGCCGCGTTCCTTTTTTGACTCAATTATTGACCCCTTCTCTACGCAACTTCAGTTCCCACCACCAACTTTGCGGCAGTTTCATAGGATGAATGTCTAAAAGAATAATGGTGAGCGATAAGAAAACGACTGAATAACTGCACATTTTCGCTCGAAAGCTTCCTGTCAGATCCATAGCGAATCAAGTGCTGAATGTCACAGTATCGAACAGAAAACAGTGACGATCTAACCCTTCAAGAATATTCTACGATTGTTCTGTTTAGGAAAAGCAAGGCGGGAAGTCGGGAGATAAGTCATTGATAAAGTGGCGGAGAGAGGGGGATTTGAACCCCCGGTAGAGTTGCCCCTACTCCGGTTTTCGAGACCGGTCCGTTCAGCCGCTCCGGCATCTCTCCGTTCAGATGGTTGCCATGATGCCAGGAAATTTGGCATTTTAACAGTCCCTGTCCGTGCAATTTTGTTCAAGTGACGAGTTTGCGAGCAAAACGATGATTAAGTGGCCCTGGAAAGTACAAGAATCAGCACATCAAACTGCCCTTCCCTGGCAGGAAGCACTATCGATCCCCCTTTTAACGTGTCTGACGGAACAGGAACAAAGCAAATTAGTCACTCTTGCCGAACGTTTTTTACAGCAAAAACGGCTTGTTCCTTTACAGGGCTTTGAGCTGAATTCATTAAGAAGCTGCCGGATAGCACTTCTATTTTGCCTGCCCGTTCTGGAGTTAGGACTGGAATGGCTGGATGGTTTTCATGAAGTCTTAATTTATCCTGCGCCATTTGTGGTCGATGATGAATGGGAAGACGATATCGGTCTGGTGCATAACCAACGTATTGTTCAGTCAGGTCAGAGCTGGCAGCAAGGGCCTATCGTTTTGAACTGGTTGGATATACAAGATTCTTTTGATGCTTCTGGTTTTAACCTGATTATTCATGAAGTCGCTCATAAGCTGGACACCCGTAACGGCGATCGCGCCAGCGGAGTTCCCTTTATTCCGTTGCGTGAGGTTGCTGGCTGGGAACACGATCTTCATGCTGCAATGAACAACATTCAGGAAGAAATCGAATTAGTTGGTGAGAATGCGGCGAGCATTGATGCTTATGCTGCCAGTGATCCTGCTGAATGTTTTGCCGTACTTTCTGAATATTTCTTTAGCGCCCCAGAACTTTTTGCTCCTCGTTTCCCTTCATTGTGGCAACGTTTCTGCCAATTTTATCAACAAGATCCTTTGCAGAGACTGCATCACGCTAATGATACAGACTCGTTTTCGGCGACGAATGTTCATTAATTAACAACTTTGCAGATTAATTAACCAATTGAAATGGCTTATGAAATTTAGTGTTGACAGACAAGGTACCGCTAAGTAATATGCGCCCCGTTCTCACGATTCCTCTGTAGTTCAGTCGGTAGAACGGCGGACTGTTAATCCGTATGTCACTGGTTCGAGTCCAGTCAGAGGAGCCAATTTTCTGTTTTCTTGCATCCTTGCGAATCTTTATCTGATGTTGATTCAACAGGTTAGTGTGAAAACTCTTCTCGGTGCATTTTGATTTTACCCTACGCATCGGGAAAAATTGGTGGTCAAATCTGGGGTCGGGTTAGTTCGATAATGGAGTGACCCCCATATATCCCTTACCGACGCAAAAATCCGCACCCTCAAGCCTTCTGATAAACCCTTTAAAGTCTCCGATTCTCACAGTCTGTATCTGCGGGTCAAGCCGGGTGGCTCCCGCCACTGGTATCTCAAATACCGTATTAGCGGTAAAGAATCCCGCATTGCGCTGGGTGCCTATCCAGCCATCTCCCTGTCTGATGCGCGACAGCAACGTGAAGGTATCCGTAAAATGCTGGCGCTGAATATCAACCCGGTACAGCAGCGGGCTGCTGTACGTGGCTCACGAACACCGGAGAAAGTTTTTAAAAACGTGGCGCTGGCGTGGCATAAAAGTAACAGGAAATGGTCGCAGAACACCGCCGACCGTCTGCTTGCCAGCCTGAACAATCACATCTTTCCGGTCATCGGGAACCTACCTGTATCAGAACTTAAACCCCGTCATTTCATTGACCTGCAGAAAGGGATCGAGGAAAAAGGTCTGCTGGAGGTTGCGTCCCGCACACGGCAGCACCTGAGTAACATAATACGCCATGCGGTCCATCAGGAGTTAATCGATACGAACCCTGCAGCAAACCTTGGCGGCGTGACCACACCTCCTGTCAGACGGCACTATCCTGCCCTGCCGCTGGAGCGGCTGCCTGAACTGCTTGAACGTATTGGGGCATATCATCAGGGCCGTGAACTGACCCGGCATGCCGTTCTGCTGATGCTGCATGTGTTCATTCGCTCCAGTGAACTGCGTTTCGCCCGCTGGTCAGAGATTGATTTCACAAACCGAGTCTGGACGATACCCGCGACGCGAGAACCCATTATTGGCGTGCATTATTCCGGCCGCGGGGCAAAAATGCGAATGCCGCATATCGTCCCCCTCTCAGAACAGTCCATCGCCATTCTGAAACAGATTAAGGATATCACCGGTAATAATGAACTGATCTTCCCCGGCGACCATAACCCGTATAAGCCAATGTGTGAAAACACGGTCAATAAGGCACTGCGGGTGATGGGTTACGACACGAAAAAGGATATCTGCGGTCACGGCTTCCGGGCAATGGCATGCAGTGCGCTGATGGAATCGGGTTTATGGGCAAAGGACGCAGTAGAACGCCAGATGAGTCATCAGGAGCGCAATACCGTGCGCATGGCTTATATTCATAAGGCAGAGCACCTGGAAGCCCGCAAAGCGATGATGCAGTGGTGGTCGGATTATCTGGAAGCATGCCGAGAATCTTATGCACCGCCTTATACAATTGGTAAAAATAAGTTTATCCCATAGTATACTAACGAATCCCACACTCTGGCAAATTACCACCACCTCCACAGGAGGTGGTTCTATATAGACTTTTATCAACTTCATGACGAAAAACACCTATTTTATCCCAAAAGAAGACAATAGAGTCACAGAGGAATCAAAGAGCGACTCAATTGTCTTTGGACAGTCTGGTTGTGAGGTTAGAAAACAGTTACTCCTACACCATTAAATAGGGCGCAATGCTCGCTAATTTCTCCCGGGTTTCTGTCAGTTCGCGTTCCGGCGTAGATTGCGCGATGATTCCCGCCCCCGCCTGTATCCAGCAGCGCTGGCTATCCTGAAATACGGAACGCAGAACTAGCGCCGCATCAAAGCGCGTATCGTCCAGCAGCAGGATTGCGCCGGAATAAAGCTCTCGCGGCGTCTTCTCAATTTGCATAATCGCGTTCAGAGCAGCATTTTTAGGGATACCTGAGGCGGTAATCGACGGAAACAGCACGGTAAACGCATCCCAGGCATCCTTGTTTTCCGCAAGCTGACCGCTCACGCCAGACCCCAGATGCTGAACGCTGCCGCGCTGGCGAACCGACATTAAATCTTCAACCACCACGCTGCCCGGCTGGCAAACAGCCTCCAGTTCAGCAATAGCTTCTTTGACAGAAAGGATATGCTCAAGCACCTCTTTACTGTCGTGCAGCAGTTCTGCCTCTTTCGCCTTATTATGCTCCGGGTTTCCCATGCGATCGCGGGTGCCCGCAAGCGGTTCAGTGACCACTTTATTGCCCGTCACTGACATCACCAGTTCCGGGCTAAAGCCCAGCGCTTCGCGTCCTTCCTGACGGAACATAAACGAGCGCACAGGCGTGTTTGCCTGCCGCCCGTATAACAGCGTGGCGGGCATATCAATCCGCGATGGCAGGGGAATGGCGCGCGAGACAATCACTTTGACATACTCGCCACGGCGGATCTCCGCAACGGCGCGCGCAACCTGTTGTTTATATGCCTCACCATTGAGGGCGGTATCCACCGCCAGTGGTGCGTTCTGCGTCGTTGTACCGGCCTCTTTTACCCACTCGCACAAACGTCGGCACCCGTCGGCGGAGTCCGCATAAACGGTGACATTTCCCTTTTCAAAAATAAGTTCTTCACGGGGAACGGTTAACGTCAGCAGCGGCCACTCCCCGGCGTTAAAGGCAATCCCCCGCGCATGCGCCGCAAAGTTGAACCCAACCTGTCCATATACCCGACGTCCTTTCACCTGAGGATGCGCCATAAAACGACGCGCGCAGTCGGCAATGGAATCCACCGCCCATTTTTGCTCCCCAGCATCATCAATAAATGTCGCCTGCGTTCCGTCGGCATTAATGTGCAGCCGTGCCTGGCACCCTTTGCCTAAATACCAACAGGGTTGACGCTCATAGACATAACACTCTTCTTCTGCGAACTGGCGTAAAACGCCAGAAATCGTCGGTAGCCATTGTTCCTCTGGTAACGCCAGATGTAGAAATTCACTGATTTTCATCCCTTACCTCTCTGTGTTATTCCCGGATCAATCAATTGCGCTTGTCATCAGTTCTCTTGCCGAATGCAGCCGGATATAAGCAACCCACGCCGCCAGCAACGTGAATGCCCCGGCAAACAGGAAGCAGGCCGCATAGCCAAAATGTTGAGCAACAACGCCACCGATAACGCCAGCCAGAATGGCGATTGCCGCGTCAGTACATTGAAAGAGGGTGAAGTCGACACCGGCCTGCAAAGGCGATGAAAGCGACATCAGCGTGGCGTAAAGACAGACCAGCGCGCAGGCCAGCGAAATGGACTGGACAATGACCAGACACTGGAGAATCTGCAGCAGCAGATGACCCGGCGCCATCATGAGCGTCATCACCACCGCCAGCAGCGCGATCAGCATCTGCATGCGCTTTCCCCGCCGTCTATGCCGCGAGCTGTTCGTTTTGTTCTTGTCTGCGTTCTGTTTCATATCTGCACTTCTCCTTCTATTCCGCGCTGGCGGTGAACGTCAACGTGTCGGTATATTGGCCGGGCGCAAGATCCTGGCCCTCGGCCACGTTCAGGCTCAGGGTCGTTTCGCCCGTGCCGGTAAACGTGGCGGCGGTATTGCCGTCAAAGATGGCCATGCCGTTTTGCGCCGTCAGCGTGTAGGCGATGGTTCCGGTCTCGCCCTGCAGCTTCATGTCGTTGGCCGAGTCCACCGTCACCGTCACCCGGCTGCCGCCCTCAAGCTGGCTGCAGCTTAGCGGCAGGCTGGCCTTGCCCGTTTCGTCCATCTCCACCGACGCGGGAATGGTCACGATATACTCGAGGTTCTCCACCCGGAAGCTCACCGGC
>OGQQ01000889.1_pt1 | contig 26208 bp, 19 predicted proteins | sample 1553281 | NCBI WGS metagenome assembly OGQQ01 (sample SAMEA2579937, study PRJEB22360) | human gut metagenome | biome: human gut; feature: human-associated habitat; material: faeces | place: Denmark | collected 2008/2010 | reverse complement strand
ATGCCGATGTGGACGGCGCCCATATCCGCACCCTGCTGCTGACCTTCTTCTTCCGCTTCATGCGGCCCCTGATCGAGCACGGCTACGTCTATTCCGCCGTCCCGCCGCTTTACAAGCTCTCGCGCGGCAAGACGCAGCGCGTGGCGTATTCCGACCCCGAGCGTGACCAGATCTCCGCCGAAATGCGTGCGGACAACCCGAACGCGAAGATCGATATTGCCCGGTACAAGGGCCTTGGCGAAATGAACCCGCACGAGCTGTGGGAGACGACCATGGACCCCACTACGCGCACGCTCCGCCGCATCACGCTCGAAGACGCCGTGCAGGCCGACCAGATCTTCACCGTCCTCATGGGCGAGGACGTCGAGCCGCGCAAGGAGTTCATCGAGGAAAACGCGAAATACGTCGTGAATCTGGATATCTGACCTGTCTGGAAGAAATCGCAGGGGACGGACGGCTCTGTCCGCCCGGAATAAATGCCCTGTTTGTAAATAAGCAGTTCTGAACACGCAACTTCCCTGGGGCGGACAGAGTCGTCCGCCCCTACAAAGGAGAAAGCATAAATGGCACATAAAAAAGATTACAAGCCCGAGGATATCATGTTCCCCGAACAGCGAATCGTGCAGTCGGAGCTTGTGCATGAGATGAAAAGCTCGTACATCGACTACGCGATGTCCGTCATTGTCGGCCGTGCGCTGCCGGATGTACGAGACGGCTTAAAGCCCGTCCACCGGCGCATTCTCTACGCCATGTACGAGGACGGTCTGACCTCCGACAAGCCGTTCAAGAAGTCGGCAACGTGCGTCGGCGACGTGCTGGGCCGGTATCATCCGCACGGCGATGCGTCGGTCTATGACGCGATGGTCCGTCTGGCGCAGGATTTCTCCATGCGCTATCCGCTTGTCGACGGCCACGGCAACTTCGGCTCCGTCGACGGCGATCCCCCTGCGGCCTATCGTTACACCGAGGCGCGTATGTCGAAGCTCTGCAACGAGATGCTGCGCGATATCGACAAGGAAACGGTTCTGTGGGATCCGAACTTTGACGAATCGAGAAAGGAACCGCGCGTTCTTCCCTCGCGCTTCCCGAACCTGCTGGTCAACGGCTCGAACGGCATCGCCGTCGGCATGGCCACCAACATCCCGCCCCACAACCTGGGCGAGGCCATCGACGCCACCTGCCTCATGATCGACAACCCGGACTGCACCACGGAGGACCTGCTCACCGCCATGCCCGGCCCCGACTTCCCCACGGGCGGCCTCATCATGGGTAAGAAGGGCATTCTGGATGCCTACGAGACCGGCCACGGCAACCTCACCATCCGCGCGAAATGCGAGATCGAGGAAAAGAAGAACGGCCGAGCCTCCATTGTGGTGAAGGAAATTCCCTACCAGGTGAACCGCAAGCGCCTGCTGGAGAAACTCGGCGAGCTAGTGCGCGACAAGAAGCTGCCCGAAATCAGCAACATCCACGACGCCGCCGACCGCAAGGGCATCGACATCATCATCGATCTGAAGTCCAACGCCATCCCGCAGGTGGTGCTGAACAAGCTGTTCAAGCACACCCAGCTGCAGGTGGGCTTCGGCTGCAATATGCTGGCCCTGGTGAACGGCACCCCGCGCGTGCTCTCGCTGAAGGAAATTCTCTTCTACTATATCGAGCACCAGAAAGATGTCGTCACCCGCCGCACCCGCTACGAGCTGGCCAAGGCCGAGGAGCGCGAGCACATCCTCGAAGGCTATATCATTGCGCTCGATAACATCGACGAGGTCATCCACATCATCCGCTCCTCCGAGACGGACAAGGAAGCCGCCGCGCGCCTCACCGAGCGCTTCGGCCTTTCCGAGAAGCAGACCAACGCCATCCTGGAAATGCGCCTGCGCCGTCTGACCGGCCTGGAGCGCACCAAGATCGAGGAAGAGCTGGCCGAGCTGCGCGAGAAGATCGCCTACTACAAACAGATCCTTGCCGACGAGAACCTGTTGAAGCAGGTCATCAAGGAAGAGCTGCAAGAGATCAAGAAGAAGTACAACACCCCGCGCCGCACCCGTCTGACCGGCGAGGCCAAGGATATCGAGGTGGAGGACCTCATCGCCGAAGAGAACATGGTCGTCACCATGACCAAGGCCGGCTATATCAAGCGCCTGCCCGTGAGCACCTACCGCCAGCAGAAGCGCGGCGGCAAGGGCATGCAAGGCGTGAACTTGAAGGACGCCGACTTCGTGGAGCACCTGTTTGTGGCTTCCACGCACTCCTACATGCTGTTCTTCTCCACCAAGGGCAAGGTCTACCGCCTGAAGGTGTACGAGATCCCCGAGGCCGGCCGTCATGCCCGCGGCACGGCCATCGTGAACCTGCTGCCGCTGGAGAAGGGCGAGTCCATCTCGGCCGTTATCGCCACGAAGGACTTCCCGGCCGAGGAGTTCCTCATGTTCGCCACGGCTCAGGGTAACGTGAAGAAGACCTCCATGGATCAGTACGACCGCACGCGCCGCGACGGCCTCATCGCCATCAACCTGAAGGACGGCGACGAGCTCATCTCCGTGAAGCGCGTGGCCAAGGGCGAGAAGGTCATCATGGTGTCCAGCGCCGGCAAGGCCATTCTGTGGGATGAGTCGGAGGCTCGCGCCATGGGCCGCGGCACCATGGGCGTGCGCGGCATGAACGTGCCGGCCGACGCTCACGTGCTCGGCATGGAAATCGCCAAGCCCGGTACTGACCTGTTCGTCATCACCGAAAAGGGCTACGGCAAGCGCACGAAGATCGAGGAATACCCCGAGCATCATCGCGGCGGCCAGGGCGTCTACACCATTACGATGACCCACAAGAAGGGCCTGCTGTCGGTCATGAAGATCGTCGGCCCCGATGACGAGATCATGATTGTCTCCGAGGACGGCGTCATTGTGCGCACCCCGGTGAAGGGCATCTCCGAGCTCGGCCGTTCCACCCAGGGCGTGAAGGTGATGAACGTCGCCGACAAGGACAAGGTGTGCGCGGTGGCCATCGCCTCCACCGGCAAGAAGAAGGCCAAGAAGGCGGCACCCGCCGACGAGAACCAGATGGGCCTGCTCGAGGAGGAGAGCGAGGAAGGCACTCTCGCCATCGACGACCTCGACGACCTCGACGACGATCTGGGCGACGAGGGAGAAGCGACGGAAGAGTAGCAAAACGTTAGAAAACGTGCTATAGTAGAAACACCAGCAAAGCCCGTCGTTTGGTTAACGGTTGAGCGGGCGGAGCGGGTTAACAACTTGAGGGACTAGTTGCTGCTAGTCCCTCTTGTCTATCCTCTCCATCCGTTGGTGCTTATACTCCCGCCACAGTGATAGCAAAGCTGTCACCACGTTGGCCATGGCGGCCAAAGCAATCAGGAATTCATTCATAGGCGAAACCTCCTTTGTAGTAGGTCCCGCCCGCACACGGACTTTGCTGGTTCAGTTATATTATCACAGATGAAAGAAAACTAAAGCTGTTCGATATCTCCGAAATCCTCGGGGGATATATGGTCGAGGAATGTCTTGAACGCCGCCAGTTCCTCTTCCGTCTGCTTCTCACCCTTGAAGAGAAACGGGAACGAAGAAGCGTCAAGTACCGTCTCTTCAATATAGAGCGGCGCATCTTGCCGAAGCGCCAGGGCAATGGCGTCGCTCGGCCGGGCGTCTAAGGTGATGAGTCGTCCTCCCTGGGAAAGAACCAGGTGCGCGAAGAACATCTGCCCCTTCGATCCGTAAATCACCATGGAATCGACGCGCGCATCCAAATTGGTGAGCGCGTCCAGCATGAGATCGTGGGTCATGGGCCGCGCGAATTTCACATGCTCCAGCGCCATGCCGATTTGCGCCGCTTCGGTAGGCCCGATCCAAATAGGCACGATGCGCGCTTTCCCCGCTGGTGTCTCCTCTACGGGTTGCAGCACCAGCACGGACGGCTGGTTCTGCCCCGCCACCACCAATGTCAACACTTTCAACGGAACCATGCTTTGTCCTTCACTCTAGTTCGATGAGAACATGATTGCAGATTGAGCTTTCTATGTTTGATGTCTATTGTCTCATTGTTGAACCAAGCTTATTTAAACTTTTGGAATGTTTAACCGCTTAAGCCCATCTTCCGGTGACAAAACATTGAGTCCAGGACGCGAAAAGCGACTTATACAGGCATTTCCGAAATAAAACAGGAGCAGGTTTGCCTGTATAAGTCAAAATTCTTGCATCCTGGAGTTTCGAATGTCTGTATAAGTCGCTTTTCGCGCATCGAAAGGGAGGATGCTGTCACGGAAGGTGAAATAATTCATATTCTGATTAAGAGGATACTACTTGTGCCGTTCGCGGCGTGTCGTGTACGTTTTGGAAATCGGAAAAATTTTCCTTGACCTCACCTATGAAACAGGCTTAAGATAGTCAAGCACTTTTTCAAGGGCCCGTAGCTCAGTTGGTTAGAGCGCACGCCTGATAAGCGTGAGGTCGCTGGTTCAAATCCATTCGGGCCCACCATTACTTTGCGATAAACGCTCCACCGTGAGCCGAGTTAGCCGGTGGAGCGTTTATTATATTTCGGGCCAGAATCGGCCGATTTTCTTTAAACTGACGAAATCCCGAACGAGCAAAGTGATGGCTGCTAGTGCATGCCATGGGGCGTTAGCTCAGCTGGGAGAGCGCGGGCTTTGCAAGCCTGAGGTCAGGGGTTCGATCCCCCTAACCTCCACCATGATGGACCTGTAGCTCAGTTGGTTAGAGCGTCCGGCTGATAACCGGGAGGTCACAAGTTCGAATCTTGTCAGGTCCACCATCAAAACTGTGAAGAGCCTCGAGGTATTGCCTCGGGGCTTTTTTTCTTGTGTGTTATAAAACTCATTTTGGTTTTGTGTGCCGTGCGAAAGATTGGGTAGTATAGCAATTCAATGCGGCGAAGGCGCCGCGTGTTAACCGCTACGTACCGGAGGTGTTCCATGGTTCGTGTCGACATAGAGACCATCGTCATGGCCGCCGGTCCCGTGCCATCGCTTATCGTGCTTCGCGAGCGCTGCAGCAAATCGGACTCCCCCGCGCCGCTGCGCTCCCTCTCCATCCAAACTGGTTCGTTTGAGGCTGCGGCTATTAGCCGTGGTATCGACAGCGGTCGCGCCGAGCGCCCGATTGCCCATGACCTGCTGCTCGATACGCTTGATGCCCTGGATGCAAAACTCGAGCGTATCGAGATTGTCCGTGCCGAGCCTCCCGTGTTCTATGCGACGGCCGTCGTTTTGGCCGACGGCAGCGAGCATAGGATCGATGCGCGTCCGAGCGATGCCATCGCCCTCGCCGTGCGCAGCAATGCTCCCATGTTTGTGGAGGACGACATCATGAACCGCCTAGGCACCGTATCTCCGGTTGTCGAGGAAATCGATGACGAGCAGGAATTTGAGAAGTTCGACGAGTTCGTCCATACGCTCTCGCCCGATGATTTTTAAATGACGGGTAGCCATGAGACGGAGTGTGCACTGATGGAGCGTGGCGTCTCGGCCGAGGCGGCCGCCATTGCCCGCGAGGCCCAGATGCGCTCGGAGGCATCCGAGGCCGCACGCATCGCCTATGTGACGCAGGCCCGCACGCTTCGCGAACGCCGTGCCTCCTTTATCAAGATGGTTGCCGTCTCCGCACTTGTCGCGGCAATCTCATCGCGCCTTCGTGGTACAGTTGGTGCGCTTGGGTTTTCGATTTCGACGGGCTTGGTCATCTGGGGCGTGGTCGATGCCGTGATGCTGACCAACCAGATCAAGGTACTCGATAAGCGCGCGGCCGATATGATGCGCGCCCGCGACGCCGCCGCCAAGATCGCTGCCGAGGCACAAGAGATGTAACGACGCCGGACTCGATGGGAAGGTCTAAAAATGGCACAGGATATGCAGGACGCCGGAAACGTCTCCGCCGAGCTCGACGCCATGGTGTGCGACCTCATCGGGGCATTTTTAGACGATCTTGCCGCTGGTGAGAATCCCGGCGTTGTCGTTGCGATCGAAGACGCCTCGTCCAACCGCTATCTGGCGGCACTCGACGAGGACGGCGAAGAGGCGTGCCTCGAGGCCGCCACCAACTTTATCTCCGAGCACAAGATGGGTCTTAAGGACGAGGGTTTGGGCCGCATTGCCCGTTACGCCATCGGCTACACCGGGTGTGTCGAAATTGACGGCGGCTACCATGACGCGCTGCTCGTGAGCTTCTTTGAGACGACGCTCGAGAGCGGTTTTTCGGCATACGTACTGTACGAGGGTGTGGGCGCCGGCGATGGTTTTATGTGGAGCGACCCTGAACCTGCAGGTGAGGAAACCCCTCTTATCTAAAATCGCTAAAATAAACGAGTTTTCGGTAAAAGGCTCAATATTCCCGTCGAGCGTTGTGTTGCTGGGCGGGTCGCATACGCGTGCCGTTTGTATATAGATAGAAGATAGGGGAACTACATGCGCGTAGACAATCTGAGGAACATCGCCATCATCGCTCACGTCGACCACGGCAAGACGACGATGGTCGACAAGCTCCTGCGTGCCACGGACGCCTTCCGTGCCAACCAGCAGGTCGAGGACCGCGTCCTGGATTCTAACGACCAGGAGCGCGAGCGCGGCATTACGATTCTCGCCAAGAACATCTCTATCGAGTACAAGGACGTCAAGATCAACGTCATCGACACCCCGGGCCACGCCGACTTTGGCGGCGAGGTCGAGCGCGTGCTGCGTATGGCCGACGGCGCCCTGCTGCTGGTCGACGCTTTTGAGGGCCCCATGCCCCAGACCCGCTTCGTGCTGCGTCACGCTATCGATACCGGCCTCAAGATTATGATCGTCATCAACAAGATCGATCGTCCGGGTGCTAACCCCGAGAAGGCGTACAACGACTGCCTGGACCTTATGGCCGACCTGGGCGCCACCGACGACCAGCTTGAGTTTGCCATGGAGCACGTGGTCTACGCCAGCGCCATGAATGGCTTTGCCCGCCTTGACCCCAACGACGGCAACATGGACATGTATCCGCTGCTCGATATGATCATCGACGACATGCCTGCGCCCGAGGTCGACGAGAACGCCCCGCTGGCCATGCAGTGCGTGACTATCGACCACTCCAACTTCGTCGGCCGCATCGGCATCGGTCGCGTGTACTCCGGCACCATCCACCAGGGCGACCAGATCCTGGTCGTCAAGAACGATGGATCCAGCGCTACTGCCACCGTCAAGCAGCTCTTCACCTTTGACTACCTGGGCCGCACCGAGTGCCAGGAAGTCGGCGCGGGTGACATCGCCGCCGTCGTGGGCATCGACCGCACCGATATCGGTGATGTCTACACCGATCCCGAGAACCCCGTCGAGCTCGAGCCCATCGAGATCGACCCGCCGACCCTGTCCATCGTCTTTGAGGCCTCGACCTCCCCACTCGTCGGTCGCGACGGCGACATCGTGGGCGCCCGTCAGCTCAAGGAGCGCCTGTTCAATGAGGCCGAGAACAACGTGACCATGAAGATCGAGGAGCTCGAGGACAAGAGCGGCGTCGAGGTCTCGGGTCGTGGCATTCTGCACCTGTCCGTCCTGATGGAGTCCATGCGCCGCGAGGGCTTTGAGTTCCAGGTCGGTCGTCCCCGCGTTCTGTTTAAGAAGGACGAGAGCGGCAACAAGCTGGAGCCTGTCGAGCAGGCCGTCGTCGAGTGCCCGGACGAGTACTCGGGCAAGGTCGTTGAGGTCTTCGGCACCTCTGGCGGCATCATGACGAGCATGGACACCTCGGGCATCGTGACGCACCTTGAGTTCAAGATCCCGACCCGCGGCATCATGGGTCTTAAGAACCGCATTATGAACGTCACTCACGGCGAGGGCGTGTTCTACCACACCTTCCTGGAGTATGGTCCTTACGCCGGTGAGATCGGTAACCGCCAGAACGGCGCCATGATCTCCATGACCACCGAGAAGGCCGTTGCCTACGCTCTGGGTACGCTGCAGGAGCGCGGCCAGCTGTTCGTTGAGCCGGGCACCGAATGCTATGAGGGCATGATCGTGGGCGAGCGCAGCAAGGCCGGCGACATGGTCGTCAACATTGCGCGTACCAAGAACCTGGGCAACCAGCGTTCCTCGACCTCCGATATCTCCGTCCAGCTGGTGCCGCCCCGCACCTTCTCGCTCGAGGAGGCGCTGGAGTACATCGCCGACGACGAGCTGGTCGAGATTACCCCCAAGAACATCCGCCTGCGCAAGCGTCTGCTCAACGCCACCGACCGCAAGAAGGCTGCCGTCCGCGCCGGCCAGGTCAACAAATAAGCGCTGGGGCTTATAACGACTAACAAGAAAGGGCGCCGACCATCGCGGTCGGCGCCCTTTTTGCATTTCCACAAAGGTGCCTGTCTCCTTTGTGGGGGTTGACGGCTAGGCGGAGGGAAGGCTTGGAGTGTTTGCGGCCTGCTGCGGCTTGAGACGGGCATTGCGCCAGATGATCTGGATGACGTAGCCGAGCGTAAAGACAAAGGCCACGCCGCTGATGAAGTCGCCGATGAGGGGAAGTCCCGTGAGGGCGCCTGCGGCGATACCGCCGACGGCGGCCATGGCGTAGCGGTTCTGGCTGTGTCCGACCATGCGGGCGATTGCGGTGCCCATAAATGCCGCCGAGACCAGAGCGATGCCAATCACGGCGCACATGAGGGCTCCGGCGAGCGACAGGCCTGCAATCGAGATAATGAGCAACAGGACGGCGGGAACGGCGGCCACCGCGCCCAAAAGACCGCTCACCCACAGCGGGGTGGGTCGTTGGCGAAGCATGCCGGCGGCGCTGGCGGTCGCGCGCGGAAAGACGAGCTCGAGGATGATCGCGACAAAGCAGGTAGAAAGCGCCGCGGCGACGATGCCGCCGATGGCGTCGTTAATCGTAGAGGTGTTCTCGTTCTCGGTGCGGTCGATTTTGAGGGAGCCGATCTGAGCGCCCTCGGCGCGCTCGGGGTCCTCGGAAACATGGGCGTTCACCGTGCCGGTGATGTGGGCGTTTTTACCCAAGATGAGCTTGTCGGCCCAGACCTCGACATCGCCGTCGACGGTGCCGTCGATGGTTACCGTACTGCCCGCGAGTGCTGCCGACTTGGCGGAGCCGCGCAGGGCAACCGTCTCGCCCATCGCGTAAAAACAGTTGGCGGCGCTACCGGTGTTGAGCACGACGTGCTGGCCGGCTACCGTCACGCTGCCATCGATTGCGGTTTTGGAGATATCGATGGTACGCGCAGCCAGGCGAACGGCTCCGCCTACAGTGCAGTCGCGAATCGATAGGCTGTCGCCCGCCGCGATAATATCGCGGTCGATAGAGGCATCGTCCAGGTTAAGGTTTTGGCCGGCCCAGTACAGGTCGCCCTCGGCGCCAGACGGATTTGAGTCAGCTTCGGTTGCGAGTACGTTGCCCGCGGTGTCTGTGCCGGCGAACGACGCCGTGGGAAGTACGGTCAGTGCAAGCGCAATCAGTGCGAATAGGAGGACGATGCGGGCCTGCGCTTTACGGCGCTGGGTCGACGGTGCTAGGTTGCAAGGCATAGTGAATCCTTTGTTAGATACTCGACATGTATCTAACAGGGTACCCAACGCGCGGGCGCTCTAAAAGAACCTCTCGGTTGCATTTCGAAGGGTCGTGCCGCGCTGTCTACTTTTTGCGATGCAAAAAGCGCGCGATGTCTTCTTCGGTGGGGCTTTTGATGTCAAAGCGCAGCGAGAGCCAGCGCAGACCCATGGTCACGACAACGCATACGACCAGCGCGGCGACATTGCTCATGATGCCGCTCATAACGAGACACACATAGCTTGTCGATCCGGCGATGGCGGCGATGGCATAAAAGTTAGTACGTTGGAAAATGCCCGGAACCACGCCCATAAAACCGTCGCGCAGCATGCCTCCGCCCACCGCGGTAAAAAAGCCCATCATGACGCATACGGCGGGTGCAAATCCGTAGACCAGCGCCTTGTCCGCGCCGGTTGCGGCATAGATGCCGACCGAGATGATGTCGAGCAGGGGAATGAGTTTGTCGGGCTTGTCGACAATTGCCGGGAAGATGTAGATGGTGGCCGCCGTGGCGATGGAGAGCGGCAGCGCCATTGGCTGGTTGAGGATGTAGACGTTGCCGACCTGGAGTGTCATATCGCGCAAAAGACCGCCGCCCAGACCGCAGACCACCGCGAGCGCGACCGCGCCCACTAGGTCGAGCTTGTGTTCGCGCGCAACCAGCACGCCCGAGATCGATGCGGCGACAACGGCGAACATCTCGAGCCAAAATGGGATAGCGACCATGGCATCCGAGGCATGTGAGGTAACGGTTACAGCGGCGACGACGGGCAAGATGGGGTCCTTTGGGTTACGGGTTTGGACAATGCCCGTACATAGTACATGTTCAGCGCCGATTGCGACCCTATTGCTCGGCAAACGGTCGGGACTGGGTTGATACTGAACGCGATGGGGGCGTGGCTGAATAGGAGGGATGTCCAAATTTTGAGCGAAGCTCAAAATTTATCCGGTCGGCTGGCGCCGACCGCGCTGCGCTAAAAACGCGCCGCTGGCGCATTTTCTTTACGCTTTGCGCCCTGGTAGGTTCGAATCCCTCCTCCTCCGCCGTATTTGCTTGTTAGGGACCCAAAACAAAAAAGCTCCCATTCCTGGGAGCTTTCTCAACCAAAATGGCGGAGGAGGAGGGATTCGAACCCTCGTGACCTTATACAGGCCAAACGGTTTTCGAGACCGCCGCATTCAACCACTCTGCCACCCCTCCGCGTGGGGTAAAAACAAAGCAGGCTCTAAGGCCTGCTTTGGAATTAACTGGCGGAGAGTCAGGGATTTGAACCCTGGAGACGCTTTTGACGCCTACACGATTTCCAATCGTGCTCCTTCGGCCACTCGGACAACTCTCCGTTAAATGCGAAAGTCAGTATACACGAGGAATCGAAAAGTGCAAACAGAAAACTTGGCATTTTTTAAACCGCTCGCCCCGCGCCCGTATCCGGCGTGTGCCAGTTGGGTACTAAAAAAGCATCCTGACCAGCAAGATCACGCTCGATGACCTGTTCAAAATGGGTGTTCATGAATGACGTGGCAGCGAATTTAAAAATTTTGAGGCAATTGATCGAACCGGTGGCATGCATTTTGCGACCATAACCCTGCAATCGACGACCTGCGGTTTGGCTCGGGTTGTCCTCGCCGCGGCGTATCTTGCTATCGAATCCGTCAAGCTCTTGGTCAGCATTTGGTTGGAATACGCATGAAGAGCCGTGTGAGCATGGACATATGTGGAGGTCATGAGGTTGTAGCTGCATATTCTTGCAGCCTGGGAGGTTGAAAGATATTATTACCAAGTCTTTTCCTGCTTCAGGCGCACCTTCACGACCTGAAGCCACATTTGCCCAGAGGAGGTGACAATATGAAGGCTTATGAACTGCTGTTCTTTGTTGACCCGTCGCTCGACCCCGAGACTCGTCTCGCTGTTATGAAGCGTATCGATACCACGATCGCTGAGGGCGCTGGCAAGGTCGACTCCGTTGACGAGTGGGGCAAGCGCAAGCTCGCCTACGAGATCAACGACCTCACCGATGGTGACTACACCCTCATCAACTTCCACGCAGATCCTACCCAGATCGCCGAGCTTGATCGCGTCCTGCGCATCACCGACGCTGTGGTCCGCCACATGATCGTCCGTCGCGACGACCAGGAGTAAGACTGTCGTTTTGGACTGGGCTTGTGCCCCAAGAGGAAGTAGTGAGTTATGAGCATCAATCGAGTGAACATCACCGGTAACCTCACCCGCGATCCCGAGCTGCGCGCCACCGCCGGCGGAACCCAGGTTCTGTCCTTTGGCGTCGCCGTGAACGATCGTCGCCGCAACGCGCAGACTGGCGAGTGGGAGGACTATCCCAACTTTGTCGACTGCACTATGTTCGGCACCCGCGCCGAGGCCGTGAGCCGTTTCCTGGCAAAGGGAAACAAGGTCGCGATCGAGGGCAAGCTGCGCTACAGCTCTTGGGAGCGCGACGGTCAGCGCAGGAGCAAGCTTGAGGTCATCGTCGATGAGATCGAGTTTATGAGCTCCCGTGGTGGCCAGGGTGGCTACGATCAGGGCGGTTACGCCCCCGCAGCTCCCGCGCCCGCAGCACGTCCTGCCGCACCGGTGGCTACGCCGCCCGCGGTCGACGTCTACGATGAGGACATCCCGTTCTAAGGGTTGTTCGCCTATTTTTGAGTGAGAGGCGGCTTCGGCTCGCCGAAGTTGCCAAATGAAAGGTATTTTGACATGGCTAATGATTATTCTGCACGTCAGCCGCGTCGTAAGTACTGCCAGTTCTGCAAGGAGAACACTGAGTTCATCGACTATAAGGACACTCAGCTTCTCCGTAAGTACATGACCGACCGTGGCAAGATCAAGCCCCGTCGTGTCACTGGCGCTTGCACGCAGCATCAGCATGACATCGCCAACGCCATCAAGCGCGCCCGCGAGATGGCTCTCCTGCCGTACACCGTCCCCGTGGTTTCCTCTCGTGGTAACCGCGACCGCGGCTAAGAAGGGAGACGCATCATGAAGGTTATTCTTCTCGATGAGATCAAGGGCAAGGGCGGCGAGGGTGACGTCGTAGAGGTCGCTCAGGGTTACGCTGAGAACTTCCTGTTCCCCAAGAAGCTCGCTGTTGCCGCCACCAAGGGCAACCTCAAGCAGCTCGACGAGCGTCGCAACAACATCGCCAAGCGCGAGGCCGTCCGTCTGGCTACCGCCAACGAGACCAAGGCTGCCTTCGAGGGCAAGCAGGTCACCGTTGACGTCAAGGTTGGCGACGAGGGCATCCTCTTTGGCTCCGTTACTGCCGCTATGATCGCTGACGCCATCAAGGACCAGCTCGGTATGGACATCGACCGCAAGCGCGTCGAGCTCGGTAAGCCCATCAAGGTTGCCGGTGCCCACACCGTTGCTATCTCGCTGTACCGCGAGATCAAGGCCGAGGTTGTCGTTCTCGTCGGCGTTACCGCCGAGGAGCTCGCTGCCGAGGCTGAGGTTGAGGAGACCGCTGAGGTCGCCGAGACCGAGACCGCCGAGGTCGAGACCGAGGCTGCTGCCGAGTAGCATTTGCTGCAACGCAACAATCTTGTTCTAAGAAGGGCGCTCTGGGAGACCAGGGCGCCCTTTTATTTTTTGCGCTGGGTGAGTGTCGTGGCGGTCATTGAGATGCGGTCCCGTGTATGGGACCGTTCATCCGTTTGGTTCGGTGATGATTGCCAAGCCGCGGCTCGATTTATAGCCGCGGCTGATACTATGGATGCTCGCAAGCGATATGAATGAGGATGCTCATGGCATATGACGATAGGGAGACGGGGCTGACGGTCGAGGACCGTGGTTCCAAGCTGGGTCTCCCCCAAAACCAAGATGCAGAGGCCAACGTACTGGCCGCTATGCTGCTATCGCCTGAGGTGGTCGAAGAGGCCCAGGTCGAGCTGCAGCCCGATGACTTCTACCGACCCATTCATAAGACCATCTATACTGCGATGGTCGATATGTACAACAGCCGCATTCCCATCGACTCCATCTCGCTGATCGATTACCTGCGAAGCATCAACAAGCTCGATGCCGTGGGTGGCGAGGCGTACATTTTGGAACTGATGGGACAGACCCTGTCGCTCGTCAACTGGCAACACCATGCCGCCATCGTTCGTCGCGACTCGATGCTGCGTGAGCTGATTGGCGCCACCAACGAGATCAACGCGCTGGCCTACAACGCCCCCACCGACACTAAAGAGGTCGTGGAGCTGGCTGAGAGCAAGCTTCTCAAGGTCACGGCGCGCGAGGTTAAGTCGAGCTACAAGACGCTGACCGAGTTTATGGTCGAGGCCTATAACGAGGCTGAGGAAGTGTGCAAGGCCGGCGGTCAGGCTGCAGGTGTGCCCACGGGCTTCCCGTCGCTCGACCGTATGCTCATGGGATTCCGCGAGGGCCAGCTCATCATTATCGGCGCCCGCCCCGCCGTGGGTAAGACGTCGTTCGCTCTGAACTTGGCGCTCAATGCCGCCGCAGCGGGCTATACCGTCGGCTTCTTCTCGCTGGAGATGTCGGGCAAGGAAATTGCCCAGCGTCTGATTTGCGCCTATGCCATGATCTCGATCAGTGACTTCCGTACGGGCCGCATTAGTCCCGAGCAGTGGGCCAACATCAATGAGGCCACGCAGACGCTGTCCAAGCTCGATATTCTGATTGACGATACGCCCGGCACCACGGTGACCGAGATTCGCGCCAAGAGCCGCCGCATGCTCCATAACAAGGAGAAGGCCATCATCATCCTGGACTATTTGCAGCTGGTGAGTCCCCCGCCTGGACGTCGTTCCGAGAGCCGCACCGTCGAGGTCTCTGAGATGTCGCGTGGTCTGAAGATTATGGCCAAGGAGCTCAAGATTCCGTTGATCGCGCTGTCGCAGCTGTCGCGTCAGGTCGAGTCCCGCACCGGCAAGCGCCCGCAGCTGTCCGACCTGCGTGAATCGGGCTCCATCGAGCAGGACGCCGACATCGTCATGTTCTTGGACCGATCCGCCGACGAGGCCGAGGCCTTGCGCGACGACCGACCCGACGAGGGCGTTACGCGTATCGTCGTGGCTAAGAACCGTTCGGGCCCGATCGGCGACGTCGACCTGATGTTCCTGCCGGCATCCACCAAGTTCTATGAGCTTGATGGGGCGCATACCGAGGAGTAGGACAGGCGCCCGTTACACGGGTATACTGGGAATGTTTTGTGCTTCTGCGCGCTTGCAGTGCGCGGACAGTCCATGAATGTAAGGAGTAAACATGCCGTCAACCGTTTTGGTCGGTGCCCAGTGGGGCGATGAGGGCAAGGGTAAGATCTGCGACCTGGTCGCCGGCGACTTTGATGCCGTCGTGCGCTACTCGGGCGGCAACAACGCCGGCCACACCATCGTCGTCAACGGCAAGAAGTACGGACTGCACCAGGTGCCCTCCGGCATCATGTATTCCGACCACGTGTCGGTAATCGGTAACGGCTGCATCGTCAACCCCAAGGTTGTCCTTGAGGAGATCGACATGTTCGAGGCCGATGGCATTACCACCAAGAATCTCAAGATCAGCGGCAACGCGCATGTCATCATGCCGTACCACATCGATCTGGATGGCGCCTTTGAGCAGAAGCTCGGCAAGAAGAACATCGGTACCACCAAGCGCGGCATCGGTCCGTGCTACCAGGACAAGATGGCCCGCATCGGCCTGCGTATGCAGGACATGCTGGACGAGGCGCTGTTCCGCGACAAGCTGGAGACCGCTCTTGCCCGCGTGAACCCCGAGCTCGAGCTTATCTACAACCTGCCCACCTACACCGTGGATCAGATTTGCGATGAGTACCTGCCCATGGCCGAGCGCCTGCGCCCCTATATCACCGAGACGAGCCTGCTGCTCAACAACATGATCGATGAGGGCAAGGACTTGCTGTTTGAGGGCGCCCAGGCGACGCTGCTCGACATCGACCACGGCACCTATCCGTACGTGACGTCTTCTAACTGCACCGCTGGTGGCGCCATTACCGGTTCCGGTGTCGGCATGAAGAACGTCGACCGCGTGCTGGGCGTCATGAAGGCCTACATCACCCGCGTCGGTTCGGGCCCCATGCCCACCGAGCTTTCCTACGAGTCCGAGGCCGGCCACACGCTGACCGAGGAGGGCTACGAGTACGGCGTGACCACTGGTCGCCGTCGTCGTTGCGGTTGGTTTGACGGTCCTATCGCCAACTATGCCTCGCGCGTCAACGGCCTCACCGACATCGCCCTGACCAAGCTCGACGTGCTTTCGGCCTTTGACACCATTAAGGTGTGCGTTGCCTATGACGTCGACGGCGAGCGCTACACGAGCGTGCCCGAGCACCAGGTGCGCTTTGAGCATGCCAAGCCCATCTACGAGGAGCTCCCTGGCTGGAAGTGCGACATCACCGGCTGCCGCAGCTTTGACGAGCTGCCGCAGGAGGCTCAGGACTACGTGGCGTTTATCGAGGATCTGGCACACACCCGCGTGACGTTCATTGGCGTTGGCGCTGGTCGCGAGCAGATCATCAACCGATTCTGGAAGTAATCGGGACTATTTGGTTATTGCGATATACCCCTTTGCAGCCCAAGCGGGCGGCCGAGGGGTATATTTGCTTGCAAAGGGCTCGCGCGGAGCGAGCCGTTAATCCATAGAGGAGGCACCCTTGAAGGCGGACACTCAAACCATCGACATCCTGTTGTTGGGCAGCGGCGGCCGTGAGCATGCTTTGGCAGCTAAGCTCGCGGCATCACCGCGCGCCGGCAAGCTCTACATCGCGCCGGGCAACGGCGGCACCGCGAGCTGTGGCGAGAACGTTGTTCTCGACGACTGCGATCCTGCGGCCGTGGCGGCGTTTGCTCAGAGCCACGGATGCGGACTCGTGGTAATTGGCCCCGAGGCTCCGCTCGTGGCGGGCGTGGCCGACGCCGTGCGCGCGGCGGGTATTCCCTGCTTTGGCCCGGGTGCCGAGGGCGCCCAGATGGAGGGCTCTAAGCTGTTCTCCAAGCAGCTCATGGAGCGTGCGGGCATTCCGACGGCAGCCTATGGTTCGTTTACCGACGAGGCTTCGGCTCTCGCCTACGTGCGAGAGCAGGGCGCCCCGCTGGTCGTCAAGGCCGACGGCCTTGCCGCGGGCAAGGGCGTTATCGTGGCGACCGAACTTGAGCAGGCCGAGGAAGCCGTACGCGAGTGCTTTGGCGGCACCTTTGGCGATGCCGGCAACACCGTGGTTATCGAGGAGATGCTGACCGGCCCCGAGTGCTCGCTGCTGGCCTTTACCGACGGCAAGACCGTGCGCCCCATGGCCACCTCGCAGGACCACAAGCGCGCGCTCGAGGGCGACAAGGGCCCCAACACCGGCGGCATGGGTGTCTACAGCCCGGTGCCCATCGTGACTGACGAGGAGCACGCCACCATGGTGAAGGTCATGGAGCAGACCGTGGCCGAGCTCGCTGCCGAGGGTATCGACTACCGCGGCTGCCTGTACGGCGGCTTTATGCTCACGCCTGCCGGCCCCAAGGTGCTGGAGTTCAATGCCCGCTTTGGCGACCCCGAGACGCAGGTCGTGCTGCCGCGCCTTAAGAACGACCTGGTCGAGGTCATGCTGGCTTGTGCCAACTGCGAGCTCGACCAGATTGAGCTCGACTGGCGTGACGAGTGGGCCGTGGCCGTTGTCCTGACGAGCGCGGGCTATCCCGGCAGCTACGAGAAGGGCAAGGTCATCACCGGTATCGCCGATGCCGAGGCCATGGAGAACGTGACCGTGTACCACGCGGGCACTGCCGTGGTGGACGGCCAGCTCGTGACCAATGGTGGCCGCGTGCTTGCCGTGACCGCTCTGGGCGACACGTTCGAGAACGCTCGCAACCTTGCCTACGAGGCCTGCGAGAAGATTGATTTTGAGGGCAAGACCCTGCGTCACGACATCGGCCTGCGCGCGCTGCGCGGCCGCGACGCCTGGGATGCCTAAAATCCGAGAGGAATGAGACGGATGGACGAGAAGAACGAAGAGCTCGTGGACGCGCAGATCGTCGAAGAGGACAGCCGCATGTATGGGCACGCCGAGGGCGAGCCTGGTGGCGAGGTCGCTGACGAGCCGGCACTGGTGCTGGGTGACGACGACCCGCACGATGCCGAGCTGCACGAGAAGATTCTTTCGGAGGAGTGCGCCTGGAAGGGCAAGATCCTCGACGTCCACCGTCTTGAGGTTGAGCTGCCCAACGGTCACCGCAGCGCCCGCGATATCGTTCGCCATCCGGGTGCGGCGGCCGTTGTGGCACTGACCGAGAGCGGCAAGATCGTGCTGGTGCGTCAGTACCGCACCGCCATCGACCGCGTGACGGTCGAGATTCCCGCCGGCAAGCTCGATCCGGGCGAGGACCCGCTCGATTGCGCCAAGCGCGAGCTGCACGAGGAGACGGGCTTTAAGGCCGGCCGCATCCGCTTTTTGACGTCGATTGTCACGACCTGCGGTTTTTGCGACGAGATCATTCACATCTACCTGGCTACCAAGCTCGAGTTTGATGCGCCCGATCCCGACGATGACGAGTTTGTCAACGTCGACCTGGTACCGCTGCACGAGCTGATCGACGCCGTACTCGACGGCAAGATCGAGGATGCCAAGACCGTCGTGGGTGCACTTGCCTGCGACAGCATTGCTCATCGTTTGGGCGGAGCGGAGCTCTAGGTTACGCGGTTTTACCAAACCGTGTAACGAGTCGACGCTGTAAACGCCCCTAAGCGGCAATCTGCCTTTCAATCGTCGATCGCGTACCGAAGTACGCGTCGCTCCTCTTTCAAGGCACCTTGCTCGCTTAGGGACGTTTTCGCTGACGCTGCCAGAACATTGGCGTTATATCTGTCGTGGGTTTTTCTTTCGGTTCGCTTGGTCAACCGATTTTTCCGTTCTTCCTATTTCTAGAGGACCACATGCTGAAGCGTTTTCTGTCTTATTACGAGCCCCAGATGGGGCTTTTTGCTGCTGATACTGTTTGCGCCCTGGTACTTGCCGCCATTGACCTGGCGTTCCCCATTATCCTGCGCAATCTGACCGGAGGGTTGTTTACCCAGGGCCAGGCTGCCATTATGCAGACGCTCGGTATGATCGCGGTGGGACTGGTGCTGATGTATGCCATCCGCTGCGCCTGCCGCTACTTTGTGAGCTATTGGGGCCACGTGATGGGTGCGCGCATGGAGTCCAAGATGCGTGAGGACCTGTTCGATCAGTACGAACGGTTTAGCTTTGCATACTTTGATCGCAACAGCTCGGGCGACATGATGAGCCGCGTGGTCAATGACCTGTTCGATATCTGCGAGGCAGCGCACCACGTGCCCGAATGGATCATTATTTGCGGCATCGAGATTATCGGCTCGTTTGTGATTCTGTTTACCATCGCGCCGGTGCTCGCACTCGCCATGGCTGTGGTGACGGCGGTGTTCGCAGTCATTATGTTTTGGCAGAATATGCGCATGCGCGAGGTCTTTAGCGATAACCGCAAAAAGATTAGCGGCATCAACGCACAGCTGCAGGATTCGCTGGCGGGCATGCGTGTGGTCAAGAGCTTTGCCAACGAGCAGACCGAGCGCTCTAAGTTTCGAGCCTCGAACGATCGCTACCTTTCGTCCAAGGAGAACATGTATCACGCCATGGGCGTCTACACCGCAACATATGGCCTGCTCTCGGGTGTGCTCTATGTGATCGTGGTGCTGCTGGGCGGTTGGCTCGTTGCCCAGGGTCAGCTGCAGGCGGTCGATATGGCAACCTTCGCACTCTACATTTCGCTGTTCTGCACGCCGCTCGAGACCCTCGTCAATTCGGCCGAGACGTATCAGAAAGCCATCGCCGGCTTTAAGCGCATGGATGAGGTGCTCTCGACTGCCCCCGATATTCAGGATAAGCCGGGTGCTGCGGATCTGCAGGTGACGGCTGGTGCCGTGGAGTACCGCAACGTGTGCTTTAACTACGAGGATGTCGAGCTTGGCGCGGACGATGGGGCACGTCCCGTTATCGACCATATGGATCTGTCCATTAGGCCCGGTCAGACCATCGCTTTGGTTGGCCCCTCGGGCGGCGGCAAATCAACGACTTGTTCGCTGTTGCCGCGCTTTTACGACGTTGCCGGTGGCTCCATTAGTATCGACGGCCAGGATGTGCGCGACGTGACGCAGCATAGCCTGCGCCGTGCCATCGGCCTGGTGCAGCAAGATGTGTACCTGTTCGATGGAACGATCGGCGAGAACATCGCCTACGGCAAGCCGGGCGCCACGGCAGAAGAGATCGCCGAGGCGGCCCGCCGCGCCAATATCGATACCTTTATCGAGTCGCTTCCGCAAGGCTACGACACCGTGGTGGGCGAGCGCGGCAGCCGTCTTTCGGGTGGTCAAAAGCAGCGCGTCGCCATTGCGCGCGTGTTTCTCAAGAATCCCAAGATCCTTATTTTGGATGAGGCGACGAGTGCTTTGGATAACGAAAGCGAGGAAGCGGTTCAGGAGTCGCTCGAAGAGCTGGCACGCGGCCGTACCACGATCATCATCGCCCACCGTCTCTCGACTATTAAGCATGCTGACGAGATTGCGACCGTTGAGCATGGTCGCGTTGTGGAACGTGGCACGCACGAGGAGCTTCTCGCCCGTGGCGGCACTTATGCCCGTTACTATCGAATGCAGTTCGAAGGTGCGCGTGCGCACGAGCTCGACTGATTGATATGACAGGAAGATCATGGCTGATAAGAACCCTTTGACTCCGGAAGAAGTGACGGAGTTATTCTCCGAAATCGATGCATCCGGCGTCTTGGATCCTACGCTCGCCAAAAAGCGTACCGAGCGCATGCGCGAGAAAGAGGCTGCCGTCAAGCGCGGTGACAAGGCGACGCTGGCGCGGCTGCGCAGCGAGGACCGCGCGAGCCAGGCAAAACATATCGACCCGCTGTCCGAGGACGACCCTTCGGGTTCGCAGGTGAGCCACACCATTACGAAGACTGCCATGGCCGTGGTTATCGGCATCTTGGTGCTGATTGTGGGCATGCAGATTGGCTACGGCGTGATGCGACGCCTGAATACCGCGAACCTCTCCGAGAGCGTTTCGGTAGATACCGTCTCGACCGCGCTCAAGGGTGGACTCGAATGGGGTAATGGCTTTACGCAGTTCCCGCTCGATTTTACCGTCGACGAGGCCGATGAGCGCGCGGGCACGGTTGAGGTGACAGTGCTGGATACGTCTTCTGCCAATGAACTCGAGCTGCTGTCCAACGGTCAGATTCAGGCGGCGGCGCTCGCAACCAACGCCTTGCTCAACGACAAGATCGACCGCGTGGTGTATAACGTTCACGCCTATATCAACGAGGACAGCAGAATCCAACACGATTCCTTCTTTGGCATGTTTCCCGCCCGGGGGCACCAAAGCGCCATCCTGACGTTCGTCTGGACCAAGAGTTCGTCCAACGCCACGAGTATCGACTGGAAGATGCGCATCGTAAGCATGGACGACACCATTGCCGAGCGCATTCAAAAACAGGTGAACTCGGTTTCATCGCTGATCGAGGACCCGGTGGTGAGCCAGACCAAGATTGACGAGGAAAAGGCCGAACGTGACCTGGAGCATCGTCTGCATGGCCGCGAGATTTTCCGCGGCGGAAAGCCTGATCGCACGCCGTCCGAGCTGCTGGAGCAGGACAAGCAAAAGTAGCCCGCAGCCATATAGAACGATGCCACCCCGCGTGAGTCACAAGCCCACGCGGGATGATTTTTTATCCCGTCCCAGAAAAATCATTATGCATAGGAAGTCATAATTATCATTTTGTAAACAATTCTATGTAATTAATGCCATAGACGATGCTTGCGGTTAGAATACCGCAAGGCCTAACTGCACACCTTTAAGCCGGTCCCGTGAGACCGGGAAGGAGAACTATGGCGAACAACCATATTGCGGGCGCTGTCGCCCGCACCGTCGCGCCCAGCGAGCTGTGCCAGCGTATGCTGGCTAAAACCAGCAAGGGCACCTGCGGTCCCTGCATCCTGTATCTTGAGGATGGGACCATTTTTTATGGCCGTGCATGTGGTGCCGAGGGCACCGCAACCGGCGAGGTCTGCTTTAACACGTCGCTCGAGGGCTACTTTGAGGTCATGACCGACCCGAGCTATGCCGGCCAAATCGTAACCATGACCTATCCGCAGATTGGTAACTACGGCATTGACGAGGCAGACGTCCAGTCGGCCTTCCCCGGCGATACCGCTCGTCCCGCGAGCGCGCCCGCTATGCGCGGCATGGTCGTCCATGACATGTGCGCCACGCCTTCTAACTGGCGCTCGGCCGTCAGCGTGCCGGCGTACCTGCGCGCTCACGGCATCGTCGCTATCGAGGGTGTCGACACTCGTGCTCTTGTGCGTCACCTGCGCGACAACGGCTCCAAGATGGGCATTATCTCGACGGAGGTCTTTGACGTCGCCGAGCTTGCCGAGCGCCTGTCCGCCGCGCCCACGCTGGTCGGTGAGAACCTGGTCAAGACCGTGAGCTGCCCTGAGCCCCATATCTTTGCTGCGAGCGACCTGCCCGCCGAGCATAATTTTGCGCTGACTCCTGCTGTCCCCGCCCGCCACAACGTAGTCGCGTACGACTGCGGCGTCAAGCGCGGCATCCTGGAGGGCCTGGTCCGTGCCGGCTGCAACCTCACCGTCGTGCCGTGGGATACGCCCGCGCGTCAGGTGCTCGACATGAATCCCGATGGCGTCTTTTTGTCCAACGGCCCCGGCGACCCCGATGCCGTGGTGGAGACCTACGAGCAGGTACAGCAGCTAATCGGCAAGGTGCCGGTCTTTGGCATCTGCCTCGGTCATCAGATGATCAGCTTGGCGTGCGGCGCCCAGATGGAAAAGCTCAAATTCGGTCACCGTGGCGGCAACCAGCCGGTTATGAATCTAGTCAGCCGCCGCGTGGAGATTACCGCGCAAAACCACGGCTTCGGACTGCTGTTCCCCAGCTTGGGCAAGCTCGTCCCCGAGCTTTCGGGCGGCGAGACCGAGCACGCGGCCGATGGCGATCTGCGCATCTGGGTACGCCGCGGTATCGCGCCGGTCGTGATGAACGAGCGTTTTGGCCGCATTCGCCTGACGCACGTGAATCTCAATGACGGCACCGCCGAGGGCATCCAGCTGCTCGACGCGCCGTGCTTCTCGGTCCAGTATCATCCCGAGGCCTCGCCCGGCCCCACCGATGCCCACTATCTCTTTACCGCCTTTATGCGACTCATGGACGGCGAGGAGAACTACCTGGACATCGACACCGCGAAGGACCGCCTGGCTGGCTGGAATTTCGCTGACAATGGTTCCGCCGCGACCGAGACCGAGGAGAACTAACATGCCTAAACGTACCGACATCAAGCGTATCCTCGTCATTGGCTCGGGCCCCATCGTCATTGGCCAGGCCTGCGAGTTCGATTACTCCGGCGCCCAGGCCTGCAAGGTGCTCAAGGAGGATGGCTTTGAGGTCATCCTGGTCAACTCCAACCCGGCGACCATCATGACCGACCCGGGCCTTGCCGACCGCACCTATGTCGAGCCCATCACCGCCGAATTTATCGAGCGCGTGATCAAGAAGGAGCGCCCGGACGCGCTGCTGCCCACGCTGGGCGGCCAGACCGGTCTGAATGCCGCTGTCGAGCTGGCAAAGGACGGCACGCTCAACAAGTACGGTGTCGAGATGATCGGCTGTGACCTTGCCGCCATCGAGCGCGGCGAGGACCGCAGGCTCTTTAACGAGGCCATGGCCGAGATTGGCCTGGAGGTCGCGCGCTCGGGCTATGCCTACAGCGTGGCAGACGCCGAAGCCATCGCCGAACGCGTGGGATACCCCTGTGTGCTGCGTCCGAGCTTTACCCTCGGCGGCGCCGGCGGTGGCATCGCGCATACCCACGAGGAGCTCGTCTCCATCGTGAGCCAGGGCCTTGAACTCTCGCCTGCCCACGAGGTGCTGGTCGAGGAGTCCATCGAGGGCTGGAAAGAGTACGAGACGGAGGTCATGCGTGACCACGCCGGCAACGGCATCATCGTGTGCTCCATCGAGAACCTCGACCCCATGGGCGTGCATACCGGTGACTCCATCACCGTGGCGCCGGCGCAGACGCTCTCCGACCTTGAGTATCAGCGCATGCGTGTCGCCTCGCTCGCCATTTTGGAGAAGATCGGCGTCGAGACCGGCGGCTCTAACGTGCAGTTTGCCGTGAACCCCCAGACCGGCCGCCTGATCGTCATCGAAATGAACCCGCGTGTGAGCCGTTCGTCCGCGCTGGCCTCCAAGGCCACGGGTTTCCCCATCGCCAAGGCCGCCGCCCGCCTGGCCGTGGGCTATACGCTCGACGAGATCGTCAACGACATTACCAAAGCCACGCCCGCCTGCTTTGAGCCCACGATCGACTACTGCGTGGTCAAGGTGCCGCGCTTTGCCTTCGAGAAGTTCAAGGGTACCGACCCCACGCTCGCCACGCGCATGAAGGCCGTCGGCGAGGTTATGGCGATCGCCCGCACCTTCGAGGAAGCCTTTGGCAAGGCCATGCGCTCGCTGGAGGATGGACACCAGGGTATTTGCGCCGGTGGCAAGGAAGGTGCCGACAAGCTGAGCGACGATGAACTCGCCCAGGCCGTGGCAACCCCGACTGAGCACCGCATCTTCTTTGTGGTCGAGGCCCTGCGCCGTGGCTGGGATGTTGCGCGCATCCACGCCATCTGCGGTATCGATCCGTGGTATCTCAATCGCATCAACGATATGGTGCAGGTCCAGGAAAGCATCCGCGGCCTGCGCGTGGAGGACATTGACGCCGACGCGATGCGCCTGCTCAAGCAGTATGGCACGAGCGATGCCGAGATCGCCGCGCTGACCGGCTCGGACGAGCGCTTTGTTCGCGCTTACCGTAAGGGTCTGGGCGTGGTCCCCAGCATGAAGACGGTCGATACCTGCGCCGCCGAGTTCTCGAGCGCCACGGAATACCACTACAAGACCTACGAGAACATCTACCGCACGAGCCCGGTCGCCAAAAAGTGCGTGGCCCCCGACGAGACCACGCCGGCAGATAAGCCCAAAGCGATGATTCTGGGTGCTGGACCTAACCGTATTGGCCAGGGTATCGAGTTTGACTACTGCTGCGTGCATGCGAGCTATGCGCTGGCGGCCCGCGGCTTTGAGACCATCATGGTCAACTGCAATCCCGAGACCGTTTCGACCGACTACGACACGTCCGACCGCCTGTACTTTGAGCCGCTTACCTACGAGGACGTCATGGACGTCATTGACGTTGAGCGTCCCGACGGCGTCGTGGTGACGCTCGGCGGACAGACCCCGCTTAAGCTGGCACGCATGCTCGAGGAGAGTGGCGTGAACATCATGGGCACCAAGCCCGATGCCATCGACTTTGCCGAGGACCGCGAGCGTTTTGCCGCCCTGCTCGACAAGCTGGGCATTATGTATCCGCCGGCGGGCCAGGCAACCTCGTTTGAGGAGGCCGAGGCCGTGGCCGCGCACATCGGCTACCCGCTGCTGGTGCGTCCGAGCTACGTGCTGGGCGGCCGCGGCATGATGATCGCCTATGATGCCGAGCATCTGCGCGATTACATGGCCGAGGCCGCGCGCATTAGCCCCGACTACCCGGTGTATCTCGACCGCTTCCTGGAGGGTGCGATCGAGTCCGACGTCGACGCCCTGTGCGATGGCGAGGAGGTATATATCGGTGGCATCCTGGAGCATATCGAGGAGGCCGGTATTCACTCCGGTGACTCCGCGACCTGCATTCCGCCGTTCAGCTTTAGCGAGAGCCTGCAGGCGAAGCTCCGCGAGACCACGCGCCGTATCGCCATGGCGCTGGGAGTCCGCGGCCTGGTCAACGTGCAGTATGCCATCAAGGGCGAGACCGTCTACGTGATCGAGGCCAACCCGCGCGCCAGCCGTACCGTGCCGTTCATCTCCAAGGCCACCGGCGTGCCGCTGGCCAAGTGCGCGGCGCGTATCATGGCGGGCGATTCCATCGCGAGCTTGGGCCTGCCGAGTGACGAGCGTCAGCTGGACTGGTTCTGCATGAAGGAAGCCGTTATGCCCTGGGGCCGTTTCCCGGGAGCCGACGTTATCCTGGGGCCCGAGATGAAGTCGACGGGCGAGGTCATGGGTATCGCCAAGAGCTATCCCGAAGCATACGCCAAGACGCAGCTGGCGATTGACTACCAGCTGCCCGATCCGAGCTGCGGCAAGGTGTTCATTAGCGTGTGCGACCGCGACAAGCGTCACATCCTTTCGGTCGCGCGTATCCTGCGCTACCTGGGCTTTGACATCTGCTCTACCGAGGGTACGGCGCGCGTTCTGCGTGGAGGCAACGTGACGTGCGAGGTCGTGGAAAAGATCAGCGGCCCGCATGACGGCGAGCGTCCCAACATCGGCGACCTCATCGCCGATGGCAAGATTGCAGTGATCATCAACACACCGTACGGCCCGGGCTCGCGTGGCGATGGCTACCTGCTGCGTACCGAGGCCGTGCGCCGCGGCGTGACCTGCGTGACCGCGATGTCTGCCGCCAACACGTATGTGAGTGCCATCGAGGCGGTGCGCGAGGACCAGCAGGGCCACGGCAGCGCCAACGACATGGGCATGGACGTCATCGCCCTGCAGGCCCTGCCGCAGTACACGGTGTAGGTTGAGCTGTCCGG
>OGQQ01000885.1_pt1 | contig 26231 bp, 19 predicted proteins | sample 1553281 | NCBI WGS metagenome assembly OGQQ01 (sample SAMEA2579937, study PRJEB22360) | human gut metagenome | biome: human gut; feature: human-associated habitat; material: faeces | place: Denmark | collected 2008/2010 | reverse complement strand
ATCTTCCTCTATAGCCAGTCCTTCTCCTTCCTGTTTCAGACAGGACATATTGATATTTAAAATATGATCTCCGGTTTCTTCTTCTAACGTAAAATGATTAATCATCACCGTCACATGATTTTTCAAAACATTATCATCAGAAAACAACTTAAAGTCATTCTCACTTGTAATACCGACAACTAAAAGTTCTTCTTTTGACTTTTGCGTATTCATGTAAGTCTGTTGGAGATATTCCATAATATTTCCTGTAACTGTATTTTCATTTTCTGTACCAAAAGCAGAATTCTCTTCATCAAAATGATTCCAGCACTTCACCATATCTTTAGAAACAGACGCCTTTTCCCCTGCTTTTACACTTTTAAGAATCGCATACTGATTCCCCCGAATTAAAATAACTCTGGAAAAATTATTCGAAGAGGTATTCGTGATATTGCCATAAAAACTTGTATACGTTGTAAAAATATCCTGCGTAAATACTTCCTTTTCCGAGGCGCTTTTTGTATTGCCTGACAATTTCAAAATTCTTGAAGTTCCTGGCACACTCTCTTCAAAGGCAACATCAAAGCCTTTTTGTGTATTATTAATCGTAATATCTTCTCCGGAAGTTTTTATATTTTTTCCTACAATCGTCCGGTAATTATAATCCATCGGTATGACGGAAGTAATTGTCGAAAGAAAATTCACATTGCCCTCTACTCCCTCATCATTTTGATAGAGAAAATAAATATTTTCCTGCTCCTTCTCACTGTCCGTCACACGCAGCGCGGAAAAATAGCTATCGCCAGAGCTTTTCATTCCCCTGGAACGGATAAATAATCCAACGGTAAAAACCAATGCAAGTACAGGAACTATAATCCAGATGTATTCCCTTTTTTTGATTTTACACAAATAATAATATGCAATGGTTACCATCAGCAAAATATAGAAAATAAAAAATACCCCATAAAAAAACGTATTCGGAAGCTGTGACTTCATAAATGCATATAATGCCTTTTTTACATACCAAAGACTCGTATCGCTGCTTTCGGTATCTTCATCTTTTCCCATAAAATGAGAAAGAATCTCTACTGCTGCTTTATCTCTCACACTCCATTGTAAAAATGCAGAATTTGTCAGGCTAAAACGAAGGATTGAAATCTTTCCGCTCCCTACTGCTGCAGTATAACCTATTTCCAGTTCGAAATCCCCGTAAGCTTCCCATTCATATTTTTGTGAAAGCTGAAGATTACTCATAAGAATCGGCAATTCCTGTACTGTATTATCCGCATCTGCCAAATAAAGTTCAGAAACGACGACATCTTCCTGTATAATTCCAAATGTCTTTTCCAGCCCCTCAAAAGAATCTATCTGCTGGCCGCCCCCGGCAATCAGTAGTTTCCCGCCTGACTTCAACCAGCTTTTTAAAGCACTTTTTTGTTTTCCAGACAAACTTTTCGTATCAAAAGAATCAATGATCATTCCATCTAACCCCTGAAACTCTTCTTCTGTCTGTGGAAAACTATTTTTTGAATAGCAGACCACCTTCACTGACTCTTCGTCCGATTCTTCTCCTATTTTAAGACTGTTTAAATAAGACAACTCCTTTGACTGTCCACTCAAAACACCAATGAGATTCTCCGCCTGTTCTGAAAATGCTCCGTTCCGATTCTTCGCATCAGAAAAAGAGACATCTTCTGACAATTCCGTAACACCAAAAGAATCCATAATTTCAAAACAAATCGCAGAAGGATTACCAAGTTGCGGAACATTTAAAACAATCTTTTCCTTCTCTCCTGCCTTACATTTCACTGCAGACTGGTAGGCAATTCCCTTGCCATTTTCTCCTGGAAGAGTGACTTTCATTACCCCGGTAAAATCTTTCTCTGCAGCAAAGATATCTAAAGTAACCGGCATCTCCTTATCTTTGGCAACATAACCTGCCGCCCCAAAAGTTACTGTTCCCGTACAATTACTCGTCTTAAACTTATAACAATAGCCATTCGTCCCTTTTATTGTCTTTTTATTCCACTCTACTACTTCACTCTGACTACGCTGTTGGTGCCGACAGCCATAGAACCAGAAAACAACCGAACAAAGCAGTACAAGAAGCAGTAATATAATTTTTTTGTAAGTACGGAACAAATCATTAATCATTTTGTATCCCTCGTATCTTTGCTATTATTTTCCGGTATTTGGCATATGAGCCTGCACAACCGGAAGTTCTATCTGGAATCTGGTTCCTGACTCATCGCTGGTCGCCCAGATATTTCCCTCATGAAGGTTGATAATGTTCTTTGCTATTGCCAGCCCAAGTCCTGTACCTCCAGTCTTTAATGATCTTGAGTTTTCCACCCTGTAAAACTTATCAAAAATCTTGTCCAGGTCTTTTGCCGGAATAATCTTTCCGTAATTGACAATTGCCACAAATGCCTTCTTATCTTTTAAACCGGTATGCACTTCTACCAGCTTTCCATCAGCCCCATATTTAATCGCATTCGAAATCAGATTGCCAATCGCTCTTGCAAGCAGCTCGCCATTTCCCTCAATATTCAATGCCCCCTCATAAAAATCAGTACGGCATTCCAATTGATGGTCCATGAAGCTTGGATAAAATTCATCAACTAACTGAGGCACAAAAAGATTCAAATCAAGAATCTCCTTCTTTATTTTGACCTTGTTCCTGTCATATCTCGTATAATCAAATAAATCCTTAACCAAAGTTTCTAACTGCTTTGCCTTTGAAGATACAATGCCAAGATACTTCTGTTTTTGTTCTTCCGTAAGAAAATCTCCCTGTGTCAGCAGATCCAGATAACCAAGTATTGAAGTAAGAGGCGTACGAAGATCATGTGCTACATTCGTAATCAATTCGTCCTTCGTCTTTTCCACTGCCTTTTGTGCTTCCATCGTCTCATAAAGATTATGACGCATCTCGTTAATAGACGCTGCGATTTCTGAAAATTCATCCTCTCCACGGACAGGAATCTCCTCCATCAAATCACCAGACTTCATACGTTCCACACCGCTGATAATTTCTCTTACATACGTTACAAACTTATTTGATATGAGAATAAAATAAATAATCAGAAGCAATATCGTAAATATAGCGATGACCCAGGCATCCAGTGCTATCGACTGTGACATCGTAAATGTGCCAAAGGACATTTTTCCCTGCCCGGATGCTCCCCACACCTTCTTATATTCACCGGCTATAATCTCCGTCTCATATAAATAGATTCCCATAAATATAAGACCTTCCGTTATAAAGGTAGCAATCAGGCTGAAAAACATGTACATGACCATCTTAAAACGGAAGCTTTTAAATCGTTTAACCTTCAATTTTGTAACCTACCCCCCATACAGTTTTTAAAATCTTCGGGCTTCGGGAGTTATCTTCTATCTTCTCACGCAGTCTTCGTATATGAACCATAACAGTATTATTTACTTCGTATACCTTCTCGTTCCAAACCTTTTCAAAAATTTCATCAGTGCTGAATACTCTGTCTCTGTTTGAGGCTAATAAATATAAAATATCAAATTCAATCGGAGTCAGTGCAACTTCCTTGCCGTTCTTCTTCACTACATGGGCCGCCTTGTTAATCGTAAGATCCTGAATCTCAATCTCATCCTTGCTGGCTGGCTGCTGTTCTTCCCCTAACTGAATTGTTGTGTAACGCTTCATCTGAGACTTCACTCTCGCAAGGAGTTCTAATGGATGGAACGGTTTCGTAAGATAATCATCCGCTCCCGTTCCAAATCCGACAATCTTATCCATATCTTCTGCCTTCGCTGACAAAATAAGAATCGGGATATTGCTTGTCTTTCTTATCTCACGGCAGACTTCTAATCCATCAATTCCCGGCATCATAATATCGAGAATAAGCATACGGACTTCCGGATGTTCCTTCAATGTCTGTAAACACTGCTCCCCATCCGAAGCTTTCAATACCTGATATCCATCATTCACCAGATAAATCTCCACAAGATCCGCAATCTCTTTATCATCATCTACTACGAGAATACTAGCATTCTTTTCCATATCTTTACCCTTCCTTCACGTCTTTTTTTGTTTTATATTCTATCATAAAATGAATATAAAAGTCCTTACAAACTTCTTACCTTGACATTTTTCACCTTATTTGCTAGAATGATGAACGATGCTTTTTGCATCTTATATTGTTTTTAAGAGTCGGATAAATGATCGCTTCCCTTAGTTACCGAAAGGTCTGGGAAGAGGAAAGTCCGGGCTTCACAGGGCAGGATGCCGGATAACGTCCGGTGGAGGTGACTCCAAGGAAAGTGCAACAGAAATAAACCGCCCCAAAGCCTGCGCAGAGTGCGCTTCAGTCTGCAGAGTATGAGATTTCCTGTGCGTATTCTGCGCAGGCTTTGGGGTAAGGGTGGAAAGGCAGTGTAAGAGACTACCGCCTTGCTGGTAACAGGAAGGGCATATGTAAACCCCATCCGAAGCAAGACCAAAGGCAGGCAATGTGGCTGCCCGTCACGCCTCAGGTAGGTCGCTTGAACCTGGCGGCGACGCCAGGTCTAGATAGATGATTGTCCAACGACATAACCCGGCTTATCGTTTTGCTTAATCAAAAACAGCGTGTCCCAGACCAGAATGTTGGTCTGGGACACGCTGTTTTTTACAGGCTGTATTTTTCTTCACAGTATTTGCAGCGGTAAGTCTCTGTCTCCTCGTCGGTCAGGACAAACACGTGGTCTAATCCCTGCTCGATGGAAGTGATGCAGCGGGGATTTTTACATTTAATAACATTGGTAATCTCCTTTGGCAGGCTTAAAACCTTCTTCTCCACAATGTTTTCATTCTCGATGATATTCACGGTGATGTTGTGGTCGATAAAGCCGAGGATATCTAAATCCATGAAGTCTATCGGACACTCGATTTTCATGATATCTTTTTTTCCCATCTTGGTGCTCTTGGCGTTCTTGATGATGGCGACGCAGCAGTCCAGCTTGTCGAGATGGAGATACCTGTAGATTTCCATACTCTTTCCCGCCTCAATGTGATCCAGCACAAATCCTTCTGAAATTCTTCCTACATTCAATGTATTTTTAACCATAAACTGTCTCCTTTTCCATATTATCCGGTCAACGGTGTACGATGTTATCCAGGCAACGGCAACACCCTATCCGGTAAGCGGTGTATCGATGTTTTTTAAAAGAGTTAGGGGCTGTATACAGCCGGGCTACTCCACATGGATGTCAAGCAGTGTCAGAATCAGCGCCATGCGCACGTAGACACCGTACTGTACCTGACGGAAATAAGCTGCCCGCGGGTCTTTGTCCACCTCCACGCTGATTTCATTTACACGGGGGAGAGGGTGCAGGACATACATATCCTTGGGCGCAAGCTGCATCTTTGCTTTGTCCAGTATGTAGAAATCCTTCATGCGCACATAGTCCTCCTCATTGAAGAAGCGTTCTCTCTGTACACGCGTCATGTAGAGAATATCCAGCTCGGGGAGAGCTTCCTCCAGACGGACCACTTCCTCGTAAGGAATCTGTTTTTTATCGAGGACGTCTTTTCTCATATAGCCGGGAAGCCGAAGTTCCTCCGGGGAGATGAGGACAAAACGGATGCCGGGATAGCGCACCAGGGCATGGATGAGAGAGTGAACGGTCCGCCCGAATTTTAAATCCCCGCACAGACCGATTGTCATATGGTCTAAACGCCCTTTGACATTTAAGATGGTCAGAAGGTCCGTCAGCGTCTGGGTAGGATGCTGATGTCCTCCGTCTCCGGCGTTGATGACCGGGATGGAAGAGTGCTGGCTCGCCACCATGGGAGCGCCCTCCTTTGGGTGGCGCATAGCGCAGATATCCGCGTAACAGGATATGGTGCGGATGGTGTCGGCTACGCTCTCGCCTTTGGCTGCGGAACTGGAGTCCGCCGAGGAGAATCCCATGACGCTCCCGCCAAGGTTTAACATCGCCGCTTCATGGCTCAGTCTCGTGCGGGTGCTGGGCTCGTAAAACAAGGTGGCAAGCTTTTTCCCATCGCAGGCGTGGGCGTATTTTTGGGGATTTCCTTCAATATCCTGTGCCAGTGTCAGCAGTTTGTCCAGTTCTTCCACGGAGAAATCCAGTGGGCTCATTAAATGTCTCATAAATATTTTATCCTCCTGTATTCTGTAAAATGTAAAGTAGTGTTTTTAGCTGTCATAGAGCAGGGCAGTGCTCTAAAAGGCGGCAAAGTCTTGCCTGCAGCAGAGCGCCCTATCTGTATTGAAGCAGGTCGCTTATCGGTTTGCGCCTGGGCGCCTCCGGGTCGATATCGGGATACCCCACCGCAATCAGTGCGGCCAGCTCCTGGTCGTCAGGAATGTCGAGAAGTTCTGTGATGCCTTCCTCATCAAAGATTCCCATGATGACTGTGCCAAGTCCCTGTTCCTTCGCCGCAAGGCAGAATGTCTGAGCGCAGATTCCTACATCGAACATCTGCCAGCGGTCTTTCTTTTTCGTAGAAAAAGAGCCGTCACGTTCATAACCGCATCGGCCCTTTTTAAATGTCAGGGCGATGAGCATCGGTGCCTGACGGATGATTTTGGAATTGTAATCGGGGGTATAGCTGTCGGAAATCTTTTCTAAAAGAGAGGCATCTTCAATTGCGATATAACGGGTAATCTGTGTGTTCTTCCAGGATGGGGAATAAGAAACAGTAGAAATAATAGAATCAATAATAGAATGAGCAATGGCATCTGGTTTATATTTCCGGATACTCCGCCGTGTCCTGATACACTCTGTAACGTTCATACAAAAACCTCCTGTCTTACCGATTAGGGCAAAAAAAGAACAGCCCTAAAAAATTCTTTCCTCTAATCATATACTATCGGCGGAAGATTTTCAACAAAAAATTTTTGCGGGGAATGAAAAAATTTTCACGGAAAATAAAAGGCAGAATCTGTACAGAAAAGCTGTTGTAAAATTTCTGCAGGCAGGGTTTTGCCCTACGGGCGGGAGAGAAATTTTTCAAAAATCAGCCCGGCAGTGAACCACAGCGGCGCATAGTCGAAGCGGATGACGCCGTTTACATTGTACCGCGCCTTGCTGTAATCCCAGGGGCAGGCGTGGTGCTTTTTTAGAAAGGTGCCGCTTATATATTCCCCGGCGAAAATACAGCAGGTGTACACACTGCCGCGCAGGAGAGGGCTCTTCCCTTTGAGCAGGCGGCAGGCGGGGCTTAACAGGCTTGCCATCCCGTAAATGGGGAACATCCAGATGGAGGTGTGGGCGGTGAGCGTATGTTCATGATGTTTCAGGGAACGAAGCCCTGTGTAGAGGATTTCCATGCACCAACCCAGGGTGCCGCATAAGATAAATTTGTTCTTCATAAGAAAAAGTATGGGTGGGAGACGTAGATTTTATACGTGAAATGTATTATAATGTGATTTAGTTTGTGCAAAGGAGAAATCAAGATGGCTACACTGGAAGAATTGAGACAGCAGCTCGATGAGATTGACAACGAGATTGTAAGATTATATGAAAAGCGGATGGAAGTCTGCGGGGAAGTAGGAGATTATAAGATTCAGGCAGGGCGCAAGGTGGTGGACCGCGCAAGGGAGAAGGACAAGCTTCAGGATGTGGCGGCAAAGGTAAATGGAGCGTTTAACAAAAAGGGGATTCAGGAGCTGTATGAGCAGCTCATGTCCATGAGCCGCAAGCTGCAGTATAAAAAACTGGTGGAAGCGGGCGCTCTTGGGAAACTGCCCTTTATCCGGGTGGATTCCCTGGAAAAAGAGTCCGCCAGAGTGGTATTCCAGGGAGTGGAGGGTGCTTACTCCCAGGCGGCGATGCAGGAATATTTCGGCGAGCATGTGAACAGTTTCCATGTGCGCACCTTCCGGGATGCCATGGAGTCTATCGAGGAGGGGGCTGCGGATTACGCGGTGCTCCCTATAGAAAACTCTTCGGCGGGAGCGGTCAATGAGATGTATGACCTTCTCGATGAATTTGAAAACTATATTGTGGCGGAAGTCATTATCCCCATCACTCATACATTGAGCGGGCTTCCGGGGGCAGAGCTTTCTGATATTCAGAGAGTATACTCCAAGGCGGAGGCGCTCATGCAGACCACCCGTTTCTTAGATGAACATCCCGCCTGGCAGCAGATAAGTGTGGTGAACACGGCGATTGCGGCGGAAAAAATTGTGAAGGACCAGGATAAGGCACAGGCAGCAGTCTGCAGCGCCTATGCAGCGAAATTGAACGGACTTTCCGTGCTGGTGGACAACATCAACAATGAGCCCAACAACTCCACCCGTTTTATCGTGGTGACAAATCAGAAAATCTTTTTAAAAGATGCGCAGAAAATCAGTATCTGCTTTGAGCTGCCCCATGAGAGCGGTTCTCTGTACCGGATTCTCTCGCATTTTATCTACAATGATTTGAGTATGACCAAGATTGAGTCCAGACCCATGGAGGGGCGCAACTGGGAGTACCGCTTCTTCGTAGATTTTGAGGGAAATATGGAGCAGCCGGAGGTGAAAAACGCTATCCGGGGCTTGAGAGAAGAGACGAGAAATTTAAAGATTCTGGGGAATTATTAAAATACAGAGCAGATTTTGTGAGTCGCCGGACATTGCGCGCAAAGAGAAACTCCTGTATCAGGCAGGCGCGCGGTCTGTGAAAATGTGAGCTTCTGTATCAAGCCGGCGCACGGCGCGTGAAAGTAAGAAAAGAAGGGTGAGAAAAATGAGAACAAATGAACTGATGTTGTATAAAAATATGGAGTACGGCAAAATACTGGATGATATGACCTTCCTGATGGAGAATTATGACAACGAGTATTACAATGCCGAAGACTTAAAAGGACTCTTATACGAGTGTGTCAATGAGATGTTGGAGCTCTCCACAAGCCATGGCTTTGAGGGAAATCTGTGGCATGCCTATCTTACCTTTCTGCTGGCAAATGACGAGAATGCCTACAGCACCTCCTGCGAGATTGTGGGGGCAGTGGAAGGGAGCATCAATCAGATTGCGGAGCATGATTTTGCCATTTTCAAAGAGCTCTTTGACTATGATTTTTCCAGTCTGGAAAAGACGCTGGGGGCGGGCTGCCTTCAGATTCTTTTTGCCTATCAGAACGTCAATGAAGCCGGTAAGGTCTTCAACAAGCGCATCCGCGACAGAATCTGCGGGTTGAGCAAAGCGCTGGGAGAGACGGAGACCATTCAGGAGTTCAAGGAGAAGCTGACCCAGTTTTACAAAGAATTCGGTGTCGGCAAACTGGGGCTTCACAAGGCGTTTCGTGTGGAACACTTAGAGGGGGAGGATGTGCAGATTGTGCCCATCACCAACATCGCCCATGTCCATCTGGATGATTTGGTGGGATATGAGATTGCCAAGAAAAAGCTGACAGACAATACAGAAGCTTTTGTGGAGGGACGCCGCGCCAACAACTGTCTGCTCTACGGAGATGCGGGTACAGGAAAATCTTCGTCCATCAAGGCGATTTTGAACCAGTACTACGACCAGGGGCTTCGCATGATTGAGGTGTATAAACATCAGTTCAAGGATTTGAATGACGTCATCGCCCAGATTAAAAACAGAAATTATAAGTTCATCATCTATATGGATGACCTCTCCTTTGAGGAATTTGAGATTGAATATAAGTATCTGAAAGCGGTCATCGAGGGCGGGCTGGAGAGAAAACCGGAAAACGTGCTCATCTACGCGACCTCCAACCGCAGACACCTGGTGCGTGAGACATTTAAGGACAAGGCGGACCGGGATGAGGAACTGCACACCAACGATACGGTACAGGAAAAACTTTCCCTGGTGGCGAGATTCGGCGTGACCATCTATTTCGGTTCCCCGGACAAGAAAGAGTTCCAGAATATCGTAAGAGAGCTCGCCAGAGTGAACAAGGTGGATATGCCGGAGGAAGAACTGCTCCTTGAGGCAAATAAATGGGAACTGTCCCACGGCGGTATGACCGGCAGGACGGCGCAGCAGTTCATCGATTATCTGTTGGGGCAAAAGCCCGCTTCTTTGTAGGAAATAAACAGCGCCGGTGTACAAGGCGTGCCGATTGAGGATAATGCAAGGCGTGCTGTTTCACGTACACCGACGCTAAAGAAAAAGGAGAAGTATGAGACAAAAAATGAAAAAAAGAGGCACAGTCCTTCTGCTGGTCTGTGCGTGTGTCTTAGGACTTGCCGGATGTGCAGATGTGACTGCGAAAAAACTGGTGGATGCCGCGGCAAAGAACATGGAAAAGGAAGAATCCTTTGCAAATACGGTGAGGCTGGACATCCAGGTGGAAGGCGTGGTCAACACGATGGGCGTATCCATGGAGATGGATATGGCGTCCACCGCGAATCCCCGCGCAGGTCACGCGAAAGGCACGGCAAAAGTGAATATGAATGGGGCGGAAGTTGCGAGCAGCCTGGAAATCTATCAGGTCACAGAGGGAAAAGAGCATGTGACTTACAGCAGCATCTACGACCAGTGGACGAGGGAAGTCTCAGAAGGCACCTCCCACGTTGGAGTGGATGAAAATTTTTTCCAGTCCGCAAAAGACTCCATGGAAAAATTCCATCTGGCGAAGGAGACCGTGGAAGTAGAGGGAAAAGAGTGCTACCAGATGTACGGGGATGTGCCCTGCAGGGAATTGACGGAATTTTTGGGAGAAGACATGATTTATGCGTTTGGGCTTCTGGATATGCCGGATATGGAGATTGTGCAGGATATGGAAATCCCGGTTATCTTTGATGTCTATAAAGAAGAACAATTACCCGCGCGGATTATCGTGGATATGAAAGAGGCGGTGGAGAACCTTTACGAATCTTACGGCGAGGCAGAAAACGTCACTGATTTCACCATTGAGCTCTCCTTTAGAGATTACGGAGAAGTGGAGACGATTGCGGTGCCGGAGGAAGTAAAAGAGGCAGTGGAGTAGAAAAGCGATAAAAAGAGATTGAATATTTATTGCCCCCGGGTGAGAGGCGCACGAGCGCATGTGGGAATATGCCGCTAAAGCGACTGCGCTCGGCGCACAAAGTGCTCAAGCCCCTCAAGATTGAGGGACAGGGAGTTGAAGTGGGCTTGCCCACTTTGTTCGGTATGTATTGCGTTAGATTTTATGTATCAGGAGAGCAGGTCTTTTTTTGAAGGACCTGCTTTTTATAGTCACTGGGCGAGATGTTTTTGTATTTTTTGAACACCCTGGAAAAGGAAAACTGGTTGTCATAACCTACAGTAGCGGCTATCTCCGCAATTGTTAGGCTTGTAGTCTCCATCAGTTCACAGGCTTGAGCAAGCCGGTAATTAATCAGATATTCATTCGGCGTCATCTGCAGCAGCTGCTTGAAAATCTTAGAAAAATATTTCCTGTCAAGGGACAGAGCGGAAGAGATATCGGTAATGGTGATAGGCTGGGAATAATTTTTCTTGATATAATTCAGAGCCTCTTTCACATATTGTTTGGAATTACTGGTATCGGCTGTCCTGGAAGGCTTATCAATGATTGAGGCAAGGATGAGATAAAGATATCCCATGTAGTTCAAATCCTTATTCTCAGCAGACTTTTGAGTGGAAAGTATCTGCTCATACGCATTTTCTATCAAGGAACGGTTCGGACAGTCAATGACAAGATTTGTCTTTGAAAATCCGGCACGTTCAAAATAAAGTTCCGAGTTTAGTCCATCAAAGGCGACCCATGAATACCTCCATGGAGTTTGCGAGTCGGCTTTATAATATACAATCTCATTGGGGTAGCAGGCAAAAAGCTGCCCTTCTTTTATGACGTATTCTTTTTCTTTAGAGCGCAAAATCCCCTTTCCGCTGTGTACATAATGAAGTTTATATTGATTTTTAATTCCGGGTCCCCAAGATTCATTGGGACGGCATTGCTGTGTACCAAAGTAATAGAGCTCCAAATCTGTGTTTTTCTTATTATCTGCATCATCATTGAGTATCGAATATTTAGCCATAAAACCTCTCCCTTACTTAAAACAATAAGTATACACCACACATACACTGATTATAGTTGATTAAAATTTGAAATGCAAGGCGAAGCAAATGGAAAATAGAGACATTCCATCATAAACGGTAGCCTTATGGCAATGGCTTCCGCAAGCGGTAAGTCTATAATTATTTATATAGATTGATTACAGAGAAAGGATGGAATTAGGTCGGATATGGAATATACAAAACTGGGGCGTTCCGGGCTTTGGGTCAGCAGACTGGTACTGGGCACGATGAATTTTGGCAGTACTGTGGAGGAGGAAGAAGCATTTCGCATCATGGACGCAGCTCTGGAACTGGGAATTAATCATTTTGATACGGCAAATAATTATGGGAAACGTATCAATCGCGAGGGGATATCAGAGTCTATGCTTGGAAAATGGTTTATGAAAGGGGGCGGCAGAAGGGAGAAAGTCATTTTGTCCACTAAGGTTTATGAGCCCATGGAAAAAAGTGGACCAAATGAAAAACCGGGGCTCTCTGCTTATAAGATAAGGCGGCATTTCGCAGATTCTTTGAGACGGCTTCAGACGGATCACATAGAAATCTATTATATGCATCATATCGACAGAACAGTTTGCTGGAGCGAGGTACTTCCGGTGTTCCAGAGCATGATACAGAAAGGAGACATTGATTACTTGGGGTCGAGTAATTTTGCGGCATGGAATATCGCGGATTTTCAGAAAGAAGCAGAACATGCCAATATGTTTGGGCTTGTATGTGAACAGCATAAATATAATCTCATGTGCCGTCTCCCGGAGCTGGAAGTGATTCCGAGTGTTAAAGGACATGGCATGGGCATTGTGGCATGGAGTCCTCTAAACGGCGGAATCCTCTCGCGCAACGGGAAGAACAGACAGGCAGCAGATACACAGGAAGAAGAGCGGCTGAAGAAATTTCGGGAATTATGCATGGAAATAGGTGAGGCAGAGGATACCGTATCTCTGGCATGGCTTTTACGTAATCCGGCCATAACAGCACCTATCATCGGACCGAGAAATGTGACACAGCTATATGACACAGTAAGAGCTCTGGAAATCCATCTGGAGGATGATGTCATCAAAAGGCTGGATGAAATCTTTCCGGGACCGGGTGGGCAGGCGCCGGAAGCTTACGCTTGGTAAAAAATGTATAGGAGAGGAGAAGAAAAATGTTGGGAGACAGCTGGGAGAAAACAGATATAAGACCTGTAGGAAAAATAGGGATGACGCATGATATGGAAGGAAGGCTGAGAATCCTTGCACGTGATAAATCCGGGGATATTATTGGGCTTTGTGAGGCAGGAGAAGGAAGGATGGAAATCTGGAGGATAGAGGAAAAGGATGGGGTCAGGGCAGACAAAAGTAAAGGAGTCCATCTGGCACTCCATAGACGGGATGGGAAGTTAGCGGCCTTCACTGTGGGCGAAAAAGGGCAATGTTTAGGCGGATGGATAAGACAACAGGATAGGATGGGGGCGATAGAATGGGAGGATTTAACGAGTATATCGAACGGTGCGTTTACTGTGTGTGAGAGATGTACGGGCGCGATTGAAGTCTTCGGGACAGACTTTTCCGGAAACCCTTGGCATCTGTGGACAAATCCTCAGGGACAATGGTCGCAATGGCAGACATTGGGGGAATATCATGCGGAAGAAATATGTGTGGCAAATAACGAGGAAGGCTTTCCGGAAATATTTATCTGTGACAGAGAAGGCTTGGTTTTGACCAGAAGACATCATGAGGATGGAATGTGGGGAGAGTGGAACATTTTAAGAAAGAAGGGTGTGCAGAAGATAAAAAGTGTGCAGGAAAAACATGGAAAGATACGGCTTTTTGTCATTACTGCAGGAGGAGATGTATGGACAAGCTTACAGGAAAAAGCAGGTGTGTGGGGTGATTGGGAAAAGCTGTCGTTAGAAAACTGCAGAGATATGGAAACGACACTGGATAAAAATGGAAATGTTGAGGTACTGTCAGTGTGTTATGATGGCAGTATTGTAAGACTGGTGCAGGAGAAAGATTGGAAGGAGGAAAAAATCAAAGGATTAGCAGCCCAGTCAGCAGAGGTCATGTTGTTGTCAGATGGGAGGAGACTTTATGCTGCTTTAGGAGAGGATGGCTGCATGTATATGAGAACAGGAGGTATGTGAGAAGTGGAATTATTGGAGCGGGCGAAAGCAACAGAATGTGGGGTGGACCCCGAAGGGATTCTGAATCTTTACAAAACATTGGAAGGGATGAATGTACATTCTGTGATGATTACGAGACACAACAAGGTCATCGCGGAAGGATGGTGGGCGCCGTACAGAAAGGACGAGAACCACATTCTGTATTCGGTAAGTAAAAGTTTTGTGGGGACAGCGATTGGATTTGCTGTGCAGGAAGGATTGCTTTCAACGGAAGATTATGTACTTGATATTTTTGCGGATGTCCTTCCGTCATGTCCCTGCGAGAATATGAAAAAGATGAAGATACGGCATGTCCTGACAATGAGCACGGGACAAAAGGATGAGAGGAATATCTTTCATGAGGGGGAATCGTGGCTCTATTCTCTGCTCAGCGCCTATGTGGACAATGAGCCGGGAGAGACATTTCGGTATATCAGCAGTTCTACGTATATTTTGAGCGCTGTAATCTGGAAACTGACCGGGCAGACGGTATTTGAGTATTTGAAAGACCGTCTGTTTGAACCTTTGGGATTTTCAGAACATATCTGGTGGGAAAAATCACCGGAGGGACTCAACACGGGATTCAACGGATTTAACGCCACAGCGGAGGATGTTACAAAACTGGCGCTTTTGTATCTGAACATGGGCAAATGGAAGGAAAAGCAGATATTGTCAGAGGAATGGGTAAAAGAGGCATCCGGTATTCAAATCGACAACCGCGATAACGACAGAAATCAGGAATTGGGTTACAGACAGGGATTCGGGACATTCACGGAAGATTACCGGAGCGGCTACGGATATTTGTTCTGGCATTGTAAGCCGGAAGGCAGCTACCGTGGAGACGGTATTTTCGGACAATTGTGTATCATCATGCCGAAGCAGGATATGACGATTGCCGTGGCAGCAGGCTGTGAGGAACCGGGGAAGATATTAGAAGCCATCTGGAACTGTCTTTTGCCTGCGGTTGATGCGCCGCATATGCATTGCGATATGGAAGAGGTTCTCTATGAAGCATTGGAAAATCTGAAACTGCCGGTGGCAGCAGGTGAAAAATATCCGCCGTCACAGGAAAAGGAATGGAGACAAAAATTTCTTATGGCAGAAAATGGGATGGATGTGCAAAGTCTGGAATTAGAGTTCAGAAAAGACAGCCTACCGGTCATCACGATAGAGACTTCAAAAGGAAAATTGAGGGCAAAGATAGGATACCTGGAATGGGAAGAAAATGAGACAGGCTATGACCCGGAAGGCTTTAGCTGTGACAATGTTATCTTTTTTCATCGCGTGGCTTGTACCGGAGCATGGAAGGGAGAAGAATATGTTGTGAAATTCGCCTATACAGAGACGCCGTTTGTAGACATTCTGCGTATCCGACTGAGGGAGAACAGCATGGAGGGAATATACACACATACTGTGAAATATGGGAAAAAAGAATATCATATCCTGGGAATAAAATCTCAGGAAGAGACATAGTGCCATATTTGGATTCCTTTGTGTTATGTCCAAATCAGAGGGAAAAGTTATAATTGAATTAAATAAATTATCGGTAATTTATAAGAGAAGGAGGACATTATGGATTTTTCAAAAATACCCTGTTTTGACAATCATGCACATTCTATTGACGGAAGTCAAAAGAGCATTACACCATTTGAGTTTCTCAAAGGATATCAGGCATTAAAAGACCGGACAACACCGGCGAGCGGAGATTTAAGAGACCCCTTGTACGGGGGATTTTCCGATGAACTGATTCTGCATACAAAGAGTACAGGGGTAGTATATTCAACAATTTGCCATCTGGCAAGGCTGTTTGGGTGTGAGCCGGTCCTTGAAAGGGTGATTGAAAGACGAAACCAATATGTGGAGGAGTATGGGATACAAAAGTATACGCAGATGTTGTATTCGGAAGGTAAACTGATAGGAGGAGTCTTAGAAACAGATAACCCGATTGGCGAGGATGTAGAGGACAAGCTGCCGGGATTCCAGGCATTTCGGCTCTATTCCTTTGACCATCAGCTTTTCAAAATCCTGAAAGAGACAGAGAGTTATGATGAACTGTTGGAACAGTTTATAACAGAGACAAAATGTACTTTTGAAGATTCGCATTATACGGGAATCAAATGCCATCTCTCAGAAGTCTTCTCACACAGCGAGGCACGGCCTGTTTACAGGGAGGAGGCAAGAAAGGTATTTGCCGCTGCCAAAGCCATGGGAAGAGAAGAACTGAAGACTTTATATCTGGCACTTCTGACGGAGACAATGTTACTGTGTCAGGAACTGGATGTCCCGCTTCATATCCATTCGGGAATCACCGGACATTCCACCTATTTGGGAGAGCCGGGTATCGCCGGGCAGGTTACAGTAAAGCAGGGGAGTATGTTTGATGGTGAGCCTTTTGCACTGTCATTGTTCCTGACAAATCCGGAGTTCCGCAATACAAAGGTTGTTTTCCTTCATGGAGGATATCCGTGGCTGAGGAATCTTTCGATGATGGCTGCGTTTTTCCCTAACGTGTATATTGATATGTCCTGTGCGTTGTCATGGACTTCCCTTGCCAGTGAGAGAACATTAGAGGAACTGATGAGCTATGCTCCATTTACAAAGATTGTCGTAGGGAGCGGACAGGGCGGCATTCCGGAAAAAGGATGGATGGCAGCGAAGACAGCGAGAAACGCGCTGACCTCTGTATTGAACAGGGCAGTAGAAAATGGATTCATGTCAGAAGAACAGGCAACTGAGACGGCAGAAAATATACTGTATAAAAATGCTTTGAGGCTACACAAACATTTTCACGTATGAAAAGGAGGAAACGTTTATGAAGATGAAAAAGAGGGTACTGGCGGCAGCGATGGCGATGGTCATGACAATGGGTCTGGCTGCCTGCGGAAGCGGAGGCGAGGATGCAGGTACAACATCAGATGGAAAAGTAAAGATTACTCTGATGGAATGGGACAGCGGTGTGGACAATGCCAAAAAAGAATGGGAAATCTTCCTTGAAACATTCCCGGAATACAAAGATAAAGTAGAGATTGAGGTCGTAACAGGCGGAAGCGGACCGATTGATATCATGGAAACTATGCGGAAGATGGTGGCTTCCGGAGAGACAGATGAGATGCCGGATATCATTACCTGTAACTGGGCGCAGGTGCCGGAATACTACGAGATGGATATCATCAGAGATGTTTCGGATGTATACGACGAAAAAGGGGATGAAATCTTAACCGGTGTCAAGAACCTTATGCAATATGAAGACCAGTATATGGGCTTCCCTGCTGAAGTTAAGACAAAGATTTGGGCGTACAGAAAGGATATGTTTGAAGCGGCAGGAGTTGACCCCAATGCGTGCAAGACAGTGGATGATTTGATTGAAGCGGGGAAGAAAATCCAGGAAGTGTATCCGGATTCCTATATTGAAAACTATACAGAAGTTCCCCAGGGATACGATTTGTTCGCATATTTTACAGGTAACGGCGCAAGATTGGCGGATGAGGATGGCAATTATATCTGTGCATCTGACCCCGGTGTGAGAGATGCATTTGAATTTTATACAAAGATGAGAGAATCCGGGGTAGTCAGCACAACAATCCAGGATTTCTCTGAAGAGTGGTATGCGGCTTTAAATGACGGGACCATATGTTCACAGGTATTGGCAGGATGGCTTACTTCTAACCATCTTCCAAATCAGTGCCCGGACCTTGCAGGGAAATGGGGATTAGCGCTCTGGCCGGAAGAGATAGCTGCCGGTTCCGAATCAGGCGCAAAATTGATGATGGTAAATGATTTGAGCCCGGATGCAGACCTCTGTGTAGAGCTTCTGACAAAATTCTGCTACACGGAAGAGAGTGCCAGCGCCCTGTTCCACAGCGAAAGAGGAATTATCCCTTATCTGAAATCCTGTGCAGAGAGCGATGAGTTCCTTGTTGCAAATGACTATTACGGAGTAGACAGAATGGAAACAGAATTTAAGGCTATGGAATTGCTGAGTGTATATCCTTATACGCCGAACTCTTCACTGGAAGAGACAATTATCGTAAGGTATCTGGGAGAATATCTGTCCGGTACCATGGATTTGGATACCGCGCTTCAGACGGCGGAAGATGAGATGAAAGCACAGATAGGGAATGCATACGATTAACGCAGAATAGAAATCGGATATCGGCTTTGCACTTAGCTGCAAAGTCGATATTTCTTAAAAATGATAAAACCGCTCTTGGAACAGGAGGTACAGACTGGAATGAAGAAGAGAAAAGCAGGAAATAGAGCCGACAGAGGATTTGTGCTGTTTCTATTGGTGCCGTTTTTTTTACTGCATTTGATATTTACCGTGGTCCCAGCAATCTATTCATTTATCTTGAGTTTTTTTAAATATCGGGGTTATGGGGAAGCGACATTTGTCGGATTAGATAACTATAAAAATCTCCTCAGTATGGGGTCTACCTGGCGGCAGATGGGAAATACGATGATTTATTATATCTCGCATCTGATACCATGTCTGGTTGTCGGATTTATATTGGCATATGCTGTTTACAGTATGGTAGGGAAAAAGGCGCAGAGAGTGTATAAGCCGATTTTTTATCTGCCCCAGCTCTGTGCGACTGTGGCGGCATCGATGGTCTTTGGCGTGATATTCGGGACGAATATCGGAGTGGTCAATCAGCTGCTGGGAACAGCAATCCCATTTCTGACAAATTTGAATTATATAAAGATACCGGTCATTGTTTTGATTATCTGGCGGACCATGGGATGGTACTTTTTGATATTACTCTCCGGGATGAGTACAGTCAGCACGGATTTGGTGGAAGCGGCAAGACTGGATGGGGCGAGCAGACTTAAGCAGATACGCTATGTGATTCTCCCTGTCATGAAGCCAATCATTTCTTTTTTGATTATTACAGAGACCATGTCTTCGATAAAGATATATACAGAGCCTGCACTTGTAACGAATAATGTCACAGCTACATCAATACCGATTGCGGCAGCGCCTTTTGTCAATGTGATTGTCAGTAATCTGGACGGCGGACAGTTCGGTATGGCATCTGCCGCGGGGTGGATATTGTTTGCAGTGATATTATTGTTTACACTGGTTTATATGATTGTGTTCAATGAAAGAGGAGGGGTCAGATGAAGAAAAAGGCAGGCAGGCTTACCCTGCATATAATTTTGATATTTTTTTCTTTTATAACCCTGTATCCGTTTTTTATCATGTTCGCAGGGGCATTTAAAACATCGTCGGAATTGACCGTGAATGCTTCGGGATGGCCGATACATTTTACCCTGGAAAATTTTTCGAGGCTTTTAAACTATAATTCGCATATTATATCGAGGACATTTTTTAACGCGATTTTTGTATCCCTTGTATCCACGGTTATTATTTTGATTTTGGCCTCTCTCGCGGGTTATGCTTTCGCAAAATTTAAATTTCGCTTCAAAAGAGGATTATTCATTTTTTTCCTGGCAACCATGATGCTGCCAATGGAAGTAAATATGACACCGCTCTTTATCATGTTCTCCAAGCTGCACTGGCTGAATTCCTATCAGGTACAGATACTGCCGGGAATCGCTAATGTGCTGGCAATGTACATGTATAAGCAATATATGGAGGGACTGCCGGATTCTGTCATGGAATCCGCATACTTGGACGGAGCAGGAAGATGGACTGTGTATACCAGGATAGTCATGCCAATGGTAAAACCTGCCACAAGTGCGCTGGCAATCATCATGTTTCTTGGAAAATGGAATGATTATTTAATGCCGCGTACGATGATTACAAAACAGGAGTATATGCCTATCATGGTAATACTGCCTACCCTGAGTGATACGGGAACCAGCTATGTTATACCATGGGAGCTCATTTTCGCGGGATGTGTATTGATAACAATTCCGCTTTTGATTGTATTTTTTATTTTCCAGGATAAGTTTATGAGCAGTGTGGTAATGGGCGCGGTAAAAGAGTAACTGAGAAATAGGGAGAGAACAAACATATGGATAAAGTGTACAGGGCGGATGAAAAACGTTATCGGGAAATGGAGTACATAAGGTGTGGGGAAAGCGGACTGAAACTTCCTCTTCTTTCTCTGGGATTGTGGCACAATTTTGGGATACGCAATGATTTCGAGACTATGAAAAATATGTGTATTACAGCATTTGACCACGGTATCACACATTTTGACCTGGCAAATAATTACGGACCGGAACCGGGAAGTGCAGAAGAAAACTTTGGAAGAATACTTCATTCAGATTTTCAGGCTTATAGAGATGAACTGATTATCAGCACAAAAGCAGGATATGATATGTGGGAAGGTCCCTATGGAAGCTGGGGGAGCAGAAAACATCTCATTGCCAGTCTGGAGCAGAGTTTAAAGCGTCTGAAATGTGATTATGTTGATATCTTTTATCATCACCGGATGGATAAACGTACTCCTTTGGAAGAAACCATGGAAACGCTTGCTTATCTCGTGAAAAGCGGAAAAGCGTTGTATATAGGTATATCAAATTATGACGAGGAATATACCTCAAAGGCAGTAAAAATTCTGAAAGAACTGGGATGTCCCTGTGTTGTGAACCAGAGGCGATATTCCATTTTAGACAGGACCATCGAGGAAGATGGAGTGAAAGGGTTTGCCAGGGAGCATGGAATTGGGGTTATTGCCTTTAGTCCGCTTGCACAGGGACTTCTAACGGACAAATATTTAACCGGGATACCGGATAACAGCAGGATGGCAAAAGACCCTCGCTTTCTGACGAGAAAATGTCTGACAGAGGAGAAGCTGTCGCAGATTCGCAGACTGAATGAGATTGCAAAGAGAAGAGGACAGACACTGGCACAGATGGCGCTGGCATGGGTTGTAAAAGACAAGGAGATATGCAGTGCATTGATTGGTGCCTCTTCTCCGGAACAAATATTGGAAAACATGAAGATTCTCGGAAAACATACATTTTCCGAGGCGGAATTACAAGAGATTGACAAAATCAGCAGAGGATGCGGACAAGGAGAGAAGACATGATACATACATTTTTGATGCCGGAAATGATTCTGTCAGGCGATGATGTCATTGTAAAAGGGATAGAGCAGCTGCCTGAATCTTTAGAAAAAGCATTTATCGTGACCGCAAAATGTAATGTGGAACTCGGTTTTATCGAACCGTTTACAAAGATTCTGGAAAAAACGGGACGCGACTGGTATATCTATGACGGAGTGAACAATGAACCTACGGACGAGATGGTCGGGCAGGGCGCAGAACTCTGCCGCCGGGAAGCATGTGACTTTTTAATCGCTATCGGAGGGGGCAGTGTTCTGGATGTGATGAAGGCAATCGGACTTATCCTGTCCAATTCCGGTGAGATAGCAGATTATATGGGAACAGGGACGGCGATTGAGAAGCCGCCTTTTATGGTCGCTGTCCCGACTACGGCAGGGACTGGGTCTGAGGCGACACAATTTACGATTATCACAGATACGAAAAGAGATATCAAGATGCTGATTGGGGCAAAAGAACTGATTCCGGACCTTGTGTTGCTGCATCCGGAATTTACAATGACCGCACCTGCAAATGTAACGGTTTCATCTGGGCTGGATGCGCTGATTCATGCCATAGAGGCGTTTTTGTCGAAAAAGGCACAGCCTCTGACAGATACGTTTGCGTTGTCTGCAATCCAGAGGATTTTTCAGTATTTGCCTGAGGTATTAAAAGACAGTTCTGATAAAGAGGCGAGAAAGCAGATGTCCTATGCTGCGCTGGAGGCAGGCATCGCTTTTAATAATTCTTCTGTTACCCTGATTCATGGCATGAGCCGCCCCATAGGGGCATTGTTCCACGTTCCGCATGGGCTTGCCAATGCTATGCTGTTGGAGGAGTGTATGGCATTTATGGCAGACAGCTCATATCAGAGACTGGAAATCATGGCTGAAACAATCAAAGCGGCAGACAGCCGGAAAGAGAAACGAGAGAATGCGGAGAGATTTTTATCCAGAGTGAAGGAACTGTGTACAGTATGTAAAGTGCCTGCCCTCAGGGAGTATGGGATTGACAGAGAAGAGTTTTTAAACCTGACAGATAAAATGGCAGAAGATGCATTGGCCAGTGGAAGTCCGCAAAATTTGAGGAAATCTGTAAAGAAATCAGATATAATACGGATATATAAAAAACTCTGGGAAAACGCATAAATGGCGATAATGTAAAGGGAGGTACATTATGAAAAAGAAAAGTGGTGACACGGGCGGATTCACGCTGCCGGGAGAGGCGGGATACGAGACCCTGACTTTAGAGCTTGCGGATAAATGGGGAGCTGACGTTATTCGAGACAGCGATGGGACAGAACTGTCTCCGGAGATTTTAGAGGCGGGATATGATATTTATTCGACAATCTGTATTATCCGAAATCATAATGAATGGGCGGCAAAGAACAGGGATAAACTGCAGCAGACATTTTTGACAACACAGCCAATCGTAGCGCAGTCGGAAGAACTGGAGATATTTCTGCTTGAAGAGTATTCTAAAGAACAGTTCGAGATAAACGAAACGGCGCAGTCTATAGAGTACTGGCAGGTCTTTGACCGTACGACGGATACGCCCCTGGAGAGAGAAAGCTGGATATATGACGAAAAGGGCCAGTGTGTGAAAATAAAAGGAGCCAGCCTGTGGCACAAATATACCGTCTCTTTTCTGGCATACAGAATTTGGGAAGAGATTTCCATGTATAATCATAAAACCAATGATTGGAAGAAAGAGCATTTGATGCAGATTGACCCCAGATATGGAGAAGTACGGGAATATATGAAATCATGGCTCATTCAATGGTGTGAAGAACATCCCCATACAACCGTGGTACGTTTTACTTCTCTGTTTTATAATTTTGTCTGGATATGGGGAGGTTCGAAAAGAAGGGAAAACTGGTTTACAGATTGGGCATCTTACGACTTTACAGTAAGCCCGGAGGCTTTGAAGGAGTTTGAAAAGTGCTATGGATATAAAATGACGGCGGAAGATTTTATCAATCAGGGGAAACTGCACGTGACCCACATGCCGGGAAACAAGAAAAAAGCAGATTGGATGGAATTTATCCATAAATTTGTTACTTCGTTTGCAAAAGAACTGGTGGATATCGTTCATGAGTATGGAAAAAAGGCATATGTCTTTTATGATGACAGTTGGGTGGGAATGGAGCCGTATGGAGCACATTTTACAGACATTGGATTTGACGGCATTATTAAATGTGTCTTTAATGGATATGAAGCGAGATTGTGCAGCGGTGTTGACACAAAAGTACATGAGTTGAGACTGCATCCTTATTTGTTCCCGACTGGCGTTGACGGGTCTCCCAGCTTCCTGGAAGGAGGAAATCCGGCGAAGGAAGCGCAGAAATACTGGAAATCCGTAAGGCGGGCGCTTTTGCGGGCTCCGGTGGAGCGTATCGGTCTGGGAGGCTATCTGCATCTGGTGGAGAAAAAGCCGGACTTTGTTGCGTATATTGCAGAGATAGCAGACGAATTTAGGAAAATCAGGAACCTCCATGAGGACAGCAGACCGATGGAGCTTAAGCCCAGAGTGGGAATCCTGCACTACTGGGGAAAGTTAAGGTCGTGGACGTTGTCAGGACATTTTCACGAGACGTACATGCATGATTTAATCCATATCAACGAGAGTCTGTCAGGGCTTCCGTTTTCTGTATCATTTCTGGATTTTGAAGATGTAAGGAAAGGGAGACTGTCAGAGGTTGACGTCATTATAAACGCGGGTTATGCAGGGAGCGCCTGGAGCGGCGGGGATGTTTGGAGAGACAGCGATATTGTAGAGATTCTGACCAAGTGGGTGTTTGAAGGCGGAACATTCATAGGCGTAAATGAGCCCTCTGCTGTTTACGGATATGATACGTATTTCCGTATGGCACCTATTTTGGGAGTGGATGAGGACCGGGGCGAGAGAATCTGTCACGGTCGATGGGAAGCGGAAAAAGCTGAGATATCAGGACTGATTCCAGTGAATGCACAGGTACGTAAAAAAGAACATATTTATCTGACTGATGGAAAGGCAAAGGTTCTTAAGGAGGAAGATGGAATTCCTACGCTTACTATATATGAAGCCGGAAAAGGAATGGGAATCTATATGGGAGGTTATGAATTGACGCAGGAAAACACCAGGATGCTGCAGAACTTGATTTTGTATGGTGCGAAAGAACCTCTTTGCCAGGATGGGATTCCAGATAATCTGTACACAGAGTGCGCCTTCTTTTTAGATAAGGGAGTGGGGATTGTGATAAATAATTCCGATAAGGCGCAGAGGACAAGTGTGAGATATCAGGGCAGAGAGTGGGAGATGGAGCTTCCGCCCTATGGCAGCAAATTCATTGATTTGTATCAAGACTGAGGAGCGAGGCAAAAAGTACTCCGTGCAGGATGTGCGCGAGTGCGAATAGGTGTCGCCAAAGCAACCTCGCCCGGAACTTAAGCTCCGGGCGAGGTTGTTTAGCAGTGAAAACTCAGTCTGCGATGGAAAGTCAGTCTATCAATTTCAGATTCCGAATATCACTGTCTATGATAAGGGAATAATTCGTATAGTACACGACAAATCCTGGTTTGCCGCCGTTTGGTTTCTTGACATGTTTTTTCTCCACATAGTCAATCTCTACTTTTTCTCCGCCGCGCATGCTGGAATAGTAAGCCGCGAGCCTGCCGGCGTCCTCGAATACGGAATCGGGCATCTCCTCGCCCGTGGATTTGACGATGACGTGGGAGCCGGGGGCGTTTTTGACATGGAACCACCAGTCGTTGCCTGTGGCAAAATGGAAGGTGAGCTCGTCATTCTGCAGATTGTTTTTTCCCACATACATATGATAGCCATCGCTGGAGAGATAATGGAGCGGCGCGTTTTTTATTTTCACCTTCTTTTTGGTAAATTTCCGGCGCATATAGCCGGAGCGGATGAGCTCTTCCTTGATTTCGGCCAGGTCGTCCTCGGTAAGAGCGATATCCAGGGCAGTCTGTATGGATTCCAGGTAGAGGATATCATCTTTTGTCTCCTGGCTTAAACGGGTGAGCGCCTCGAAGGTCCGCTTCTGTTTGTTGTATTTGTCAAAATAGCGCTGCGCGTTTTCCGCGGGAGTTTTGGCGGCATCCAGAGGAATCTTGACCATCTCGTTTGTATAGTAGTTTAGAGCCTCCAATGTTTTAGCGCCATCTTCAAGGTGGTAGCCGTAGGTGTGGATGAGCTCCCCATATACCTTATATTTCTCCCGGTTCTCCGTGTCTTTGAGCTGTTTTATCTGCAGGTCATATTTTTTGCGGTTCCGCTCCAGCGCCGTCTGCACGATGTGGCGCAAATCCGCCGACTTTTGGCGAATCCGGGTGAGGGTATTGCGCAGGGCATAGTAGGTCTCCAATACTTCAGAGACAGAAGAAAATTCTCTCCTTGTGTAGTTCTCAAAATGAGAGAGCGGCAGGGAGGAAAATTCTTTTGGTTCCTCCGCATCATAGTAAATGGCAGGAGAGAAGTTCCCCTCTTTGGCATCTGAAACATAGATAGAGAACTGGTTGTACAGATGGTGGAGCACATCAGATGAGAGCTCCTTTGCGGGAATCCGCGAGTCCAGTGCGCTTAAGAAACAGATTTCCTCGGCGGTGACAGGGCTGATTCCCGTAAAACTGGTGTAGAGAACCTTGGACAGGGGCGCCGCCTTCTCTGTCAAAAGACGCGAAAAGGTCTCTTCCTCTGCAGTAAGGGGATTTTCTTTTTGCGTTGTCTCAGGTATGAAATAGTCTCTGCCCGGCAGAACCTCCCGGATGGAGCTCATCTGCGCTGAGACATGTTTGATGCTGTCGATAATCTGACCTTTTTCATTGCAGAAAATGATATTGCTGTGTTTTCCCATGATTTCTACAATCAACTCTTTGCGGCAGAGGTCCCCCATCTCGTCGAGATGTTCGACGGTGAAGCGGATAATCCGTTCCAGTCCCGGCTGGGTGATATCCACAATCCTGCCGCCGCCGATGTGCTTGCGCAGAAGCATGCAGAAGTTGGGTGCTGTCATAGGGCTTGTCTTGTTGCTCTCTGTGAGGTAGACAAGGGGGAGAGAGGCGCTGGCAGAAAGATAGAGGCGCTTTGCTCCCGCCTGGGGTTTG
>OGQQ01000878.1_pt1 | contig 26417 bp, 24 predicted proteins | sample 1553281 | NCBI WGS metagenome assembly OGQQ01 (sample SAMEA2579937, study PRJEB22360) | human gut metagenome | biome: human gut; feature: human-associated habitat; material: faeces | place: Denmark | collected 2008/2010 | reverse complement strand
TGTAGAGTGTAGGGGGGGAAAAAGGGTTTTTGGGGCGCCAGCCGATACTTTTCGTGCTGCGGCGGGAGAACAGCTTCGAGAATGGGCGAACCGTGCCGATGCAGATATGATCGGAGGGCAGGAAGGAGCAGATCCGGCAGCTGTAATCTATGACGCGGTAGCTGCGGCAAAAGCACGTCATGCAGATGTGCTTCTCTGTGATACGGCAGGAAGACTTCACAATAAAAAGAACCTGATGGAGGAACTTAAGAAGATCAACCGTGTGATCGACAGAGAGTATCCGGAAGCTTTTCGGGAGACACTTGTCGTATTAGATGCGACAACAGGACAAAATGCTTTGGCACAGGCAAAAGAGTTTAATGAAGTGGCAGACATTACAGGTGTTATTCTTACAAAGATGGACGGAACGGCAAAAGGTGGAATTGCAGTTGCGATTCAGGCAGAACTTGGAATTCCCGTAAAATATATCGGAGTCGGAGAGACGATAGACGATCTTCAGAAATTTGATGCAGATGAGTTTGTAAACGCATTGTTTTACAGAGAGGATGAAGAAAAATGATGACATTGGAGAAATTTGAAGAAGCCAGCGAGCTTGTAAAAAAAGTGACGAATTCTACAAAGCTTGTGTACAGTGATTATTTAAGCGAGCAAAGCGGAGGAAAGGTTTATTTAAAGCCGGAAAATATGCAGCATACCGGAGCATACAAGATCAGAGGAGCTTATTATAAAATCAGTACGTTATCGGATGAAGAACGAGGCAGAGGACTGATCACGGCATCGGCGGGAAATCACGCTCAGGGCGTTGCCTTTGCCGCAAAAAAATTTGGCTGTAAAGCAGTTATCGTTATGCCTACGGTTACACCTCTTATAAAAGTGAACCGTACAAAGAGCTACGGCGCGGAAGTGATCCTGCACGGAGATGTCTATGACGATGCTTATGCCTATGCGTGTGAGCTGGCAGAAAAAGAGGGATATACGTTTGTACATCCGTTTAATGACATAGATGTAGCAACAGGCCAGGGAACGATCGCAATGGAAATCGTTCAGGAACTTCCGACTGTTGATTACATTCTTGTTCCGATCGGAGGAGGCGGACTTGTTTCCGGCGTTGCGACGCTGGCTAAGATGTTGAATCCGAAAATAAAAGTAATCGGAGTAGAACCGGCAGAGGCGGCAAGTATGAAAGCGGCGCTTGCGGCAGGCGAAGTCGTACAACTTGAAAGCGCCAATACGATCGCGGACGGAACGGCCGTGAAAGCTGTAGGAGATAAAATTCTTCCCTTTGTTAAGGAAAATGTAGACGACGTTCTTCTTGTAGAAGATGATGAATTGATCGGCGCATTTCTTGACATGGTAGAGAATCATAAGATGATCGTTGAAAATTCAGGTCTTTTGTCAGTAGCGGCATTGAAGCAGCTTGACTGCAAAGGGAAAAAGGTAGTCTGTGTATTAAGCGGCGGTAATATGGACGTAATTACGATGTCATCTATTGTACAGCATGGATTGATCCAACGCGACAGGATTTTTTCTGTATCTGTACTTCTTCCTGACAAACCGGGTGAACTTGTCCAGGTGGCGCAGACAATCGCAGAAGCTCAGGGAAATGTAATTAAGCTGGAGCATAACCAATTTGTAAGTACAAACAGAAATGCGGCAGTAGAGCTTCGTATTACGATGGAGGCATTTGGAACAGAACACAAGCAGGAGATACTAAAAGCATTAGAGAAAAAAGGATACCGTCCGAGATTGATCGGTGCTAAACTGTATTAAGTTTGCAAAGCGGTGAGGGATACATTTGGAAACTATAAAAACGGTACAGTCTCAAGATAAAAGAATCTTTTGACTGTACCGTTTTTATAGCTCTAAGTTTCATTGTATAGCAAACAAACATTCAAGCGCCGGTCTTTTAAAATCAATTAGTTACAATATATTTTATACTGTATGCACGATCAAATCTGTTCGCCGCGGGCATATTTTTCAAGCAGAGCATGAATTTTGTCTGTCGGATTCATTACAGCACCGATTGTAATATCGTGATTAAGAGAATCAATGATCAAAGCGAGAAACTTACTCATATCTGCTTTTACGAAATATGGTTTTTTGTATAATTCTGCAGGCAGATATGTAAGGTTTGTCGTAATAACTTTATTGATATATCCCTTTTCATAGTATTCGTCAAATTTTTCAAATCCTTCGGTGAATAAACCAAAAGTTGTACATACAAATACACGGCCTGCTTTTCTTTCTTTTAACTGTTTTGCGACATCAAGCATACTTCCTCCGGAAGCGATCATATCATCTACGATGATAACATCTTTTCCGGCAACGTCATCGCCGAGAAATTCATGAGCCACAATCGGATTCTTACCATTGATGATTGTAGAATAGTCACGGCGTTTATAAAACATTCCCATATCGACACCGAGAATATTGGAAAAATAAACGGCGCGGTGCATCGCTCCCTCATCAGGGCTGATGATCATAAGGTGATCTTTATCGGGGATAAGATCAGGAACGGCGCGAAACAGCGCTTTCATAAATTGGTACGGCGGATTGAAGCTGTCAAATCCGCTTAGAGGGATCGCGTTTTGTACGCGGGGATCGTGGGCGTCAAAAGTGACGATGTTTGAAACTCCCATTGCGTTTAATTCTTCAAGAGCAAGCGCACAGTCAAGAGATTCGCGTTTTGTACGTTTGTGCTGGCGGCTTTCGTACAGGAAAGGCATAATGACGTTAATACGCTTTGCTTTGCCGGTTGCAGCGGAGATGATTCGTTTCAGGTCCTGGAAATGATCATCAGGAGACATGTGGTTTAGATGTCCGTTTACAGTGTAAGTAAGGTTGTGGTTGCAAACGTCGGTCATGATGAAAAGATCTGTTCCCCGGATAGTTTCTTTAAGAAGTCCTTTTGCTTCTCCTGTGCCAAAACGGGGACAGCAGCAGTCTACGAGATAGTTGTTTGACTTGTAGTTTACATACAGAGAAGATTCGGATACTTCGTTGATTGTATTTTCACGAAAAGAAACAATATAATCATTTACTTTTTGTCCGAGTTCTCTGCAGCTTTCCATTGCAATGAGTTTTAGCGGTGCGGCCGGAAGAGTTTTTTCTAAAAGTTCGATATTTGACATAGTATTCTCCTGTTAAATAATAGTATAAATTGAGTTTTAAGCCGGAGCATAGAAAAATGCAAACGACTTTACAGCACTAGAATCATATCATTTTTCAGCCTGAAATTCAAGCGCCGCTTCTTTTGTATGTATGTTGTATTGGTGAAGTACAGTCTTTGCGAAGAGGTTTAAATGTGTTATAGTATGTGATAGAATGAACAGCAAATAAGGGGAATAACAAATGACAGGAAAAAAACATGAGCATATTGTCAAATCAATCATGCCCGGCAGTATTGCGGAGGAATTAGGCATTGAACCCGGAGATAAACTTCTTTCGATCGACGGTCAGGAGATTGAAGATATTTTTGATTATCAGTTTTACGTGGAAGACGAAGAAATCGTACTTTTGATTGAGAAACAGGACGGAGAACAGTGGGAGCTTGAGATTGAAAAAGATGCAGACGAGCAGCTTGGAATAGAGTTCGGGCAGGGGTTGATGGATGAGTATCGTTCCTGCCGGAATAAGTGCATGTTCTGCTTCATCGATCAGATGCCGGAGGGAATGAGAGATACTCTTTATTTTAAAGACGATGATTCAAGATTGTCTTTTTTACAGGGAAATTATGTGACGCTTACAAATATGAGTGATCATGATATTGAGCGGATTATTAGGTATAGGTTAGAACCGATCAATATTTCGTTTCAAACGACGAATCCACAACTACGCTGCAAGATGCTTCACAATCGTTTTGCGGGAGATGCGCTGAAAAAAGTAGACAGACTTTTTGAAGGCGGTATTGAAATGAACGGACAGATCGTACTGTGCAAAGGAGAAAACGACGGGGCTGAGCTGGAACGTTCTATTAAAGACCTGACGGCATATATTCCGCTTCTTCGAAGCGTTTCTGTCGTTCCGGTAGGGCTTACAAAGTTCAGAGACGGTCTGTATCATTTAGAGCCGTTTACGAAAGAGGATGCCAAAGAAGTATTATCAGTTATACACAAATGGCAGGATCGCATTTATGAGCAGTACGGAATTCATTTCATTCATGCAGGGGATGAGTGGTATTTGCTCGCAGGACAGGAGGTGCCGGAGGAAGAGCGGTATGACGGATATCTTCAGTTGGAAAATGGGGTCGGAATGCTCCGTCTTCTTTTTGAAGAATTTACAGAAGGGTATAAAAGCCTTACAGGAGACGAGCGGCAGGAAGAACTGTCGATTGCCACAGGAAAGCTGGCATATCCTTATATAAGCGCCATGGCGGAAAAGATAGAAGAGAAATTTCCTAATTTGGAAATTCATGTCTTTTCTATCCGAAACGACTTTTTCGGAGAACGCATTACTGTGTCCGGACTGATCACGGCGCAGGATCTGACAGCGCAGCTTAAAGGAGAGCGTCTTGGCAGCAGACTGCTCATTCCGTGCAATATGTTAAAGACAGATGAAGATGTGTTTCTTGATGATTTTACGGTAAGACAAGTATCCGACGCTTTACAAGTGCCTATTGATATTGTAAAATCAAGCGGACAGGATTTTATAGATGCGGTGATCGGAGAAAAACAGACAGATCCGGACTGCAAAACCGAAAGATTGATTTGAAAGGAAAATAATATGAGTAAACCAGTAGTTGCCATTGTCGGCCGCCCGAATGTCGGAAAGTCAACCCTTTTTAATGCTTTGGCAGGAGAGATGATTTCTATTGTGAAAGATACTCCGGGAGTGACAAGAGACAGGATTTATGCGGATGTGACATGGCTTGATAAAGAATTTACAATGATCGATACAGGCGGTATAGAACCGGACAGCAAAGACATCATTTTATCACAGATGAGAGAGCAGGCTCAGATTGCGATTGATACGGCGGATGTTATTATTTTTATAACTGATGTGAAGCAGGGACTTGTGGATGCGGATTCTAAAGTCGCGGACATGCTCAGAAGATCCGGAAAGCCGGTTGTCCTTGTTGTAAATAAAGTGGATAATTTTGACAAATATATGGCAGATGTATATGAGTTTTATAATCTTGGTATCGGGGATCCGGTTCCGATCTCGGCAGCATCCAGATTGGGACTTGGCGATATGCTTGACATTGTCGCGGAAAACTTTCCGGAAGGAAGCGCTCAGGCGGAAGATGATGACCGCCCGCGGGTTGCGATCGTAGGGAAACCGAACGTCGGAAAGTCGTCGATTATCAATAAACTGCTCGGAGAGAATCGAGTAATCGTCTCGGATATCGCGGGAACAACAAGAGACGCCATTGATACTGAGATTCTTCATAACGGAAAAGAATATATTTTTATTGATACGGCAGGACTTCGCAGAAAGAATAAAATCAAAGAAGAACTGGAACGCTACAGTATTATCCGTACGGTAACAGCCGTGGAAAGAGCAGACGTAGTGCTTATGGTTATCGATGCGACAGAAGGAGTGACGGAGCAGGATGCAAAGATTGCGGGAATTGCTCATGAACGTGGAAAAGGCGTGATCATCGTTGTGAACAAATGGGATGCGATTGAGAAAAACGACAGAACGATGCGTGAGTATGAAAGCGATATCCGTCAGGTGCTTTCTTATATGCCGTATGCGGAAATTATGTATGTATCCGCAGCAACCGGTCAAAGATTGAACCGGTTATATGATATGATCGATATGGTTATCGAGAATCAGACACTTCGGATCGCAACCGGAGTTTTAAACGAGATTATGACAGAAGCAGTGGCAATGCAGCAGCCTCCGTCAGATAAAGGAAAAAGACTGAAGCTTTATTATATTACGCAAGTTGCGGTAAAACCTCCGACTTTTGTTATCTTTGTAAACGATAAGGAATTGATGCATTTTTCATATACGCGGTATTTGGAAAATAAGATCAGAGAAGCGTTTGGTTTTAGAGGAACTTCCCTGAAATTCTTTATAAGAGAACGGAAAGAAAAGGGGTAAAGAAATATGGAACGATTGATCTGTCTTGCGGTCGGATATGTGTGCGGTCTTTTTCAGACCGGATATCTGGTCGGTAAGATGAACCATATAGATATCAGAAAAGAGGGAAGCGGAAATTCGGGAACGACAAATGCTCTTCGTGTGCTCGGATGGAAAGCGGGGATCTTCACTTTTCTCGGAGATGTTTTAAAATGTGTGGCTGCATATTTTATTGTACGTTTTATGTATCGGGGGAGCGATTGTCTTCCGTTGCTTGTAATGTACGCAGGGGCAGGAGTGACTCTCGGACATAACTTTCCGTTTTATATGAACTTTAAAGGCGGAAAAGGAATTGCGGTTATGGCAGGACTTGTCTTTATTAACAGTGTGTGGCATATGCCGCAGAGTCTTTTTCTTATACTTGTTACGGCATTATTCTTTTTTATTCCTGTGATCGTGACAAGGTACATATCTGTCGGTTCTCTTTGTGCATACACAGCATTTTTAATTGAAATGATCCTATTTGGACAGTGGGGATGGTTCGATATGGAAGCAGGCTACTGTTATGAACTATATGGGATCGCAGTTCTTTTGACTGCATTAGCATGGTATCGCCATAGAGAGAACATAAAGCGTCTGGTCAAAGGAACAGAAAATAAATTCGGTTCAAAAAGAAAGGGGCATTGATTTATGGCAAATGTAGGAGTAATCGGTGCGGGAAGCTGGGGAACGGCGTTATCGGTTCTTCTGGCTGACAACGGACATCATGTGACGATCTGGTCGATCGATGAAAAAGAAGTTGAAATGCTGGATAAAAAGAGAGAACACCTGACGAAGCTTCCGGGGGTGAAACTTTCCGACGGCATGACGATCACGGGTGATCTGGAATCGGCAGTCAAGGGAAAAGACTTTCTTGTACTTGCAGTTCCGTCGCCGTTTACAAGGGCAACTGCGAAGAAGATGTCAGCTTACGTCGGGAAAGGTCAGATTATCGTTGATGTGGCAAAGGGAATCGAGGAGAGTACACTTTTGACATTGTCTGCTCAGATCGAAGAAGAAATCCCTCAGGCGGACGTAGCGGTTCTTTCAGGACCAAGCCATGCAGAAGAAGTCGGAAGAAAGCTTCCGACAACATGTGTCATCGGAGCAAAAACAAAAAAAACGGCGGAATATTTGCAGTCTGCGTTTATTAATAAAGTGTTCCGTGTATATACAAGTCCGGATATTTTAGGAATTGAGCTTGGCGGTTCTTTGAAAAATGTCATTGCTCTTGCAGCGGGAATCGCAGATGGCCTTGGTTACGGAGATAATACAAAGGCAGCGCTTATTACCCGCGGAATTGTGGAAATTGCCAGACTGGGCGTGAAGATGGGCGGGAAGATCGAGACGTTCACAGGTTTGACGGGAATAGGAGATTTGATCGTTACGTGCGCCAGCGTCCACAGCAGAAACCGGAAAGCAGGATATCTTATCGGACAGGGAAGGTCAATGCAGGAAGCAATGGATGAAGTTCAGATGGTTGTTGAAGGCGTTTATTCGGCAAAGGCAGCGGCGAAGCTGGCAAAAAAATATGATGTTCCCATGCCGATCGTGGAAGAAGTCAATAAAGTGCTTTTTGAAGGGAAATCACCGGCGGAAGCTGTGGATGACCTGATGCTTAGAGAGTCGCGTTCCGAGCATAGAGCGCTTCAATGGGAAAAATAAAGTCATACCCCCGTTTGCGGATGCATAAATTGTATCAGCAGAACAAGGGGGTATTTTTATGGAATCATTTCAAGTATACAAAGATATGAAGGCGAGGACGAACGGGGAAATTTATATCGGGGTAGTCGGACCGGTTCGGACAGGCAAATCAACATTTATCAAGCGGTTTATGGATCTTTTAGTGCTTCCGAATATGACAGATATACATGCAAAAGAACGGACGCAAGATGAATTGCCGCAGTCTGCTTCCGGTACGACAATTATGACTACAGAACCGAAGTTCGTTCCGAAAGAGGCGGCGGGGGTGAAGCTGTCAGATGATCTGGAAGTGAAGATACGAATGATCGACTGTGTCGGTTTTATGGCAGAAGGAGCATCCGGCCATATTGAAAAGGACGAAGAGCGGCAGGTAAAGACACCGTGGTTTGAATATGAGATCCCGTTTACGAAAGCGGCTGCAATCGGGACGCAGAAAGTGATCCGGGATCATGCTACAATAGGGATTGTTGTAACGACAGACGGAAGCGTTACGGATTTGCCGAGGGAAAATTATATTCAGGCAGAAGAAAGGACGGTAAAAGAACTCAAAGCGATAGGAAAGCCGTTTATGATATTGCTTAACTGTAAGAAACCATATACAGAAGAATCTAAGAAGCTTCAGGAAGAACTTCGTGAAAAATACGAAACGGCAGTATTGCCTGTGAATTGTGAACAGATGAAAGAAGAGGATATCCATGAAATTATGCGTCAGGTTCTCTATGAATTTCCGGTCACAGAGGTCGAGTTTTATGTGCCGAAATGGGTGGAAATGCTTTCGAGGGAACATAAGATCAAACAAGATCTTTTTGAGCATGTAAGAAAGATCATGGAGACGATGGATGATATCCGAAGTGTCGTGTCGCGGTCTTTTGAGGCTGAAGGACCGTACATAGAGCGTATCCTGACGGAAAAGATCGAGATGGATACGGGAAAAGTACAGGTGAAAATTGAATTTGCCGAATCTTATTACTATGAAGTGATCAGTGAAGTGACAGGAGAAGAGATTCACGGCGAATATGAGCTTATGGCAGTGATGAAAGAGTTGTCGGCAATGCGGGAAGAATTTTCCCGGATCAAAGATGCTTTTGCCGATGTGAAAATGAAAGGATACGGCGTCGTGAGTCCGTCAAAAGAAGATATCCGGCTTGAAGAGCCGGTGATTATCAAACAGGGAAGTAAATTCGGAGTAAAGATTCGTTCGGAGGCGCCGTCGATCCATATGATCCGTGCAAATATAGAGACAGAGATCGCACCGATCGTCGGAAATGAGAAGCAGGCGGAAGATCTTGCCGGATACATTAAAAAAGAGAGTGAGACTCCGGAGGGCGTATGGGGAACAAATATTTTCGGAAAAACAGTAGAAGAGCTTGTGATGGACGGCATGAGAAATAAAATAGCGATGATTAATGATGAAAGCCAGGTAAAACTTCAGGATTCTATGCAGAAGATCGTAAATGATTCAAATGGCGGCATGGTATGTATTATTATCTGACGGCAGTTCTTGACAAGAAAATAAAAATAGTCTAGGCTTTCAGTATGACAAAAGAATTCAATAGGAGGCGTAAGATGAGTACGCAGTTTGACAAACTTGAGAAATGCTATGAATATTGTAAAACAGTGACAGATTTTATCCCCCGCGTCGGTCTGATCTTAGGATCCGGACTCGGGGGATATGCGAAAAATATGAAAGTTGTAAAAGAGATATCATATGACCAAATTCCGGGGTTCCCGGTTTCAACAGTGCAGGGACATGATGGAAAATTTCTCCTTGGTTATATAGGGAAAGTTCCTGCAATGGTAATGAAAGGACGCGTTCATTTTTATGAAGGATATACGCCTCAGGAGGTTGTTCTTCCGGTGCGTCTTATGAAGCGTATGGGGATTGAAATTCTTTTTCTGACGAATGCATCAGGTGGAATCAATCGTGATTTTCAGGTAGGAGATTTTATGATGATCACAGATCATATTTCATCTTTCGTTCCGTCTCCTTTGATCGGAGAGAACGTATCGGAACTTGGCGAAAGATTTCCCGACATGACAAAAATCTATGATGCCAATCTGAATCAGATCATTGAGAAAACTGCCGCGGAAGAAAAGATTATTTTGAAAAAAGGGGTATATCTTCAGACGTCCGGTCCGAATTTTGAAAGTCCGGCAGAAGTGCGTATGTATGGAATATTAGGTGCAGATGCAGTCGGAATGAGTACGGCGTGCGAAGCGATGGCAGCTCGTCATGCGGGAATACGGGTGTGCGGGATCTCATGCGTCTCTAATATGGCAAGCGGATTGTCGGGTGAAGAATTAAGCCATCTTGACGTACAGGCTGTGGCAGATCGAAGAGCTCAGGAGTTTGAACGTCTTGTGACAAGATCGATTGAAAAGATGTGCGAGGATGAAAGATCAGAGTAGGAGAAAACGGATGAGGACGAGAATATACAATGCAAGAATTTTGACAATGGAAGAAAAACGACCTGTTTTTAAAGGTGAGATCTATATTGACGGCGGAAAGATTTTCCGCATAAAAGAAGCCAAAACGGAAAAAAGTGAGCGGACAGAAAAACCGGCTTTAAATGAAGAAGAAAAATGGGACGAAGAAATCGACGCAGAGGGAAATCTGATTATGCCCGGGTTTAAAAATGCGCATACTCATTCTGCTATGACATTTCTGCGTTCTTATGCAGATGATATGAAACTTCAGGAATGGCTTTTTGATAAGGTATTTCCGGCAGAAGCAAAGCTGACATCCGATGACGTATATCATTTGACAAAACTTGCGATTTTGGAATATTTGACAAGCGGGATTACGGCGGCTTTTGATATGTATAAATTAAAACAAGACAGTGCAAAAGCGGCAGAAGAACTGGGCTTTAGAATGGTTTTTTGCGGAGATATCAATGATTTCGGCGGTACTTTAGAAGAGATGGAGCAAGACTATTTTCGGTACCAATGTGAAGAAACTCCGCTTTTGTCCTATCAGTTCGGATTTCATGCAGAATATACGACAAGCCGCAATTTGATGGAAGGGATCGCGCAGCTTGCCGGAAAATATAAAAAGCCTGTTTATGTCCATTGTTCGGAGACAAAAAGAGAAGTGGAGGAATGTCGGGAAAAAACAGGTATGACACCGATCGCATATATGGATTCTCTCGGCCTTTTTGAAAACGGAGGAGGATTATTCCACGGCGTTCATTTAGATGAAGCAGATTTTGACATTATGAAAAAGAAAAAAATATGTGTCGTTACAAATCCGGCTTCTAATTTAAAACTGGCAAGCGGAATTGCCCCGGTCAAAACGTATCTTGAAAAAGGAATTCCGGTTGCTATAGGAACAGACGGACCGGCAAGTAATAATTGCCTTGATATGTTTAAAGAAATGTTTCTTGTGACAGGGCTTCAAAAAGTAGTCCATAATGATCCGGAGGCTGTTCCGGCAGCAGACGTACTGAAAATGGCGACTGTCAACGGAGCTTACGCGATGGGACTTGACAACTGTGATATACTTGCAGAAGGAAAATACGCAGATTTGATTATGATAGATCTGATGCAGCCGAATATGCAGCCGATACAAAATATTGAAAAAAATGTTGTGTACAGCGCCAGTAAGCTGAATGTAAAAATGACGATGATAAACGGGAGAGCTGTTTATCAAAACGGGAAGTTTAAAATCGGGGAAAGCGTGGAAGACATTTATGAAAATGCAAACCGGATCGCAGAGAGGATACTAGATGGCAAAGAATAAATGCTCACAGACGTATCGGAGATTTATTATTTGTGCAGAAGGGGAAACAAATGATTAAAACAGATAGAGAGAAACAAATGAAAGGGGTTACAAAGCAATGAGAACAGCAATATTTACGATCGATACAGAAAGTTATGAAGCAAAGAAAAAAAGTGCGGCAGGAGAGGCTTTGAAGCGTATGCTTGAACAAAACAGGCTGGAAGTGAAAGCTGCGAAAGTTTTGCCAAGAGATAAAGAAGTTGTGGCGACAGTTTTTCGCCAGCTGGCAGACTCGGGCTCTGTCGAACTGATCATAACGACAGGGGCGACGGGATATTTAGGGCAGGACTGTGCTCCGAAGGCGGTAGAAGAAGTCGCAGAGCAGCTTATTCCGGGAATCCCGGAAGCGCTTAGGGCATATAATCTCAGGTATTCCAAGAAAGCAATGCTCGACTGTATGGCGGCAGGCATTCGGAAAAATACACTTATTGTGAATCTGCCGGAAAGTGCAAAAACAGCGAAAGAAGATATGGAATACATTTTATCGGAAGTAGTACAAGTAGTGGAGAGTATTAACTTATGATGAAGATCACATATATCGGACACAGCGGATTTTTTGTGGAAATGGAAGATGCCTGCTTTTTATTTGATTATTACAAAGGAACGATTCCGGAAACAGACGGAAACAAAAAAATGTATGTTTTCGTAAGTCACAGGCATCATGATCATTATAACGAGGAAATTTTCAGGCTGCAGGAAAAATTCCGGGATATACAATATATTATTTCTTCAGATGTATATGAACTGGCTTCTCATCCTGAGAAAAACGATAAAATCATTTATATGAAAGCAGGAGAAGAGGCGGACATAAAAGGATGTTATGTGCGAACGCTCCGGTCAAATGATGAGGGAACGGCATTTTTCATTCGCTATAAAGACCAGACGATCTATCACGCAGGGGATTTGAATTGGTGGCACTGGGAAGGGGAGCCGGACGAGTATAATAAAAATATGCGTCGTTCTTATCAGTCGGAGATCAACAAGCTTTGCGGAGAAAAGATTGATGCGGCGTTTGTTCCGGTCGATCCAAGACTGGGGGAACAGTATTGTCTCGGAATCGACTGTTTCATGAAACGAACGGAAACAAAAAGAGTATTTCCGATGCATTTTTGGGGAAATTATGATGTGTGCAGCCGTTTGATGCTCGAAGAATGCACAAAAGATTATCAGGACAAGATTGTGAAGATCGAGAGGGAAGGACAGACATTTCTATGCAGGTAAAAATATATACAGACGGGGCGGCACGGGGAAATCCGGACGGACCGGGAGGATATGGAGCGATTCTTGAATATGTAGATACGAAAGGGACGCTTCATACAAAAGAACTATCCCGGGGATATGTCAGAACAACAAACAACAGAATGGAACTGATGGCAGTGATCGCAGGATTGGAAGCGTTGAACAGACCTTGTGAGGTAGAAGTTTATTCTGATTCACAGTATGTTGTAAATGCGTTTAATAAACAGTGGGTAGACGGGTGGATTAAGAAAGGATGGAAGCGTGGGAAAAACGAACCGGTTAAAAATCCGGATCTTTGGAAGCGTCTTCTCAAAGCAAAAGAAAAACATAAAGTGTCGTTTCACTGGGTGAAAGGACATGATGGACATCCTCAAAATGAGAGGTGTGATCTGCTTGCCACTTCGGCAGCGGATGGAGATACACTTTTTGTTGACGAAGGAGTAGGAAAATAGTATAATCAGATACTGTGTTAAGTAAGACAGACAATCGCGGATGTAAGTGCCGAAAGGCAGCAGACGAGGAAAGTCCGGGCTTCATAGGGCAGGATGCCGGATAACGTCCGGTGGAGGTGACTCCCAGGCCAGTGCAACAGAAATAAACCGCGTCGGATTCCATATCGGCGTAAGGGTGGAAAGGCAGTGTAAGAGACTACCGCCTCTGCGGTAACGGAGAGGGCACATGTAAACCCCATTCGAAGCAAGACCGGATAGAAGCAATGTGGCGGCCCGTCACGCTTCAGGTAGGTCGCTTGAGCACGGCGGCAACGTCGTGCCTAGATAGATGATTGTCCACGACATAACCCGGCTTATCGTTTTGCTTAACACATTTTGTTACCCCGAATGCTTTAGCAATATAAAGCTGTGATTCGCTAAAATACATGTCGGATCTGTCAAGAGGATACTAATTTAAAAAGAAACAGGAGAAAAAACTATGGGTATGAAAATAAATGCACACCTTCCGATTCCTGCTGATTTGAAAGCAGAATATCCGCTTTCTTCTCAAATTCTTAAACTGAAAGAAAAAAGGGATCGGGAAATCAGAGAGATTTTTGAAGGGAAATCAGACAAGTTTCTTGTAATTGTAGGACCATGCTCGGCGGATAATGAAGATTCCGTATGTGAGTATGTATCGAAATTGGCGACAATCAACGAAAAAGTATCAGATCGCTTGATGATCATCCCAAGAATTTATACGAATAAGCCGAGAACAACAGGAGAAGGATATAAAGGAATGCTTCATCAGCCAAAGCCGGACGAAGCTCCGGATCTGTTAGCCGGAATCATAGCGATCCGAAAGATGCATATAAGAGCGATTGAGGAGAGCGGACTTACAGGGGCAGATGAGATGCTCTATCCCGAAAATAGAAGTTATCTTGACGATATTTTGTCTTATGAGGCAATCGGAGCAAGATCTGTGGAAAATCAGCAGCATCGTCTGACGGCAAGTGCGATGGATATACCTGTAGGAATGAAAAATCCGACAAGCGGAGATTTTTCTGTAATGCTCAATTCTGTAGTGGCAGCACAGAGTTCTCATTCTTTTATATACAGGGGAATGGATGTGACGACAGAGGGAAATGATCTGGCACATGTCATATTGCGCGGAGGCGTAGATAAATACGGGACATGTATCCCAAACTATCATTATGAAGATCTTATCCGTCTTTTGGATATGTACAGGCAAAGGGAATTGAAAAATCCGGCGGCGATTATTGACGCAAACCATTCAAATTCAAATAAACAGTTTAAAGAACAAATCCGAATTGTCAGTGAAGTGCTTCACAGCAGAAATTATAACAGTGAATTAAAAAAACTGATCAAAGGGGTAATGATCGAAAGCTATTTGGAAGAAGGATGCCAGAAGATCGAGGAAAACCGCATTTACGGAAAGTCGATCACAGATCCGTGCCTTGGCTGGGACGATACGGAAAGACTGATCTATAAGATCGCAGAAGAATGCTGATAAAAAGCAAGCCGATTCAGTTTGGCATACAGCAGAAAAAACAAGTGTAAAATAAGAGTGATTATAAAAAGGAAATGGATGCAGTGTAAAAAATTGTTCTTACAGCTCACCATTTCCTTTTGTATATTACGACTTATAAAGCCGGATTTTATTATCGTTGTCTTCGATGTTTTTCTTCGCAATATTTACAGCGGTAGATCTGATTTTCTTCATCTGTCAGAACAAAGACATGATCCAGTTCCTGTTCGATCGAAGTGATGCAGCGTGGGTTTTTGCACCGGATCACATTTCGGATCTCTTTTGGAAGCGTGAGCTGCTTTTTAGCGACAATTTGTTCGTTTTCTATAATATTGACGGTGATATTGTGATCGATAAAACCTAAAATATCAAGATCCATGAAATCAATCGGACATTCGATTTTCATAATATCTTTCTTTCCCATTTTATTACTGCGGGCATTTTTGATAATGGCTACACAGCAGTCCAGTTTATCAAGGTGGAGATATTTATAAATTTCCATACTTTTTCCGGCCTCGATATGATCAAGGACGAAGCCTTCTGTAATGCTTCCGACATTCAATGTGTTTTTTACCATGATCTGTTCCTTTTACCTTTCTTAATCAACATGAATTTCAAGCAGTGTAAGAATTAATGCCATGCGCACGTATACGCCGTACTGAACCTGACGAAAATAAGCGGCGCGCGGATCATTGTCAACTTCGGTTGAAATCTCATTTACTCGCGGAAGCGGATGGAGAACATACATATCTTCCGGCGCAAGCTTCATTTTTGCTTTGTCAAGTATGTAGAAATCTTTCATGCGGACATAATCTTCTTCATTGAAAAAGCGTTCTTTTTGAACTCTTGTCATATAGAGAATGTCCAGAGAGGGCATTGCATCTTCCAGACGGACAACTTCTTCATATGGGATGTTGTTCCGGTCAAGTACTTCGTGGCGGATATAATCGGGAAGCCTTAATTCTTCGGGGGAAATCAAGATAAACCGGATTCCTTCATATCTGACGAGAGCATTGATCAAAGAGTGAACGGTACGTCCGAATTTTAAGTCGCCGCATAAACCGATCGTCATATTTTTAAGACGTCCTTTTACGTTGCGGATCGTGAGCAGGTCGGTCAGCGTCTGTGTCGGATGCTGATGCCCGCCGTCTCCTGCGTTGATAACAGGAATTGAAGAGTGCTGACAGGCGACCATAGGAGCGCCTTCCTTCGGGTGTCTCATAGCACAGATGTCTGCATAGCAGGAAATCGTGCGGATCGTATCAGATACACTTTCTCCTTTTGCTGCGGAACTGGAATCGGCAGAAGAAAATCCCATGATACTTCCGCCCAGATTTAACATGGCTGCCTCATGACTTAACCGTGTGCGTGTACTCGGTTCATAAAAAAGTGTTGCAAGTTTTTTTCCTGCACAGGCATGTGCATATTTTGCCGGATGTGCTTCAATATCCTGAGCAAGATCCAGCAGTTTGTCAAGTTCTTCCACTGAGAAATCCAGCGGACTCATTAAATGTCTCATACAAAACCTCCTAAAAATCTTTAATTATAATATAATAAAACCCTTTTCTTTTCAACCGTATAGAGAAAACAAACAGTCGGAAATTTTATAAACAGATAAATGTATATTTGCTAAAATAGAGAGATACGGCAAAGAAGAATGAACAAAAAGAAAAGTTTAAAGCCGGAAAAACAGAAACAAAATATGAAAAAGAAGGCGGCGTATCGTATCATAAAACGAAGACGCCACTCTTTTACTCATAAGCGGACACCTGTATGGATGAACTGTTATCTTAGTTTGTCATTAATTTTGTAAACATGTAGATTTTGAAAGAAAAATATACTATACTGTTGTGAAAAGAAAAATTTGGGGGCATCGGAGGAGAAAAAATGACATCGCTTGGAGAATTGAGAGAAGCACTTGATAAAATTGATAATGAAATATCAGAGCTTTATGAAAAACGGATGGAAGTCTGCAGAAAAGTCGGAGAATATAAAGTGAAATCAGGAAAAAAGGTGTTTGACAGGCAAAGAGAAAAAGAAAAACTTGCAGATGTAATGTCAAAAGTAGAGGGGGATTTCAATAAGAAAGGAATCCAGGAGCTGTATCAGCAGCTCATGTCTATGAGCAGGAAGCTTCAGTACAGTCAGCTTGTGGAAGCGGGAGCGCTGGGACGCCTTCCGTTTATCAGAATCGAAAATCTGGATCGTGAAAATGCCCGTGTTGTATTTCAGGGAACAGAAGGAGCTTATTCACAGGCTGCAATGTATCAGTTTTTCGGAAGAGATGTAAATAATTTTCATGTGAGGACATTTCGGGAAGCGATGGAAGCGATAGAGGAAGGTTCGGCTGACTATGCGGTGCTTCCGATCGAGAATTCCACTGCCGGTACGGTGAACGAGATGTATGACCTGCTTGATGAATTTGAAAACTATATTGTAGCAGAGACGATCCTTCCGGTTGTGCATACATTGTCGGGACTTCCGGGCGCGAAGCTTTCGGATATAAAAAAAGTATATTCAAAAACAGAAGCTCTTATGCAGACGTCTGAGTTTTTAGACGACCATGGTGATTGGCAGAAAATCAGTGTTGTCAATACTGCGGTGGCGGCAAAGAAAGTGATTGAAGAACAGGATATTTCACAAGCTGCAGTATGCAGTGCTTATGCGGCAAAAGTCCACGGACTGGAAGTTTTAGTCGATGAAATTAATGATGATGAGGACAATTCCACACGTTTTATCGTTGTAACGAATCAAAAAATATTTTTGAAAAATGCTTCCAAGATAAGCATCCGTTTTGATTCGCCGCATCAGAGCGGTTCTTTGTATGGAATTTTATCACATTTTATTTATAATGATCTGAATATGACGAAGATTGCATCTCGTCCGATCAAAGGGAGACCTTGGGAATATTGTTTTTTTGTTGATTTTGAAGGAAACCTTGAAGACCCTGCTGTGAAAAATGCAATTCGCGGACTTCGTGAAGAGGCAACAAACTTAAAAATACTCGGCAATTATTGAGACGGCAGATGCCGTAATCCAGTAGTTTCTGGGAGAAAAGACAGGATGTTTAACATAAAACGGTAAAGCAGGAAAAAACGGAAGGAGAGAGAACAATGCGTACAAATGAACTGATGCTGTATAAAAATATGGAGCATGGCAGAATATTAAAAAACATGACGTTTCTCATGGAAAATTGTGGAAATGATTACTATAACAGGGAAGATTTGAGAAGTCTTCTTTTTGAATGTATGAATGAGATATTAGAGATTTCTGCCAGTCATGGATTCGAGGGGAATCTTTGGCATACATATCTGACGTTTCTTCTTGTAAATGATGAAAATGCTTACAGCACGTCATGTGAGATTGTAGGAGAGATTGACGGAAGCATTAACAGGATTGCCCTTCATGACTTTCAGATATTTAAAGAATTGTTTGATTATGATTTTCAGGAGATGGAGCGTGAATTTTCGGCAGAATGTATGCAGATTCTTTTTGAATATAAAAATACGAGCAATGCGGGGAAGGTTTTTAACCGGCGTATTCGGGATCGTATCTGTAATCTGGCAGAAGGACTTGCAGATTCGTCGGACGCAATAGACTTCAAGAGGAAGATGACACAGTTTTACAAAGAATTCGGAGTCGGTAAATTCGGCCTTCATAAAGCGTTTCGTATCGATCATCCGGAAGGAAAGACGATGTCGGTAGAACCGATCACAAATATTGCGCATGTACATCTTGATGATCTTGTAGGTTATGAGATTGCGAAGAAGAAGCTGATCGATAACACTGAGGCTTTTGTGAAAGGGAAAAAAGCAAATAACTGTCTCTTATTCGGCGATGCCGGAACAGGAAAATCTACGTCGATCAAAGCTGTTTTAAATCAGTATTACGATCAGGGGCTTCGGATGATCGAAGTATACAAGCATCAGTTTCAAGATTTAAATGATGTGATCGCGCAGATTAAAAATCGGAATTATAAGTTTATTATATACATGGATGATCTTTCATTTGAAGAGTTTGAGATTGAATACAAGTATTTGAAAGCGGTAATAGAAGGAGGTCTTGAGAGAAAGCCGGATAATGTTTTGATTTATGCGACTTCTAACAGACGTCACCTGATCCGTGAGACGTTTCGGGATAAAGCAGACAGAGATGAAGAGCTTCATACAAATGATACGGTTCAGGAAAAGTTATCGCTTGTCGCAAGGTTTGGCGTGACGATTTACTTTGGCTCGCCCGATAAGAAAGAATTTCGTCAGATTGTTCGTACGCTTGCGCAGAAAAATAAAATAGAAATGCCGGAAGAAGATCTGCTTCTGGAAGCAAATAAATGGGAATTGTCTCATGGAGGTTTGTCGGGAAGGACGGCACAGCAGTTTATTGATTATCTTATGGGACAGAATTAAGAACGATAAAAGGCGTCAGACATGTATCGGTGTTTTTCGGCATGTTTGACGCCTTGTGATGTTTTAACAGTGAAAAGCCGGGCAGAGAGAATAGAGACTCCTTTGCTAATTCTAACTGCCGGATATTTTTTGGATGCCTCTTATATCGCTGTCGATGACGAGAGAGTAATTTGTATAATAGACAACAAAACCGGGTTTTGCGCCTTTTGGTTTTTTAATATGTTTTTTCTCTATATAATCGATTTCGACTTTTTCGCTGCCTCGCATACTTGAATAATAAGCGGCAAGTTTGCCCGCTTCTTCAAATGTACGGTCGGGAAGTTCTTCCCCGTTTGTTTTTACGATCACATGTGATCCGGGAGCTTGTTTTGCATGAAACCACCAGTCGCATCCGGCGGCAAAATCAAATGTAAGGGCGTCGTTTTGAAGATTATTTTTCCCTACATACATATGAAAACCATCGCTTGAAATATAGTGCAGCGGTTCGTTTTTAAGTTTTATTTTCTTTCGTACGGTTTTGCGGCGCACATATCCTGTTTCAGACAGCTCTTCTTTGATGGCGGCAAGATCGTCCTCTGTCATTGCAATATCGAGAGAGGTCTGTATGGATTCGAGATAGGAAATTTCATCTTTTGTTTCCCGGATCAACTGGGTGAGCGCTTCAAAAGTACGTTTTTGTTTGTTGTATTTGGCAAAAAAACGCTGTGCGTTTTCCTGCGGAGTGCTTGTTGGATCTAACGGGATCGTAACCGTTTCGTTTGTGTAATAGTTCAGCGCCTCCATCTGTTTGGCGCCTTCGGGAACATTGTAACCATAAGCGTTGATCAGTTCGCCGTAAACTTTGTATTTGTCTCTGTTTTCGGTATCTTTTAACTGCCGCATCTGCAGATCATATTTTTTCCGATTCCTTTCAAGAGCAGTTTGTACAATGTGTCTAAGATCGACGGATTTCTGGCGAATCCTCGTAATCAGGCTCCGCTCAGAGTAGTAAGTACGAAGAATTTCGCAAACAGAAGGAAAGAGACGTTTTTCATATGCTGAAAGATACGTCAGTTCAAGAGCGGAAAATTCCTTCGGTTCTTGTTTGTCATAGTAGATAGCGGGCTCAAATCTGCCTTCTTTTATTGCTGACAGATAGATCGTAAACTGGGTATACAGATGGAAAAGAACATCCTGACTGTATTCTTTTGCCGGAAGAGTTGAGTCGATACCGGCAAGATAACAGATTTCCTCTGCGGTAACAGGACTGATCCCTGTAAAGCTTGTATAAAGAGCTTTTGCCACAGACATCGGTTTATCATTAACGGAAAGGGAAAATTCTTTCCATTCTGTTGTGAGCGGATCTTTTTTATGCATTGTATCAGGAATAAAATATTTCCGTCCGGGAAGAACTTCTCTGACAGAACTCATCTGTGCAGATACATGCTTGATACTGTCAATGATCGTTCCGTCTTCGGAACAGAAAATGATGTTGCTGTGTTTCCCCATGATTTCAACAATGAGCTTCTTTTGGCAAAGGTCGCCCAACTCATCAAAATGTTCGATTGTAAAACAGATGATACGCTCCAGTTTTGGCTGTGAAATATCCGTGATCCGGCTGTTACTGATATGTTTTCTAAGAAGCATACAAAAATTAGGAGCCGTGATCGGGCTTGGTTTATTTGTGTCTGTAAGATAAATAAGCGGAAGAGAAGCGTTTGCTGAGATTAAAAGCCGATGTTGTCCACAGGGGGATTTGATCGTAAGAAGCAGTTCATCTGCTTCCGGCTGCGCGATTTTCGTGATTCTTCCATTTAATAATTCATTTCTAAACTCGTGGACAAGGTTTGCCACGACGATTCCGTCAAAAGCCATATGATAACCTCGCTTTATGCGTATTTTTACATTCCTTACAAATGATACCACAAGCGGGGAATTTTTTCATCAGAAAAAGCGTTCCTGAAAGGAAAAGAGGGTCTTGAGAGGTTGACCGCGTGCCCGCGGGCGATGTATAATAGTTTAGATTATGAAAACAGAGGATGAATGATATGATAAAGAGTATGACCGGTTATGGAAGATGTGAGAGACAAAAGGATTCCCGGAAATATACGGTGGAGTTAAAGAGTGTGAATCACCGTTATCTGGATGTGAATATCCGTATGCCGAAGAAGCTGAATTTCTTCGAGACGGCAATCCGGAATCTCTTAAAACAGTACGCGAACCGCGGAAAGGTGGATATTTTCATCACTTATGAGAATCTCTCCGAAGGGGAGGGAGCGCTGAAGTATAATGCGGCGCTGGCAGGTGAATACTTGAAATACCTGCGGCAGATGGAGGAAGAATTTTCTCTGGAAAATGACGTCAAGGTTTCCACCCTGTCCCGATACCCGGAGGTTCTGACGCTGGAGGAGCAGTGTGAGGACGAAGAAGAGCTCTGGAGCGGGCTGAAAGAGGCTCTCACCGGGGCGTTTGAACAGTTTGTTGAGACGCGGAGCGCGGAAGGGGAGAACTTAAAGAGAGATATCCTGGACAAGTTAGATGGAATGGAAACACTTATCTCCTCCGTGGAAGAACGTTCCCCGCAGATTATGGCAGAGTATAGACAAAAGCTGGAGGACAAGGTCAAAGAACTGCTCGCTGACAGTCAGATTGAGGAGAGCCGCATCGCAGCGGAAGTGATTCTCTTTGCTGATAAAATCTGCACGGACGAGGAAGTGGTGAGACTCAAAAGCCATGTCGCGCACATGCGGACGACACTTGATGAAAAGGAAGGCATCGGCAGGAAGCTGGATTTTATCGCCCAGGAGATGAATCGCGAGGCGAATACGATTTTATCCAAGGCAAACGACCTGGAAGTGTCCAACTATGCCATTGGTCTGAAGACGGAGATTGAAAAAATCCGCGAGCAGATACAGAATATCGAGTAGAGCGGTCAGATAAAAAAGAGAAGAAATTAACAAAAGAAATAAAAAGTGGAAGAAATAAAAAATAGAAGGAATAAAAAGGTATAGGTTGAGGATATGAGAGAAAAAGGAATCCTGATAGTTGTTTCCGGCTTTTCCGGAGCCGGGAAGGGAACATTGATGAAAGAGCTGGTAGCCAGATACGAGGAGACATACGCATTGTCCGTCTCCGCAACCACCCGCGCGCCGCGTGAGGGCGAGCAGGAGGGAAAGGAATATTTTTTCAAATCAAAAGAGGAATTTGAAAAAATGATTGCGAAAGAGGAACTGATAGAGTATGCTAAGTATGTGGAAAATTATTACGGGACACCAAAAGAGTATGTGGAGAAGATGCTCGTATCCGGCAAGGATGTGATTCTGGAGATTGAGATTCAGGGCGCTCTGAAGGTAAAGGAGAAGTTCCCGGATACCCTGCTTTTGTTCGTGACCCCGCCCTCCGCGGAAGAATTAAAACAGCGTCTTTTAAAGAGAGGGACGGAGACGATGGATGTCATTGCCTCCCGGCTGCGCCGCGCATCGGAGGAGGCAGAAGGGATGGAACTCTACGACTATCTGGTTATCAATGATGATTTGCAGACGTGCGCAGAGCAGATGCATGAAATCATCCAGGCGGAACATATGCGCAGCAGCCGCAACGCTGCATTTATTGAGAACATTCAGCAGGAGTTAAAGAAATTCACAGTTTGAAAGGAGTAAGAAAATATGCTGCACCCATCTTATACAGATTTGATGAAAGTGGTTAATAAAGACGTGGAAGAAGGAGAGACAAAGATTGTCAACAGCAGATATTCTATCGTGCTCGCAACATCTAAGAGGGCGAGACAGATTATCGACGGAGACCCGGCGCTCGTTCGCACAAAGGATGGCGAGAAGCCGCTTTCCATTGCAATCGAAGAACTGAATGAAGGAAAATTAAAGATTATCGCGGAAAATGCAGAAGAATAATCACCGGAAGTGCCAAACGGCACATTCCGGGATTGTAAGCGGTCGCCAAGGTCTCGGGCAAGCCCGGACTTTGGCTCGTCGCCAGTACAAAAAAGAGGGACAGGTGTACATACGGTAGCCTGTCCTTTACACTGTAAAGGGAACAAGGAGGCAAAGATGAAGATATTGTTTATCTCTCTGGGGTGTGACAAGAACCTGGTGGATACGGAAGTGATGCTGGGGCTTCTCGCCTCAAAAGGGTATCAGATGACAGATGACGAGACAGAGGCGGACATCATTGTCATCAACACCTGCTGCTTCATCCACGATGCCAAGGAAGAGAGTATTGAGAATATCCTGGAGATGGCAAAATACAAGCAGGACGGGAAGTTAAAGGCTCTGGTGGTGACCGGGTGCCTTGCCCAGCGGTACCGCCAGGAGATTTTGGACGAGATACCGGAAGTGGATGTGGTGCTGGGCGTGACCGCCTACGATAAGATTTTGGACGCTGTGGAGGAGGCACTTAAAGGAAAGAGCGAGGTTATCCTGGAGGATACAGATGCCTTGCCGCTGGTGGATACAAAGCGCCTTGTAACCACAGGCGGACACTACGCGTACTTAAAGATTGCAGAGGGGTGCGATAAGCACTGTACGTACTGCATCATCCCCAAAATCCGCGGGAACTTCCGCAGTGTGCCTATGGAACGGCTGGTAGAAGAGGCGGAAAATCTTGCCGACCAGGGGGTGAAGGAACTCATCCTGGTAGCGCAGGAGACCACGCTCTACGGAAAGGATTTATACGGGGAGAAGATGCTGCCCACGCTTTTGCGCAGGCTGTGCCGTATCAGCGGTCTTTACTGGATACGAATTCTTTATTGTTACCCGGAGGAAATCACCCCGGAGCTTATTCAAGTGATGAAGGAGGAAAAGAAAATCTGTCATTCCCTGGACCTTCCAATCCAGCATGCCAGCGACGAGGTGTTAAAGCGCATGGGGCGCAGGACATCCAAGGCGGAGCTTATCGATATCATAGGACGGCTGCGAAGGGAGATACCGGATATCTGCCTGCGCACCACATTGATTACCGGATTTCCGGGAGAGACGCAAAAGCAGCATGAGGAGCTCATGGAGTTTGTGGATGAGATGGAGTTTGACCGTCTCGGCGTGTTTACCTATTCTGCGGAGGAGGATACACCGGCAGCAGCAATGCCCGGACAGATTGACGAGGAGGTCAAACTGGACAGGCAGGCGGAGCTTATGGAGCTGCAGCAGGAGATTGCCTTCGATAACGCCGAACATATGGTGGGAAGAGAAGTCCTGGTGATGGTGGAAGGAAAAGTAGCCGATGAGAACGCCTATGTGGGGCGGACCTACCGGGATGCGCCCAATGTGGACGGACTGATTTTTATCAATACGGACGCTGAACTTTTGTCCGGAGATTTTGCAAAGGTCAAAGTGACTGGCGCTGTGGATTATGATTTGATAGGAGGATTAGTAGAATGAATCTGCCAAACAAACTGACTGTATTGCGTGTAATCATGGTTCCGTTTTTCGTATTTTTCATGCTCACGGACGTGGGAGGAGCGGCAAATAAGTGGATTGCCCTGGCGCTCTTTGTCATCGCCAGCCTGACGGATATGTTGGACGGAAAAATTGCCAGAAAATATAATCTGGTGACAAATTTCGGGAAATTCATGGATCCCCTGGCGGACAAGCTGTTAGTCTGCTCGGCGATGATTTGTCTGATTCCGCAGGAAAAGCTCTCTGCGGGAATCGTCATCGTCATCATTGCCAGAGAGTTTATCATCAGCGGTTTCCGTCTGGTGGCTTCGGATAACGGCATTGTCATCGCTGCCAGCTACTGGGGAAAATTTAAGACCGTATTCCAGATGGCGATGATAATTGTGCTCATCGCAGACTTCGGCGGCGTTTTCGATATCATCGGGGAAGCGCTCATCTGGATTGCCCTGGCACTCACCATCATTTCTCTGGTGGATTATATTGTGAAGAATAAACAGGTCCTTACCCAGGGAGGGATGTAGAAGATGACTCCCAATGAGAAGATGGTTTCAGGTGAATGTCAGACAGAAACAGCGCGGGAACAGGCAAGTGAAAAACTGTTGGAAGAGGAAGTGGTGGAACTTCTCCTGGCGCAGCATATGACAGTCACCACAGCCGAGTCCTGCACCGGAGGGCTGATTGCCGGGACTCTTGTCAATGTGGCGGGGGCTTCGGATGTTTTAAATGAAGGATATGTGACCTACTCCAATGAGGCGAAGGAGCGGCTGGTCTACGTGCGCCATGAAACCCTTGAGCGTTACGGTGCGGTGAGTGAGGAGACAGCGCGGGAGATGGCATGCGGTGCGGCGAAGAGAGCAGGGGCTGACGCGGCACTATCCGCCACAGGAATCGCGGGACCCGGAGGCGGGAGCAAGGAAAAACCGGTGGGTCTTGTGTATATCGGATGCTTTGTAAAGGGGCAGGTGACGGTAAAAGAATGTCGTTTTTCGGGAAGCCGCATGGAAAACCGGCTGCAAACAGTGCGGACAGCCCTTGCGATGCTCAAAGAAGCGCTGGGAAAACAGGGATAAAAACGGGGACAAGTTTGTTAAAAACTTGTACAAAGTACCGATTGACGAATGTCGAAAATTATGAGAAAATTATGCTATACGGCGTTTGGCATACAACGGGAACGCTCTATAGGAAGAAAATCATACATATTTGAAAGGAGTTTTAACATGATTTATTCACATGAAGTAGAAATGATGTGTCCGGTGGCTCAGGGTGCTAATCACGGACCAGCTCCGATTCCGGAAGAAGCAAAATGGGTACAGGCTAAGGAAGTGAAAGATATTTCCGGTCTGACACACGGCGTAGGCTGGTGTGCTCCGCAGCAGGGAACATGTAAACTGACTCTGAATGTCAAAGACGGTATCATCCAGGAAGCACTGGTTGAGACTATCGGATGTTCAGGAATGACACATTCCGCTGCTATGGCTTCTGAAATCCTTCCGGGAAAAACTATTTTAGAGGCGTTGAACACAGACCTTGTCTGTGATGCAATCAATACAGCAATGAGAGAACTGTTCCTGCAGATTGTTTACGGAAGAACACAGAGCGCGTTCTCCGAAGACGGACTGCCAATCGGAGCAGGTCTGGAAGACCTCGGAAAAGGACTGCGTTCCCAGGTTGGTACAATGTACGGAACACTGGCAAAAGGTCCTCGTTACCTTGAGATGGCAGAGGGTTATGTGACAGGTATCGCACTGGATGAGAACAATGAAATCATCGGATACCAGTTCGTAAGCCTCGGCAAATTTACTGATTTCATCAAAGCAGGCGATACACCGAACGATGCATGGGAAAAGGCAAAAGGAC
>OGQQ01000873.1_pt1 | contig 26527 bp, 32 predicted proteins | sample 1553281 | NCBI WGS metagenome assembly OGQQ01 (sample SAMEA2579937, study PRJEB22360) | human gut metagenome | biome: human gut; feature: human-associated habitat; material: faeces | place: Denmark | collected 2008/2010 | reverse complement strand
GAAGCCTGCAGGATCGAGCATGACATCAGTGAGCAGAGCTTCCAGAAACTGAAGAAGTGGAAGGAGCTGGGACATTCTGAAGAAACAAATGGTGATTGAATTTCCAGAGGAGCGGCTGCCGGAGATCTGCAGCTTCAAGAGAAAACTCCAGACTCTGGAAGGTGTGAAGATCTACATGGAGCCGCAGCAGATCCGATATCCGGGATTTTTTCTGGATATGCTCCAACGTAAGGTTATGGTGGAGGAAAAAGAGGTGCCTCTGACTGCCAGGGAATTTGACATCCTTGCAGTCATGGCCCGGCATCCGGGACGTGTGTATACCTATGCTCAGATTTGCCACCTGATCTATGGGGAAACGGATGTCGGGGAAGAAATGTACAGTAGTGCCTACTGTCTGATCAGCAGCCTGCGGAAGAAGCTGGAGAAGGAACCACGGCACCCCCGGTATCTTGATACCGTATATGGTGTCGGGTATCGGTTTGAGATTGCATAAATAATAATCGTTATAACCATCAAGGGGCGCTGCTTTTTACACAGCGTCCCTTGAGTTCTTTCATAAGAAATTTACTACAGTTTCTATTATGAGAACGGCATGGTCGAACCATGGTAACCATCCACATGAAGCGGGAGGACTGTAGCTCCGGCTTCTATTTTTTTGATCTGCACGTCATGAGATAATCCCAGGACAGCGCAGCCACACGAAACCTTTTCAATGACTGACTGGCCCGATGCCAGGTCAACGATTGCATGGCCGTTCATTGTTCCAATCCGTGTATTTCCATTCAAGCTCAGAATACGGGAGTTGTCCTGCATGGTATGGATCTGGCTATCCCTATATGCATGACGAATAAGTGAAATATCTTTCATCTTATGGACAACTGCATTCTCGCACAAATTAGTGATCATAGCATGGTCATCCAGGCATTGGATTTGAGCGTTTCCCTGAACATTCTTAATGAAAGAGTTTCCTGTGATGACCTCTGTCTGAGCGTGATCCTCTATGGTATCTATGACAGAATCAAAACAGTAGATTTCTGCATCTCCACATACGGTTTCCACCTCACAGTGATATAAGATATGTTTACCGCTGCTGATCAGCTTGATCGTCTCATTTGCCCGCAGGTATTTCTTCTGCCAATCTTTCAGTGCGGCGATTAACCGTTGCTGGATAGGTTTGTTTTTCCATAAAGGTCTGTCCAGCCAGGAATCGGGGGTGAACATAGAAAAGTTCATTTCCTCCTGCTTCGGGCTGATCCACCATTTCCAACAATATGGATGCAATCTAAAAATAATGGGATAGGTGCCGTCCTTAATATATCCGGCATCGGCTGAAGATGCCAGAATATCCTGTACCCCTTTATCCCCTCTTGCTGTTGCGTAACCTTCATTTTCAAATAATACAATACTAAATTCTAAATCCATTCTTTTCTCCTTTTTTGTGGGTGTTCCTCCGGAAATTTAATTCAATCCTCCTCTCCTGCTTTCAGGCATAAAAAAAGAGAATGATGCCGGATGCTCATTCTCAAACTTCGTACAGAGATCTCTGCAAAATAAAAAGCCAGAAGGTACTGCCCTGGTGGCAGAATATCCCTCTGACTGATTACAAACCTAAACAGCATATCCTTTTCCGGATAAACACAATTAATGATTACAGAATAAGTATATTACTATATCTGGTATATGTCAAATTATATTGCAACAAAATATAGGAATATTCCTGCTTTTTCAATAAAAGTTGCTATCTGCATATCCCATACGTATGAAATAAGTAACAGAGCCATATGAAGCGTTAAGGAAAGATATAGTATTGAACAAACAGAAAATCATCCACTCTGCGAAAATGCAGCCCTATTATTCTTATGAAAAGTAAAAATACAGGAGGAAATTACTATGGTAAAGAAAAAAGGCGTTTTATGTTATGACCGGGAGTCTGGGAGGTATGACATCTATTTTGGAAACGGGAGCTATTACGGTGGCCTGCATTGTGGGGACTGCTTTGATGTGGAGATGGATGGAGACTGGGTGCCAGTCCGGATTGAAATGGATGACGACTGGTATCTTGTGGGAGTTCCGAAGATCCGGCTGGACGGCCTGACGGTCCGGGCAGATTGGTACGAGTAATCTTGTCAGGAGGGCGAACATGAAAAAGGAATGGGTGAAACCTGAGATCAAGTTTATCACGGATCCGGATATTATCCTGGGATGCCTCTATGAAGTGTATGGACAGGAACAGAAGTCTGTATTGGCTGGGAAGAATATCCGGCATACGATGATCTTCCCTTTTCTCCGGATGCTGGCAAATAACACACAGGGAGATATCAGGGATCTGGAGGCTCTGCATCAGCGGCTCTGGAAGATATATGAAAAAGAACCGGAAAAGCAGGTGTTTGTACAGCAGGGAGAGAAAATCCTGGAAGCTGTCAGGAAAGGAGAAGATGGTGGATGATTTCCTATGAAAAAGCAAAAATGGGGAAGCAGCTGATGAAACAATTCATTGCGGAAGGGGAACTGGAAAAAGCAGCGTTAATCGGGTTGATGTACCAGATGCCGATTCGGATAGGGGATGCGATAAAGCTGCGGAAAAGTGACCTTTCCGGGAGGAATGTTTTAAAGATCTCTGCCAAATATGGAAAACCTTATACGAACCGGCATGGCAATCCTTATCGTATCACCAGACAGCTGAGGAGTCTTCTAAATTCTATCAACAGGGACTCTGATTTCATCTTCACACGGAAGAAGGAGTATTATATACATTTATTCCACATATATTGGGGGTATTATCATCTAAATGACTTCCGGTGTGAATATTTGAGGAACGAAGAACTGCTTGAATGTCAGAGACGGAAGAAACAGTCCAAACCAGCCCAGCGCTTCACCGTTGAGGTAAAGGACGGGAAGCTGATTTTCAAAAGGGTGAGCGGCACCTAAGCTGCCCCCCTGAAATCATCCAGATCGGACAGCGGAAAAAATCTGCTGTCCTTTTTGCGTTTTTATGCTGTGAAACGTATGGAATATATATAGGAAGCGTGTCAGAACCGTGCCATTTTCTGAACACAACATAATAGCAATTATGTTGTGTTGGAGGCATGAAAGACAGAAGAAATCCTATCTGGACGCAACATAATTACGCAAATCTCACGGAGAAGTGAGCACAACATAATCGCAGAGAGGAAGGAGAACCGTGGCATTACTGGATGATTATAAAAAGTTTCTGAGTGAGCGGGGAAAGTCAGAGAATACCATTAAGACTTATAGCGGTCACGTAAATGAATATTACCGGTGGTATAAAGATACCTTCGGGGAGGAGCTGACACTGCTTTACCATACCAACATTTTGGATTTTCGGTCATACCTGCAGAACATCAAGAAGTTGAAATTCAAAAGCATTGATACGAAACTTTCTTCTTTAACCAACTTTAACGAGTTCCTGGTGCAGATCGGAGTTCAAAAAGATTTGGTCATTACGGCAGAGGACCGGCTGAAATTCCAACAGGACATTGCAAGCCCGGCGGAAATAGAAAAGAAAGATGTGGAGGCGTTTCTCCAGAAGGTACTTGTTGATACTGGAAAGAGAAACTATGCGATTGCGGTGATCCTTGCATATGCCGGCTTGCGTGTCAGCGAGTGCATCAGTATTGGTCTAACAGATATTGATTTTCAGGCACGGGAACTGCTGGTGATTGGAAAAGGCAATAAGCAGCGGATCGTATTCATCAATGACAAGATCATCCATGCGGTCCGGGAGTATCTGAAGGTAAGAAACTCCCAGTCTGAGTACCTGTTTATCAGCAGGAATGGCGGAAAGCTCCACCGCAGCAGTGTGAACCGTTTTTTCAATCAGTGTTCGGACCGGATTACCCCGCACAAGCTCCGGCACTACTTTTGCTCTCATGCCCTGGAGATGGGATATACGATTGCGGAAGTCGCAAATCAGGCTGGCCATGCCAGCGAGCGGACAACGTTGATTTATACCAATACAAGCCGGGAGCAGATGAAGGAGAAATCAAACCTGTTGTAAGTAACAGTAAAAATAAAATTGTCTTTGCATAGACAGACAATAAGTTGATTATAATAAAAGTATGAGGTATAATAATGACAAAACTAACGAAGGACGTGGAATGTATGGAGATGATAAGACGAAATTTGTATCTGGATAAGATACGTCCATTCATTGACCAGGATCTGATCAAGGTATTGATTGGCCTTAGAAGAAGTGGAAAGACGATCCTGCTTTCGCAGATCCGGGATCTTCTTTTAGAGCGTGGAGTGCCAAAGGAAAATATCATAGAGATCAATTTCGAGTCCCGGCGTTTTAAAAAGCTGGAGGATGCAGATAATTTCTATCAGTACGTCACGGAACGGGCAGAGCAGGCGGATGGAAAAGTATATCTCTTTTTTGACGAAATTCAGCATGTGAAAGAGTGGCACTCAGTCATCCCTTCCTTCCGGATTGATTTTGACTGCGATATCTATGTGACAGGCTCCAACAGCAAGTTGCTGTCCGGTGAACTGGCAACAAATATGGCTGGAAGATATGTTTCTTTTCATGTGTATCCTTTTGTGTTGTCTGAGATACAGGAATTTTATGAGATCAATGGGCTTCCTTATACCAGAGAACAGCTTTTTACGGATTATCTGAAATATGGCGGCCTGCCGATGCGCCTGGTGCTGCCGGATGAACATTCCGTCCGCACATATCTGGAGGATGTCTACGATTCTGTCGTGATGAAAGATATTCTCTCCAGATACGCGATCCGGAATGAAAATCTTCTGAGGAAACTGCTGGAATTTCTGCTGGACAACATCGGAAATCCGTTCTCCGCACGCTCGATCAGCCGTTCTTTGCTATCAGCCGGCCAAGCGACCACAGTGGACACGGTGCTGAACTATATTGATAAGCTGCAGGCAGGTATGATCCTGTCAAAAGCGGAAAGATATGATATTAAGGGCAAAAACATTTTGGCTTCAACAGAAAAGTATTATGCGGGGGATATCGGGCTTCGCAATGTGAGCAAAGCCAGCGAACAGATCGACACAAGTAAGCTGTTGGAGAATGTGGTATTCCTGGAAATGTTAAGCCGTGGCTATGAGGTGAAGGTAGGGAAACTGGATACCCAGGAAATTGATTTTGTATGTTATAAAGGACAGAAAAAACTTTATATCCAGGTTGCCTATGTATTGTCAGAGGACTGCATTGCAAGAGAATTTGGCAATCTGGAGAAGATCGATGACAATTATCCGAAATATGTGATCAGCAGCGACATCGTAGATCTAAGCAGGAAGGGGATTGTCCATTATAATATTATTGATTTTCTGTTGGGTGAAAAGGAACTGTAATATAGTGCTAAAAGGAGCCGTCCGTAAGGGCGGCTCCGATAATGGGTGCAAATATTATTTCAATTCGTTTAGGAAACAGGGTAAATTGACTGATACTCGCCATTATCATCGAGAATGGACACATCTGTTAGATTCCCATTTATATCCATTCCTTCGCTAGTACATTCATCTATAATAGTTTGAAGCTGTTCATCAATACTTTTTCCTGACTCTGATGAGGTCAAAAATTCTTCGGTTGCATTATCAATATATTCTTGCATTTGGCGATGTATATTTTTTAAAACTTGATCTCTTTCAGAAACAGTTGTAGTTTCGTCAGAAATCACATATGAGAGAGTATATTTAACTTCACAGCTAAACTCTACTGTATCCATGACTGTACGACCAGCAGTTCTTTCTTTTACCAAGTTGTCCGTAAAAGTTCCTGTATTATCATTAGAAAGCAGTTCTGAATAGGTAGCTGGTAAAGAATATGCAACAAGTTCAGCTTCGGTAGTTCCATCTTCAAAATAATCTTTTAAATCTTCCAATACGGATGCAAGTGTATTTGTATCGGTAAAAATATCTAATGTGGCTGTACGAAAATCTGGAAGGGACATATTTTGGTAATTGCTAGCAATCAGTTTCCCTATCATTTCTTCTTCTTCATCAAAGCTATAAATAACTTGAGCGTTTTTCTGTGAATCAGACTTCTCCACATCTTTATCGTTAATTGAACATCCTGTTATTTCTGTATCTTCTGCATTATACACGATTGGGAAAAAAGACAATACATCAATATTGGCATCTTCTAATACTAAATCTTTAATGACTGCATCTTTAGCAGCACTAAAAAATCCCATCTCATCTGTTTTTTTCGTTACAGTTAAGTTATCAATAGTATAGCCATTCCCATCAAATATTCCTGTAAATGGATTATCAGAGCTTCCTATTGGAGTCCATTCTTCTGATAAGGTAATATCATTTTCCAAAATATAATTACCAGATAACGGATACTGCTCTCCAATAGATTGTAAGTCTTTCTCAGAAGTCAATAAATAGTATTCTTTATTATCAACTGTTGTAGTTTCTAACGTGGGTTCAGCGTTGTCCTGAGCGGATACTTTTGGTGTTGTTTGCACTCCACATCCAACACTAAAAATGATAATACCACAGCATAACACGGCAAAAATAGATTTTTTCACTTTGCTACCTCCTGTTCTGTCTTATGTCCCGTATATTATATCATTTAGGAATTATAAAGAAAACTACTTTTTCCCTAAGAGTAGGTTAGGAATAAATTAACTCTCGATATAGATTGTGAACTTACTGGTCAGGATGATGTTTCTTCAAAAGCCTTCAGGCTGGGGATTCACATATACTGACAGGCAATACATCCAGACTGTCTGGGGTGTGGGATACAAATTTGATCCAGAAACGTAAAAAGGAGCCGTCCGTGAGGGCGGCTCCGAGTCATTTGTTATTCCTTTTTCTTCTTTGGACACCAGGCCGGGGAGGTCTTTATTGGAACCTCATCAGACCAGGGTTTTCCGAAGCCTAAAAAACCAGGGTGTTTTACAATTCTGTGTTCATGAAAATAATTCAGTATATACATTTGATCCGGATGCTTACAGGTAAATTCTGCACGGCTGTTATTGCGAGGCCGGAGTGACCTGCAAAATTCACATTCACTGCATTTTATCTTTTCTTTCATATTCGATCACCTCATAGTTTTATCATAGTTCACTTAATACATAAGATCTTCCGCTACGCTGATCTGAAAGGTCTCTTCAAACCAGTGCCAGATTTTTTCCCGGTGTGTTCCAGACGGAAATCCATGCCAGGACTGTTCGATACATTCTGTCTCCGGGTCCATAGGAATCTCTCCAAATTCTTCCCAGAGCCGCCGGATGCTGCCCGGCAGGTACAGGATAGTAAGGGTAAAACAGGATTTAGAGAACAGGGGAACAAGAATCTCGCTGTAAACCACCTCCCAGTCACCGCCTGCAAGCCCGCAGCCCAGATAGCCGGGGATGGCGATCTGGGATACTCCTTCTTGCGCAGCCAGGAACATCATACTGGTCAGGCTCTGCCTTAATGCGCTATATTCTGTATACAGCCCTTTTCCGGTGGGAATATTTTCGGCAAACAGATGAGCTACATAGCGCAGCGTATCCTTCTTCTGCGTCAAATAACAGGCACCAAGAAGGGCTTCCCTGTTCTTTTTACAGAGCTGCTGGTATTCCCGATACTGGCCTGCAGTTAAGAGATCTTTCCGGATCTGTCTGGCGATACCGGCTCCCATGACGCCCTGGCAGTTGACCTGGTGGGCGATCATCGGCGTATCTGCCTGGAGCAGATTTCCTTTTCTTTCTTTGATCATAGATTTTCCTCCCATCTTTTTTAAAGATATTCATAGGTTATATTTTGGTTCTGGCACCATTCTTCCAACAGTTTCAGATTTTCCGGGCTGTGTGCCGGGTATCGGGGAATCCGTACCGGAGATGCCGGGGTTTTGTACCATAGAGCTTTCGGAGGCAGTCCATGCGTATCCTCAAAAAATAGAACCACAGGACGCTCCAGAAATTCCCGCTGCTTCCAACCGTCGTTATACAGATAACGGAGCCGATAGCCGAGCTGGCATTGACTGTATTTGCAGCGTTGGAGCTGGATCTGGATACAGGGATGAATAGAAATTCCCCCGTTATCCATATAGGCCAGATAACCGGGCTTGGACCGATTGACCTGCTCAAAAGGGATATTGTCATGGTTCTGAACTGGCAGCATGGCGTTTTCCTTCTGAAATGCTATTTGAGAAAAACCAAATGTATCACAGAAGTAGAAACGGCTGTCTCCCGGTGCATCCTGCACTTCCAGGATGTCAGAAACAGACAGGGAATGTCCGGTAAAACCGATTTTTTCCAGATATCGGGTATCTGCTTCGTCCGTGCGGTTAAAAATCTGGTAGATTTCTTCCAATGTAGCAGCTTCTGCCTCTCCACAGAATACAGATTCATAAATCCCGGCAGGCGGCATTGGATAGCCGGCTTTCTGAAAGCAGGAAAGCGGAAGAAACATCAGCCTATCCTGATCCAGTTCCGGGATGATCTGGTAAATCGTAATTTTCATAAGTATCCTCCTTGAAAAAGAAGGACCTCCCCGTGGGAAGATCCTTCCTAATTATGATAGTTATTCGTTGCATATGGCTTTTTCATAGTTCAGGAGCTGCTCCCAGGTCAGCCATTCCGGCTTCCCGTCAGCAGGAAGCTCCTTCCACAATTCTTTCATGCGGTTCATATGATGATGCGGATCATTCCCGGATAAGATGGTAACGCTCCGGTTCCCGTAGCCGAGAAAATATTCGCAGTCACTCTGCAGGCGGCTTAACATCATATACTGGAACTCATACGGGTTTCTTCGGAAGGGTTCTGACTCAAAGGTATACTCCTGACGGATGGGGGATACTGGTTCCCCATCCAGGTCATTCCTTGTAGTAGAATACAAGTCCGGAGTTTCGGATTTCCCCAGGTTAAGGTCTTTCCAGAACCGTCCGTGCTGATCTTGATAAGTTGGACAGCTAAAATCATCAATGCCGATGAATTTCATGATTAAGGTCATCGGTTTCTTTTCTTCCATTGTTCATTCACCCCTTCATGCAATTTCATTTTCCATTTCCAGGCTCCATCTCAGCTTCCCGCGTACATCCATCAGGATAAGCCCTAACTGGTTCTCTCCGTGGCCGTTGACCATGCCCCAGAAGTAGTCGCCCCAGGTATTGCCTTCCACAAGAAGACGGTCTCCTGTGGCAAGCAGGGCATCCCGCAGCTTTGGGTTCTGCATGAATTTACACATACAGATTTCATACATCAGGGAAATCTTTACCTTATCCCAGTCCGGGCGCAGCGTGAGGTTCTTTCCACGCTTTTTGGCTTCTGCCGGATTGTGCAGGCGGAAAATAGAAAATTGCTGCTGCTCTTTCGCACAGCAGGTCTTCTGCGCCTGGAAAGCCGCTTCACTGTTGGCGTAGGTCTGCCCCATGTAGGTGACAGGAGCCGGATAAAAATTACTGAGAAATGCGTATTTCCCTGTAAAAGAGGAGATAACATTCCTGTGAGTTTGTTTATGGATAGTTTCTTTTTGTTGACCATTGGATTTCATGCACATTCCTTTCCGCACAAAAAAAGGAACCGCCTATCCTATAGGTAGTTCCCTTCTTAAACATAGTGCTTAAATCTTCAGTTTGTCTGTAATTCTTTTTGCTCCTGCTCTTCATAGAACCGGTCTGCGATGTACCCTGCCGACTCCGCCCAAAGCGTATTCTCGGTATTCTGCAGAGCCTGATACGTCTTAGAATGGTAAAAGGCTCCGGCGGCATCTTGGAAAGAAAGATGGCTCCGTTCCTTGATGATGTCGATCACATCCCGGATCTGGATACACAGGTTCATCGTGATATCTTTGTTATTGAAAAAATATTTTCCATCCATAGCTTACGAAACCTCCCTTCGGGATTCCAGGGTCAGGTGCTCCAAGGCAAGGGGCGTATGGAAAGACACCTGGTTGTTGACTTTATTATAGCGAAGCCTTTCCACTGCTTCCTCGGCTTTTAAAATACCTGACAGGTATAACTGCACAGTCTCCATTGTATTGTCGTCTGCAACAGGCCCTACGACCACATCATAAGCGTGCTGGATGCCGCCTTTCGTGCGGTTTTCTTTGATAAACTCCAGCCACTCCCGATCCAGAGCAGCAAAGTGCTTGATCTTCAGGTCCTCTGTCTGGTGGAACAGGTAACGGTAAACATATCTGCCGCCTTTGTGGGAGCGCAGATAAAGACGTTTGGCCCATTCCTCCGCCTGGCTTTCCAAGACGGTACAGTAAAATCCCCGGCCAAAGTCACGGCGATTATGGGATTTTCCCAGGTCAATCTCATCAAATGCGATGTTGGAACCGTGGTAAAGTACCAGTTCCAGAGCATTTTCTTTGATGATTTCCTCCACATATTGAAAAGTCTCTTCCATATCCAACTGATGAAGCATTACGTGCTGTATCAGGATTTTTTCAAAAACCTGATGCTTACAGAAGAGATCAAAGACGTCCCCTTCAGACAGATGATGCTTTTGTGCGTAATACTCGACTGCTTGTACAGATAAGATTTCCACATCGGATTGAATACTCATACTCATCATTGCCTCCATTTGCCTCTATTATACCCAAAGGAAACGGGATGTTCAACGTAAAAAAACAAGCGTATCTGCCCTTTCCATACTGCCAGACAGGTAATTTTTGGAGAAGCTGCTTGTCAGGCAGCTTCCCCAAGTGGATCATGTACAATCTTATGCAATCATTGCTAAAAACTCTGCTTCTGACAGGATCGTGACGCCAAGAGCCTGGGCTTTGGCCAGCTTACTGCCAGCTTTTTCCCCGCAGATCAGGTAGTCGGTCTTTTTGGATACCGAGCTGCCCGGCTTTGCGCCAAGCGCCAGGATCTGGTCGTTGATCTCTGAGCGGGTAAAGTTTTCCAGCTTTCCGGTTGCTACGATTGTCTTTCCTGCAAATACATTGTCTTTTGTCATAGTGGTTTCTTCCTTTCTTTCTTCAAATGTAAATTCTTTCTGTAACGTGTCCCAGAGCATCAGATTTTCTTCATCCGCAAACCAGTCGTGAATGTTCTGGTTCAGTGTAGCGCCAAAATCCTCTAACTGTGTGAAATCATAGTCATCGGTGGCAGCCGCCCGGAAGGCATCCAGACTGCCGGAGAATACGGTATCCAATACCCGGCTTTTTGTACGGCCTACCATGGGAATATCCATGCTGATCAGATAGCGGACAAAGGTGGTGCTGCGGCTGGCCTGGATTGCGTTCCAGAGCCGGTCAAAGGATTTCTCCCCGAACCCTTCCAGTCGGATGATTTCTTCCCGGTGCTGATCCAGATGGTAGATGTCATGGAAGGTCTGAAGGTATCCCAGATTCAGGAATTTCTCCAGAGTAGCCTCACTTAACCCTTCAATATTCATGGCTTTCCGGCATACGAAATGGACGAATTTTTTCAACTGCTGGCTTTCACAGGATGGATTGCTGCAGTGTACGGTTTCAATGATCCGTCCTTTTTCTCCTTTTTTTCGATGGAGTTCTGTCGAAGCGCCGCAGCACGGGCAGATAGCAGGGGCTGCATTCAGATAGTGTCCACGGTCCAGGTTCTCCTCTACATGGGGAATGATCATGTTCCGTTTGGATACCAGGATACGGCATCCCGGCACCAGCTCCAGTTCCCGGATAAAGGTGAGGTTATGAAGCGTGGCCCTGGATACGGAGCAGCCGTCAATCTCCACGGTGTCAAAGACTGCCACAGGTGCCAGTTCCCCGAAACGGGAAGGCGTCCATTCAATACTCTGGAGAACGGTTTCATAGGTTTCGTCCTCAAATTTGAAAGCAAGTCCGTCCTTGTAGTGATGTCCGGTTCTTCCGCAGCTTGCGGAATACGCCAGGTCATCGAAGATCAGTACCATTCCGTCAATGGGAAGATCCAGTGTTTCTGCCTTCTCCTTCAGGTCCTGGATACGAAGCTCCAGATATTCCGGCGAAATCTGATCCGGATTGAGGGGAATATACGGGCAGGAACCAAAGCCCAGTTTTGATAACTGGTACAGACGTTCCTCCCGGCTGTTGCTGTTTTCTCCCTCGTCCAGTCCTTCCAGTACGTTGAAGGGAAGGAAGGTGACACAGCGGCCTTTACAGTTCTCCGGATCCAGGCTCCGCACAGATCCGGCTGCCAGGTTCCGGGCGTTTTTATAAGGTTCCCCGTTCTTGTCCCGGAGTGTGGTATTCAGCCGTTCAAAATCCTTTCTGTGTATGAAGGCTTCCCCGGTGACAACCAGCCGCTCTTTATAAGAGATAGCGAGTGGTACATTCTCAAAGGCGGGAATGTTATGGGTGATATCTTCCCCGATCTCCCCGTCTCCCCGTGTGGATGCCTCTGCCAGTCTGCCGTTTTCATAGGTGAGTTTTACCGTAAGGCCATCCAGCTTCAGCATAAGCAAAGCTGCGTGATCGCCACAAAAACGGCATAAATCTTCCACCTGCTTTGTCTTATCCAGAGACAGAAGCGGATGGGGATGCGGCACTTTCTCCAGTTCGCTGACGGGTGGGTAGCCTACGGTCTGGGTAGGGGAATTAGAGTAGATAATCCCTGTCTCCCTTTCCAGACTTTCCAGCTGTTCGTACAGCCGGTCATACTCCGCATCGGAGATCTCTGGTGCATTCAGGTTATAGTAGGCGTGACGGTGTTTGTTAAGGTTGTCTACAAGCAATTTTACTTCTTTTACAGGGTGCATGATTGGATGCTCCTTTCTTGGGATTCGCATAAATTATTAAGCGCATTTTAAGGTATGTAAATTACAGTCATAGTAGTATGGATGTGATGACAGAATGTCCGTATCCAACACGGTTGTCTGATTGACAGATGTAATTAACTCTGAAAGACCTCCTTCTTCTGGAGACAAATGTTTACGCAGAATCAGAAGCTCGTGGATACTACTGGGAATTACATAGAAATCCTCCTGTAATACTTCTGCTATTTTTTCCAACATATTGTCATACAGGATACAAGCTGCACCGTCTATACGGCTTTGATTCGTTAAGACCAGAAGGTCTTCCTCCGGCATTACAGATAATGGGGCGGTAAGATTTTCTGACATTTCGTTAAGCGTGGCGCATACCGACTGAAGTGAATAGGGAAACAGTCGGCAAGTGTTCTTATGGGCATACTTGTATAATTCGTTTTGCTGGATTCCCCAGAGATCCAAATGGGAATTATGAATGAGAAAACCAGCAGTCTGTTCATCCGTGTTCGCAATGCAGCAATAGAAAACGATTGCCAAATCAAGATACGGGATATAAGGAATATCGTCCAAAAGATCCTTGTTCATATCCAGATTGATTAATTTATAGATGATTTTTTCCTTCAGTTCCTCGAAATTAGTTAAGTCCTTCAGCTTAAAATCTCCAGTCTGCTTGGCGTTCCGATATAACTTATATATGGTTTTTGCTATCTCTTCAAAAGATGATCCATTACACAAGTCGCTATAGAAATCATCCAGATAGATAACCGGGGATGCTGAGAAACGCTCTCCATCGGAGGCGTCTTCAATGAGAAGACCTTGGCAGAGGGTTTGATTGTTCTTTCTTGCCGTGTATGTGCTGACAGTAACGTCAGCACCAAGGTTCTCCTCCAGATACGTTTTTACTTGCATTTCAAATTCTTTGTAAGTCATTTTGATTCTCCTTCTGTTACTATGTCCATCCGGAGCATTGAAAAACAACCCTCCTTTCCCATGTTCAGGCATAAAAAAAGAGAATGACGCAAAATGTTCATTCTCTGACAGCGTGCAGTTCTCTGCAAAACAAAAAAAGCCAGAAGGTACTGCCTGATGGCAGAGTATCCCTCTGACTGATTACAAACCTAAACAGCGTGTGATAAATCCTTTCCGGATAGACACAAAATATATGGTACGAATTTAGTATAACACTAGATACAGTAGTGGTCAAATGAAAAATAGCTCTACACACCTATATATAGCATAACAAATAAGCAGCACCCCTTTGTACGTCAGGTTTTGACAGAAAAATCCTCTTGACGAAAGAACATATGTTCGCCATAATAAGAGAAAAAGGAGGCGAACATGAGTTTGGAAAGAAGAAACGTTATTTTTCATATTGATGTAAATTCCGCATTTCTGAGCTGGGAAGCTGTTTACCGCCTCCACCATTTAGGCGGGAAGGAGGATCTGCGGGAAAAGGTGTCTGCGGTTGGCGGTGATATGGCAATGCGGCACGGAATTATATTGGCGAAATCTATTCCGGCTAAAAAGTTCCATATAAAAACGGGAGAAACTATTCTGGAGGCGAAACAGAAATGTCCGGAGTTGATTTTGGTTCCACCCAATTATAACCTGTATGAGAAATGCTCCAAGGCATTTATGGATATCCTGCGCCAGTATTCTCCAACCGTAGAGCAATACTCGATAGACGAAGCCTTTGTGGATATGACAGGTACGGAAGGACTCTGGGGCGATGCGGTGACGGCAGCATATAGGATGAAAGATCAAATCCGGGATACGCTGGGATTTACCGTCAATATCGGGATCTCGGAGAACAAGCTGCTGGCGAAGATGGCATCAGATTTCCAGAAACCGGATCGGGTGCATACCCTTTGGCGGGAAGAACTCCGGGATAAGATGTGGCCGCTTCCGGTCAGCGACCTGTTCTTTGTAGGCAGGGCTACGGCAAAAAAGCTGTTTAGCCTGGGGATCCATACCATAGGGGAGCTGGCTCATGCGGACCCGCATCTGCTGAAGGTCCATCTGAAAAAGCACGGGGAGGTCATCTGGGCGTTTGCCAATGGGATGGATGTATCTGTGGTACAGTCAGAAGCCCCGGCCAATAAAGGATACGGGAACTCCACGACCATTGCCTTTGACGTAACGGATGCGTCTACGGCGAAACTGGTACTGCTGGCGTTGGCTGAGACCGTGGGAACCAGGCTGCGGGCGGCAAAGGTGCGGGCAGAAGTCATTGCGGTGGGAATCAAATCCCACGACCTTTCTTATGCCAGCCATCAGATGACGCTGCGCAATGCGACGAATATCACCATTGAGATCCATCGGTGTGCCTGCCAGCTTTTCGATGAACTGTGGGATGGGACAGCCATCCGGCACCTGGGAATCCATACCAGCCGGGTAAAAGACGGGTTTGATATGCGCCAGCTTGATATGTTTGATGATACAGACTATGAGAAGCTGGAGCGGATGGACGCAACCATAGACCGGATACGGGGAAGATACGGGATCGACTCGGTAAAGCGGGCGGCATTTATCGGAAACCCCATCGACCATATGTCTGGCGGGATCAGCCGGGAAAAAAGGACTGTTGATTATAAAAAGATTGGGGTAAACTAAGAGGTGATGAAGGATGAGTATGGGGATCGGCATCAATACGCAGAATCCCGATGAAGGAGAATTAAAAAGAGATTTAGAGGAGATTGCCTGTGGTGTCTGGTTTACGAGTACCGGAGCTGTCATGCCGAAACTGGTCAAGTATCAGGATGAAGAAGGTATGCTCCATACGATCAGCCAGATCCGTGTGCTGACACAGGACAAAAAATTCTACTGTGGCATCCCCATCCAGGAGTACCGGTGCAGTACGGTTGTGGAAAATCAGGAATACCGGTTCCGCCTCTACTATTATCTGGAGACAAGCTGCTGGAAGATCAGTTGGGAAGGTATGTAGTGCTGCAGGTGAAAGGAGAAAAACTATGTGTGGACGGTATTATGTGGATGATGAAACCGCCAGGGAGATTGAAAAACTGGTACGGGATCTGGACAGGAGGCTGAAGATGGAGCGCACCGGAGATGTATTCCCTTCGCAAAATGCCATCATCCTGAAGGGAGAGGGAAATCATCTGGCTGCAGAACAGATGCGGTGGGGCTTTCCGGGATTTGAGAAAGGAAAGTTGCTGATCAATGCAAGGGCAGAGACTGCACTGGAGCGCCCTACGTTCCGGGAGAGTGTACAGGATCGGCGCTGTATCGTTCCGGCACGGGGCTTTTACGAATGGAATAAAAGTAAGGAGAAATTTTCATACGAGCGGAAGGACGCTCCGATACTTTTTATGGCGGGTTGCTATAATAAATATCAGAATCAGGAGCGATTTGTGATTTTGACAACAGAAGCGAACCCTTCCGTGGCGCCGGTCCATAACCGGATGCCGCTGATCCTGGAGCCGGAGGAGTTAAAAGACTGGGTATTGGATGACGGGGCGACAGAATATTTGCTGCACAAGACATCGGTGATGTTAGAACACCGTGCGGAGTATGAGCAGATGAGGTTGTTTTAGTATGTCTGGGACTAGAGATATGCTGAAAATCCAAGTGATACTTTCATACTAAGTCTACCAGCAAGTAAAATGGTATCTTCTCAATATCTTTAACAAACGGTATAATTGAAACGAGGAGGTGCCGTCGTGAAGGAAAAAATATTCATCATTGAGGATGATCTTACTATACAGACACAGTTGGAAACCTTATTGTCAGGCAATGGGTATGAGGTTGACGCTGCAACTGACTTTTCAAGAATAATTGAGCAGTTGAAGGCATTTGCGCCCCATCTGGTTTTGCTGGATATAAAACTTCCGGGAAACAGCGGCTTTGAAATCTGTTCACAAATTCGCAGTTTCTCCGATATTCCCATAGTGTTTGTGACAAGCAGTAACACAGACATGGATGAATTGAATAGTATTATGTTGGGCGGAGATGCATTTATCACAAAACCTTATAATACAGCCATATTGCTTGCAAAAATTGCTTCCCTGTTGCGGCGGGCATATGCTTCTGGGCAGACCGAGGTACTTTCATGGAACGGCGCAGATTTACATTTGGAAAGTGGCTTTATAGAATATAGCGGTCAGAAAGCCGATTTGACGAAAAATGAGTTAAAAATACTCTACTATCTTTTTAAGAACGCAGGGAAAATATGTCCTCGTAGTGATATTGTTGATTTCCTTTGGGATAATCAGCTTTATGTAGATGATAACGCCCTAAGTGTGAATATAACTCGTATCCGTGAGAAACTGGCGTCCATTGGGCTAAACGATTTTATTAAAACGAAACACAGGCAGGGGTATACATTATGAGTGGTAGACAATATCTGAAAAACAAGTTACCTGTCATTCTAATCAATCTGCTGGGTATGCTTGCACTTGCTCTATTTTTAATTGCAAGCGGCAATAATATTCAAACTGTCCTATTCATCCTTGTTGTCTGGCTGATTGTCCTTGCTTCATGTCTGCTGTTTTTTTATTTCTTCCGGAAAAAATACCTGGACAAACTATTGGATATGACGGAGCAATTAGAAGAACGGTATTTACTGCCGGAAATCATGCAGGAGCCGGAAAAAGCCGATGACCAGGTATTCTACCAGATTATGAAGATGGCTGAAAAATCTATGCTTGAACGGATTGGCGAGGTACAGAGGGAACGGAAGGAATATAAAGAATATATCGAACAATGGATACATGAAGTGAAAACGCCGATTACAGCTATGAAACTGATTTGTGAGAATAACCGTTGTTCTTTTACCAGAGATCTGATGGCTGAGTTGGAAAACATCAACCGCTTTACGGAACAGGCTTTGTATTATGCCCGCAGTGAACATACGGAAAATGATTATTCTGTCCGTGAAATTGGCCTTAGCAATGTGGTACATGGGGCAATTGCAGATAACAAATATCTTTTGCGACAAAACAATGTAACCGTTACCGTAGATAATGTAGAATACAGCATATATTCCGATGATAAGTGGTTACGGTTTATTTTAGACCAGCTTATCAGCAATGCAGTAAAATACCGTATAGACCAGCCGGTTTTACATTTTTTTGCTGTAAAAGAGAATGATAGAGTTATCCTATCTGTTGAAGATAATGGCATAGGCATACCACAAAGCGATTTACCCCGTGTTTTTGAGAAAGGGTTTACAGGACAGAACGGAAGGACAATTCACAGTTCTACCGGGATTGGCCTGTATCTATGTAAATGCCTTTGCGATAAGCTGGGAATCGGTATTTCTGCAAGTTCCGAAGGAGAAGGAACCATCATTTCTCTTACTTTCCATATGAACGATTTTGTGACTGGGGTGCAGGGCTGATAGGCTCTGCACTTCTTACATTTTTGTAAGGACTGCGTAAGAAAACTTGATACAAAAATCCGTGAATACAGATTACAATAAGAGCATGGAAGATTTAGAAAGGCAGGAGGACACATGGAACCGATTTTGAAATTGGAGCATATCCAGAAATATTACGGCAACGAGGGAAACCTCACAAAAGCCATTCAGGATATTAGCTTTTCTGTAGAAACAGGCGAATTTCTGGGGATTATGGGAGCGTCAGGATCCGGGAAAACAACACTGCTCAACTGTATTTCCACCATTGATACAGTAAGCGCAGGTCATATTTATTTGGAGGGGACAGATATTACAGAGATAAAGCCGAAATCTCTTGCCCGCTTTCGCCGGGAGAATTTAGGGTTTGTGTTTCAGGACTTCAATCTGTTGGACACACTGACAATCTCCGAAAACATTGCGTTGGCATTGGCAATCAACAAGACTCCGGCGAAAGAAGTGGAGCCTTGTATTATGGATATTGCCAGGAAATTAAACATCCGTGATATTCTGAACAAATATCCGTATCAGGTATCCGGTGGCCAGAAGCAGCGTTGCGCCTGCGCCAGAGCCATTATTAACAATCCAAAGCTGCTTTTGGCCGATGAACCGACCGGTGCACTGGACAGCCATTCCTCTCAAATGCTTCTATCCACGATCCAAAGTATCAATGAGCAGATGGGAGCAACCATTCTCATGGTAACACATGATGCTTTCACAGCCAGCTATGCGAACCGTATTCTCTTTTTACAGGACGGAGAGATTTTTACAGAATTGCATAAGGGAAGCGACGGCCGGAGTGCTTTTTTGATAAAATCCTGAATGTCCTTACCATGATTGGAGGGGGACAAAGTCATGTATGCTAAACTTGTATTAAGAAATGCGAAGCGGTCTGTCAAAGACTATCTGATTTACATTGTAACCATGACAATCTGCGTCACACTTTTTTATTCATTCCTGTCCATTTCCAGCAGCTACTATCAGCCGGATATTGGGAGTGAATACAATTTTACGGTATTAAGTGACGGGATGAAAGTGGCTATTTGTGTGATTACCCTCTTCCTGCTGTTTCTGATACGGTTTGTCAACAACTATATGCTGCGGCGTAAGCAAAAGGAATTTGCGGTTCAATCTATCATGGGAATGGAACAGAAAACCGTTGGCAGACTGTTTTTTGCGGAAACCTTTGTGATGGGGATGATTTCGATTGCCATAGGAATTTTCCTCGGAGTGTTTTGTTCGCAGTTTATTACAGCAATGTTGCTGACTTCTTACGGGAAAAGCTATGAACTAACATGGACGCTGTTCCCAGATACGGTCTTGTTGACAATAGGTTTCTTTGTTTTAAGTTTTCTTGTGGTAGGGCTATTTAACACCCGTACCATTCGGAAAACAAAAATCATAGATATGCTTGCGGCAGACCGGGAAAATGATCCTGCACTGAAAAAAAGCCGTTGGATTGTAATTGTAGCTATTTTATTTGAACTGTTTACGGTATGGATGTGCGTGACGGGAGTGCAAAAGGTCTGGTTCTATTATGACAGCCGTTTTGCTATGCCGGTTCAGATTATGTTCTGGGGCAACATTATTCTACCAGCAGCCACTTTATTTTGGTCTGTATTGTGGATACTCAGGAAGAAAAAATCAGGATTTCCTAAATTTATTTTCGGACTGCTGATCTGCGCTGCTCTGAACGTCTGCATAGCAGCCAGCGTGCCGGCCTTAATCAATCGGTATTATCTTCCGCTAGGGGCTGGTACGGTCAACCAATATCTGCTATTTATTCTGGTTGATTTGATTTTTTTCATTTGCTCATTGATTTATCTTGCCAGCAGCTTAATCGTTACATGGAAAGAAAAATCACCAGAGCATAGATACAAAGGTGAAAATCTGTTCTTTTTCGGGCAGGTTATATCAAAGCTGAATACCACCAGTAAGACCATGACGCTTATCAGCGTAACGCTTGTGCTTGCCATTTTCCTGTTTATCGCAGCACCGATTTTGACCGGCTGGGCTTCCGGCTATCTGGATATACGTTCCATGTATGACGTGCAGATTTCTTCCCGCTATAACGATGTATATGACGAAGAAAACCTTCCTCATGATAATTATGAAGTCGTAACTGACTATCTTGTGAAGAATGGCATTGAAACAGATTATGACTGCATATTCAGCCTATATCTTCCGAAGAAAGCTGATTTTCATAATCGGATAAAGTATGACTTTCCTATTGTGGCTATCTCGTTGAGTGATTACAACATAATTCGGGAAATGCTGGGATATGAGCCAGTTTCTCTATCGGAAAACGAGTTTACCACACAGTGGCAGACCATCGCCACTGAGGAAGAACGGAATAACTTTTTGGCAGAGCATATCAGCGTAATGACAGACGCCGGAGAATTGACTCTTTCCGCTCAGCCTTATTACGAGGAAGCAATCGGGGAAACAGCTTATAATTCTTATACAAATGTACTCTTTGTATTTCCAGACAGCATTTGTGAAAAACTGCTTCCGGTTATGCAGAATCGCTATATTACTACATCAGAAAATATCTCCTATCAAAATGCCCGTGAATTAGAGCAGGCTTTTTCGGAGGAGTATCCTGAGATTACAGAAACCGGTGTCAGCTATTCAATCCGTTTAAGCACTTTGCAGATCAACAGCACAAAGGCAAGTAATTTTGTCATGCAGGCCGCCATGCTATACGGTGCTGTCGTGCTGATGGTAATCTGTCTTACCATACTTTCTTTACAGCAGCTAATAGACGCCGGTAAGTACAAATACCGCTTTTCTGTATTACGAAAATTGGGCGTTGAAGAACAACGGATAGGAAAACTTGTGCTAAAACAATTAGGCGTCTGGTTTGGACTTCCAATCATTGTAGCAATCACCGTCTCCACGGTTGTAATTGTCTACTTTATTCAAACTATATCGGCAGAAATTTCAGCATATATTGGATTTGGAGCTTTGATGGTACAGATTGGCATGACTGTAGGTGTACTGGTACTATTGTTAATTTGTTATTTCATTAGTACATGGGTACTCTTCCGACATTCGATTAATCCTTGATTTCTTAACAAAAACTGGAGGTGAAAGCATCGGCTATTTTCTGATTGTTGAATTTAAAGATACTGAAACCACTATTTTGCATAAAGTTCTGTCTGTTATTAGAGGATGCGCTGAAATGAAGAAATACAAGTTAGATTTGCCAAATGAGACAATTTTTTCGGGGCTTTCTATTCTTCCAGATCAGCGCAGGATATTGGTGGAAGGAAACGAAATATATCTTACGCATCATGAGTTTGATATGATGCTGTTTCTGGCCAGACATCCAGGGCAGGTTTTTACCAGAGAGCAGCTATATGAAGCTGTATGGGATGACATCCCTGTGAGTGTGGATGCCAAGGTCGAGTGTATGATTTACAGCATCCGGAAGAAGCTTCGGGCATATACCGACAGAGAATACATCCGGACTGTCTGGGGCGTGGGATACAAATTTGATCCGGGAACATAAAAAGAGCCGTCCGTGAGGGCGGCTCGAAATCATTTACTCTTCGCCAAGAAAATAGTCCACTTTCTTAGCATATTCTTCCTGCTCTTCCTTAAACAGTTCTTCCAGAAGTCCGGTTTTTCCGGTTTCCCGGTATTCCTTCAGCCCTTCGATGTATCTGCCCCGGAACTTGTCCTCAATGACCACCGGCGTCAGATCTGCTTTTAAGCATTCCCGGAACAGGATCAGCCTGCCGGTCCTGCCGTTGCCGTCCTGGAAGGGATGCAGCGCCTCATACCGGGCATGGAATTGAGCCATGACGGAAAGAGTCTTGACTGAAATTCCGTGATACCAGGTGAGAAGTTCCCGCATTTTTTCCGGTACCTCTTTAGGAAGGGCGGTTTCATACATTCCCACCATATTTGGACGCTCTTTATAATCCCCGATGGCATAGCCGTTGGCTCGGTCTTCAAACACACCGCTTTTCAGCTCAAAGTGGAACGCCTTAATGAGTTCCTCGCTCAAAGGCTCATCCAGCGTATCGATCATCTTATTGAACATCAGGAAGTGACCGTTGGTTTCCTCCACATCTTTGGCCCGGTAATAATCATCACTGCGGGGCAGCATACCGGTGTCAAACAGAGAGGCTGTCTGCTCCTCATTCAGTGTGGAGCCTTCGATCTTATTGGAGTTGTAAGCCAGCGTCCGCTGGGTATAGGCGTAGATACCGGAGCGGTCAAATTTCTTCCGCTCAATCCGGAAACGCCGGATCAGTTCTTCGTTCTTCATAGGAAATCGCTCCTTCTTATTCTCAATGAGTCTATTTTACCATACTGCCTCGACAAGATACAGAGGGGATTTTCTGTCGGATCTGACAGAAATCTCAAGCCTGGGATGCAGGCTGTCCGTTGGGGATTTGTAGCTCCAGTTCCGCAATCTGCCATTCCATCCAGTCTCCATGAACGACAGCAGTAGCAGACCAGCCTTCCAGAAAGCTGTATTCCCGGTCAGAATCTTCTTGTTCTACCCCGTCCAGGGCGCTTTCATAGGCAGCTTTCATTGCTGCGTACACTTCCTCGTAGTCGGTGCTGACGATGGGATCAGTCAGACCGTCCGTATACCCGTGTAAAACATAAATCTTTATCAGTGTATTTCCTTGCGTATTCTTGCAGACATTTGTCATCAGGCGGCCTCCTTTTCACGTCCGGGCCAGGTAATATGGCACTCACATTCGGTCAGCTCCGGATCGTGCTTTAAAGCTCCGTAAACTGCCTCCCGCTCTTCGCCGGAATCATATTCCTTGTCCAGTTTAATGACTTCTGCCTGAATAAAGGGAGTGTTTGTATACGAGGCGGTAACAATGCCGTCCTCCATGACCAGCACCACACGGGGCGCCGGTTCTGTATGCAGGCGCAGTTCGCCGTTTAAAATCTGTTTCTCGATTGCATCGATCACGTTCTCCATCGTAACATGATAGGAAACATTGCTGTCCTCCAGTTTCTCATACAGTTCATAGGCTGTACACAGGATATCTGTCTCATGTTCCAGTGTCTGATAAGGAAGGTTACAAAGTCCGATCCTGTCTTGTCGCCGGTCTTCGCATTGCCCGATAAAATCCTGGAAAAAGCAGTGCTTTTTGTAGATTTCATGCGCTTCCCGTATTTGCGGAAAAGTTAGTGCAAAAGCGAGTTCTTCTGGTGTTTCATTTCTTTCTAATATCATAACTATTGTTCTCCTTTCTGAAGGAGGGCTGCGCCTGGCAGCACAGCATCCTCCTGTTTCCTGTAAATCAGTAATGTTCCCCGCAGATCCAGCGGCTGGTCTATCCATCCCCCGTCCTGGTAGATCTGTCTGGTCAGGGTATTATAGATGACCGGCGTTTTTTCGATATCCGCAAGGTCAGCCACCAGACAGGTTTCCCGATCAATATAGGGCCAGAGTGCCGCTTCGATCTCTTCCCGCAGCTTCAGTGCCATCCGGTGGATCTTCGACACGTCATAGTCTCTGGTCAGGCTTTTTCCAATCTCCTTTGGAATCCGGGAGCGGTCAATGGCAGCCTGTACCACAGCTGTCTGTTCATCCAGAGAAAAATTCGGATTGATCAGAAGGTGGTGGCAGGCGACGAGAAGGACAAATTCCTGGACACTTTCCCGGATCCGTGCCTTCAGCTCTTCATAAGGTATACGGTATACGCTCTTTAAAGTTTCCAGAGGAACCCGTTCCCGGTTGAGCTTTAGGGTGGAGAGCAGCTTTTGCAGGCTGCTCCCCCGTTCATAAATATCAGTCAAGCGCACATCACCTCAATCTCTGCCGGACGGCGAGCATAGGTCAAATAGTAAACGGTGTTTTCAGTTTCAAATACGACGCCGTCCTGCGATACCTCCAGGATCTGCTGGACCAGGGAAGTAGACAGGGACCGGGAGCCTGTTAGGATCCATGCCCGCTCATGCAGACGCAGGGTCAGACTGGGGGTGGCGGTCAGATGGATCTGTTTCTTTTTTACTGGCATAGCCGTGATTTTTTCATTCGTCATAAAAGAGTCACACCTCCATTCCATCCAGACTCCGTACTTTTCTGCGGAGGCGGTAGAACCGGCTGTGTACCCCGTGGGATGTAATATTACAGATCTCGGCAATTTCGTGGTAGGTGTAGCCGTCCGCCTGCAGATGGACCACCTGGCGCTCCTTCGGCGTCAGATAAGCCAGAAGCGCCAGCAGGCGGTTCCGGTCATCCATTGCCTCTGCCAGACGTTCCTGCCGGACAGGAAGGAAAACGTCCAGTTCAGCGGTATCTTCCTGATACTCCTCCAGATAAGCCCGGCGCATGGGCCGGTTCTGTTTTTTCCATTCCGTTGCCAGTGCATCCCGCATGGCGATGCGGGCGATGGTGGAGAAGCGGTACTGCTGAAGTTCCGGTTTCTCCAGATAATCCTGTACGGCTTTCAGATAGCCAAAGACAGCGGTATCGTAGTAATCCTCGATATTCAGGTGGCGTCCGTTCAGATACTGATAGATAAAATCATGGTGCTTCTCTGCGAAAATTCTTTGTTCTTCTGTTAATGGGTGCAATGCTTTCATAATCATTCGTCCTTTCTATTCATTCGGTTTGTATTTTCGGGTAATCATGTTTGCTATCAGGCGTGTGCAGTTACACTCGGCGCCCGATAAGCACCGTCCTGGCTCCGGGATCAGCAATAGCGCTGCTTTTTTAGAAGCCAGAGCTAAAGTGACCGGAAACAGTGCGGCAACCTTCCGGAAGCAGTCGGGAACTGGCGGGCAGAGGCCTGATTGAGAAAACATTTCTCTGCCCTCCTCGATAAGAGAGCGCAGTTCCTCTGTGATCTGTGCGCCTTCTGGCAGATAGCAGCCTTTGGATGCCAGGATGCAGTCGGTGCTGCTGATGGCAAGCCCGCAGCGGATGTTCTTATAGAGAGGCTCCAGGAAATCCCGGAGTTCTTTGGAACCGGTATTCCGGGGCGTACACTTCCGGATGCGGATGGTTGTCCCGTCCGTGGCAATCTCCAGGGTGCTGCCGCTGCGGATGCCTGTTTCTTTGCGGATATCCGCAGGGATGATGATGCGCCCCTGGGTATCCATGTTTCGTATCACGGCAATACTCATAAAAACCGTCCTTTCTCTTACGCCGGAACAGAAAAAGAAGCGGGGCTTCCGCTTCCTTTCCTGCATGGCTGTATCGTGTTTTCTATGCTGCGTATGGGTAAGGCTGCCGCTGCATCTGCTGGCGCTGGACCTGCTGATTTGCGAGCATCTCTTTCCCGTTTGAGATCAGCGGCGGGGCAATGCAGCGCTCCCACTCGGTCACATAGGCATCCACCCGCTTTAAGAGCAGGTAGAGATTCATGTCCGTGAGCTGGATAAAGGCAGATTTGTCCATCTGAAAGCTGCCGGACTGCATATAGGAGCCGCCGTTTCGATTCTGTACTTTGATCCCCCTTCCGTTTATGATCTGGATCCGCCACGGGTTCTTCATTTCCCTGCCGTCGGATGCCCGAGCGTGCCTGGAAATGGAAAACTGCTGTGCGGTGGAGTACCCATACTGATCGGGTTCCCCAAAGATCTTGCTGATACTCCATTCAAATTCCTGAAAGCCTGCGGTGAGGCGGGTGAGGAAAAACTGCACCTGCTCCGGGCTTAAATGGAACCGGGTGATGATATTGCGTTCCCCGGTACCGTTGGAATAATCCTGGATAGATACGCCGATGAGAGAGTGAACCTTATGGTTGTTCTCTGAGAACTCTCCCTTGGCGTGTATCTGTGCATAGCTGCCAGGCAAAGCGGCCCGCAGCCGGTCATGAAAAGAAATCAGTTTTTTGTCATTCTGGACCTTACAGATCTGGTCCGATGCCAGATTCTGATAAGACTGGCTCATAAGTTATCCCTTCTTTCTATGATTTATTTGAGGTACTGTTTAACGAGGAGCGTCAGGTTTTTCGGCAGGTCATCCAGACGGGTAATGTCCAGAAACCCTTCCTGATAGATGCGCTGGATGGCATCCTTGTCCTCGCCAATGGCTGCCGCAAACAGAACAATATTCTGTCTGGCGTATTCCTTCTTGATCCCCCGCAGGTCCGCCTCTGCCTCCGTGCCGCGATAACCGGTATCGGCTGGCTGACCGTCGGAGATCAGGATCAGAAGTTTCCGGTTCTCCGGTCTTTTCGCCAGATGCTCTGCAACAAAGCGGAGCGCTGCGCCGTCCCTGTTGCCGCTGCGGTCTATCATATCCATCAGCCGGTAGCGGTCATTCTCGTCCACAGAGTCAAACTCCGCATAGGAATAGAGGGCTACGCCCCGGTAATCCGTGGAATGGCCATAGATGGTCACCGGGATCCCCAGGCTGACACAGAAGTCATAAAGGACAATGGCTGTCTTTCTGGCGTGAGTGATACGGTCACCCCAGCCCATAGATCCGCTTTCGTCAATCAGGAGCCCTACTGCCAGCCGCTGTTCATCGGTTGGGAGCCTGGTTCGGATGAAGAAAGAACCGTGCTGG
>OGQQ01000872.1_pt1 | contig 26571 bp, 33 predicted proteins | sample 1553281 | NCBI WGS metagenome assembly OGQQ01 (sample SAMEA2579937, study PRJEB22360) | human gut metagenome | biome: human gut; feature: human-associated habitat; material: faeces | place: Denmark | collected 2008/2010 | reverse complement strand
GCACTGGAAGGTCTTATGATTTAGGGAATCCTAGGTTGTAAGGCTTTTATTTTTTATGTAAAAATAGACACCCTCTTAATCAGGGTGTCCAGGATAATTAACAAGGTCTGTATTTTTCTTTATAATCTAATTCAGAATATAAGTTATCAGGAACAATAACATCAACATTCATATTAATATCAGTTACTAAGAAGCAGGAATGATATACAATATCATTACCTTCCTTTACAGCAATAACATAATCATGAAAATCTCTTTGATTTTTCGTTTCAACAGATGTTATAAGTGTTTCAAGATTCTGTGTAATAACGCGCTGCTCCTTAACATATGTTTTAGTAACATTGCGTGTTATATAAAATATAACTAAATCCAATGCCAACAGAATTAATACACTAAATACAATTTTCATTTAATTTTTCCTCCGATTTTTAAAAAATATTTCATCTAATTCATACAATCCGGACCCGATCAGCTCTTCTTGAGCTGCCAAGTGTACATAGTTTTGCAAGATTGTATAAGAAGAATGTCCCATTAGGAGACGGAGCATTTCCATGTTGCCGCCATAATATAAATAACTGGTTGCAAATGTATGCCTTAAAAGGTGTGCATGTACTCTTTCCATTCCTGGCAGATTCTTTATATTTGCAAACAGCTTTTTAATAGTATTCTCTGTCACTGGCTCTTGTTCATAACGATTCAAAAAAACAATTCCAGTTCTTTTACCCAGGTAATTATTAATGCTCATACGCAGGAAATCAGGCAACAATACAATTCTTGATTTGTTATTTTTTGAATTTTTGATTGCTAAAGTATTCTTCCTGATACAGTCTGTTTTTAAATTAATTACTTCTTGACGGCGAAGTCCGCAATCAAGAAGCAAATGAAATATACAGTAATTCCTCAAAGCTAATTCAGAATTGATTATATATTCATCTATTGCAGCAACTTCATTTCTGGTTAAGGGAATCACAATCTCACTATCATCTTTTGGCAGCATTATACGCTGCGTAATATCAATATCTATATACCCTTCTTGATATAACCAGGAACAAAATACACGAACAGCTCTGTAGTAAGTATGTAATGATACATTCTTAATACCAGATAAACTCAGATAGATTATATATTGTCTTAAATTGTCACTGGTAAGCTCCAAAATATTCAGGTTACTTATAGAAAGCCATTTTTCAAACCTGGTTAAATTTTCTATATAGTAACGGATAGAATCTGGAGCAAGATAACTTTTACGCTGCATAATAAATTTCTGTATGTAAAATTCATTCATCTACAATTGACCCGTCAAAATCTTTCTGGTTAAGCTGTCGGCTTCTTTTATACTTGTAATTCATAGCGTGATGAATATCATTATCATTTAACATAACCAGGTTATCTAAAAAGTCCTTTTCAACATCATCATTGTTTATACCCTTACCATAAAGAGAAAATGATATTGCACTATGTATATAACGCTTTTTCATAAGGTTATAATCAAGCTTCCTTGAATATTCCCTGTGCAGCTTCTCAGGTACTTTACTTTTTTTAACATCAACCTGTTTTGTTCTGCGTAATGCTTTCCAGAAGTTGGTATAATCACACCGGCTTTTATTACTGTCTGTAGTAACATCTACAAGGCGGAGAGTATCATGTGTGAGATATTCTGTTATCATTCGCCTGTTGTCCAGATAATCATATATTCTTTTACACACACCATATTTTTTATTACGCTCATGCTTTATAAGACAATATGATTTTGTTCCTTTCCTGGTTGTCTGAAATTCCACATTCATTACAATTGTAATTCTGGGTGTAAGTTTATCTGCCAGTTTTTGGACAGAATCAAAATTAACAGAGCCTTTAGTAGCAAGTTCATGCATATATTCATTACATTTTTCTATAAAAAACACATTTTTACCATATTCTGCATAGAACTGCAGCCGGACAATATCAATATACTTCCAATTGCGCAGCTCATACAAATTAGATAAAACATAATAATCATATCTGCTGATGAGCTGATTATAATACCATTCATTTATAAACCAGGGTTTATAACCCTGTTCTATTACCTCTTTTGTCTTCAGATACATTCTTACAAAACATTTATCATTACGCTTGCCAAGAGATATGTAATCATTTTCATATTCATTGTTAGGCTTAAACTGATACTGATAATTGATTCTTTTATAACGGCTTACCTGCATCTGACAGAAATTATCAATTCTCAAATATTTTTCAGGAGACTGCAGATAATTAGTGTGCCAACAGTAATCAATACGATTTTCTTTTACCTCATGAATGTGAAGATGATAGTATTTTTCAATTGCGAATATAACACGCATGGAATACTCAAATGCTGCATTAACACCCTGTAACCATAACGGCTTAGATCTTAACTGTACAAGAATCTCACTTGTAACATCCGTTGGTACTCTTGTTGCAATAAATATATCAAATGTATCAGGACAGGAGATGCAATTATTATAATATCCGGCAAAAGAGCGATTACTATATGTCAGCTGCATATCTTCCAGACCGGGCAATGTCCAATCTATGTTAATATCAATTGCTTCAGTATCAGCTAACTTCTGCATGTCTATACGAAACTTTTTTACATATGGATCTGCAGAATCCTTCATAAAATCATTTACAAAACTTACAGAATAATAGAATGTATCAATATTATGCAGGAACTTTTTTTCCTTCCTGAAGAACCAGTTATGATTCTGCTGGTTATCAAATTCATGTTCAATAAAACTCATTTTTCCCCCGTTCTCAAAATTTACTAAAAGGGCTGTTTCAGTAAATTTTAAAAAGTTCATTTTTGCCAGTATTTATCTATATTTTTGGTGCTTTTTACTTGTATTTTCTGACCACCCATTGGATATCCGGTGGTAAGCCTGTTTTTCGCTCATGGGTCCCCTTAATCCCCATTCGCAACCAACAGGCTTACACCGCTATTCAAATGTCTGGTAACTATCATATATCCTATATAATTTCTTCCTGGCATGAAAAAACTCCTGGCCGACTTTCTCTTTCATTGGATACCATATTTTTACACTTACAAAGGTACGCCCGCCCATAGCCAGATTAAGCAGCATACCCTTAAGACCGAAATTTGATAATTTTCTATGTACATATTCATATTCAATAAGGCTTCTGATCTGTCTGTCTATCATTCGATCAAACTGGGCAACAAGAACAACCGTATAACCAAAATGTCTGTGCTGTGTAAAAAAGGACAGCCATTTATTACGACCTGAAGCACTCCATTCCCTGGCATTAAACATTAACTGACATTCGTCTATTACCAGCAATATGGCATCTTCTTTTACTCTCTTTCCCTTAAAATAATCTTTGCTGTATTGTATTAGGAATTCAGGGGACAGCTTTTCATTAGGGCAGTAAGTAAAATATTTCCGTCCTTTGATATCATGGGCGACATCGAAATTACATATAATAGGCCTTCCTCTCTGGAGTCCATGCAGAATAACATCCGCGGTATGCAAAGACTTACCAGAGCCGGGAGTACCACTATATAGAAATATCATTGTATAGCACGAATCCAGCGCATGATTACACTGAAACCATAATACACACCTACCGCGACAAGGTATGCAGCCATTACAACCAGACAATCTTTAACCGGGAAAAACCAGTTAAGATATCCAAGCGCTGGAAGATCTTCAAAATAATCAAAAAACTTCAGGAAAGGACTTACAGGAAGAACCTTCAGAAGCTTATCCCAAAATTGAGTAAATAATTCCATAGTTAATCCTCTTTTAATACATACTCAAACATATAATAAACACTTAACAAAAATATAAAATTTGCAAAATCTTTTTGGTCTACTAATACACTGTTGAGCTTACCAGAAAGATCTTTTTCAAGATACAACATATAAAATAACCTCCTTAATGCTTAATAAGTTTATTGGTTGCAAATGCAAGTCCGACACAGAAACCCAATAATTCCATTTTTCTTAAAATAGCAGCCACTGTATCAAACATTGCAAAATCAATTTCAATAGAATATTCAGGAATCCCGAAACTATTTTCAGTTATAACCGGGATTGTAAACTTAGGAGCAACCGGATCAGCAGCCAGACAGAAAAAGAATCTGTAAATATCAAATGGTATACAGAAAGGGAATATATCTGTTACTTTGATTTTGTATTTATCCAGGTCCTCATCTTTGGTATCGGTACCTACATCTGGTTTAGAATCTTCTTTTGCTTCATCTTTTTCTCTTTCTTCTGCTTTGGTTATTGATTCCGTTAAAGCCTTATCATTTTCTTCTTCCCTGGCTGCAACTCCAGTTTCAGTTAAATCTCTATCTATAACTTCATCATGAGCAGGAACATAAGTAACATCACCTATATCAATAACAGTTCCTGCAGCACTATCTGATATATCATTTCCAACTCTTGTAATATCAAAAGGAATACTATCCTCATCATCTTTATCTCTCTCATATACTTTAGTACCTGCATATGCTTCTCCAGAAAAATCCATTGCTACATCAGACATTCCAAAAGGTATAATAGTAGTATATGCGGGAGAAGAATTCATACTAACAGTATTTACAAAACTATTAATCTCAGAAAATGAAGCAGGCTGAAATGTTATAAATTCATTATTAAACCTGAAACTAAAATCAGATCCTCCACTTGCATAATATGTCATAAGTCTTCCTGCAGTATTACTGCTTGTTAATGCTGCACCTGACGAGTTTAAAAATTTATAACTAAAGTAGCTAAACTGATAACTATATTTATTTAGCTTGACAGTTGTACAATCTTCAGGAACATCAACAAGCCAATACTCAACTGCATCTGCTCCGGAAGACTTAAATATCTTTATTGCAAGAGCGTATTTTGTTCCAATATCAGAAATTTTTTCTATGTAATCACATGGAATACTTGATATTATAGTATTTTTTGATTCAAGAAATATTTCCTTTGCATTTGAAAAGTAATCATAATATGTATTGCTGGTATAATAACTGACCATATTATCAAAATCTTCACTATTAACAAATTTAAACCATGACATACTAGACAATTCACGATATCTAATTACATTTCCAATAGTGCTATCCCATAGGGCAGAAGCTGCATTATAAAGAGAATTTGATATATGAGTCATCCAGTCAAAGCACAACATAACAAGACAGGAAAATGTTCCAGCTTGATCCCATTGTTCCAATGAATAATGAGAAGTATATACACCGTTAGCAATACACCTTTCTATAAAAAGATTTAATGGACAATGAAAACTATCAGAACGGCCTGTTTTAAAAGGATTTGTATTTATATAATTTTCATCTAACCATTCACTATAAGAAAGAGAAGATCCTGATTGATCATATTCCTTTCTGGTATATATATTTCTTACTTCAAGATATTTTTCTGAAGCTGACATACTATCCCAGTTTTTTTCAAGCTTAGCTTTCCATTTATCACATTTTTTTTTCAGATCAGCATCCATCCATGTATCGAGCATTGCAGCATTATCCTTCCATTGCTGCACTAACCACTCTGAAAACTCATGTAAAGCGTGAGCCTGATTTTCTTTGTTTTTTGGACTAAAGCCGACAAGCTCCAAAGCCCAGGAAAATATATCTACAAATGGATCACCTGTTAATACAGCAGCTTCTACTTGTACAGGCTTTCTATAATCTGTATATATAATGCAGCTCATCAGCGTTACTATCAGGAGCGGCACTATTAATATCTTCTTTATTCTTCTATACATTAATACCCCCTTATATCAAAAAAGAGGACATTTCTGTCCCCTTCATTGATTATTAATCCGACAATTATTAAGCCTTTGCTGTAACTCTCTTAAATGTCTTAATTCCATAAGCCACAACAAGACCAGCACCAACTAATGGTAAAACAATAGGTACAAGCATTGCTATCATGCTCATTGAATCACTTACCATTGTTTCAAATGAGCCTTTCATAGCTTCTGTTAAGGTTTGCATTGTTGAAGAACCTTCAGCACCAGCGACCATTGACATTAATCTCATATTTTCCTCCCTTCTTCTACGCTTTAAGTATAAAGATAGAAATTCTTTTTATAAGCAATCCTATAACATTAGAAATGAATCCAAGCAAAAGACCCAGTCCCAAACCTATAGGAAATACTTCCAGTAATACATCTTTCATTAAATCACTCCTGCTGTTTTAAGTATGTTAAATACTGCAATTCCTACCAGTATCACCACAACAACGCCCATTATAATGAAAGGTCGAATCTGTTCTGATTTCATTAAAGCCTCCTTAATATACAATCTGATATAAGTACACCTACAACAACCATAAGACCAAAGAAAATAATTAAATCTCCATATGTAATCTGCGGGGTAATTTGTGCAGCGTCATCAACAGTATCTTTTTCGGCAGTTGTTTCCTGGGGTGTTGATGTTTCCTCCGCTGCTATGGAGCTTGTTTCCTGTTCGCCTTCTTCTACAAGTCGGATATAATACAGATTTGCTACATCAGCCTTTTCAATATAATTCGTTCCTTCATGCACAGTTACTTTTAACAGTCCGTTTTCTGCCTGTACATTCTGCTTTGATATTTTTACATATCCATTGAAATTATTATCAAATACTAATGTTAATTCTGCATTCGTTCTGGCTTCAAACTGTATTAATGTACTGCTTTCCATTTTTAATGCAGTTGTCAGTGTTAAGCCGTTGTATTCAACAGAACCCTTTCCTGATGTTGTCTTTCCAGTTATTGTAAAATAACTGTCAGTTAAATCTTCTGTTGTAAAATTGTGTGTATATTCTTTCCCTGTTCCTTCCGCTCTTGTGTCTGTAGGTTTAAGTATAAATGCTGTTACTGCCAGTAATATTATTACAAGCGTTTTAATTGCTTTTCTCATATCATTCCTATCATGCTTAGAAGCATTTTTATAAAAGCTATTATTTTTTCAAATATCTGTTCCATGCTTTTTACCCCTTCCATGATTCTTTTGGAACGCACACGCGACCCCGTTCGCCTAAATACTACCGCTATAAAGCAGCGTTAGTATTCTTTACGGCTCTCTTCCGGGTGTTGTGTTCTCCGAAGGCTGATTTCCTCCGTGACCCCGGTTGTCTTTATCTGACCTTTAAATACCTTTAACCGTAAGTAATGGTTATATGGGGCTTGCGCTCCCATATGGCATGCTAAGGTATTTTAATTTCAGAACTGACACAGCCAGATTAATTTAATTCTCCGGAAAGAATAAATTTGATTGGTTTTATTTACTCTTTGATTCTCCAGAGCTTTCTTCTATGCCGTCCGCTATCAAGCCGGGCCCTAGTCTTTGGGAAAAGCATCCAAAGCCTACGCCCATGGGTTCCCGCCCGGCTTGATGGCCGCTAGGTTGTGAGCCTGCGGCGGTCATTAGGAAAAAGGGCGGCGGTGTGCGTCTTTACTTCTGTTTTGTTGCCGATGCTGTCTTGGCTGCTGTTTCTTCTGGTGCTGCAGGTGTTTCTTTCTGGATAAAATCAAGCTTTTTGATAACAAATACATTTTTTCCGCCGCTTGACTTCATACCAAATACCGCATCTGCATACGCTGGAAGACCCTGCGCCTTAGCAATCTCATAGAATTCCTTAGGCATTTTTTCCTTCGCAGGGATATATCCGACTTCTCCGGTGTCTTCATCGAACTGGTCACGAGATACATCATCTGTAATCACATAATGCATTGCACAGCCGGATACACGCTCAAGGCTGCCTTCTGGTATCATGTCGTAAGGTTTTGCTACTGCTAATACTAAGATTCTTGTTTTCTGGTTCATGTTTTTTCCCTTTCTAGGCTGTCATCTTCAGGTGAGAGCCGCCTTCACGCTCCCACGACATAGCGGCGGGCAATGCTATGCCCTTGCTATGTTTCGACTTCTACTTTGGAGCGTTTTCAGCGCTCTTCTGTATGGGGGATAGAATCATGTCGAATATATATGAACGGATATAGTCGCGTCTGTACCAAAGGTTGTTATATCGTATCTGTTCCTGTTTGCTGCACTTCAGAAGATATTCATTTGTATATATCTGCAGCTCGGCTTCAACCTCTTTGTATTCCTGTACATACGCTGCTGTGATGTCAGGTATTTCAATTGTCATTTTCTGCCTCCAGATTAATGTCATAGGTACAGTCAATACTGTTATTATCCAGCCCGGCACTGATTGCTCTTTCTACATCTTCCAATGTTGAATTATCATTAACTTTTACTGATATTAATATTGTCTTCATTCTATATATCCTCCAGGTCAACGCACATTATTATCAGGTTCACTATTTTCCTGTAATACTGTAAACAACAGGCTTCAACCCTGGCTAATTCTGACACAAAGTTATTATCTAGTTGTTTACCATGATGTAACGGAGCATATTCTTTTTTTATACATGTCAGGATATCAATAATTTCATCATATTTTTCCTTACTCATACGGATATATGACAATGACTCTTCACTGTAATCTTTTTCACTGGATATCATGGCAAACAATGTTGAATGTTTCTGTAATAGATCATTATCTACAGCTTTTAACTGTTCATTGATTTCAAAGTCTTTCGTGAAATCCTTACCCAGATTACAAAAAAGACCAACTTTTTTAGCATTAAGATTTTCAATCTGTTGCATTAAGTCGGTCATCATCTCATTAATTTCTATACATGTTTTTTTCATAATTACACCCTTTCCCTTCACTGCTCCCGACATTGCAGGATTGCCAGCTACTTGATATAATATTTTGTTAAGATAGACAATTGCCGCCAACAGTAGCGGTGTTGTTATGCGGCTTTTGTTGTCTAATATTTAAGTACATATGTATTATATTCCCACTTGTGAACTAAGTCAAGAAAAATATTCCCATTTGTGAATGTAAATGAAAGGAGAGCAATGACAGTAAATGAAAGAATTTTTGATATGATGAAGAAAAAGCATATAAAATATGCAGATTTAGCAAGATATTTAAATGTTAAAAACAATGTAATTACGAATTGGTATAACAGGGGAACAGAACCACCAATAAAATACATTGTTCCCATATGTGAATTATTAGGGGTTTCAATATATTATTTATTGGATATAGAAGACTGCACTGATAAGAAATTAATTGATGCATACTATGCAGCTGATCCAGGAACACAAGCTTCTGTTAGAAAATTGTTGGACATTCCTGAAGAACAGGAAAAGTCATTAACTTCAAAGATTGGATAAATAAACATAGGGAGATAGAAAGATGAGCAATACACAAAAGAACTGGAATGACTTCTGGGATAATTATGAGCCATCAAGAAACGATATTGCATATAAAAATATGAGTGAAAAAGAGAATCATTCAAACTTTGGTTTTTCACATATCATTATTGCCTTTTGCATTACAATCACAATAGGCTGCATAATATTAATAGCTGCAGCTCTAAATGACAAAGAAGAACCATTACAGACAACAACCAAGAAAACTACAGAAACAACCACAAATGATACATCATATCCTCATACATACTTCAATATATCAGCTGATAACAAAAATGGTGTAACAATGAAAAATAGTGTCAACACAATACAAGATATATTAGATAAGATTAGAGAAGATAAAGAAACACTAACTGAAAAAGATATTGATAATTATATAATTACGGTAAAAAATACAGATCTTAGTAATGAATATAACGAATATAAGAATAAAGCGGTTGAAAAACTTAAAATTGCTAGAAGTTGGATTAATACAGAAGATGTAGAAAAACGAAATGAATTAATAAAACAATATAATGACATAAACTCAATTGAATATTTAGCAAAAGCTTTTGATAAAGCTGGAGTAGAATACTGGTTAATCGATGAGAATCATATAAATTTTTATTATAAAAATCAATGACATATAATTTAACACAACTTTCATTTAGCCAGGGAAATAGAAACTAATAACTCTTAATCAGGGTGTCCAGGGTTCGAACCCCTGGCGGTGCACTGGAAGGTCTTATGATTTAGGGAATCCTAGGTTGTAAGGCTTTTATTTTTTTATACAGTAAATAATTGTAGTGGCAGAAGGAATATTTACACAGGAAGCGTTGAGAGTTTATTTCATTGCAGATGGTGTGAGTATTCCTTTTAGTATATATGCATATAAATATCTGTGTAGATATAGGTATGTGCGCAATACTGTCTTTCTGATAGGCGGATTTTGCATTATGAATTTGGAAATATTGAGATTTATAATATGATACCTATAGGTAGTCGGATTTTTACATTTCTTATAGGAAGATTCTGTGAGAAAATTCCGTATTTTATGAAAAATTCCTATAAGCAGTTAGCTAATGTTTGATTGATAGGTTGAATATTGGGTATTGAGTGTGTGGAATGCCTGGAAAGGGAGATTCTCTGCCTATAAGGATATAATAAATGCAAGTTTGATAGGTTGAGAGTTTCCAGAATTATAGGATAGCAGGGTTGTAATCATAAAACAATGTTAATATCTTGACAAGATGATATCAAAATAATATCATACAAATATCAACAAAGACACCTTTAAAAGAATAATCGATAACAAGATGAATAATCAGAGTGTCTAGGAGGTATTTTTATATGGAAGAAAAGGTTTTGAAGAAAAGCAAGAATGGTCTTGCAATGGTTACACTGTTTATATTACTTTACGCAGCAGCTATAGCAGCAATTATTGTCGGTTCGATTATGGTTGAACAGGCAGAGACTAAAGCCGGATGGATAGTACTTATCGTTGCAGGCGGTGTATACGCAGCAATAGGCTGGATATTCTTTATCGGTCTTAAGGTATTAAAACCACAGGAAGCACTTGTGCTTACACTTTTTGGCAAGTATGTTGGAACTATTAAAGAAGCGGGATTTTACTTTGTGAATCCTTTTTGTGTGGCTGTTAACCCAGCAGCGTCAACTAAGCTTAATCAGAGCGGTGATGTGACAGGAGATGGAAATAAGCTTGATCTGGCTAGCATGGCAGGTGTTGCAGGAATGGCAATTGCAGCAGGAAATAATTCACAGTCAGCTAATAAGAAGATTTCACTTAAGATAATGACACTGAGCAACAGTAGACAGAAGATTAATGACTGCCTTGGTAATCCTGTTGAGATTGGTATTGCGGTTATGTGGAAAGTGACAGATACAGCTAAGGCAGTGTTTAATGTAGATAATTATAAGGAATATCTTTCATTACAGTGTGACAGCGCACTCCGTAATATTGTCCGCATGTATCCATATGATGTTGCAGAAAATGTAGATACAACGGGAGATGGAATTGCAGATGAGGGAAGCCTTCGTGGTTCAAGTGAAGTTGTAGCAGAAAGAATAAGAAAAGAAATCCAGGGCAAAGTAGCAGATGCCGGACTTGAGATAATAGAAGCACGAATTACATATCTTGCGTATGCACCTGAGATAGCAGCAGTAATGCTTCAGAGACAGCAGGCATCAGCAATAGTAGATGCAAGAAAGATGATAGTTGATGGTGCTGTAGGAATGGTAGAGATGGCGCTTGAGAGATTATCAGAAAAACAGGTTATAGAGCTTGATGAAGAGAGAAAAGCAGCTATGGTATCCAACCTTTTAGTCGTCCTTTGTGGAAACAAAGATGCCCAGCCAGTAGTTAATTCAGGAAGTCTTTACTAATGGCAGATTCAGGTAAGAAACAGGTTCCTCTCCGGTTATCAGCTAAACTCTATGATGCCATTGCAGCGTGGGCAGAGGACGATTTCAGGTCTGTTAATGGACAGATAGAGTACCTGCTGACCGAGTGTGTACGACAGAGAAAGAAGAACGGTGCGCCAGTTCCACACGAGCTGGATGTTCCACCAGAGTTAGATATCAGGTAGAATTAACAAAAAATAAATATATAACTATTATATATTAAAACCTCCCCATACCGACATTATAAATGCTGGTATGGAGAGGTTTTTAAAATATACAATATTGAATAAATCGGACATCATATATGCATATCCGTTATCAGAAATTCTAACCGCGAGAATTAAACTTACTTGTCATAAGTGAATATAAATCATCTGATGAGTTAGAGGCGGCACCTGATGATGTATATGAGTTAGTAACATAATTAATGTTAGCCTTTGCAAGTGATGATACATTAGAGCCAATAATTCCAAGCCTCTTTGCAAATTCTGATGATGTTCCAAATGCTTTCTTTAAAGTATCTGTATCAGCTGCTTTAAGTTTATTTTCATCAATTGAAAGAGAACCATCGTCTTTAAGCGCAATTCCTACTGCAGATAATGTTTCAGAGTTCTCTTTAACTGCTTCCTTTAAAAGGTTAGAACACATAGTATTGATAGAACTTGATGTTTTACCAAGGGTGTTGTAGAGCTTATTATAAGAATCAACTACAGATTTGATATCCGCATATATTGCAGAATAATCACCGGTCCTTTCTGCATCAGCAAAAAGAGTAGATTTCTCATCTGTGAATTTAGCTGCATTCTCTGTAACAGAATCAGCATCATCTTTAATATTCTTGTAAGCGTCTTTCTGTAATTTCTTAGTAAGTGAAGATGTTGAAGTATCAATTTTTTTGGAAAGCAGGCTTGTAAGGCTGTCATTGTCATCATTCTGAATGTAATCAAGCAAAGTCTTTGATGAAGGCTCAATGCCTGCTTTAAGCTGGTTAGCTGCCAGCATCTGTGATGTAATCCGCATAAGTTTCCTCCTTATATATCAAGTGTGATTGAATACACATTTATCAGCTGAATATTATATCGGATAAAACCAGGTGAAACTTAACATACTACCTTCGAAAGGAGGTGGCATAATGTTTCCAGCATTTGACTATAATCATGAAAAAGATGAGTACAGAAACGGATACGATAATGGGCAGGGCGATAAAGGTTATGATGACGGTGAGAATGAATTTGCCAGCAATCTTGACGAGAGTGATGTAATGCGTCCAGTCAATTCGCTAGATGATTATACAAGTTTCCTTTTGTGGGGAACTGATTTTGATGACAAGAATAATATCTAAAAATAGTATTAATAATTTATTAATCTTTGAAAGGCTGATTGACTGAATATTTTCAATGTTATATGATAAGCGAAAATGGAGGTATGAGTTTAGTATGTATGGGTATATAGTTGTTGATCAGCCAGAACTTAAATTCAGAGAATTTGATAAATACCGCTCATACTATTGTGGTCTGTGCGATTCGCTGGCAGAAGCGCATGGATTGAAGGGGCAGATTTCCTTAAGTTATGATATGACATTTCTGGTTATACTTCTTACAGGGTTGTATGAACCGGAAACTATATACTCTGAGGAACGTTGCGTCACACATCCATTAAGAAAGCATCCTGTGAGGCGTAACGTTGTTTCAGATTATGTTGCGGATATGAATGTCCTTCTGACATATTACAAATGTATGGACGACTGGTACGATGAGAAAAAGGTCTTGAAAAGAACTTATGCCGGAGTATTGAAAAAAGATATTAAAAAGCTTGAGAAGAAATATCCGCATAAGGCAGAGATTATAAGGAAAAGCCTTTCTAAGTTGTCAGAATATGAAAAAGCACAGGAAACGAATATTGACAAGCCGGCAGAGCAGTTTGGCATACTGTTAGGGGAAGTTGCTGCCATGAAAGATGATGAGTGGAGTGATGAGTTAAGGGTGCTTGGCAATAATCTTGGCAGATTCATATATCTGCTGGATGCATATGATGATTTGGAAAAAGATGAGAAAAAGAACAATTATAATGTATTTAAGTATCATAAGGATGTAGAGGATTTTGATACATTTGCAGAAAACATACTTAAAGCATATATGGCAGGATGTGCAAGGGCTTTTGAGAGACTGCCGATTCTTGCTAATGCAGAACTGTTAAGAAATATCATATATTCAGGTGTATGGACAAAGTTCTACGCCGCCAGAAGAAAAAGAATTGACACTGCCGGTAAGCAGTTGGAGGAACATAATGACAGATCCATATAAAGTGTTGGGAGTATCAAGGGATGCTTCCGATGATGAAGTGAAAAAAGCATACAGAACACTGAGCCGAAAGTATCATCCAGATGCTAACATCAATAATCCTAATAAGGATCAGGCAGAAGAGATGTTTAAGCTTGTACAGCAGGCTTATAACCAGATAATGCGTGAGCGTGAGGGCGGATACAGTAGTCAGTCATACAGCCAGACAAGATATGGAACAGGACGTTCAGACCATTATGGTTATGATGGTGATTATCAGAACCAGTCACAGGGCGGATATGGAGATTTCGGAAGCTTCTGGGGATTTGGTCCATTTGGATTTGGTGGATATACAGGAAGCTATGGTGGCAATGGATATGGCAGTGATAATCTCAATGGCAATGATCCTACAACAGTGCATCTGAGGGCAGCAGCTAATTATATTAATAACTCTAGTTATGATGAAGCTATTAATGTGCTTAACAACATAACTGACCGGGATGGAAGATGGTACTACTATAGTGCATTAGCACATCTTGGAAAAGGAGAAGAAGCAACTGCGTTGGAAGATGCCAAGCGTGCGTTGGATTCTGATCCTGACAATATGCAGTATCAGCTGTTGTATCAGCGTATTGCAAGCGGTGGAAGCTGGTATGCAGGAAGAAGGACACAGTATCAGGGACCGTCATCTACAACATATTGTACAGGCTGTGCTCCGTGGGTTGCACTCTGCCTGTGTTCAAATATATGTATGCCTATGTGCTGTGGCTATGGTTCAGGCGGCTATTATCCGGGTGGAAGCATATAATAATCAATTAATAAGGGATATTACCAGACTATTGTGTTAAGGTAACATCCCATTTTTAATGTTATTTTTCTTTTTTAATCCATGCATCAAGGTTGTTAAATAATATATCAAACTGCACAGGACCCATATCGAGTATATACTGATGAAAATTTTTAAGATTGAATTTGTCAGAAAGCTCGCTTTGAGCCTTAGTCTTTAACTGCTCAAATCCTAACATTCCAAGAACGTATTTGCAATAGTTGCCTGGGTCAGAGACAAATGCATAATACATTTCGTGGGCGACTGATTTATCATCAAAACCATACTGGCTGATGAATCGGTAAACATCATCTTCACTCCATCCATAGTAATTAACGCCAATATCCCCTTTTGCATAAAGGCACAGGACAGTGGCATAATTAGCAGCATACATTTTGTTAAGTGCATCGTTGCCGGTCTGTGCATAATTATAAGAAAGAACTTCAACATATGATGCCCAGCCTTCAACATATCCGCCTGGTGCAAGAATGTATCTTATCCAGTCAGGATTGGTTGCGGCAAAATACTGTGTCTGGTACATGTGTCCCGGATACCCTTCATGTGCAAGTGTAGGATATAATTCACTCGCAGAAGTGCCAGAAGAATTGATGTATATTGAATTGATATCAAGGTTATCAAGCTGCGGAATAAAGTACATAGCCGGACTGGTGTAGTCCTCAAGCGCCTTTGACACATATTTGATATTATAATTCACATCTGGAATCTCAGGAAAATCATCGGTTATTCTTTTCTTAAGGTCGGTAAGAATACCAACCGGGTCTGTCATATTGAATGAAAATGTGTCAAATTTATCAAGAATAGAGGAGTCTTTAAGCGCAAGTGACTGCATTTTAAGCATATATTTCTTGAGGTAAGAATCAACCAGCTTATCATATTCGTCAACAGATTTGCTCCAGCCAAGTGTTGAAGAGAGTATATATTCAAAATACCGTGAACCGTCAGGATAATTGCATAAACCGCCTGAATATCTGTTAGAGCCTTTCAATGAAGTAAGCGCATTTACAAGGGACTGATATCCTGGAATTACATGTTCATTGACTGCGGATACATTTTTAGCTTTATAATCTGCAATATCCTGTGAAGAAAGTCCGTCAACAGAAGCAAGCTTTTCGTTAAAGGTTGATATCATTGCACCATCTTCTAAACCGGCAGTTTCAAGGAATGATTTGCAGCTTTCAATTACCTCATCGGCAAGGGTATCTTCCATAAAATATCCGTTGTCAGCACGAAGCTTCTCAAATGCAGCCATATTTTCAAAATATCCGTCAACATCACATAGAAGCTCAATATATTCGTCAATATCCTTCTTTTCTGCAAATGTGTATTCAGCAAAAAGAAGTGGCAGCTGGACATGAATACCTGTAGTTGTCTGAAGCTGTGTGTTAAACATGTACAAATCACTGTATTCCAACTCATTTTCCATATACATAAGAAGCTCATCAAGCGTAATCTGCTGTTTAGCGGAGAGTGTGCTTCTGTCAAATGATTTAAGCGTTGATATTATGTCGGTGTAATCTGAGGTGTCATCGGGATTGTCAAGGTCGTAGCGGCCAAGAGTAATCTCATAATCGTTAATTCCGAAATCCTTTGGGTGTTCGACATAGGCATGCAAAGATACCATGTCGGCACTTAACAGGTCAGCAAACAGGTTGTTTACATATTCCGTGAAATCAGCGTTATCCTCGGTGGCAGATATAGTAGTTTCTGATATCTGCTTCTGATTCCAGGGCAGGCTGCAGCCAGACAGGGTAATTACTATTATAAAAACTATCAGCAGGCTCACAGCCTTGTTAAGAAATTGATGTAAAAGGCAAAATTGTTTATTATGCATACTAATCCTCATTTCTGTCTTAATTAATATTATAAGAAATACTGATTTATTATTCACATATTGTATCATACTTAATACAGACTTGACACTTATTGTAAATTTTTCTATGATAAAGTTTACGGATAAATGATTCACACTACATTTGCGTTATAGCGATGAATTAGAATAATAGATTATGGAGGAAATGATATGCCACAGAGTAAAGGTCCATTTTATATGACAACAGCTATTGCCTATACATCAGGCAAGCCACATATCGGTAATACTTATGAAGTCGTTCTTGCAGACAGTATTGCAAGATTCAGAAGACAGGAAGGCTATGATGTATTTTTCCAGACAGGAACTGACGAGCATGGTCAGAAGATTGAGCTTAAGGCTGAAGAAGCTGGAATTACACCTAAGGAATTCGTTGATAATGTTTCAACAGAAATCAAGAGAATATGGGATCTTATGAATACTTCATATGATAAGTTCATCAGAACAACAGATGATTACCATGAGAAGCAGGTTCAGAAGATTTTTAAGAAACTTTATGATCAGGGAGACATTTATAAGGGTTCATATGAAGGCATGTACTGTACTCCATGTGAGTCTTTCTGGACAGAGAGCCAGCTTGTTGATGGAAAGTGTCCTGATTGTGGACGTGAAGTTAAGCCGGCTAAGGAAGAAGCTTATTTCTTCAAGATGAGCAAATATGCCAACAAGCTTATTGAGCATATCAATACACATCCGGAATTCATCCAGCCTGTTTCAAGAAAGAATGAGATGATGAACAACTTCCTTCTTCCTGGACTTCAGGATTTATGTGTATCAAGAACATCTTTCAAATGGGGTATTCCAGTTGACTTTGATGACAAGCATGTAGTTTATGTATGGCTTGATGCCCTTACTAACTATATCACAGGTATCGGATATGATGCTGATGGCAATTCTTCAGAGCAGTACAAGAAGTTCTGGCCAGCAGACCTTCACCTTATCGGTAAGGATATCATCAGATTCCATACAATTTACTGGCCAATATTCCTTATGGCACTTGGTGAGCCACTTCCTAAGCAGGTATTTGGACATCCTTGGTTATTACAGAATGATGGTAAGATGAGTAAGTCTAAGGGAAATGTTATCTATGCGGATGACCTTGTAGACCTCTTCGGCGTTGATGCTGTACGTTACTTTGTTCTTCACGAGATGCCATTTGAGAATGATGGTGTTATTTCATGGGAGCTTATGGTTGAGCGTATGAACTCAGACCTTGCCAACACACTTGGTAACCTTGTAAACAGAACAGTTGCAATGTCTAACAAGTACTTTGGTGGAGTTGTTAATAAGACTGGCGTAGAGGATGCTGCAATTGACGGTGACCTTAAGGCTGTTGTAACAGCAACAAGAGATAAGGTTCAGGCAAAGATGGCTACACTTCATGTAGCAGATGCTATCACAGAAGTATTCACACTCTTTAAGAGATGTAACAAATATATTGACGAGACAATGCCTTGGGCTCTTGCAAAGGATGAGGCACAGCAGGACAGATTAGCAGAAGTGCTCTATAACCTTGTTGAGAGTATTACAATCGGTGCTAATCTTCTTAAGTCTTTCATGCCAGAGACTACAGATAAGATTCTTGCACAGCTTTACCCAGCTAATCCAGAGGCAGGAGTAAGAGATTTTGATGACCTTGCTACATTTGGCTTAAGAGAAACAGGACTTAAGGTTACTGAGACTCCAGAGATTCTTTTCGCAAGACTTGACTTTGAGAAGGACCTTAAGGAAAAGGTTGAAGCTATTCAGGAAGCACAGAAGAAGGCTAATGGAGTTACAGAATATCCACAGGTTGAAGTTAAGCCTGAGATTACATTTGATGATTTTGAAAAGGTTCAGTTCAGAGTTGCCAAGGTTCTTACATGTGAAGCTGTTAAGAAGACAAAGCTTCTTAAGTTCGAGCTTCAGATTGGTGATGAGAAGAGAACTATCGTATCAGGTATCCAGAAGTACTATAAGCCAGAAGAGCTTATTGGTAAGAAGTTAGTTGTATGTACTAATTTAAAGCCAAGAAAGATCTGTGGTATTGAGTCACAGGGAATGATTATCTCAGCATGGGATGATAAGGATAACTTATCAGTTCTTACACTTGAGAAGGATATTATTGAAGGCGCAGAGATTGGCTGATAGATATGAAGATATTTGAAACTCATGCTCATTATGATGATGAAAGATTTGATGAGGACAGAGATGAACTTATAAGCAGCATGCTTAGTGATACAGGGGAGCTTGATTACATTGTTAATGTAGGTGCAAGCCGTCAGGGCTGTGAGGCTTCCCTTGCACTTGCTGCACAATATGAAAAGGTATACGCAGCGATTGGTTTCCACCCGGAGGATATTGTCAGATTGAAAGAATCGGACATTGAATGGCTGGAAAACATGCTTGGTGAATCTAAGACCAGAAAGATTGTTGCACTTGGAGAAATCGGACTTGATTACTACTATGTGTCAGATGATGCAGATATGGCGGCGGCTGAGAAGAAGCAGCAGCGTGAATGGTTTGCAGCACAGATGAATGTAGCGTACCGTACACACATGCCGGTAATGATTCATTCAAGAGATGCATGTCAGGATACAATCGACATATTAAAGAGTAATCACGGACAGGAGACAGGTGGAATAATTCACTGTTATTCATACAGCAGGGAAGCCGCAAGAGATTTTCTTAACATGGGCTTTTCTATAGGAATCGGCGGTGTTCTTACATTTAAGAATGCCAGGAAGCTTGTGGAAGCAGCAGCGTATATACCTATGGATAGAATTGTTCTGGAGACAGACAGTCCATATATGGCACCTGAGCCTAACCGAGGTAAAAGAAACGACAGCCGCAATATAAAATATGTTGCAGAAAAGCTGGCGCAGATTAAAGGGCTTGATACGCAGGAGGTTATTGATGTTACTAACCAGAATGCGAGAAGGCTGCTTTTTGCGGAGTAAGGTTTCGAGGACTTTGCCGGCAGGACAGCTCTTTTCTTGTGTAAACTGGGTGAAAACCTATAAATTATAATAAAACTGCTATTTAGTAGGTCTTTTAACGTGGTTTTTATTGATAAAGCCACGAAAACACCTACTAAATAGCAGTTTTTTTGTTGTTGTATAGGTCTTTAGTTTGGAAATAACCTGTTTTACGTGAATTTTGCTGCAAAAACACCTACTAAAGCAGTGAAAATGCGACTACTTATAGGTATCACGTTATTTAGCACAGCAGATTGCTTAATTGTGCAAACTGCTCAAGTGTAAGGGCTTCGCCGCGGATGGTAAGCGGAAGTCCCATAGTTTCTAATGCGTTGGTAAGAGCTTCTTTCGTGATGCCGATGCCGGAATTGCCTACACTGTTAAGCATAGTCTTGCGACGCTGGTTAAATGATGCTCTTATTATCTTGAACATAAGATGCTCATTCTTAACATCAACAGGTGGAGTCTTGAAGCGCTCAAGACGGATAACCGCTGAATCAACATTAGGACGAGGCATAAAGCAGCTTGCAGGTACATTAAGCACAACCTTAGGCCTGGCATAGAACTGTACAGCAAGTGAAAGAGCGCCATAATCTTTAGTTCCAGGTCCGCACTGCATGCGGTCAGCTACCTCTTTCTGAACCATGATAGTTATACTGTCTAATGGTACATGGCTCTCAAAAAGTCCCATAATAATAGGTGTTGTTATATAGTATGGAAGGTTGGCAACAACCTTGATTGGCCTGCCGTCATTCTTCTCATCTGCAAGCCTCTTGATATCAAGCTTTAAGATATCTTCATTGATTACTGTTACATTGTCATAATAAGAAAGAGTATCTTCTGTAAGAATAGGGATAAGCTTCTTATCAATCTCAACGGCAACAACTTCTCTGGCATTCTCACACAGAATCTGTGTCATTGTTCCAATTCCAGGGCCGACTTCAACAACGAAATCGTCTTTCGTAACGCCTGCTTCACGGACGATTTTCTCAACAACATTTTCATCTATAAGAAAGTTCTGACCGAACTTTTTCTTGAAATCAAAACCATATCTGTTAAGCACGGCAATCGTGTTAGTTGGGTTGCCGAGGTGCATAACATTATTATATTTATTATCGCTCATATTGCCTCCAATCTATAAGAATAATGTTATGAAACTTAATAAAAAATGTCAAGCTGCAATAAAAATGTAGTGCAAAAGTAACTTCTGTATGATACTATAGTACTACTTATAATCGAGAACATATTATCAGGAGATATCATGAGCATTAATAAAAAAGAATTTAATCTGGAACAGGTTGTTAAACTATGCGTGGTTGTTAACATATCGTTGTTTTTATTTGTTGCATTTATGCTGACATTATTTGTATATTTTAATATAACACCAATGATTTATTACAGTGTAATAGCACTGATTGGTTATGTGTTATATTTTATGCTGTTAAAAAGGCAGAAAGTGTGTGCATATATGTGGTGTGTGTATGCAACAATTATAATTTATATGGCTATTGCAACAATATGTCTTGGGTATAAATGTGGATTTCATCTGTATAGCATGTCATTAATACCTATAATATTTTATTCACAATACATATCAACCAAGACCGATACAAAAGACCCGAATCCACTGGCTGTGTCGATAGCAATAGTTGCTGTAAGTATAATATCATCAGCAATAGCTATAATTAACGGACCATTGTATGAAATTAATAAAACAATTATATCTGTGATGCTTGCATGTAATGCAATAAGTGTATCAGCATTTTTAATATATTATACTAAGGTGATAGTCGATCTTGTTATTGAGTCTGAGAAGAAGCTTAATTCAATTGCCAACATTGATCTTCTGACAGACCTTTACAGCAGAAGATATATGATTAATTATCTTGAAGAATATGATGCGGACGATGAAGGCTGGCTTGCAATGGCAGATGTAGATGATTTCAAGAAAATAAATGATACATATGGACATAACTGTGGTGATTATGTGTTAAATTTCATTGCACAGAAGATGAAAAATATATGCAGTAACTGTGTGATTTCAAGGTGGGGTGGAGAAGAATTTCTTATACATAATGGAACACACGACAGAACACATGAAGTATTAGAAAAATTGAGGAGAGAAATAGAAAACTCTGAATGTATTTATAAACAGCAGAAGATAAATATATCACTAACAATAGGAGTGGCGCAGAGAAATGCCGATGGTGATATAGAAGAATGGATAAAGAGTGCAGATGACAGGCTTTATTACGGAAAAAATAACGGAAAGAATATGGTGGTAGATTAAGATAAAACCTCCCTGATGGAATATTTTCTTAATGCATGGCATAAGGTGCATAAGAGAGTTAATCATCAGGGAGGTTTATTGTGGATTATCAGCGTCTTGTTTCATACATATATTCATATCCGGAAGGAGTAAAGGGGAGAAATGTAGGATTTGCAAAGGCACTAGTTCATCAGGGGCAGTTCAAGTTAAACATCAGTTTAAGAGGCGTTAAAACGGACAGCCCGGAAATGTTTGGAATATATATGATGGTTACTGACGGTGGTTACAGGCTTATAAAGCTTGGGGAATGTCTTGTAAAAGTGGGACAGATGGAATACAGTGGCGTATTCAATCCTGATAATATCAATGAAACCGGTTATGGATTTAAGGATATATGCGGGCTTGCGGTTGCAAGGGAGGATGCAAGATATGACTGTATGATGTCTATGTGGAAGGATGAGGACGTAACACCTGACATGCTTGTGTTCTCAGGAATGGATGCAAAGAAGCAGGTTGAAGCCGGAATTGTTATAAAAGAGCGCATGCGGCAGAGTGATGAGGAAGAGAAACGACAGGAGACAGCAGAGTCTTCGGTGGTCAGACAAGAGATGGCTGGATACAATGCAGCAATGAAGGAACGGGGACAGTCAGAATCAGGCGGACAACAGCCGGTTCAGTCAGAATCTGCAATGTTGGCGGGAAAATCAGAAATGGTCCAGACGAAACAGATTGTGGTGGAAGAACAGCAGATAGTTCAGACAAAACAGGCAGAGGTGGCTGCCGAAAGTGTAACCATGCCGGAGAATATAAAGGCTGCCGGAGCAGCAGCTAAAATACCTGCGGAAACACAACATTTGCAGCAAAAAGCACACAGAGCCAATGCAACGCAGACGGATCCTTTTGAAAAGCTTTTTGTGCGGGCTGATTATATAGATGCATTTGACGATGATTACTTCTATGATTGTATAGAAGTGTCGCCAGAGAAGTTAAAGTGTCTTAACCAGAATGAAATTGATATCGCGGGAAACAGCTTCCTGCTGCATGGCTATTATAATTTCAGACACATACTTTTTGGAAGAGTGCGCGATAACCTTGATAATACTAAATATTTCATTGGCGTTCCGGGAATGTACTGCAACCGTGAACGTTACATGGCTTCAATGTTTGGCTTTAATAATTTTAAGAAGAGTCACAGGAGTGACTATGCCAATCCATATTTCGGATACTGGTATCAGGAGATATAGACGAATCTTAAATGATCCTGCCATGAGCCGTTAAGCTTTACATAGGAGTAGGCGGTTCCTTCAGATATAAAGCCAAGAGATTTGACAAGATTAATAGAGGAGATGTTTTGAGGGTGAATGTAAGCTTCAATCCTGTGCATCTCCTTTTCGTGTGTAAGAATCTCAAGCATATGTTTAACCATAAGGCTTCCAAGTCCTAACTGGCGGTAATTCTTATCAATCTTATATCCTATGCGGCAAGAACGGTTAATGCTTGTAACACCAAAAAAAGATACAGAGCCGAGAATTTCACCTGGTAAGTCGTCAGAAAAAAGGAAAAATCTGCCGAATTCACCCTTTAGTAAAGCAGCATATTCAGCTTTAAGTGTGGCTGCAATATATTCTGTTGTATAGAAATTATCTGGCTTGGCAGCTTCGTATCTGTCGAATTCCTCACGGTTAGAGCTGTAAAATTCAAGTACTTTTCCTGCAAATGTTTCATCAAGTACTTTAAGCTTCATGCCTTCAAAAGTGTATTCAAATTTCATAATTATTCTCCATCAGTAGTGACAGTAGTATTCTTTTTCTTGCTTTTACGCAGTTCCTTGAAAAATGTTGTGAGCATTTCTGAACATTCTTCTTCACATACACCTTTAGTGATTTCGCATTGGTGATTGAATGTGGGAATCTGTAAGATATTAAGTATAGAACCGGCACATCCGGCTTTGGGATTCATGGAACCGATAACAACTCTTGGAATTCTTGCCTGAACAATAGCACCTGCACACATCTGACATGGTTCAAGCGTAACATATAAAGTGCAGTTCTCAAGCCGCCAGTCGTTCATGTAGCGGCTGGCTTTCTTAATTGCAGTAATCTCGGCATGGCCGAGAGAGGTTTTATCAGTGTTACGGCGGTTGTAGCCTCTTCCTATAACCTTTCCTTCATACACAATCACACAGCCGATAGGCACTTCATTGAGTTTATAAGCCTTCTTAGCCTGTGTGATTGCCTGTTTCATATATCTGTAATCATCTTTTTCAAAAACCACCTGAGTATTCTCCACTAGATTATCCTCCACAAAATATTATAAAAATTTTAACTTTTTTGTGAAAATGCGTCAACTTATCAGGAACATTTTTCGTATTAATAATAAAAGGAGGGAACGTGCGCAGAATTATGATTGCACTGGCACAGAGTAGTAGTATAATGATTATATAAGCAGGCAGTATGGGGGTATCAAAAGTCTTATACTTCATGCATCGGTAGGACAATTCATGGTTGTGCGCTATATGACAGAGCTGGTATGTGAGTTTGTAATTATGCTGGTTATGATGAAGGTTGGAAAATCATTAGGAAAGAGAAGGTACAGGGTATGAAATTAGAGGTAAGGAATTTAAAGAAAACTTATGGTACAGTTCAGGCACTGAAGGGGATTAATTATACATTTACACCGGGAGTATATGGCATTCTTGGTGCTAATGGAGCAGGAAAGAGTACGATGATTAATCTTATCACTGATAATGTATCAAGAGACAAGATGAATGGCGGAAGTATTCTTTTTGGAGAGGACAGTGCCGAGGAAGATATATTAAAGCTTGGCAAACAGTTCAGGGGTCTGGTTGGATACATGCCGCAGCAGCAGGGATTTTATGAGGATTTTTCGCCTAAAGCATTTCTTAAATATATGGCAGAGATTAAGGGGGTTAAGAAGATTAAGACTACTGATGACAATGGCAATGAGGTTGTCAAGACAGTCAACCAGCAGATTGACGAGCTGTTAGAGGTAGTTAATCTTACTAAGGTTGCATATAAGAAGATTGGAGGATTTTCAGGAGGAATGAAGCAGAGAGTGCTGCTTGCGCAGGCACTTCTTGGTAATCCTAAGATTCTTATACTTGATGAGCCGACAGCAGGACTTGACCCTAAAGAGAGAATTTCAATCAGAAACTATATTGCAGAGTTGTCTAAGGACAAGATAATTCTTTTTGCAACTCATGTTGTAAGTGATATTGAATGTATTGCTGATAAAGTACTTCTTCTAAAGAGCGGAGAGATAATTGCGACAGGAACACCTGTTGAACTTATTGAAAGCATGGCTGGAAAAGTCGGTGAGATAACATGCACGCTTGACGAGGTCGGCGAGCTGCAGAAGGAATACAAGATTGGCAATATCAGACAGAGAAAGAACGGTCTTGCGTTAAGAGTTGTAGGTGATGAGCTGCCAGAAGAAGCAGTAAAAGTTGGAGATAATATTGACCTTGAGGTAGGGAGTTATCATCTACATAAGTGACACAATGTTGACCAGCTTGCATTGAAAAATCATTTGTTTTATTTAAGAGTAAGGAATCATATCCACTATCTTGCCAAAAGTTATCAGAACCAATCATGTAATCAATTGTTGGATTTGAATAGATACTATCTAATTTAATAATTGTGGATGTTTCTCTTGAACTAATAATTAAACTTGTTTTATCAACAAGAGCCAGTGAATTGATATGCATCCAATCAAGATCTTCTGCACCATCAGGTAATGAAGTTGTTGAATAATAATCAGGTAATAAATCAATAAGATCTACAAGTTCTGTTATGTTACCAGAATCTTTTTCAATCATAATAATTTTATCTTCACTTGTCTTTGCGTTTTTCTCACTTGCAAGAACAAGAAGATTGTTATTGCCATCAAAGATGTAATCATGATGTAATTTATAATTACCTGTATCATAAATTTTAGAAATATAACCTGTTTGATCCATACCAACGATCTTTGTACTAGAAATACTAAAGTACATGGTGTTGTTTTCAAAAAGAATACGGTGACTTCTATAAGAAACGATAGGAATTTCACTACGAATGATGCCGTAATTATCATAAAGTCTCATATAAGCTTGTTCTTCACTCTCTTCAGTAACATCGTTTCCAAGAACAGTATAAAGACCGTTAGATAAGGATGATGTATTTGAATCATCGCATTCTACTGTAAGATATTGATCACCGCCTTGTAATGAAGGGGCATTATATGACCATGATAAGGTATCAACAACTTTACCTTGTTTATTTGTTAGAGTAACTATAATCGTATTTGTTTGATTAGGAATTGCTCCAATTAAGAGATATTCATGTTCTGTTGTATAACCGCTTAATGTATTAGTATTCAAAGTTTGTGAAAAATTAGCGTAATTATCACAACGAATTGTGTAACTTGCTTGTAATTCTTCTGTGGCTTTAAAATACATATAAACAGCTGTTGTATTTGTTCCATATGGATTCCTTATTAATAAAGGGTGTTGAAAAGTATAATTATTTAATTTCTTTTGCTTATTAATTTGATTATGTATAAGAGTTTGATATTTTTCACTATAAATAGTAGAAAGGGATGTACTTTTATTTTTTTATTTTAAGTAATTTATTGAATTATTATCATTACTTGAAGCTTCTATTTCTGTAGAGTTAGAAAACATGAGATAGA